>Ga0209638_1001874_pt1 | contig 13129 bp, 7 predicted proteins | sample BarGraNGADG00211_FD_184490 | JGI IMG/M metagenome (GOLD analysis project Ga0209638, IMG submission 184490) | Arctic peat soil microbial communities from Barrow, Alaska - Barrow Graham LP Ref core NGADG0002-211 (SPAdes) (version 2) | ecosystem: Environmental > Terrestrial > Soil > Wetlands > Peat... | reverse complement strand
AGTCTCTCGGCCGGGTCCGACAATCCGGCGGACCGGGCATTCCTCCCCGCCCTGAACGGCGGGGCTTCTAGCCCGGGTTATCGGTGAGCCGGCTGGCCGCTGCCTCGCCAGCCGGGGAGCGACCCGCTGGTGAGCGGCTGGCCGCGCTGCTGCGGGCTCGGGTCACCGGCGAGGTCGACGTGGACCGGCGGCGGCGGGCCGAGTACTCCTCCGACGCCTCGAACTACCGGGTCGTGCCGGCGGCAGTGGTCTTCCCCCGCCACGTCGAGGACGTGCTCGCCGTCGTCGACCTCTGCCGCGAACACGGGCTGGCGCTGACCAGCCGCGGCGGCGGTACGTCGATCGCCGGCAACGCCGTCGGCCCGGGAGTGATCCTGGAGTGCTCCCGACACCTCACCCGGGTACAGGCCGTCGACCCGGCCACCCGGACGGCCGTGGTGCAGCCGGGCGTGGTCCTCGACGACCTGCAGCGGGCGGCGGCGCCGTACGGCCTGCGGTTCGGCCCGGACCCCTCCACCCACGCCCGCTGCACCCTCGGCGGCATGATCGGCAACGACGCCTGCGGACCGCGGGCGCTGGCCGCCGGCAAGACCGCCGACAACGTCGTCGCGCTCGACGTGGTCACCGGTGCCGGCCAGCGGGTGGTCGCGGCGGCGGGCGGGTCGGCGGCAGTGCCGGGGCTAGCGGCGGTGGTCGAGCGCCATCTCGCCACCATCCGGACCGAGTTCGGCCGGTTCGGCCGCCAGGTCTCCGGTTACTCCCTCGAGCACCTGCTGCCCGAGCGCGGCCGGGACCTGGCCAAGGCCCTGGTTGGCACCGAAGGCACCTGCACGGTAGTGCTCGGCGCGACCGTGCGCTTGGTCGAGGCCCCGCCGGCCACCGCGCTGGCGGTGCTCGGGTACGCCGACATGGCCGCCGCCGCGGACGCCGTCCCCGCGCTGCTGCCGCACGCACCGATCGCGATGGAGGGGCTCGACGCCCGGCTGGTCAACGTCGTCAAGGCGCGGAAGGGTCCGGGCAGCGTGCCGCCGCTACCCCGCGGCGGCGGGTGGCTGCTGGTGGAGACCGGCGGCGCAACACCCGCCGAGGCGCTGGCGGCCGCGCGGCGGATGGCGGTCGACGCCGATGCGCTGGCGGCGCTGGTGGAGCCCGCTGGGCCGGGCGCGGTGGCGCTGTGGCGAATCCGGGAGGACGGCGCGGGCTTCGCCGGCCGGACCGCGGCCGGGGAGCCGGCCTGGCCGGGTTGGGAGGACGCCGCCGTACCGCCGGCGACGCTCGGCGCCTACCTGCGCGACTTCGACGCGCTGCTGACCGAGCATCGCCTGGACGGGCTGCCCTACGGGCACTTCGGCGACGGCTGCCTGCACGTCCGGATCGACTTCCCGTTCGGTCAGCCCGGGCGGTTCCGTAGCTTCCTGCTCGACGCCGCCCGGTTGGTCGCCTCCTACGGCGGGTCGCTGTCCGGCGAGCACGGAGACGGCCGCGCCCGCGGCGAGCTGCTGCCGCTGATGTACTCCCCGGACGCGCTGGCCGCGTTTGGTGAGATCAAGGCGGTCTTCGACCCGGCCAACCTGCTCAATCCCGGGGTGCTGGTCGAGCCCCGTCCACTGGACGCGGACCTGCGCCTGCCGGCGGCCCGGCCCGTGCGCTCCGGACTCGGGTTCGCCTACGCCGGTGACCATGGGGACTTTGCCGCCGCGGTGCACCGCTGCGTCGGCGTCGGCAAGTGCCGCGCCGACCTGACCGAGCGGAGCTCCTTCATGTGCCCGTCGTACCTCGCCACCCGGGACGAGAAAGACTCCACCCGCGGCCGGGCCCGGGTGCTCCAGGAGATGGTCAACGGCTCGGTGGTGCGGGCGGGCTGGCGCTCGCCGGAGGTGCACGAGGCCCTGGAGCTCTGCCTAGCCTGCAAGGCCTGCGGCTCCGACTGCCCGGCCGAAGTGGACATGGCCACTTACAAGGCCGAGGTGCTGCACCAGACCTACCGGCGGCGGCGGCGGCCGGCGGCGCACTACACGCTGGGCTGGCTGCCGCGGTGGGCTCGACTGGCCTCCATGGCGCCCGCAGTGACCAACGCAGCGATCGGCGTCCGGCCGGTGGCAGCACTGGCCAAGCGGTTCGGCGGCATCGATGCCCGGCGGCCGCTGCCGGCGTTCGCGGCGCGGACCTTCCGGGAGCAGGTCCGCCGGCGCGGCCTGCAGACGGACGGCGAGCCGGTGCTGCTCTGGGTGGACACCTTCACCGACCACTTCACCCCCGAGGTCGGGCTCGCCGCCGTCGACGTACTGGAAGGTCTGGGTTTCCGCGTCGAGCTGCCGGAGCGCAGCGCGTGCTGTGGGCTGACCTGGGTCACCACCGGGCAGCTCGACGGCGCCCGCCGGCAGCTTCGCCGGGCACTCGGCACGCTCGCCGGGCCGGTGGCCGCCGGGTCCCCCGTCGTCGGGCTGGAACCCTCGTGCACGGCGCTGCTGCGCTCGGATGCGGTTGAGCTGCTGCCCGACGACCCCCGCGCCCGACAGGTCGCCGGGGCAACGCGGACGCTGGCCGAGCTGATCGCTCAGCGCCGGCCCGACTGGCAGCCGCCGTCCCTGGCCGGGACGACCGTCGTCGTCCAGCCGCACTGCCACCAGCACGCCGTCATGGGGTACGGCGTGGACCGCGCGCTCCTGGCCAGCACCGGGGCGACCCTGCAGCCCGTCGCCGGCTGCTGCGGGCTGGCCGGCAACTTCGGGTTCGAACGCGGCCGCTTCGACATCTCGGCGCGGATCGCCGAGCATGCGCTGCTGCCCGCCGTCCGCGCGGCCGGGCCGGACGCGCTCGTGGTCGCCGACGGGTACTCCTGCCGCACCCAGCTGAACCACCTGGGCGGCGTCCGCGGGCAACATCTCGCCCAACTGCTGGTCGGCGGCCGGTGACCACGGTTACGGGCGTCGGTCGGTGCCCGCCGGTCGACCCACCGGCGCTTTAGCCCAGGGGCACGAGCCCGCTCGCTGTGGACCGCGGCGGCGGCAATGTCGTCATGTCCCGTCGTCTTCGCCGCCGACCCCGTCGTCCTCGTCGTAGCCGATCGCGAGCTCCACGACCTCACTGGCCGGCCGACAGTCGGGATCGAGCCGGACGAGGTCCCACTCATTGATCCATGCCCGGACGTACTGGCGCATCCGGGTGGTGCCGAGGCGCTCCAGGCCCGGCACGTCGGGTGGGTCCCAGCCGAAGGCCTCGCCGTGCAGTGCCTTGACCCGCGCATACGCTCGGTCCAGCTCGGCGTTGTCCGGTGGGGTGAGCACGACCATCTGGCGTTCGATGGCGCGCATCCCGGCTTCCGCGGCCGCAGCCAACTCGTCGTACTCGCTCGTCTGCTTGGCGCGCAGCCTCGTCGGCACTGTCTGGCGGTCGTTGTTCGTCGTCAGCACGGCGGCGTCGAAGTCGTCGGTCATGGCCAGCACGCTGACCAGCGGCGAGCCGGGGTCCTCCGGGTCGGGCCGCAACCAGCCGGCGAGCTCGGCATAGGCGCGGCCACGTTGCAGCGGGCTGTAGCGGCCGATGAGCTCCACTTCGTCGAAGAGCAGGAGCCAACCGCGGCACCCGGCGGCCACGAAGAGCCGGGCCAGGAAACGGAACCGCTGCCGGGCCAGCTCCCGGCGGGGTACGGCGCCCAGCGCTGGTCGGCCCGCGCCCACCTGCTTGGCCTGTCGACGCAGCTCGGCCACGCCCAGCGGATCGCCGGACCAGAACCGGACGATGGCATCGGCGAAGTCACCATCGGTCGTCGTGACCTGGGGCAGCAGGGTCAGCGTCAGCGCGAAGCGCTCGTCGACCGGAGCGCGCCCCCCACTGGTCCAGCGAAGCAGCTCGGCGTACGCCGGGCTTCCCGGGTCGAGCCCGGCGGCCGCCTCCGCCACCGCCTCGCCGGCTCCGGAGGGCAGCACGGCGGACGCGACGGCGGCGCGGAGCACCTTCACCGGGTCGTACAGCGGCGTCTCCTTGCTAACCACTATCCGGCTGACGGCAAACTCCTCCGCACGGGCCAGGTTGGCGAAATGCTCGAGGACGTGACTCTTGCCGGTGCCGAATCCACCCCCGATCAACAGGTCGCGGGTCGACGCGGTGGGTGCGCCGGCATGGTTGAGCAGCTCGAGGAAGCGGTCCTCTACCTCGGCCTGCCCGCTCCCCAAGGCGGTGACCGCATCCCCGCTCGGCACGCCGGAGCGCAGCGCCTCGACGGCACGCCGGGCGGACAGCCGGTGAGCCGGCGTGACCGCGGTCATCGCACCGCCTCCAGCCGGGTCTCCAGCCGGACCAGCGCCGCGAACGGGTTGGGGCGGCGGCGGTCGCGAACCTCGTCGACGATCCGGAGTTGCAACGCGAGGTACGCCGGCAGCCCGCGGACGTCGTCGGTGAGCAGCTCAGGCACGACGGTCACCGCGGCGAAGACCCCGCGCAGCTGATCGGTGGCATCCACGAGCTGACGCAGCACCTCGTAGGCATCCATGGCCGCCGCTTTGGTGTAGTAGGTGCCGGCGCGCTCTTCCACCGGCGGCCGTCGGCCGATCGCCAGCCGGGACAGGTCGATGTCGAGCACAAGCCCGGTGCCCAGAACGCGAGCCCGCCAGGCGGCGAGCGCGACGAGGATCGAGCGAGCGTTGTGCCGGCCGACCTTGGTGTAGATGGACGCGGCGCGCAAGCTGCGCGGGGGCACCGGCTCGACTCGTAACCACCCGAGCACCGCGTCCCGCTCCTCCCGGCCCACGTCGCCGGTCCCGAGCACCGCCTGGCACAGCCGCAATGCGGCCAGCCGGAACTCCCGCGCCAACGTGGTGTCGCGCAGCAGCGTCTCCTCCAGCTGTCGGCGGACGCTGCGGGCAGCTTCCCGTTTGTCCACCTCCTGATGCGCGGCCACGGCAGCCACCGTGACCCGATCAGGCGCCGGAGCGACCAGCCCGATCTCCTCCCAGGCGATCGCCACCGCACGGCGCGCGAGCTCCATCCAGTCGACCTGGCGGGCTACCGCGGCGTACACCTGGTCGATCATGTGGACGCGGGTGTCGGCCGCATCCACGCCGACGTAGAGGTAGCCGTCCGCATCGGCCGCGGCGGCCAGCCCGCGGTGCCACCGCTGCCCGACCTCCGGGTTGCCGACGACCACGAAACGTACGGCGGCACCTCCGGAGCGGACGTAGTCGCCGAGGTACTCCTTGGCGACGAAGTCGATGTACTGCTCGGTCGTCAGGCCGGCGCCGCCGAGCGGGAGGCCACTGCCCAGGAGGTCAGTCACCGCCCACCTCCTCGAAAGCGATCCCCCAGTAGCGCTGTTGCTGGCCACTGCGGGCGACGGTGGTGAGCACGCCGGGCTGTCTGGTGCCGGTGCTGGCAGCCCAGCGCAGCCGGCGACCTGCACCCGCCAGCGCGGTGAGTCCACTCTGGTCGAGCAGATAGAGGTCGCGGGCGAACTCCTGCTTGCTGTAGTCCTTGGTCTGGCCGGGGAGCAGCGTCAGCACGCCGTAGACGTCCAGCAGTCGGACAACCGCGCCGGCTGCTTTGTGCTGCTGGGCGGTGACGAGCTCGTATCCGGACAGCAGGCTGCGCAGAAACGGCTCCGGTCGGAAGCGCGGCCCCCTGCGCTGCGCCGCGGCCAGCAGCTCGACGACCACGGAGGGCCGGAGGCGGCGCTCCCGTCGGCGGTCGATGTCCAGCGCCAGCTCCGCGGGCAACACTCGAACCAGCGACGGGTAGCAGAGCAGCCGCTCGTCCTCTTCGAACATCGAGACCCCGGCGGCGGAGGCGGCCGCGAGCAGCTCCTGGCGGTAGTCCCCGGAGGACAGCACGGCGATCTCGTCTACGGCGTAGCCCTGTCGGGCTTGCTCGACCTGCTCGGCCAGCTGCTGCGTCAGCTCCTGCGCCCCGTCCAGCGCCCGGCGCAGGTCGCGAACCTGACCCAGAGACGCCGCCGTGCGAGCGCGCCGCAGCTCTCGCAGCAGCGTCGCCGTCGACCGGGCGGCCGACCCGAGATCCGACTCGGTCCGGGCCAGCGCGGCCTCGAACCCGTCCGGTTGATGCACCGCGCTCCCCCTTCGTCCGTGGTGAACACGGTAGTCAACGGCGGGACCGAACGATGCCTTGACGGCTACGGGACGCCGGCTAGCTAGCGCCCGCCGGCCTCACGGTGCGGCTGGTCCGCCGATGCCGTAGCCGGGTGAAGGGGGCCTCGCCCGGTGCCTTCACCCGCCGCCGGCACAGTTGCAGGCTGCGACACGCCGTGCCGGCTGTGCCGTAGGCGGGTGAAGCTGTGGAGGGGCACCGGCGGGCAGCCGGCGAGCTGCGTCGTCACACACTGGTCCACCGCCCTAACGGAAGGGAATCACTCCAATGGCCGACCGCTGCAATTGTTACTCTGGGTGATTAAGCGCATACCTCACCCCGGCGCCTGCGACGGCGCTGCACCCTGGTCCTGGCGTCTGCGACGGCGCCGCACCCTGGTCCTGGCGGCGATATCGGCGCTGACGGTGGGTGGGCTAGTGGCCCCGGTCGGGCTGGCAGGGCCAACACCACTAGAACCGGCTGGCCGGACGCGTGCAGGGGTGCACCGGCACCTGGGGGGCCCGGAAGAGCGTCGGCGGCATGATCACCAACGCCCGGCGGTCGCCAGTTTGGGGGCCGTCAAGGTTGATCTGGTGGTGCGCGGAACGGACTGACTCGCGCCCCGTTCCCGTCAGGGGCACGGGGCGCGAGTCGTGGAGCGGCACGGCCGGATCAGGCCCGGCGTGGAGACGGGGGGACTCGAACCCCCAACCCCCGCCTTGCAAAGGCGGTGCTCTGCCAGTTGAGCTACGTCCCCGAGATCCACGTAGGTGGCCCGATTCTCGGACCCGATCTGGAGCTAGCGCTAGCCGTCAGGTCAGCGCAGGTCCGGCGGCGCGGTGGCCTCCGTCCACAGGTCCTGCTCCTCGCGCCGCTGACGCCTGCGGCGAACGAGTGCAGCAGTCGCGGCGATCAGCGAGGCAATAGTGAGCAGCTTTCTCGACACAAGGCTCTCCTGACGAGTCGGCGGAGTGGGCGTACGCCCGCGGTGGGCCTGGGAGGACTTGAACCTCCGGCCTCATCCTTATCAGGGATGCGCTCTAACCGGCTGAGCTACAGGCCCGGGACTTAGCACCGCCTCGCGGCGCCTTGGCGAGGCTACCCCACACCCGAACGGTGGGCCGCCACCTGGCGCCGATGTTGACCCTACGTAGATATCGACGCCGCGGATCCGCGCGTGGGCTCAACATCGTGGCGGGTGGTGGGCGGGCGTGGGGCGGGACGGTGGGCGGTGGCGGCGGTGACCGGCCCTAGTCCTGCTCGGCCAACGTTACCTCGACACCCCCAACCATGTCCGCGCACAGGTTGTAGAGGAACGCCGCCAGAGTCGCCAACGCGCTCAGCAGCACGACATTGGCCAGTCCCAACAGCGCAGTCCACAGCAGGACGCGCCGGGCCGAGAAGATCACTTGCAGCCCGCCGGTCGCGCCCGGGCCACCGGAGTCGGTGAGATCACGCACCGCCGTGTTGATGGAGTCGAAGACCCCCATTGCCGACAAGACCGCGTACAGGGCGCCCACCGCAACCAGCAGTACGACGAGCAGGCACAGCGAATAGCACAGCGTCATCTTGAGCGCCGACCACGGGTCGACCCGCCGAACCAGCAACCTAGCTCGGCGAGGCCCACGGAAGGCGGTCGCGCCAGATCCTGCCGCCGGCTGCGGCCGCGGCCGCGCTGCAACCGGTGCTGCCCCGGGCGCAGCCGCGTCGACAGCGCTCGGCGACCCGGCACTGGGCGTCTCGCCGGTCTGGGTCGGCTGTGTCGTCGTCGCCAGCGAGCCCTGGCGGTCGGCGGTTGTCACGTCGTCTGCCTCCTACAGGTCCGCGCTGCGGGCGGCCTCGGCGTTGCGCGCCACTGCGACCACTGTGACTCCCACCGGCAGGTCGATCAACCGCACGCCCATTGTCTGGCGCTGCGCCTGGCGCACCTCCCGAGCGGTGGTCCGAATCACACCACCATTGGATGTGATCGCATATAGCTCGTCCTCCGATTTGACGATCAACGCACCGACCAGCTGCCCACGCTTGGCGACAATCTTGGCGGTCAGGACCCCCTTCCCGCCACGGCCCTGAACCGGGTACTCCTCGATCTTGGTCCGCTTCGCGTACCCGCCGTCGGTCGCCACCAGCACGTCGGTCCCGGCGCTGACGACCTCCATCGCCAGCAGCTCGTCGGCGGTGTGGAACCGCATCCCGATCACCCCACTGGTCGCCCGACCCATCGGGCGCAGCGACTCGTCGTCGGCGGGGAAGCGGATCGACTGGCCCCGTCGGCTGACCAGCAGCAGGTCGTTCTCGGGGCCGATCAGGGCAGCCGCGATGAGCTCATCGTCGTCGCGCAGGTTCACCGCGATCAGGCCGCCGGAGCGGTTCGAGTCGAACTCGCTCAGCGCCGTCTTCTTGACCAGCCCCTGCCGGGTCGCGAGCACCAGGTACGGCGCGACCTCGTAGTCGCGGATGTCGAGCACCTGGGCGATCCGCTCGTCCGGGCCGAAGGCGAGGAAGTTGGCCACGTGCTGACCGCGGGCGGTGCGGGTCTGCTCCGGCAGCTCGTGCGCCTTCGCCCGGTAGACCCGGCCCTTGTTCGTCAGGAACAGGATCCAGTGGTGCGTGGTGGTGACGAAGAAGTGTTCGACCAGGTCGTCCTGCCGCAGCGCGGCGCCCTGCACGCCCTTGCCGCCGCGGCGCTGCGAACGGTAGAGGTCGGTCTTGGTGCGCTTGGCATACCCGGAGCGCGTGATCGTGACGACCACGTCCTCCTCGGCGATCAGGTCCTCGTCGGACATGTCGCCCTCGAACGGGATGATCCGAGTCCGGCGTTCGTCGCCGTACCGTTCGACGATCTCACCGAGCTCGGTCGCAATGATCCCGCGCTGCCGCTCCGGGCTGGCCAGGATGGCCTGCAGGCCGGCGATGCGCTGCTGTAGCTCGGCGTACTCGTCGATGATCCGTTGCCGCTCCAGCGCGGCCAGCCGGCGCAGCTGCATGTCGAGGATTGCGGTGGCCTGGATCTCGGACAGCTCGTAACGCTGCATCAACTGGGTGCGGGCCGCGTCGGCGGACTCGGCGTTGCGGATGAGCGCGATCACCTCGTCCAGGTGGTCCAGCGCGATCAGCAGCCCAGCGAGGACGTGCGCCCGCTCCTCGGCCTTGCGCAGCTGGTATCGGGTCCGCCGGACGATCACCTCGACCTGGTGCGCGACGTAGTAGCGCACCATCTCGTCCAGGCGCAACGTGCGCGGTACGCCGTCGACGATCGCCAGCATGTTGACCCCGAAGGTGTCCTGCAGCTGGGTGTGCTTGTAGAGGTTGTTCAGCACGACCTTGGCGACTGCGTCGCGTTTGAGCACGATCACCAACCGCTGGCCGATCCGGGCCGAAGTCTCGTCCTGGATGTTGGCGATGCCGCCGAGCCGGCCGTCTTTGACCAGATCGGCGATCTTCTCCGCCAGGTTGTCCGGGTTGACCTGGTAGGGCAGCTCGGTGACCACCAGCGTCTGCCGACCCTTGCGGTCCTCCTCGACCTGGACGACCGCGCGCATCCGCACCGAACCACGCCCGGTCCGGTAGGCCTCCTCGATGCCACTGCGGCCGACGATCAAGCCAGCAGTGGGGAAGTCCGGCCCCTTCACCCGGGCCACCACCGCCTCGAGCAGCTCCTCGGCCGAGGCGTCCGGGTGGTCGAGGAGCCACTGCACCCCGGCCGCTACCTCGCGCAGGTTGTGCGGCGGGATGTTGGTCGCCATCCCCACGGCGATCCCGGACGAGCCGTTGACCAACAGGTTGGGGATCCGGCTGGGTAGAATGGACGGCTCGGAGGTGGACCCGTCGTAGTTCGGGACGAAGTCGACAGTCTCAGAGTCGATGTCGCGCAGCATCTCCATGGCCAGCGGCATCAGCCGGCACTCGGTGTAGCGCATGGCGGCGGCCGGGTCATTGCCGGGCGAGCCGAAGTTGCCGTGACCGTCGACCAGCGGGTAGCGCATGGCCCACGGCTGCGCCAACCGGACCAGCGTGTCGTAGATCGCCGAGTCGCCGTGCGGGTGGTAGTTGCCCATCACGTCACCGACGACCCGGGCGCACTTGACCTGCGCCCGGTCCGGCCGGAATCCCGAGTCGTACATCGCGTACAGCACCCGACGGTGCACTGGCTTCAGGCCGTCGCGGACGTCCGGCAGGGCCCGACCTACGATGACCGACATCGCGTAGTCGAGATAGGACCGCTGCATCTCGACCTCGATGCCGATCGGCTCAATCCGGTCACCGGGTGGAGTGGTGAGGTCGACCACGCGAGGTCGCCCCTTTCTGTCGTTCGGTCGCTAGTGGTACGGCGAGATGCCGCCGCTCGCCGCCTTCGTCGCGGGCTCAGATGTCCAGGAAGCGCACGTCCTTCGCGTTGCGCTGGATGAACGACCGCCGGGCCTCGACGTCCTCGCCCATCAGGACGCTGAACAGCTCGTCGGCGAGCGCCGCATCGTCGAGGGTGACCTGGAGCAGGATGCGGGTGGCTGGGTCCATGGTGGTGTCCCACAGCTCCTTGGCCGGCATCTCGCCCAAGCCCTTGAACCGGCCGATCCGCGGCTGTTTACGGGTGCCGGCCTCCTGCCGCGCCTCCACCAGGCCGTCGCGCTCCCGGTCGGAGTAGGCGTACTCCATGTCGTCCTTGCCCCAGGTGATCTTGTACAGCGGCGGCTGGGCGAGGTAGACGTGGCCGGCCTCGATCAACGGCTTCATGAACCGGAACAGCAGCGTCAGCAGCAGCGTCCGGATGTGCTGGCCGTCGACATCAGCATCCGCCATCAGCACGATCTTGTGATAGCGCAGCTTGGCGATGTCGAAGTCGTCGTGGATGCCGGTGCCCAACGCGGTGATCAGCGCCTGCACCTCGTTGTTGCGCAGCACCCGGTCGATCCGGGCCTTCTCCACGTTCAAGATCTTGCCGCGGATCGGCAGGATGGCCTGGAAGGCGGAGTCCCGGCCGCCCTTGGCCGAGCCGCCGGCGCTGTCCCCCTCGACGATGTAGATCTCGCACTCGCGCGGGTCACCGGACTGGCAGTCGGCGAGCTTGCCGGGGAGCGAACTGGACTCCAGCAGACCCTTGCGCCGGGTCAGGTCTCGCGCCTGGCGGGCCGCCATTCGGGCCCGAGCCGCCTGGGTGGCCTTGCCGATGATGGCCTTGCCGTCGCCGGGGTGGGCGTCCAGCCACTCCCGAAGTCCATCGTTGCAGACCCGCTGGACGAAGGACTTGGCCTCGGTGTTGCCCAGCTTGGTCTTGGTCTGACCCTCGAACTGCGGCTGGGCCAGCTTCACGCTGACGATGGCGGTCAACCCTTCGCGGACGTCCTCGCCGGTGAGGTTCTCGTCCTTCTCCTTGAGCAGGTTCTTCTCCCTGGCGTAGCGATTGAGCACGCTGGTCAACGCCGCCCGAAACCCCTCCTCATGGGTGCCGCCCTCGTGCGTGTTGATCGTGTTCGCGAAGGTGTACACCGACTCCGAGTAGGCGCTGCTCCACTGCAGTGCGATCTCGGCCGAGATGCCCTCGCCGTCGGCCTCGAAGGAGATCACCCGGTCGTTTACCAGGGCATCCTTCTTGGCGTTATTCAGGTGGCGGACGAAGTCGACGATCCCGCCCTGGTAGCAGTAGCTGACCTCGGTGGCGTCCTCGCCACGCTCGTCTCGCAGCTTGATCCGCAGGCCCTTGTTGAGGAAGGCCATCTCCTGTAGCCGCCGGGACAGCGTCTCCGCGGAGTAGGTAGTGGTCTCGAAGATCTTGTCATCGGCCCAAAAGGTGATCGTGGTGCCGCACTCCCGGGTTGCCGCGCCGCGGGCCAGCGGGGCGGCGGGGCGACTGGCGAGATACGGCTGGAACCACACGTAACCGTCGCGACGGACCTCCACCTCCAGCCGGCTGGACAGCGCGTTGACGACGGACACGCCGACGCCGTGCAAACCGCCGGAGACGGCGTAGGACTTGCCGTCGAACTTCCCGCCGGAATGCAGCGTGGTGAGCACCACCTCGACGGCGGGTCGTTTCTCGACCGGGTGGCGGTCCACCGGGATGCCGCGACCGTTGTCCCGGACTCGGACGCCGCCGCCGGGCAGCAAGACGACAGTGATGGTGTCGCAAAAGCCGGCTAGCGCCTCGTCCACGGAGTTGTCCACTACCTCGTAGACGAGGTGGTGCAGCCCGCGCTCGCCGGTCGACCCGATGTACATCCCCGGGCGCTTGCGAACGGCCTCGAGGCCCTCCAGAACCGTGATCGACTTTGCGCTGTAGTCGTTCGCTTGCGGACGAGGTTGCGAGTTGGCTGCCACCAGGCTGCTCTCTCCCGCGACGCACGGGGGACGGGGGCGGGTCGCGCCGACGGACTGCCGACTGCGGATGCGGACGGCGGGACGACGCGGGTGTTCCGCCACCGGAGCATCACCAACTGACCACCGCGTCGGTGATGCCTCGCGGCGGCTGATCGTGCTGTTCAGTGTACCTGCCCTGGCCAGCCACAGGGCTTCACCGCGGCACCTGTGGACGTGTGTGGCGCGCTGCGCCACCGGTTGCATACAGGGGTACCGGCCCGCTCCTCATCGTCTCGGCCTCGTCCGGTACGCCGGCGGTCAGCCGTAGGTGTCGCGCGGGCCCCGACCGGCCACCCGGCGCGGTCCCTTGACCCAGGACGGGGCGGTCGGTCCGTGCACCCGCACCTGGCGGATGACACCGGCTCCCAGCTGACGGTTGAGTCGGGCGATCAGCTGCCGGCCGAGCAGCCGCACCTGCGTTGCCCAAGCCGTGGACTCGGCGACCAGGACCAGTTCTCCGTCCCGCAGGCTTACCGGCCGGCAGTGCTCGGCCAGCTCCGGGCCGACAAGTAAGTCCCAACGGCCCATCACCGCTGCCGACCGCGCGGTCTGCTCCCAGCCCCGCTCGGCCAGCAGCGCCGCAACAGCCACCCCGAACAGTTGCGGGTCGCGGTCGTCGCGGCCGGCCCCGGTGCCCCGCCGGCGGTCCCGTGGCACCTGGCCAGCCACGCCGGAACCGGCACCCCGACCGCGAACA
>Ga0209638_1001873_pt1 | contig 13139 bp, 10 predicted proteins | sample BarGraNGADG00211_FD_184490 | JGI IMG/M metagenome (GOLD analysis project Ga0209638, IMG submission 184490) | Arctic peat soil microbial communities from Barrow, Alaska - Barrow Graham LP Ref core NGADG0002-211 (SPAdes) (version 2) | ecosystem: Environmental > Terrestrial > Soil > Wetlands > Peat... | reverse complement strand
CACGACCGTGTCCCCGGCCGCCTGGTCCAGCACGTTGAAGTTCTGGAGGACCGCGTCGGCCGTGCCCCGGTACCAGTCGCTCTTGCCGCGCCCGATGTACGGCTGCAGGAGCCGGACCCCGCCCGTGTTCCGGTCCAGGTCCCAGGGCCGCCCCTGGCCGATGTGATCGTTGAGCGAGCGCGGGTTGTACTGCGTCAGGACCACGACGTTGTCGATGTCCGAGTTGACGCAGTTGCTCAGCGCGAAGTCGATGATCCGGTACTTGCCGCCGAACGGGACGGCCGGCTTGGCCCGCTTCTCGGAGAGGATCGAGAGGCGCGCTCCTTCGCCGCCCGCGAGGATCACCGCCAGGGTCCGTTTCATGCACGCATCCTCGTCACGAGGGAGAGGGGGTCCCGGCGATCGTAGCATGGCGCCCGTCCGCCACGACCGCGGGCGGCCAGCCAGCGGGCCATCCGCGGGCGGCATGTCGCCACTGCGCGAGCCTCACACGAAGAGGCGCGGGTTGACGAAGGTGTGGTTGTACTCGATGGCCCAGTGGAGGTGCGGCCCGGTCGTCCGGCCGGTCATCCCGACATACGCGATGACATCGCCCGCCTTCACCGCCTGCCCGGCTGAAACCGTCGGCCCATACGCGCCGTTGTCGACGTGGGCGTACCACGTGAGCAGGCTGTCGCTGTGGGCGATGATCACGATCCAGGCCTTGGGATACGGGTCGTAGGGGTTCGGGCCCGCGAAGACCACCACGCCGTCGCCGGCCGCGTGGATCGGCGTGTACATCGGCGCTGCGATGTCGATGCCCTGGTGGAAATGTGCGCAGTTGCCGATGGGCGGTTCCGAGGGGAACCCCGTGCAGCCGAACTCCTGGGTGATCACGCCGCTGACCGGCCAGATCAGCGTGCCGTTGAAGACCGACGGGATGTTCCCGAACTGGTGCTGCTGCTCCACGAGGGCGGCGATGTGGGCGGCGAGCTCGCGCTGCGCCGTGGCGTCCGCCGCCAGCGCCGCCTTGACGGCCGCGGCGTTCTTCGAGATCTTCGCCCAGCCGGCGCGCTGGATCGCAAGCTGGCGCGCCGTCTCCGCCTGGAGCGCCGCCTGGCGCAGCTTCGCCGCGCGGAGCTCGGCCAGCTGCCCATCGAGCGCGATCTTCTGGGCCAGCGTCTGCTGTCGCAGGTCGTCCTTGGCCGACCGCGTCTGCGCCAGCAGGGTGCCCAGCGCGTCCAGCGTCTGCTGGTCCGCCACGATCTGCGTGGAGATCGCCTGGTCGGCGCTGCCAAGGTCGAGGTAGGAGCCGACGTCCTGCAGGACGTCGGCGACGGAGCCCGCCGCGAGCAGCTGCTGGATGAGCGGCGTGCGGTCCGTCCGGTACGCCTCACGGATGTGCGCCGCCAGCAGCGCCTTCCGGTCCGCGAGAAGCTGGGCCTGGTCCGCCTGCTCCTGGCCGAGCGAGACCACCTCGCGGTCGAGGAGGTTCACCTGCTGCACGAGGTCCGCGTAGACGGCCTGGACCTGGCCGATCTTCGTGGTCATGCCGGTGATCTGCTTCTTCGTGGCCGCAAGGTCCGCGTTGATGCCGCCGAGCGCGGCCGTGGTGGCGGCGATGTCCGAGGCGAGGCCGACCTGGAGCGCCCGCAGGCGGGCAACCTCGGCCTTCTGGCTCGCGATCTTCTGCTGGAGCGCCTTCTGGCGAGCCTGCGCGCTGGCGAGGTCGTCACCGCTGACGCGCGGCGGCGCCGCCACCCCGACGACGAGCGGGATCACCAGGAGGAACACCAGCAGGCGCCAGGCGACCCGGGGCCGGGAGCGAGCCGCCGCGCGGACGAAGGCAGCCGGCCCGTGGCGCGGGCTCCAGCCGATCGCGCGCGCCGTCGCGGGCAGGATCGCACGGTCCTCGGACGGCTCAGCGTCCATGCGGGGGGCGTCTCGATGGCGTCGCATCCAGGCGGGCGTCGGCATCTTCGCGCGGGTTGCTCCAGGTGGCGGGCCTCACCACGTGCCCCGGTGGGCCTCGCGGCACGCCGTGGCAGGGTGCGAACCCGCCGGGGATGTTGCCGTCCGAAGCGGGCACAACCTCGAGGACGACCCGGCTGCCTCATGGTACTCCCGTCGCGCCAACGTGCCGGCGGGTCGGTGGTCCCGCCGCGGAAGGGCGGGAGGTCCGGATCTGCCTCAGAGGTGGACCAGCACCGCCCAGAAGGCGCCGGCGATCAGGAACGGGCCGAAGGGGATGTACGTTCGAAGGGTCACGCGGCGCAGCACCAGGAGGACGCCGATGACCGCCCCGGCGGCGAGCGCCCCGACCACGAGGCCCGCGATCGAGCGTGCGAGCCCGGTCAGCAGGCCCACGGAGACCAGCAGCTTGAGGTCCCCCATCCCGATGGCGCCCGACCCGAACGGGATCGAGACGACGAACAGGAAGCCCGGGATCGCGAAGGCCGCAAGCAACGCGGAGCCGAGATTCCCGGCGACGAGCGGGCTCCAGCCGGCGGCGGCGGCGGCCAGGCTGATGGCGATCAACGGCAGCGTCACCAGGTCGGGCAGGAGGCGCTGGTCCAGGTCCGTCGCGAGCAGGAGCACCAGCGCCAGGAAGTACGCGCCGAAGAGGGGCACCTGGCCGGCGTCCGCGACGCGCAGCGGCAACGCCGCCAGCGAGGCCGCGCCAAGCAGCGCGACGACAACCGTCCGCCAGTCGACGGCCCGCACGCTGCCGTCCTCGTGGGCAGGCCAGCGAGCCCCGATCCGGTCGGCGACGAGGCCCCACGCCCCGCCGACGAACCCGAGGATGACCGCCAGCGAGCGCTCGTCGACCGTGAGCCCGGCGACCGTGAGCGGCGTCATCGCCGCGGCCGCCGCGTGGAGCTCGGCAGCACGCCCGGGACGCCCGTCGTCACCCAGGCTGCCTGCAGGTCAGCGTGCGCCCGCCAGGGCAAGCTCGACGAGCGTCGCGGTCGCGACACCGGTCGCGCCGTGCGGCGCCCAGGCGGTGGGCTTGCGGTAGAAGGATGACCCGGCGATGTCGACGTGGATCCACGGCACCGACACGAACTGGCGGAGGAACAGCGCGCTCTTGAGGAGCCCGGCCTCGGGCGAGCTGGTGTTGGTCATGTCGGCGGTCATGCTGTCCATCTCGGGCCAGTACCCCTCGACGAGGGGCAGCTGCCAGAATCGCTCGCCAGCCCGCACGGCAGCGGCCGCGAGCTCGTCGTACCAGGGCTGCGGGTCACCGAAGGCGCCCGTGACGAGGTGCCCGAACGCGCGTGCGACCGCGCCAGTGAGCGTCGCGACGTCCACGACGTGCGTCGCGCCGAGGTGCTCCGCGTAGGTCATCGCGTCGCCCAGGATGAGCCGGCCCTCCGCGTCGGTGTTGATGATGTCGACCGTCTTCCCGTTCATCGCCCGCACCACGTCCCCGGGGCGGGTGGCGCCCGGGCCCGGCATGTTCTCGACCGCGGGAGCGATGGCAAGGAGCGGGACGCCCGGGGCCAGCCGGGCGGCGGTCACGGCGGCCGCGATCACGGTGCACGCACCGGTCTTATCCGTCTTCATCTCTTCCATCCGGTCGGCGGGCTTGATGCTGATGCCGCCGGAGTCGAAGCACACGCCCTTGCCCACGAACGCGAGCCGCCGCCCGCGCGCATCCGCCTCGCGCTCCCCGCCGGAGCGGAGGACGATCATCCGGGGCGGGTTCGCGCTCCCCTGCCCGACCGCGAGGAACATCCCCATCCCGAGCTCGGCCGCGCGCTTCTCGTCGAGCACGTCCACCCAGAGTCCGTGGGCGGCGGCAAGGGCCCGGGCCTCGTCGGCAAGGACCTGCGGGCTGACGTCGTTCGCCGACCGGTTGGCGAGGCGCCGGGTGAGGTTCGTGCCTTCGCCGATCACCGCGCCGCGCTCGGCCGCGCGCGTGGCAGCGGCCGTTTCGGCTGTCCCGAGCATCACAAGGACCAGCTCGTCGAGGACCGGCGGCAGGGCCTTCGCGGCTGCGTCGCCTGTCTGGTAGAGCCCGGCGGGGTCGTAGCTGCCCTCCACGATGCCGCGGGTGATCAGCTCCGCGGCTGCCTCGGCCCCTCCGTCCAGCGAGGTCGAGATCGCCCCAAGCCAGATGGCAAGGCGATGCACGGGTCGGCCGGCCAGGCGCCGCTGGATCGCGGCGCCCAGGCGCACGACGGTCTCTCGATCCAGCTCCGGCGCGGGCCCCGCGGCGATCGCAAGGACGCGCCCGACGGGCAGCTCTCCGGGCGCCGCCAGCGCGCTCGCGTAGCGCTCGGACCGCAGCTCGCGGAAGGCTGCCAGCACGTGCAGCTCGCCGCCGGTCCGGCGATCGATCTCGCCCAGCTCGCCCTCGAAGGCGGCCTCGCCGGCAAAGGGAACGACGAGGACGTCGGCGGCAACGGTCCACGGCTGGTCTGAGACGACGCGCAGCTGCATCGAGGCGGACTCCTGCGGGGCGCGAATGGATCGACGCCGTGGCGTCGGGGATCGGCGTCAGTCTAGCGCGGGCGAGGCGTCCGGCGTGGCCGGGGCGGTTGCGGCGGCCAGCGCGTCGAACAGCCGGCCGCGGGCCACCTCGATCGCGATCACGGCCTGGTTGAGGCCGCCACGGGCGACGTCGCCCAGGATCACGACGAGCGCGCTCGTGTCGGCCGGCAGCTGGGCCTTCGCCGCCTGCTCTCGTGTGGCCGCCGCCCGGACCGCGGCCGTCACCCGGGTCGGGGAGGCGAGGACCGCCGCCCAGAGGTCGCCGACCGCGGTGTCGTAGGTCGCGTTGCGATCGATCCACGTGTCCAGGGTGCTCGTGTCGATCAGCGTCGCCAGCTGGTCCCGGACCTTCCGCGCCGCCGCGAGCTCCGCCTTGGCGCTCGCAAGCATCTTGATCGCGGCCGCGTACTTCCCGGCGGCGCCCAGCTGGACGGCCTGGCCGGCGATCCGATCGTGGGCAGCCAGGTGCCCGGTCAGCTCGACCGCCGGCACCGAGCCGGCAGCCAGCCGCGCCCAGTCGTCACCGAGCGCATCGACGGCGGGCAGGGCGGCCACAAGGGTCGCGTAGCGGGCGATCGTCGCCGGGCTGTACCGGGCGGACGCCGCCGCGTCCATGGCCGGCAGCGCCGCGAGTCGCTGGCTGAGCGCACGCGCGGACGCCGCGATCGTGCCGACCTGCGCGTCGCCCGCGCTGATCGCCGCCTGGAGCCCCGGCGTGTCGCTCGACACCAGCGCGGTGAGCGCGTCGCGCCCCTGGCCGGCCAGCGCGTCCACCTGGCTCGAGAGCACTCGAAGGTCGGCGGTCGCCGCGTCGAGGCCGGGCGCGATCTCACGGTCCGCGCTGTACGTGAGCTCCGGCCGGGCCCCGGTCGCAGGCAGGTGGTCCAGGCCGCCGACGATCCCCGCCGAGCCGAGCGCGATGACGACCGCCGCGACGGTCCAGGCAAGCGAGACGAACGCCCGGCGGAGGAACGGGCCTCCCAGCCACGACCGGACCGCCGACGTCACGCCACCTCCGTCGGCCTCTGCTGCGCCCTCCGGCGGCGCAGGTAGCGGAGCTCGCCCTCCATTCTGCGCGGAACGAAGCCGAATGCGGCGTGCACGCCGTCGATCGGCCCGACGTTGTCGAGGGCGAGCTGGCGGAGCTGGTCCGTGGCCACCGGGAACGGCAGGTGCACCGCCTCCGCGACGCCGGCGACGAGCTTGATGAGAGGAACCGGCACAGGGACGATCGCTCGCCGCCGGCCCATGGCGCGGCAGACCTCGGCCGTGATCTCGCGGTAGGTCCACGTGCGCGGCCCGCCCAGCTCGTAGGCGTGTCCAGCGGTCTCCGGCCGCTCGAGCGAGAGGCGCAGGCAGAGGGCGAGGTCGGCGACGTGGAGCGGCTGGAAGCGACTCTTCCCGTCGCCTGGAACCGGGACGATCCCGGGCGAGAGGCGGACGAGGTCGGCGACGATGTTGAAGAAGCCGTCGCCCGGGCCGAAGAGCAGCGAGGGCTTGAGGATGGTCCAGTCCAGGCCGCTCTCCGCCACCGCGCGCTCGGCGCGCGCCTTCGACTTCCCGTAATGCAGCTCCTCGCGGTCCGCCACCCCCAGCGCGCCGAGGTGGACGAGGCGGCGGACGCCGGACGCCTGCATGGCCGCGATGAGGTTGCGCGTCCCGTCCAGGTTGACCGCGAGGAGCTGCCGTCCGCCGTTCGAGTCGCGCGCGATCGCGACGAGATGGATCACGGCCTCGACGCCAACGAGCGCTGGGGCAAGCGTGGCGGGACGGTCGACGTCGCCGGTCCGCAGCTCCACGTTCGCGACCAGCTCGGCGGGAAGCCGCCGCGTGACCTTCGCCCCGGCCTCCGTCGAGCGGACGAGCGCGACGACCCGATGCCCCGCCCCGAGCAGCTCGGGGAGCAGGTGGCTGCCCACGAAGCCCGACGCCCCGGTGACGAGAATGGTGGTCACGACGGTGCACGTCCTGTGGCTGCGGGGCGGGCGGCGGCCGGGCGGAGCGCAGCGAGGGCCGCGGCGAGTCCGGCGGCATCGGCCGCGACGGCGACCGGCCGTCGCTCCGGCGGGAGCGCATCGACGTCGGCGCGCGACGAGACGCCGGTCAGCATGAGGATGCACGGGATCCCGATCGCGGTGGCCGCGGCGAGGTCCGTGGCGATGCCGTCGCCGATCATCACGGCGTCGCCCACCGGGATCCCCGCGGCCCGGGCGGCCATCTCGAGGAGCAGCGGTGCGGGCTTGCCGATCGAGATGGGGACGACCTCGGCGCCGGCCTCGACGGCGGCCACGATGCTGCCGGCCCCGGGACGGGTGCCCCGTTCGCTGGGATAGACCGGGTCGCGGTTCGTGGCCACGAACCGGGCTCCGCGCCGGATGCAGTCCACGGCGACCGTCAGCTTCTGGTAGGTGAACTGCGGGTCCAGCCCGACGACGACCGCGTCCGGGGCGCTCGCGGCATCCCATCCGTCGAGCCCCTCGCGGGCGTGCAGGCCGGCCGCGTGGGCGGCGGTGACGACGTCGAGCCCTGCGTCGCGGCACTCGCGCTCCAGGCCGCCGGCGCCCACGACCAGCACGCGGCGGACCCCGTCCAGGCCGGCGAGGTAGAGCGCCGTGGCGCGCGCCGAGCTGACCACGCGGTCGGGGGTCACCGGCGCGCCCATCCCCCCGAGACGGGCGACGTAGTCGGCGCGGTAGTGCATGGAGTTGTTGGTCACGTAGACCACGGAGTCGCCGGCTGCGGCGCGCGCAGCCAGGACGTCGGCGACGCCGGGAATGGGCGCCGCACCCCGGTAGAGGACGCCATCGAGATCGACGAGGAGGAGCATCAGGGCACAGGGTAGCGGGTCCGGCGCCGGGCCTCCGTCGGCGTTCCTTCGCCCCGGCGTACCATCAGCGGATGCCGCGCCCGCCCGATCCGCTCACCGGGATCACCCGTCTCCTCGTGGACGGGACGAACCTCCTCCATGCGCTGGGTCGGGCCGACGGCCCGCTTCCGCCGGCGGCGGTGATCGGGCGGCTTCGTGCGCTCGTCCCGGCCGGGGTTGACGCGACCGTGGTGCTCGATGGGACGCCCGCGCCCGGCGCGATCGATCGCCGCGTGACCTCGGGGATCGAGGTCCGCTATTCGGGTCGGCGTCCCGCCGACGCGCTCCTCGTGGACCTGGCCGGCATGGCTCCCGAGACTAGCCTCGTCGTGACGGACGACAACGAGCTGGCGACGTCACTCCGCCGGTTCGGGGCGCGCACCGTCCGGACGGGCTGGCTTGCCGACCGACTTGGGCGCCAGCGCCTCGAGTCACCCTCGGCCGGCCGCCCGAAGCCTCCCGCGGGACGGCCGCCGGAGACGACCGGCGACGAGGAGCCGCAGCGATCCGGCTGGAATCCCGGCCGCGGGGCAACCAAGAAGACGGGCAACCCGAAACGGGGCCGGCCCGCGGGCTGACGGGACGCCGCACCGGCCGGGCCGTGCCAGCCACGGGGAACGGCTGGCCACCCGGCTGTGGCGCCTTCCGGCGGCCGGCGGATAGAATGCCGCCCGTGAGCGGCGACCTTGCGACCAGCGTCCAGCAGGCGTGGACCGGCTTCCTCGGCCTGGTCAACAAGGTCGTCAGCCCCGACTGGGGGGCGCTGGTCGCGTTGATCCCGCTGGTGGTGGCGCCGCTCGTCGCCCTGCTGCTGCTCGCGATGCTCGGCCGGTGGACCGTCTTCGGGCTCCTGAAGCCGCGCACGAAGGTCCGTCGCGTGGAGGGGGCACGGGCGATGGAGCGCGACGCGGACGGCGCCCTCGTACCGCCGGTCGGGGCGCCATTCAGCCTGCGGACCGGGCTCGTCTATCCATTCGGCACGCCGCGCACGGACGATGGTGAGGATCTCGCCGTGATCTGCCCGATGTGCCGGGTCGAGCGGCTCGCCCAGGTCGGCACGTGCGGCAACTGCGGCCTGGTCCTGACCATGAAGCGCAGCATCGAGATCGCGCGGCCCGCGGGCCCGCCGCCCGGCGGCGCGGCGATCGCCTGAGATGGCCACCGGCTCGTACTACCTCTACGTCGTCGCCGGCATCGTGCTGGTCGGGGCCTTCGCGGCGCACGTGGCCCACACCGTCCTCCTCGCCGGTGGCCGCCGGCTGGCGGCCGCCCTCGCTCCCCGCAGCGCACCGGCGTTCGCGGGGGCGGTCAGCGGCAGCTTCGTGGAGACGATGGAGGTCGGCGAGGGCGAGGACGCCGCACGCACGGCGGCCGGCCCGTTCGCAATCGGCCTGGCGTGGGCCGCGTTCGCGCTCCTCGCCGGCGCGCTCCTGCTACGCGGCATCGTGGTGGGCCGCGGGCCGTGGGGCAACCTGTACGAGTTCAGCGTCGCGTTCACGACCGCAATCGTCGGCGCCTACCTCTTCCTCGCGCGCCGCTACCCCGTCCGCGCACTGGGCTTCCTCCCCCTTGGCGTGGCGGTCGTGCTCTACCTCTACAGCGCGACACTGCCGAACGCGATCGAGACGCTGGTGCCGGCGCTCCAGAACCCGCCGCTGCTGACGATCCACGTCGGCTTCGCGATGCTCAGCTACGGGATCTTCGCGATGAGCTTCGCGGCGGGAGTTGGCTACCTGGTCCAGGAGAAGCGGCTGGCGGGCGGCGGGACGGTCGATCGGTTCGCCTGGCTGCCGTCACGGGAGGTCCTCGACGCGGTCGCCTACCGGGCCGTGATCATCGGCTTCCCGGTGTTCGCCATCATGATCGTGCTCGGCAGCTGGTGGGCGTCGATCGCCTGGAGCAGCTACTGGGGCTGGGACCCGAAGGAGACGAGCGCGCTCGTGACGTGGCTCGTGTACGCCGTCTTCCTGCACCTCCGCAACCAGAAGGGCTGGCGCGGCCGGCCGGCCGCGATCGTCCTGGTCGTCGGCTTCGGGATGGTCCTGTTCACGCTCTTCGGGAACCTCTGGTTCAGCGGCCTCCACTCCTACAGCGGCCTCAGCTGACCCCGGCCGGGTCGCCGGCTCGCCGCCGCGCTACCCTGTGAGCATGTGGCTCGCCCTCGAAGACCTCCGGTGCGCGCACTGCGGTGCGTTCGCCCATCCACTCCTCGACGCGTGCCCGGCGTGTGACGACCCGCGCACCGCGCGACGAGCCGAGGCGGCGGCAGGCCCGATCGGGGCCGTGCGGCTGGCGGAGGCCCCGGAGACGCTGCGCCTCGCGCAGAACCTCACGCTCCGCTACACCATCAAGGTCAACTCCATGGGCAGGTCCGAGGCCGAGGCGACCCTGCTGACCGCGGTCGCCCACCTCGCAGAGGCGCTGACCTACCGGATCTCCGGCGACGCGGTGCTGACCGCCGAGGACGCCAGCCTCGTGCTCCGCGACGGCACCGTCATCGCCCAGAGCCGGCCGTCGAGGTCCCTCGTGGCGGAGATCCCGCTTGCGGCCATCGTCGGCAGCGCCTCGCGGCACGGCGAAGTCACGCTGCACTACGCCGCCGGGCCGGCCGCCGCGCATGTCGGCAGCGCTCCCGGGTCGCCCGGCTCGGCGGGCCCGCTGCGCCTGACCGTCTCGAACCGGCGTGCCCTCCTGGCATCGAAGGCGCGGGACGAGCACTACGCGAATCTCGCCCGCTGGCTGGGCGTCCTGGCTGCGGCCGCCGCCGAGCAGCGCTGGACCGAGGTCGGCCTGCCCGCCTACCTGGCGGAGCTGGGGCCGGCGGCGTGGGGGCCTGCTGGACCGCCGTCGGCCCTCGCCGACGCCATCGTCGATCCCGGATCGCTGCCGGCGGCGGCGGCGCCGTCCGTCCAGGCGCGGCTCGTCGAGCTGGAGAGCCTCCGGGCGGCCGGCCTCATCGCCGGCGACGAATACGCGGACAAGCGGCGGGAGATCCTCGCCAGCCTCTGACCGACCGAGGCTATACCGAACGCCCGTTCTGTTATCGTTGCCCGCGGTGGGGCCCCCGGCCATCCGGCGGATCCGGGCCCCGGCCGTCCACACGACGTCCCCCGCGCGTCCACCACGGCGGGTGGTGTTGTCGCACGTTCAAATGCCCAAACCGCAACATGCTGTGGTGGGGGTCCCGGCGGTACCACAAGATGTAGTGGTTTGGGCATTGACGCGACCCCGGCTTCGACGTACAGTCGGGGGACCGCTCGCCGCCCGGCGGGCCCCCTCGAGCAGCACTCGGGGAGGCGCGATCCGGGGCACACGGCGAGGAGAAGAATGGTCGATCGGCATTCCACGCCGGGGCCGTCGCAGCTACGAACGTGCGCCGGCTGCACTGCCGGCAGGACCCGAGGCGGGGGGACCGCCGAGCCGGTGAGGGAGCAGCGCAGAGATGGCACGAGCCGCACACGAGATCGTCCCGGTGATGGCGCAGGACGCAAACCCCCGGAAGGGCCGCAGGGCCGTCGCCGCGCCGGCAGACGCGTCCGCCGGCACCTCGGCCGGTGCCGCCGGCACGGCGGTGAAGGCCCGGGCAGAGGCGGCGTTCAGCACCGCCCGGGCGCTCAGAGACGACGCGGACCGCGCCGCGCGCGCGGCGATGGACGCGCTGCGCTTCACGGGCGAGGGCGTCCGGGGCCTCACCTTCGAGCGCCGCTGGACCCGGCCCGGCGTCCACCCCTACGACGAGATCGCGTGGGAGATCCGGACGGCCTCCATCGGCAACGAGTCCGGCAAGCTCGTCTTCGAGCAGAAGGACGTGGAGGTCCCCGCTTTCTGGAGCCAGCTGGCCACGAACGTCGTCGTGAGCAAGTACTTCCGCGGCCACCTCGGCACGCCGGAGCGCGAGACGTCGGTCCGGCAGCTGATCGACCGCGTCGTACTGTCGATCACCGCATGGGCGGAGACGCAGCACTACTTCGCCACGGACGAGGACCTCGCCACGTTCGGCGCGGAACTCACCCACCTCCTGGTCCACCAGAAGATGAGCTTCAACTCGCCCGTCTGGTTCAACGTCGGGATCGAGGCGAAGCCGCAGTGCTCGGCCTGCTTCATCAACTCGGTACAGGACTCGATGACCAGCATCATGGACCTGGCCAAGACGGAGGCGATGCTCTTCAAGTTCGGCTCGGGCGCCGGCAGCAACCTCTCCACGATCCGCTCGTCGCGGGAGAAGATGGCCGGCGGCGGCACGGCCAGCGGCCCGGTCAGCTTCATGAAGGGCTACGACGCGTTCGCCGGCGTCGTCAAATCGGGCGGAAAGACCCGGCGCGCGGCGAAGATGGTCATCCTCGACGTCGGACACCCGGACATCCTCGACTTCATCGACAGCAAGAAGCTCGAGGAGAAGAAGGCCTGGGCGCTCATCGAGCAGGGCTACGACCCGTCCTTCACCGGCGAGGCCTACGGGAGCGTCTCGTTCCAGAACGCGAACCACTCGGTCCGCGTGACCGACGAGTTCATGCGCGCGGTGGAGGCGGACACGGACTGGACCACGCACGCGGTGGTCGGTGGCGAGCCCATGGGCACCCACAAGGCCCGCGCGATCTTCCGCCGGATGGCGGACGCCGCCCACGTCTGCGGGGACCCGGGGATCCAGTACGACACCACCATCAATGCCTGGAATCCCGTCTCCGCCTCTGACCGCCAGTACGCCACGAACCCCTGCAGCGAGTTCTCGTTCCTCAACGACACCAGCTGCAACCTCGCCTCGCTCAACCTCATGAAGTTCGTGGGCGCGGACGCGGAGCTCGACGTCGACGACTACCGGTACGCCTGCCGCCTGACGATCACGGCGCAGGAGATCCTCGTGGACAACGCGAGCTATCCCACGCCGAAGATCGACGAGAACAGCCACCGCTTCCGGCCGCTCGGCCTTGGCTACGCGAACCTCGGGGCGCTCCTGATGAGCCGCGGGCTCGCCTACGACTCGCCCTCGGGGCAGGCCTACGCCGCCGCGATCACGTCGATCACGACCGCCGAGGCCTACCGCCAGAGCGCCGTCATCGCCCGCGACCACGGCGGCCCGTTCATCGAGTTCGAGAAGAACCGCGTCCCGTTCATGCACGTCATCGGCATGCATCGCGACGCCGCCAGGCGGATCCCTGCCGAGGGCGTGCCGGAGAGTCTGGGCGCCGCCGCCCGGTCCCTATGGGACGAGACGTACGAGCTGGGCGAACGGCACGGCTACCGCAACGCGCAGACAACGCTCCTGGCGCCCACGGGCACGATTTCTTTCATGCTCGACTGCGATACCACCGGCATCGAGCCGGACATTGCGCTCATCAAGTACAAGAAGCTGGTCGGCGAGGGCTACCTGAAGATCGTCAACAACATGATCCCGAGCGCCCTTCGCAAGCTCGGCTACACGCCGGACCAGGTGGAGGAGATCGTCGCCTACGTCGACGAGCGCGAGACGATCGAGGGCGCCCCAAACCTCAATCCGGAGCACCTCACCGTCTTTGACTGCGCCTTCAAGCCACGCAACGGCGTCCGCAGCATCCTGCCGATGGGCCACGTCCGGATGATGGCCGCGGTCCAGCCGTTCCTCTCCGGGGCGATCAGCAAGACGGTCAACATGCCCGAGGCGGCCACCGTCGAGGAGATCGAGCAGATCTACCTCGAGGGCTGGAAGCTGGGCCTCAAGGCCATCGCGATCTACCGCGACAACAGCAAGCGGAGCCAGCCGCTCAGCACCAGCAAGCTCAAGAGCGACGACGAGACGAAGGCGGCCTCCGAGGTCGTCGAG
>Ga0209638_1001871_pt1 | contig 13140 bp, 8 predicted proteins | sample BarGraNGADG00211_FD_184490 | JGI IMG/M metagenome (GOLD analysis project Ga0209638, IMG submission 184490) | Arctic peat soil microbial communities from Barrow, Alaska - Barrow Graham LP Ref core NGADG0002-211 (SPAdes) (version 2) | ecosystem: Environmental > Terrestrial > Soil > Wetlands > Peat... | reverse complement strand
GCGCCCCTTTTCGAACCACCGTCGTCGCGCAGCACGTTGCAGTAGTTCCAGAGGCGCTGGACGATGGTGGAGGATTGTGTGTTCATAATATAAATGTATTACTCATATTACCTTATTAGAATCTTTGATTTGGATCAATTCCCTGTTTTCTCATTTCATATTCCTTAACAAACTGAGATGCAGCCTTTTGATAATTTTCAGGAATATTGATATTTCCAATCAGGGTTTTTACACGCAAATATATATCATCTGGATTAATATATTTCTGCACCCACTCTGGGTCAACTCTATATTTCTCGCGAAGCGCATATTCTCCGATTGTTTGGCTCCGCTGAACATTCTCGAAACAATATATAAACTTGGCAAGGTTTTCATCTGTGACCGTAACCTTTGAGACCCATTCCCTAACCTCGGTGTCATTGCCTGACCAATCATTCCATTGAGGCAGGATTCCTCTAAGAATAGGTACATCTATAAGCTTGCCATTTTCAGCTGCATCCCGAATTTTTTTCAGGGCTAAAGCCTCTAATTCTTGTAGTTGCCCACTATTTACTTCGCGATCCGCCTCAAGATGCTGGATTTCTCCGCCGAATTTGCCATGCTCTTGACCCAAGATCGCCACGTAATCCTCTGTTACACTTACACCTCTTCCGGATTCAATTGCCTCTTTAAGAATTGCGAATCTTTGATCTTGAGTAACCCTTGAGATCAGTTGATAGATTAAACGAGCAACACGCATGTCATTCCCCATGCTAAAAAATTCTTTCGGTTCATCCTCTTTGATTAATAGATTATCTCCAACATCAAAAAATGAACCTACTATCCCTGGAATTTGCTCAAGTGGTATATCTTGAGTGTAGGCCTCTAACTTTTCGAGAATCATTCGAAGACGTGAACTACCATCTCGCCGGTGTTTTTTTGAAAATTCTATTAATGCCTCTCCGAAAGCATTTGGGTCAGAAGATGTCGCGAGGAATGTTTTCATTTCTGCATTCGAGATTTCTTCCGAGGAAATCGAAAATCGGAAGTAAATAGGGAAATGCCCAGGGCTACAAACGCGTAGCTGTTTTTCCCAAGTCTTTAAGAATTCGCCCGAATACGTTGTTCCTCCAAAGGCTTGGGAAAATAACGGGAACAACCGGGACATTAATTTCTTTAATGCATTTCGATCTTTTTCTGTTACTAAGTCCAACCATCTTTCAAATGTGGATTTTCTTTCAGTTTTTACTTGCGCATTTTGCCCTATTGGTGATGAACCAGATAGTAGTTCGCTGTGTTCCCTAATTATTTCATAGAACTGTGGCAGAAAAACCCTGATTGCTTCGATTGCAATTAGATCTACCGGGTTTACTTCTCCGACAAGAGCAGGATAAGTCGTTCGTAAAGCGTTGAATAAGCGAGTTACATCGCGTGGAGAAGAAATAAGATCATCTATCCCATCATAATAGACATTCGTCCAATAAGCTTTATCAAATAACTCGGATGGGGTGCCGACTAAAATGTGGTCGAGTTTAGAAAATAATAATCGTTGAAGGGAAATCTTGTCAGGAATAGGGAGTGAGAATGGAACCTGAACAATTTTTTCCAGATAATCCGAACCTGAAGCCGTAAAGTCCTTTTCTAGCGCGTTTATAACCACCTTGTTGTCAAAGGCAAGTAGATATATTGTGTTAGGAAAATCCGCGACTGCTTTGATTGTTCGGAATAATTCGCGTATCTCATCTGCAGATAATCGATCAATGTCATCAATTATTACAATGATTTTTTTATTCTTTGCTAATAAAAGGTTTCCTATAGCAATTTTAAGAGACGATATTTCGGACTGTTTGCGAAGTCTGTCAGCTAAGAAACTTCCCGCCTCTAGACCAGGTATTCCTGGGATTTTTGAAATTAACTCTGCGAAATCTGCGATTTTTTTCTTTATTTCTTTATATTCTTTTTTACCTAGAGAAGTATTAATTTGACTTATTAATAATCGTGTCAGGTCTTCTCTATCGGAAAACCACCAGGGATTGAATTTTACAATTATTGGTTTTTGGGCTGGATCATATTGCTGAAGATAATGGATAATAAAGTTTAATGCTGTTGTTTTTCCATAACCCCATGATCCATTAAGGGACATTACCAAACCATTTGATGGAACCATAGTAACAACAGCTTTTGCAACATATTGTGCAAATGCACTATATTCAAGCTCGTCTTGGTTAGGATGAATCAAAGGACTGTCTGAAGAGAGTAATTCATTGCTGTCTGGCACATTTCCCTCCAATTTCTTTCATTTCATCCCAATCTTCCCTCAAACGCTGACCGCAGCACCGCCTGCCTCAGCCTCCCCGCCCGCTTCAATCCCGCCTCCACTGCAGCCTCAACTGCCCGCACCGACTCAAACCGCCGTTCCACATCCGCCACAATATGCTTCTGTTCCTCGAAAGGAGGTAAAGGTAATGGCATTTTGGCAAGCTTTGTGCCATTTACATTTGCCTGTCCGACTTGTTGCGAAACGACAGAAGAAATATATTTTCTACCATGAAGCGAATTGATGTAAAACGAGATGAAATCGGAAGACACATCCGGAACCATCTTTACCCGAATAAGATAAGATGCATAAGTCGCTTTAGGATGATTGCTCTTATAGATGGCAGTCTTGCCTACTAATTCAGCACTATTTGTTCGATTGAAAATCAAATCGCCAGGTTCCAAAATCAAATTATCAGGCACGGAATCTTCCGGTAGATATTTTAGTCTGGCGTAATCTAACTGGCCATCTTGAACATTCCCCATCCGGAGAACTGGAACTCCCGTGTCATCCAAATTTGCTTTTTCTGAAGTGCCATACTGAATTTTTTTGCTGACCTCACCAACTGTAGCCCATCTCCACCCCTCCGGCAATTCACCGTTTTTAAGTCCCTTTTCCCCGAATAACTTCCCCTCACATGCCGCTTTTAGGACGGTCGCAATATAGCGTTTGGCGCCTATTCTCACGCGCTCCAGCGCTGCTACACCTGCCTCCATGTCGCTCAGTAGTTCCTCGAGCCGTGCCACGATCCGCTCCTGCTCCGGCAGTGGAGACAAGGGGAATGGATGGGAACGAACTATCCCTTGACTGATGTTTGGCTGTGCCCCACCCATGCTTTTGTTTATCAACTCTTGTCTTTGAGACATGAGCCAATAAAACATATATTTGGCTGTGAATGAGTTATTCCGGGGAAATAACGCGCACACCGCTTGGTTTGATGCCGCGTCAATTTTCAAAATTCCAACTTTACCAACCGTTGCACCATACAATGCTACTAAAACAGTACCAGAAGGAAATAATTTCGCGCTGGAGTTTCTGAGAGCATCGCCAGTTATCTTCTCTTCAGTCTTGGAAATAAAGCCATCGCCAAGTTCGCCAGATTTTACCCACGGAATTGTGCCTTGAAAATATTCTGGATATTTCCGCGAAGGAGTACCACCACTGGTAGTGTCAGCGATATCAGTAATTGTTGTCCAAGCCCACCCTTCCGGTAGGGGGGGCAAATTATTTTCTTCCTTTGTTACCTTCGTGTTTAGATCTTTCATTTTCCACCCAAAGCTTCGTTCAACTCATCCACCACCTTCGTTAACCCTTCGCCAAAAGCTCGCTGTGCCGCCACCTGCCCGCCCTTTTGGAAGAACGCCCCGCTCGTGAAATCCTCGCTCGTCATCTCCAGGTTGATCCCGATGTGCGCCGCGATCTGGTCAAGCCACCATCTCTGCTCGGGCGTAAAGACCTTTCCCCCGGCCTCCTGCGCTTTTAACCATTCCAAATACCGCTTCTGTACCATCGCTGGGTACGGCTCGATGTCCTCGTTCAGCACTACATGCCTCACCAGCGAGACCAGGTCCGCCAGCACGCGTGGCCCGCTGCCCCGCACCCGCCCGCGCTCCAATTGCCGGTAGGCGTTCCATAACGCTTCGGTCATATACAGCGGGTCGCCCTGGTGCAGGTCCACCCGCAGGTGCTCCGCCAGTTCCCTCAATTCATCAAACGTCATTGTAGGGGCGCGTCGTGACGCGCCCTGCGCCTGGCGTGACGCGCCCTTCCCGTTCCCTCGCGGTATCGAATAAATGATTTGCAGCGCGGTAATTTCATCCTTATGCTCTTCCACGAACGTCTTGAACGATTCTACTGTCCTCCGCGCTGCTTCGGTCGCCTTATCGTCGAACCCTGCAATGATTACCGAATCGGCGCTCACCTCGTCCAGCACCTGCTCGGACCGTCTCTGCCAATCGCTCAACTTCGCCTGCAGGTCCGGGTTGGCTGCCAGCGGACGGCATGCCTGCTCTGCCATCTCATGTGCCGCCCTCGCCATTCGTTCTTGGTAGAGGCGACCCGACGGGTCGCCCATCCAGGTCAGGTCGCCCGCTTCTTCATCCTTCTTGGCCGTCTCCAAAATCTTGTCCGCATCCACCGCTTCCAGCAGCCCGCGCGCCACTTCTGTTAGATCAATTCCCCCGGTGTGCTCCCGGATCTCTGCCAGTTGCCCGCGGTCAAGGTGTTTTTCGAGTCTGATTAATCGTCCTGCCAGCGACGACAATGTCGCCTCGTCCGAAACACCCAGCGCCACCGCCTCCAGCAGCTGCTTGAATGTCGCCGACGGCTTGCGTTCCAGTGTCTGTGGGTCCATCAATTCCTGTTCGGTCAGCCCCACTGCGTCGATAATCACAAAATGGTCTTTGAGCATCGCGTCACTGGTTACGTTCGCCAGTTCAGTTGGCGATACCACCCTCGTCCCGCGCCCGAGCATCTGCTCGTACAGCAGCCGCGAGCGCACCGCCCGCATGAATAATAAAATCTCGAGCGGGCGGATGTCGGTGCCGGTGGCGATCATGTCCACCGTCACCGCTATGCGTGGGAAGTAGCTGTTGCGGAAGTCGCTGATCAGGTCTTCTGGCTTCTTCCAACTGACCTTGTAGGTGATCTTCTGGCAGAACTCGTCCCCCTTGCCGAACTCCTCCCGCATGATCCGCACGATGTCTTCGGCGTGGCTGTCGTCCTTGGCGAACACCAGTGTCTTCGGCACGAGTGTCCGCCCGGGGAAAATGTCGATCGGTAACTTGTCCCGGAAGGTTTTCACGATGGTGCGGATCTGGTCCACCGCCACTACTGCCCGGTCGAGTTGCTCCGGGTCGTACGACAGATCTTCTTCCAGTTGTTCCCAGCGCTGTGCCCTCGTCATCCGGTCGCGTTTTCCCACCCACATCCCGGATTCCACTGTGGAACCTGCCTCGCTGATCTGTGTTTTGATGCGGTACACCGTCCCCTGCACGTTCACGCCGTCCAGCACGGCCCGTTCGCGCGAGTACTCCATTACCAGGTTCTGGTTGAAAAAGCCGAAGGTCTGCTTGGAGGGTGTCGCCGTCAGTCCGATTAGGAATGCGTCGAAATACTCCAGGGCACCGCGCCACAGGTTGTAGATCGAGCGGTGGCACTCGTCCACCACGATGAAATCGTAGGTCTCGATCGGGATGGCAGAGTTGTAATGCACTTCCCTGGGCGGCTGGGCATCCAGCGCCGCCCCCATCCCGAACAGGGAATCTTCCTCGTTCTCCGGGTCATATTCCGCCTCGCCGGAGAGCATCGAGTACAGCCGCTGGATGGTTGTGATGTGCACCTTGCTGACCGGGTCGAGCGTGTTCGACTGCAGGTGCTGTACGTTGTACAACTCGGTGAATTTGCGCCCGTCGTCGGGCGTGCGGTACTGGTCGAACTCCTTGAACGCCTGCCGTCCCAGGTTGTTGCGGTCCACCAGGAACAGCACCCGTTTGGCTTTTGCGAACTTGATCAGCCTATAAACGAAACTTACCGCCGTGTAAGTCTTCCCCGACCCGGTTGCCATCTGGATCAGCGCGCGTGGTTTATCCTGTGCGAACGACTTCTCCAGGTTGTTGATCGCCTCCACCTGTGCTCCCCACAACCCGGTTGTATCCAGTGGGTGTATCACCGGCATCTGCCTCAATCGTCCCCTTAATGTTTCCTGAAACTCCCTCTCCAAATGCGGAGCACGTGTCCCGAGCGAAGCCGAGGTGTTTGGGGACTGGCCGAGGCGGCTTCCGGCCGCCATCGCCTGTTTCGGCGCCGTGGGGCGCCGAATGGGCTGGCGTTGTCCCGAATCACTTGCGGGAGGTGGGGTGGCCCATTCCGCCAGCATCTCCGGTCGGTGGAACGTAAATACCCGCCGCGAGCGCGGCTCCGGGTCACGTTCATCCCGGAAGAACGTCTCCACTCCGGTCGATTCGTAAACGAACGGCAATTTGTCTATGCCGATATGAGGGACATTTTGCGGCAGCCCGGCTGCGTAACTGCCCGCCTGCTCCGCCACCCCTGAAAGCGTCGCCCCCACCTTCTTGGCTTCCACCACCCCCGCGGCTTTGCGGTCCACGAAAAGGATGTAATCCGCGAACCCGCTTTCCACCGGGAACTCGCGCACTGCCACACCCCGTGCGGCGTGCAAATTAATCCCGGCGCGGTCTTGCACTGTCCAGCCGGAGGCGGCCAGGAGCTGGTCGATCTGCTGTCTTGCGATGGACTCAGGGGTGGGCATTGGGCATTTTCCCCATGGTAATGGTTACATTATTATACAACCAGACCGGCATGCTTGAGGGGCATGTGCCGTCCTGTACAGAGGGCAAACCCTACTTCAACCCTCTCCAAATGACTTGCACATGTCCCGAGCGAAGCCGAGGGATTTGGGCGATTGCCCCCGAAGCGAAGCGGAGTGGGGGAGGGTGGCGCGTAGCGCCGGGTGGGGCTGGTAGGGGCGCAAGCCTTGCGCCTATTTTATGTCTCTTTTTTCCCCCTTGACTTAACAGAAAATTTGTTCTATTATAGTGTACGAGTGCATCAAGCGCTCGTACACTACACCGATGACATGAGTCATCGGTGTCCGCCCGCACCTTAAAAACTGAACCCGAACCGATTGTTCCTCAATTGTTTCTGAGGAACAACCCACATATCTGGTGGTTGTTTTCTACATACCCCCGCCCATAGGCCGCCTCGCACTTATAGGGGCGCACGGCCGTGCGCCCGCTCCCTGCATCCAAATTGTTTCACGGTCTGTGCGGCTTTCGCGAAGCACCACTCTTGGGTGGCGAGCCGCAATCTGAAGTCTCGACGACACGAGTCGTCGATGATGAAAGTCCGAAGCCCAAGGCATGATGAAAAATAAACGACCCAAATTCTCTCATTCGTTTGTAATCGTTTTCGCGCATTTATCAAGGTTAATGGAGATGTTTCACGATCAACGACGACATCAAGTCGGTGTTCAGCGCATCGGGCTTACGAAAGCCCGATGCCTCCCCCCAGGGATGAGTCGTCGATGACGGAATCCCGATGCTTCCCGCTTACATCACCACCCGTCCCTGCCTCACTCCCGCCCGGATTGCCTCTGTGCGGCTGGTCACCCCCAGTTTGGCATAAAGCGAGGACAGGTGGAATTTAACGGTGTGTTCGCTGATATTCAGCGCCAGTGCGATCTGTTTGTTCGCCAGCCCTTCTGCGGCAAGTTGCAGCACTTCCAGTTCGCGCCCTGTCAATGAATCTCCCACCGGTTCACCCGCCTCGAAAGTCGGGGCAGGGTGCCGTTCCAGCAGGCTGCTTGCCAAGGCGGGCGAGCCGACCCACAGTCCCTCTCCCAGGGCATGCAGCGCGGCAGAGATCTCCTCCGGGCTTGCCTCCAACGGCAGCACACCCCACACGGGCAGGTCGGAGAGTTTGGCGGCTTCCTCCTGGGCATTCGTGAGCAGCAGCACTGGGCGGGTTTCCTGGTGCAGGAGTATGTCAACCACGTAACATGTTCCTTGTTTCACCTTAATCCTTATTCTTCTCGCCTGAGGTAAAATCATGAAGATGAAATCATCTTCACCACACCATTTCAATACTCACCGATCAAGAGGTGCGCAATGGTAAAAAGGATGAAAACCGACAAAAAGAAAAGGCCCATTGCAGTCAGCGTCATTGCAGTGGCGATCGTGGTGCTCTTTTTAATACGCCTTTACCAGGTTTACGAACCCCTCTTCCTGAACAATTTTTTCAGGGGCGGCATCACGGGTCCATTTTTCACCGGTTGGCATCTGACGGCGCTGGGCGGCACTCTCCTCTCCACCGCCACATATCTTGTCCTCTCCCTGGCTGGCATCTTTGTCCTGATCGGTTTCCTGCGCCTCCGCCGCTGGAGCTGGGGGCTCCTCATGGCTTGGACGGGAGTGTCGCTGTTGATCTCCCTGGTGGATTATTTCTACTCGCATCCAAATTACGTCGTGATGGCCTCCAATGTCATCATTGCCTTCGCCCTCAATATTACCGATGTGCAGCGTATTTATGGAATAAGGAGGGATGATGGCTCTCCCCTCTGATCGCCCGTCTGTTCCTTTTACCACCTCTGACCTGGATCTCCTCCGCAAATTTGAACCGGTTGCGTGCTACACCAGGGGGGAACAATTCTTCCCGACCGATGTTGAGCATTACGTTAGAGAATGCTCTCTTTGGGAACATCACCCGGATGGTCACGATGAACTCCTTGTCAGGCAGGGGGAAGTCACCTTGGAAAAGTTGGTTGAACCCCGCACCGCTGAGTTTGGCTCTGTCCGCTTTCTACGTTTTGTCGAGTCCCTCAGCCTCGCAGAATCTGCCCAGGTGTTGACTGACCAGGTCCGCCTGCGCCGCCAACTCGGGGAATATTTCCATGCCGGCATAGGACGTCTGGCACGCGGCGGCATCCTGCCCCGTCTCGTGGATGGTCTTTTCTCTTTGTCGTTCCTTCTGCGTGGAAAAGTATCTGCTGCCACCGCCGCGGCTGCCGAATTGGACTATAACGGGATTTTATCCGAAGACAGGAAATACACCTATTACGGTCGCGTCACTCGTCAAGGTGGCTGGACCATCCTGCAGTATTGGTTTTTCTTTTGCTTCAATAGCTGGCGTTCCGGTTTTCATGGTGTCAATGATCATGAATCCGACTGGGAAATGATCACGATATATTTATACGAGCAGGACGGGCAGCTTACCCCGGAATGGGCTGCCTATGCTTCGCATGATTTCAAGGGGGATGACCTCCGCCGTCGTTGGGATGATCATCAAGAACTCAAAAAAGCTGAAGAAAGCCATCCGTTGATCTTTGCCGGGGCTGGTTCGCATGCCTCATATTTCCGGATGGGGGAATACCAGGCGGAGGTCAACCCTCCCTTTGCAGGCTGGTTTTCCGGCCTGCTCAATGCCTTGAACAAGATTTGGACCGGGACCCTTGGGCAGCAACCAATTAATCCCTTTCACATCCCGTTCGTGGATTTTGCTCGCGGCGATGGTCTCCGCATCGGTCCGGGCGAATCCCAAACCTGGTCGCCTGTGTTGATCGACGAATCTACCCCTTGGGTGGGAAAATATCGGGGCATGTGGGGACTTTTTGCCCGTGACCCGATCTCCGGTGAGAATGCTCCTGCCGGTCCCATGTACAATCGGGATGGGTCACCCCGCGGCTCATGGTATGACCCTCTGGGCTTTGCCGGGCTGGATAAAGTTCCTCCTCCTCCCCAAATGGAATCGCTGCTTTCTAATAATATTAACCAGGTCTCCCAACGCCAGCAGGAACTGGATATTCTGGTCCCCCAGAAATCTACCGAACTTCAGAAAGAAGGCGCCAGGCAAAAAGCCATGGAGGGCAATCCTCACATGGCGAAACAGTATGTCGCGTTGGAAAAGGGAATAAATACCCTCTCCGCCGAAGTCCGCGCTCTGCGCCGCGAACAATCTGAAAATACAGCCTTGCTCCAGGGGCTGAATCGCCGTTTGGAACTTATCCGTGCAGGGGATCAGGATAACCCCCGCGCCCACATCCATGACCTGGCTGTTCCCGATGATCCCACTCTGGTTCTCCGTTTCGACCGCGCTGCAGAAACATGGGCTGCGGTCAGCCTGAGCCTGTTGCTATTTGTCGTTGCCTCGCTCATTTTCTTTGCCCCCGGTTATCTATGGGCGAGCCTGGCAGTTATCTTGATTCTATTCGTTGTCCTTGAATCAATTTTGCGGGGCGCGTTTGTCCCGACGGTCGGACGCGTCACCTTGATCCTGGCAATGATTTCTGCTGTGATCCTTTTTCTCCATTTCTGGAAAGCGATTATTGTGGTCGCGTTGCTGACGATGGGCATCTCGCTGATGTATCATCGCTTGAGGGAACTCGCTGGGTAACCGTTGCCTGCTTTACGAGTCTGAACCTTCCGGGACACCAGGTCCCGGAAGTATTGTAAATATTACTCATTTGGGTAGATTTTGATAATTTCTTGAGTAATCCTGAGGGGTTCTTGTTATAAATTTGATTTCAAGATTAGTATATTTGTAACGTAGTTGCCTGCATTGGGAACGGGTTTTGAGTTAATTTTATTCATCATGATTATAAAATAATTTCTTTCTGATACCCTTGTCGTTCGTTCTAGCCTTGTTCCTCGTCTCCCAGGGCGTGGTGCAGACCTTCAGCCAGTTTAAAACAGTTACTCTCTTGCAGCCGACAACGGATGCAAACGGTAACACGGTAACCCAACAGATTCTTGCAGTCGGGCCTGCCGCTTCGCAGATTGCAATTAAACAATTGGGCACTAACGGCGGCGGTTTCTTCAATGTCAACTCTGCCCATCCATTCGAGAACCCTACCCCGCTCTCCAATTTCTTCGAGACACTGTCCATCCTGCTTATCCCGGCAGCGCTTTGTTACACCTTCGGCAAAATGGTCGGGGATACTCGCCAGGGGTGGGCAATCCTGGCTGTCATGACCATCATATTCGTAGGGTTGTTGGCGGTGACGGTTTGGGCTGAACAGACAGGTAATCCGGCCATCGCCTCCCTCGGTGTGGATATCAAACAGAGCAACATAAACCCCGGCGGGAATATGGAAGGCAAAGAGGAACGTTTCGGAGTGGCCTCCTCGGCTCTGTGGGCAACCGCCACTACCGCTGCCTCTAACGGTTCGGTTAACTCGATGCACGACTCGAATATGCCGCTTGGCGGGATGATTCCCATGTGGCTCATCCACTTGGGTGAAGTTATCTATGGTGGAGTTGGCTCTGGACTGTATGGGATGTTGGCTTTCGTCATCGTGGCGGTTTTCGTCGCCGGGTTGATGGTCGGGCGTACCCCCGAGTACCTCGGTAAAAAGATTGAGGCCTATGAGATGAAGATGGCTTCACTCATTCTTCTCATCCCTGTATTTACAGCGCTGGTTGGGACTGCGATCGGCGTTATGACCGCCGCGGGCAAGGCGGGAGTATTAAACCCCGGCCCGCATGGGTTCAGCGAAATCCTATATGCTTTTTCCTCCGCCACGGGCAACAATGGCAGCGCCTTTGCAGGTCTCAGCGTGAATACCCCGTTTTATAACACTGCTTTGGGGATTATTATGTTCTTTGCCCGTTACTGGCTGGCAATTCCGGCTCTTGCCATCGGTGGTTCGCTGGCACTTAAGAAGAAGGTCCCGGTGGCGGGCGCAGGCACCTTGGCTACCCATACCCCTCTCTTTATCCTTTGGGTGATCGCAGTCGTCATCATAGTCGGGGCGCTGGGATTTTTACCTGCCCTGGCTCTGGGACCGATTGTCGAACATTTAATGATTTTCCATTAGGTTGGTTAATACCATGAACAGTCAATTAAAAAAACGATCTACCATCCGAAGACAACTATATCAGCGTGCCGTGTTGGACTCATTTACCAAGCTCAACCCTCGCTGGATGGTTCGAAATCCGGTCATGTTTGTTGTGGAAGTGGGCAGCCTGCTGACCACAGCATTATGGGTTCAGGCTCTCTTCGGCAAGGGTGAAGCCCCGGCCGGTTTCATCGGTGGGGTGACCCTTTGGCTGTGGTTCACCGTTTTGTTCGCCAACTTCTCTGAGGCGCTGGCCGAAGGGCGCGGTAAGGCTCAGGCCGAAGCTCTTCGCAAAACCCGCCAGACTACCCAGGCTAAGAAACTTTCTTCTCCTGACCATAAAACCAAATACGAGCTTGTCGTTTCTCCTTCTTTGCGCAAGAATGACCTTTTCCTGGTTGAGGCTGGAGATACCCTTCCCGTGGACGGAGAGGTCATTGAAGGAATCGCCTCCGTGGATGAGAGCGCTGTTACCGGCGAAAGTGCACCGGTAATTCGCGAGTCGGGTGGCGACCGAAGCGCTGTCACGGGCGGAACGCGCCTGCTCTCCGATTGGCTGGTTGTACGCGTCACGGCCGATCCTGGTCAAGGGTTCCTGGATCGGATGATCAGCCTGGTGGAAGGTGCCAAGCGCCAAAAGACACCCAATGAGATCGCCTTGGATATTCTTTTGGCAGGTTTCACCATTATCTTCTTGATCGTCTGTGCCACGCTTTTACCATACTCCCTTTATAGTGTGGCAACAGCCGGTCAAGGCACACCGATCACCATCACCGTACTGGTGGCTTTGCTGGTCTGTTTGATCCCAACCACGATCGGCGGGCTGCTCTCCGCCATCGGTATTGCCGGAATGGACCGCATGATCCAGCGCAATGTCATTGCCATGTCTGGCCGGGCAGTGGAAGCTGCTGGAGACGTTGATGTGCTTCTGTTGGATAAGACCGGTACGATCACCCTGGGCAATCGTCATGCCGTGGAGATGATTCCTGTTGGTGGAGTCACGCCCCGGGAACTCGCCGAGGCAGCCCAACTATCTTCCCTGGCCGACGAGACTCCTGAAGGTCGCAGTATTGTAGTGTTGGCCAAAGAGAAATATGGCCTGCGCGGCCAGACGATGGGCCCAAGCGAAACTGCTCCCCAGGGCATGCACTTTGTCCCATTTTCAGCCCAGACCCGCATGTCGGGTGTGGACTTCGATGGTACTTCAATTCGCAAGGGTGCTCCAGACACGATCATCGCACTGGTCCGGTCAGCAGGAAATCCCGTTCCTTCTGACCTTCAGACCAATGTGGATACTATCGCTCGCTCCGGCGGTACGCCTTTGGTTGTAGCTCGTAATGGCCAGGCGTTGGGTGTGATCCACTTGAAGGATATCGTCAAGGGAGGTATTAAGGTGTAAGCGTTTAATAGTAATGTCCCCTTTGCGTACAAGTTAGAATGTCCCCTGTGAAAGGGACATAGAAATGGACCTGCTAACCATGAGCAAAGAAGA
>Ga0209638_1001870_pt1 | contig 13148 bp, 7 predicted proteins | sample BarGraNGADG00211_FD_184490 | JGI IMG/M metagenome (GOLD analysis project Ga0209638, IMG submission 184490) | Arctic peat soil microbial communities from Barrow, Alaska - Barrow Graham LP Ref core NGADG0002-211 (SPAdes) (version 2) | ecosystem: Environmental > Terrestrial > Soil > Wetlands > Peat... | reverse complement strand
TGCCCATGGCTGATCCGGACGTTCATCGACCCCCGGCGCCGAGATCGTCTTCGTGCCCCGTGACCAGGTGCTGGCGTACGCGGAGCGTGAAGGCGCGACGAGCTTCGATGCCCCGGGCGCGACCTACACCCACCGCGACGGGCTGTGGTCGTTCGAGGTCCTGATCGCAGAGCACGGGCTCGGCTCCGACCCGGCGCTTGCCTTGATGGCCAGGGTCGTCCACGGCGCCGATGTCGCCGAGGACCGCGACGCGACCCCGCAGTCCCGCGGCCTCCTCGCGATCGCGGACGGGTTCGCGCTCCTCGACGTCGACGACCAGCGCCAGCTCGAGCTCCCCGTCTACGACGCGCTCTATGCGTGGGCCAAGCACGAGGTGGCATCGGGCGCGGGCTGACCCGAGGGGCGCGCGACCTCGGGCGCCCCTCTGACAGTCGATGGCCGCGTGCTTGTCGTCTTGTCGCACGCGTTCGGCCTCGCCCCGAGCCACCGGGGCGGCAACTACGGCCACGCACGCCCCGCTGCCGTGATCTCCGTCATGGAGCGACGTAGTCCATGATCGTGTTGAGACCGTTCCACGTGTCGAACGGAGCGGCGTTCGGCCGCGGAGGCAGCTGAGCCTGCCCGATCAGGACGTTCCCGGTCACCGCGACGGCGGCCACCTTCCCGATCAGGTGCGGCTCGAGCACGAGACTCCTGTCGTTCTTGGCATTGGCGATCTCGTTGCTGACGATGTTGCCGGTGAACGTGCACTCGACGAGCGACCACAAGCTGACCGTCGCACCGAGCTCGACCCGGCTGCGAATTCGGTTGCCCGCGCAGACGAGGCTGCTCGCGTCGGTCGTGTCGAGGGCGATGACGAGCAGGCCGGCGCCGGAGTCCGACTTCGCGACGACGGCGTCGACCTGGTTGCGACTCACGTCGAGGCGGGGCCTGAGGGCCGTGCCGGGATCCACCTGCGGCACGAGGTCGCCCGTCGCGACGGCGGCAGGAGCCTTGAAGGCGTCGGAGAGGATCGACGGCAGCTGGAACAACCGTTTCCCGGCCACGTCCGACGCGATCGTGGTTCCGGCGGGCGCTGCGGGCGCCGGAGGCGGTGCGGGCGCTGACGGCGCCCCCGCGATGTTCGCGATCGCCGCGGCAGTGAGCGAGTAGAGCCGGGTGAAGAGCCCCTCCGCGGCGGTGAGCAACGTCGCGTGCGGCGCGGGAATCACGCCGACGGCGCCCGTCGAATCCGGTGAGTCCGGCGTGAGTGGAAGGACCCGGCCGAGCACGCTTGCGAACAGCAGCACCGGATCGGCGATCGCGGTGAGCCGGCTCGAGACGAGGTACTCGAAGACGCCCGTGCTGCCGGCGCCGACCCGGTCGAGCATCGAGAGCACGTTGGTCGTCGCAGCCGTGACGAGCCAGAAGCCGCCGTAACAGCTGCGCACGATGTTGTCGTCGATCCTGACCGTCCCCACCTGGCCCAGGACGAGGATCGGCACGGTCAACCCGTCGAAGACGCAGCGTTCGATGACCGCGTCTCCGAGGCTCGGCAAGGCGACCTGCGTCGCTGCCGCGGCCGCCGCGGCCGCGTCGGCCGCCGCCGCCGCCTCCGCACGCTTCGAGAGCTTCGGCGCGGGCTGCTGGGCGACTCTCGTCTCGTTTCCGGTCACGGCGAGATTCGTCAAGGGCGGGCGGAAGGTCACCTTCTGCGCGCGCGTCGGTACCTGGAGGTAGCCGAAGCGCACCTCGTACGGCGGATCCGCCTCGGCTCCGCGTGCGAGTTGGCTGAACGGGACCGTGGCGACTTCCGTGGCCGTGAAGTTGCAGTTCACGATCTCGAGGCCGTGAATCGCACGCGTGCCGAGAATGGCGGCGCCGAAGACGTTGCCCTTGCCGCCCGGAGGGAACGAGAACGTGCAGTCCTCGAACGAGAGGCCGGCCCCCCCGAGCACGTACACGCCGATCGACAACGCGAGCCCCGAGCCGTACGCCGCGAGGAGCGGCTGCCGCTCCGCCGGGATGCCGGCGATCGCCGTCCTCGCGAAGGAGAACCGGACGAGCGGCAGGACGAGCTCGACTCCGCGGAGCGTGAAGTTCGTCGGCCTCTCGAGGAGGATCAGGCCGAGCCGGAACGTCGCGCCCGTGCTCTGCGCCGCCTCGATGATGACGCCGGTCTCGCAGCCCTGGATCGTCAGACCGGCGTGTTCCGCGTTGATGACGAGCGGGGCAGGGAGCTTGTACGTCCCGGGTTGCAGGCAGATCGTCGTCGGCCCCTGGCGCGCGTACTTGTCGATCAGCGCCTGGAGCTTGGCGCCGCCGCCCACGTCCGCGGGCGACACCTCGATGGTGCAGCAGCCACCGCTCCCCTTTCCCGTCAACGTGACGAGGTTGTCGAAGTGCTGACGGCAGTCGGTGATGGTCGGCGATCCGTCCGCCCAGGCAACGACGGCGAGCGGACAGGCCCAGAGGCGGGGACCGTCGGGTGGTTGTGGGGCGTCGAGAATGCGCTGCGGGTAGACGGGGGACACCTCCGTCGGCGTTCCCGGTCGAACCGCGAATTGCCAGTAGTCGCCGACGTGGTACACGCCGGTGCTCGAGTTGAGCGTCACCTGCACGCCGGTGTCGCCGAGCGCGAAGGGGCCGCCGCCCGACGCGGCGATCGTGTCCTGCCAGACGCGCAGGAAGAGCAGCGGGCTGTCCGTCGCCTGCGGCCCGAGCGCGGTCGAGATCACGAGCGTCTGATCGTCCGGCTGGTACGCCGAGGCAAGGGACGTGACGATGCCGGACGTCGCCGCGACGTAGTCGCTCGACGTCAGCTCGGCCGCGGCCTGGAGCACCTCGACCGCCTGGCCCTTCGCCGGCTGGTGAAACGAGTCGACGGGTGCGCTCGCGAGCGTCAACGTCGTCGTGCCGCCTGCCGTGTCGGGGCTCGCCTGTGCGATCCGGTAGAGGAAGTACGCGTTGTCGAAGCCCCAGACGAGCGTCGGGACGCCGGTCTGGTCGACACTCGCGACCTGCACGCGGATCAGCTGGTTCTCGGCACCGAGGTAGCCGCCTTGCGCGACGGGCTCGCACGGCGTGGCGGTGCCCGGAGGCTGCTGGAACGACACCTGGAGCGACGCCGCCGACTCGAGGCGCATGCTGGCCGGGTCGAACGCGAGCCCCATTGCCGCCCAGGTCGTCTCGAGGTCGCCGAGTGCGCCGGCGCAGTCCGGGTGATCGGTCCCTCCGCGCACGACGCGCTGCACGATGCGCGCTCGCTCCGAGGTGTCGGGCCCGCCCAGTGCGATGTCGAGCAACGCCGGGTCCTCGACGGCCCCGACCTCTTGCTCGCGCAGCAGCAGGTACACGGCCTCGTCCACGGTGCCTTCGGGCGTGTCCGGCGGGACCCAGAGCGGGTCTCCGTTCCAGTCGACCCAGTCGGGCTGGTGCGCATAGTCGAGGTCGGTCTCCAGGACCATGCGCTCGCCGCCGACGTACATCGTCCCGTGCTGGACGGTGAGGTCGCCGGAACCCGAGACCGGCAGCACGCGGTAGCCGTCGTCCGGCGTTCCGCTTGGGCCGATCACGTCGACGAGCTGTGCTCGGTCGTCCTCCGCGGCGATCGCGGCGGCTTCGTTCCAGTCGGCCTCGAGCGTGACCCGACCCTGCTGATTGATCACCCCGCGCCAGTGGCGGCTGGGGTCGTAGCTCACGCGTGCGCGATCGCTGCCCACCTCTACCTCCCTCGCTTGCGTAGTGGGCGGCAGTCGTCAGGTGACATGGACCACCACCGGTGTAAGTCCGAGCGGCATGTACTCGCCGTACTTGATGAGCAGCCCGCGCTCCTTGATCGGTGCGAGCTGGCTCGAGAACGCGCCCATCTCCGACCCCGTGTCTGCGCCCGCCGTGATCGTCACGTCCGTTGCGCCCGAGACGATCGTGCGGTCGGCGGTCTCCAGCAGCTGTCCGTAGCCCGGCTCGCCGAACGCGCCGCTCGTGAAGAGCGCGGCGTTTGCGGCGACGGTGACGGACAAGTACTGGCGCGGGACGCGGCTGCCGGTGGACACGGCGGAGAAGCGGACGCAGCCGTCCTGGGAGTCCTCGGCGACGGTGAAGTCGGCGAGGATCGTGTCGCTCGCCTGCAGGCGGTGCACGAACGACCGCCCCATGACGGTCACGCGCGTCAGCTCGGCGGTTCCCTCCGAGAGCGCAAGCGCTGCCGTACTGAGCGCGACGGGATACGCGGCCTCGAGCAGCAGCCGGTTGAGCACGGCGAGATCGGCCGCTGCGCCTTCTGCGAGCAACGCCGACACCTCGGGAGGAAGCGCGACGCCGAGGAATGCAGCGGCGGAGTAGATGCTCGTCCCTGCACCGATGATCGACTTCAGGCCGGTGACGATCTTCGTGAGCGCGGCGGCGGCGAGCAGGCCGCCGCTGTAATCGGTGATCGCTTTCTGGGCGGCGTTCGGCAAGGCGGCGAAGAGGAGCTTCGAGAGCGGATCGTCACTCCCGAGCGCCCTCGCGAGCAGCTCGGGGTCGTAGACGTCCGACGAGCTCAGCGCGCTTCCGCCCCCGGCTGCCGGCGCGATCCCCTGGACGATGCTGTCGCTGATCGCCAGCGTCTCGACTGCGCCGCCGTTGCGCGTGCGGATCGGGCCGATGACACAGTGGTCGATCAGCAACTGCCTGATCGCGCCGGGTGCACCGGCGGCCGCGCCCGGGTCGGCCTCGATCCAGATCCGGACCGGTCCGAGCGGGCGGTCGTCGACCGATGTCGCGAGGGCGTCGCCGGTCTCGTTCAGCGTTCCCGGATCGGTCGTGCATCCGGTGAGGCGCACCGTCGCGAACGCTCCGCGCAGGATGATGTCGCCGCCGCTCACGAACAGCCCGTCCAGCGTGAGCTCCGCCGTCTCGCCTCCCCCTGTGAACACCCAAGCCGGCGGAGGGTCGCCGGGGCCGGCGGGCTCGGGCAGGCGCACGACCGGGCGGACGTCGGCGCCCGCTCGGACGAGCAGCGAGCCGATCGGCGTCGCAGTCGAGCCGACGTCGCTCACCGTGGCGTACGTGAGCGAGTCCTGGATCGTCACGGTGCCCGCGCCGTTGCTCGCCGTGAGCGCGGTGTCGAGTCCCGCGCCTCCGGAGACGTTTCGCTCGGGGGCGATCCTGGCCGGTGGATCGCCGAGCAGCGTGCGGTCGTAGGGGCCCGCGCCGATCGGGCCGGGGAAACCGTACTGATAGGAGACCTGCAGCGGGCCGCCGAGCGCCGACTCGACCTTGAACTGCCCGACGTCGGGCCAGACCGCGATCGTCACCGGCTCCAGCGGGGTGCCGGAGCTCGCGGCCGTGAACGCAGGAATCTCCGCCGCGTCGGGATACGGAGCATGCGGGGGCGATTCCGTGCCGGGATCCGCGATCGCCTCCTTGAGCGATTCCGTGAACGGCCCGGGTACCTCCCATTCGAGCGCCGACGTCCACGTGTCGACGTCGTCGTCCTCCTCGGGCTGGAGCGGCAGCAGATAGAGCGGCACGTTGCGGCCCGTTGGGTCGAAGACGTACTCGTCGGGGCACGCCTTCACCGCAACCGGCGTGCCGCCGGCGACCGCGAAGCTCTGGAGCCGCCAGAGAAAGACGAGCAGCTTCGGGATGCCGTACCAGCCGACCGCCCCTCGCCCACGACGGAGGTCGGCGGTGTGGAAGTACTCGTCGAACGGCGTGTCGGCGAGGTCGGCCCCGTGCAGCGAGCGCAGGTCGGCGAAGCCTCCGGCCGGCGTCCCCGTGAGCCGGCCGATCAGCCCTTCGTGCTGGAGCAACTCGAGCGGGTCGGGCGCGTTGGCGGCCGCCGGGGAGCGTGGGCACGCTGTCGGCAACGCTGCCGCGAGCGGCCCCGGCCCGACGGGCGGGTCGAGGCTGTGCCGCGTCCGGCTGAGCCGCCGGAACGCCTCGACGAGATGCGCGTTCCAGCCGGTGACGTCGCGCGCGATCTCCTCGAGCACGGCGAGCGTCCCCTTGCGGCGGCGATAGTGGATCGTCTTCGCGACGTCGAGTCGCTGCCCGCGCGGGTCGAGCCCGTTGACGAGATTCGTGTCGAGGAGATCCCCGATGTACGGGATGACCCAGTCGTCGCTCGTCTCGATGAACTGGTCTGCCCAGAGCCGGTCGATGTTGCGCCGAACGACCGCGACCTGCGCGCCGATCCGCACGCAGAGCTCCTGGAGCGGACCCGTGACTGCAGGATCGTCGCTGTCGCGCGCGCGGTAGACGCCGGGCAGCAGCTGCCAGACCCGGTCGGCGTAGTAGCCGTCGTAGCCGTCGTTGAACTCAGCCACCGTCGACCACCGGCGTGATCGTGCTCGCGGCGAGCACGTAGAAGGAGCCTTCGCCGGGATCGGCCCAGCCGACCGGCTCGCTCGAGAAGATCTCGCTCCCTCCGGCAGCGACCGTGAGGCCGTGCACCGCGTCGGCGCCGGCGACGAGCAGCGCCGCCTCGACCTGGCTCGCGTAGAGGGGCTGCCCGATCGCCATGTTCGCCGGACTGAAGAGCCCGCTCGCGGGATCGCCGAGCGCGGCGGTCGCGGCCGCCACGACCTCGGGCGCCGTTCGGTTCGGTGCGATCAACAGCGTGCACGTCACGGTCAGCGGAATCGGTGTCGCCTGCGTGACCGCGACGGGACGGTTCGGATCCTCGGCGCCGGCGAGCGCACTTCGCGCCGATGTGGCTGCGCCCGCGTCGTCGCCGACGTACACCTTGACGAGGCTGCGCTGGTGTGCCGGATCCCAGGTCCAGTATGCGCGTGCGCGCGTTACGCCCGGTGCGAGCGCCGCCACCGTCTCGTAGTCGTCGCCGGAGATCGCGCGACCGAAGGTGAGGACGCTCTTCGGTGCGTTGCTGCGAACGTCGGCCGGCTGCTCGGCGTCGGCGCCGCCCCACACGGCGACGGGATTGTGGATCGATGCAAGGTTTTGCTGCGGCTTGAGGATCGTCGTCAACCGCCCCGCCGGTGGACGCGCGGCGCCGGCGCCGTAGCGATAGCTCGCTGCGATCCGGCTCCCGCTCGGAAGCCGTGCGCCGTTGATCCCGTCGCCGAATCGCACCTCGCTCTTTGCGTCCGGCGTCTGCGAGACGACGAAGATTGCGGCATCCGGCGGTTGGTCGTAGAAGGTGGAGGCCTCGGTCCACAGGATCCCGTCGACCGCGATCTGGAGCGTGCTGAGGAAGTCGGCTCCGCTCGCGAGATACGTGAGCGGCGACTGCTTGAGGGTGAACGTCTGTCCGGCGATGCTCGCGTCACCGGTTCCGAGCATCTCCGCCGCGACAGTCTTGCCGCGCGTGACGTCGACGAGGTCGATCAGCAGACGGAGCGGCGCCGTGAGCGAGAACGACGGCGGTGTTGCGGCGAGAGCCGCGAGCGTGAGCGTCCCGTCGCCGTTCGCGGTCACGTTGACGGTGATGCCCGAGCCGTTCACGTCTTCGACGAAGGCCGGAGTGCCGCCGTCGGGGACGGTGAAGCCTGCGTGCGGCGTCACGGTTGCAGGCAACGACGTGAGCGTCGTCGCGGGCGTCCCGATCAGAGCGCCGACGTCCTTCAATCCGAACCGAACCGCGACCTCGGCGGGCGTGATGAAGCCGCCGAAGATCGATACGCCGCCACCGATGCTGGGGCTGCTCCCGCCGCCGAAGTGCGCCGCGCGCATCTCGAAGATCGGGCGAGAGAGAAAGTCGGCGAGCGGCGAGGTCATCGTCAGCTCCGTGTGCGCGAGCGGGATGTCCGGCGGCACCCCTTTCACCGAGCCCGGGTACGTGACGCCCGTGAACGTCTCCGTCGCGTCCGTGACCATGCCGACCGTCGTGGCGCCGCCGCCGTCGAGGAAGACGATGTCGCCCGGCGTGATGCCGCGAACGACGGCGGAGAGCTCGACCTTCAGCACCGTGTTGCTGACGCTGGTGAGCGCCGAGATGCTGGAGCTCTGGGTCCACAGCGCCGCCGTCTGCTTCGAGCGCAGCAGCCGGTAGTCCGACGCCGCGGCGGCGGTCATCCAGGCCTGTACTTCGCCGAGATCCGCGGCGTTCAGCACGACTCTCGTGTTCGTGCCGCCGTTCGGATCGGGCTCGGGCGCCGTCGAGACGACCGTCAGCTGCGCCCAGTTGTTCTCGTTGGCCGGGAACGTCTTCGAGATCGCGAGCAACTCGTCACCCGGCTTGAGGCTCGTGACGGTTCCGTACAGCAACACTGAGCCGACGAGAGAGCCGCCGCTCATCGGCTCGAGCATGGCGGGTGTCGGCTGCAGCGTGATCTTCGCATCCGATGGGCCGGAGAACGACGCCGCGGCCGCCTCCCACGTCTGCACGGGAACGCCCGGCGTCGCGGTGTTCGAGAGCCGGAAGCCCGCCGGGATGACGACGGGCTCCTGCGGCCTCGCCTTGCGCCGGAGCGCGGCCACCTGGCCCACGGCGCCGATCGCGGGGCGCGGTTGATAGCCGAGGAGTGCGACGAGATCGGTGACGCTCGTCGGGAGCTCCGCCGTGCGGAGATAGTCCTCGTTGGCGATCCGCTCGTTGTAGAAGGTGAGGATGTCGGCGAGGTACGCCCACCACTCGAGGAGCTGGAGGCCGAGGTCGCCCGGTGCCGGACGCCAGCCGAGCAGCGCGACTTCGCCGGCGAGTGGCCGGAGCAACGCACGCCGGAAGCCGCTGAAATCGTCGACGCGGTAGGCGATCGTCGCGAGGCCGGGCAGGTTCGTCACGACCTGCGGGTCCTGCGTCTCCTCGCACGGGCACGGGCTGGAGCTCATTTGCCTCCCTCCACGATCACCCGCACCGAGCCGTCCTCGGGGCGGCTCGGATCGTCGTCGACACGGAGGATGCGATCGGCCGAGATCGTGACCGTCTCGGGCAGCGCTGCCCAGTCGGGCTGCACGCCCCGCTCGCGATAGGCGACCGCGGTCACGCCGAGCACGCCGTTCGCGCGCTGCACGGCGGCGAGGAGCGCGCTCGACTCGAGCGGCTCGCCGAACGACCAGTTCTCGTGGTCGAAGAAGCCGCGCGAGCCGTCCTCGAGCAGGCCGGGCAGCAGCCTGGTCAGGACGGCCGACTCGACGTTGGCGGCGAAAGCCGTCGGCTGCGCGCAGACGGTGATCTGCAGATCGAGCGACGCGTAGCTCGGTGCGAGTACGTAGCTCTCGTAGCCGGCGAGACGGCGGCGGTTGAGCAGGTCGGAAAGCTGTTCGAGCTCGGCGATCGAAAGGTCTTCGCGCTGGTGCGGGTCCGCGGTGGTGAAGACGGTGAGCCAGCTTCCTGTCCACCGGAACGTCGTGCCGGCCTGCATCACCCACGGCAGCGACTGCGCGGCCGCGATGTAATCGCTCTGACGCACGATGCGGAGCGGCTTTGCGCGGAACGCCTGCGGAGCCCGGTCGCGGATCTGCTGCGTCGTCTCCTCGTCCGCACCGCCGGTTGCGGCGAACGGATTCGTGACGGCGACGACTTTGGCATCCTGCGGTTGCCCGGGAACGACGTGCACGATCGTGCCCGCGGGCACGTTGCCGATCGTGCCGCCGCCGGCGAGATAGGTGGCAGTGAAGACGGTGCTCGGCGTGGGGGTGAGCCCGAAGGTCCCGTCGCCGAAGCGGATCGTCGTGCCCTCGCCGTCGTAGTCGAACCACGTCTCCGCCGTGCTGCTGCCGACGACCGAGTAGCGCTCGGGCGTCAGCGTGAAGACCGCATCCCCTCCGCTCGAGTTGAGCAGCCAGCGCTGCCAGCGCCACGGTTGCGCACCTCCGGTGGGAGTCGGCGACGTGAGCGCGAGCTCGGGGACGGCCGCGACACTCGCGTTCATGTCGGGATCCTGTGTGTCGACCGGCAGCCAGGAGATCTGCGCCGCCGAGAGCGAGTAGCGGTAGTCCGGCCGCGGGTCGTCGGGCGTCCAGTTCGCACCGGTGCGAACGACGGCCGGCACGAGCGGGGCCTTGGGCGGCGGCGCAGGCGGTGGCTCGGGGATGACGAACGTCTCGGTCGCGCGCGCTCCCTGCACCGCGGGGAGCAGGTTTCCTGCGTAGTGCGTGCGGCCGAGGTCGTGCTCGAACGTGGTCGGCGCCTCGAGGTCGATGCGCGTCAGCGGAACGGCGAACACCGGGTCGGTGATCTCCGCGACGTTGCCGATCACGACGGTCTCCCGCACGGGCGGGTCGGCGCTCGTCGGGCCGGCGGTGTCGATCAGCAGCTGTTGGCTCGCGTTCGCTACGAAGCCGAGCCCATGACCGATGATCCACAGTCGTGTCGAGCCGGCCGGTAGGCATTGCCGGCTGTCGTCCCACCAGTACGGCAGCAGGTTCGGCGCGCTCGCGAGCCCGACGTTCCAGCGAGCATCGACCTTGAAGGTCTCGGCGATCAGCGCGCCCGTCTTCGGGTCGGCGAGCCGCCCGCCCACCTCGAACGGGACGCTCTGACCGTCGGCGCCGAGCGCGGTGCACCGGAGTCCCGCCGCGATCGACGTGACGCCGCCGGCGACGTCGAGCTGGAGGGTCGTCGTCGCAGCGATCGCCGGGCTCGGCTCGTAGTCGACGAGCCGGGCGTGACGGACGAGCGAGACGCGCTGCGTCGCGGTGTCGAGCGCCGCCTCCGCGGCGACGCGATCCTGGAGATAGCTGAGCTCGTCGGCGACCGCGCTCAGCGCCTCCATCACCATCACGCCGACGTCAGCCTCGGAGCGCTCGACCCAGAACGGGTAGCGCAGTGTCGAGAAGTCGGAGAGCGCCTGCGTGAAGCTGGCGAAGTCCTTTGCGCGGTAGTTGATCGGCACCGGCTCGTCGTCGAGCGGCGGACAGTCGGGCCCTTCGGTGGCGCAGTCGAGATCGCTCGGGCAGTTCGCCTTGAAGCTGAACGGGACGGCGTCGAAGTACGGATCGAGCGCAGTGCTGTCGACCATGAGCGTGTAGGTCGAGAAGTCTCCCGGCGCCGCGACCGCGATGCTGAGGACGGGGCGACCGTCCGCGTCCGCCGACCAGTCCGTCGACTCGTCGATCGGCAGCACTGCGACGGAGCCGATGATCTCGCCGCCGCAGATCGTCACCGGCAGGGTCGCGGCGAGCGTCCCGACGACCGGCGCTGGCGTGAGGAAGTGCACGCGGAGCTTGGTCTCGTCCGCGCTCGCGACTTCGACGTAGTCGATCCCGTTCCACGTCGGCGTCGTCTGGCCGGCGAGTAGGAACTGGAGGCGATCGTGGGCCGGATCGACGCTCACAGCAGCGTCACCGTCGTCTGCTCGCGCGTCTGGGTGTCGACGAGCGTGTAGGACACCGTCACCTGGACCGTTCCCGGGCCGAGCGCCGCGTCTTCGCTGCTCGACGTCACGTCGATGCTCGAGACCTGGATGATCCCGGCGAGCCAGCGGCCGAGCGCCTGCGTGACCTGAATCTTCAGCGAGGCAGAGAGCGAGTCCGTCATCGGCGCGAACACGAGCTGCCGGAGTCCGCAGCCGAACTGGGGAAGATCGACGCGCTCGCCGGGCGCGGTCAACAGGATCTGCTCGATCATCTGCTCGACATGCGCGGCGTACGGCGCCTGCGCCGCCTGCTGCGAGCCGCCGTCGATGCGGAGCGGATACGCGTAGTCGCGGCGGCCGACGCTCATCACGTCACCTCGAGTGCGCCGCTGTTGACCGACACGCTCGAGCTGCTGACGACGACCTGCATGCCGCCGTTGCTGAGCGTGATGCCCGAGCTGTCGAGTGTCGCCGTGTTGCCGTTCGCGTCGGTGACGGTGATCGAGCCTGCTCCGTCGTCGAGCTTCACCTCGAGCGGCGACGTCGTCACGATCACCTTGACGTCCGGCGCGACGTCGGACGGCAGCTCGCCGCCGCGCCAGTAGCAGCCGACCCAGATCGGATACGAGACGTCGCCGCCCTCGAACTCGATCCACACGCCGCTGCCGATCTCCGGTAGGAACACGACGCCGACCTGCGGCCCGGCGTAGGGAACGCACGGCATGCACCAGGCGGACTCCACCTCGCCGAAGACGGCCGGCACCTGCGCCTTGACCCGGCCGAGCGTCGCCGGGTCGTCGTTGTCCGTGACGACGCCGCGATAGAGGCCGTAGAAGCGCGTGCGGAGATGCTCGACGAGATCTTCGAGCGCGCGGTCGGGCACGGCTGCGGCCGGTGCGGCCGGCGTGGGCGGCATCAGAGGCCTCCCGGAAGCCCGCCGGGGAGCCCGCCGGCAGGCGCCGGGCCCATGGCGTTGCGGAGCAGCGTGAACTGGAGCTTCACCATGTCGACCGTGATCTGGTTGCGAACGCTCCAGACGAACCAGTTGCCCGAGTGCAGGCTGCCGGCGCCCTCGATCGTCACGACCGAGCCGACGCGCAGCGTCGCCCCGAGCCGGTCCACGGTCGTCTCGCCGTGACAACGGACGAACCAGCCGGCCTCGCGGAGCGTGGCGGCCGTTCGCAGTGTGAGCTCGGGCGCGTCGGCTGTTGCGGTGAGCAGGAGCGTCGTGGCCTGCCCCGCGTATGTCGGGTAGTCGCGCTCGTCGAGCGGTGCGAGCCCGCTGTCGGTGGAGCTGCCGTCGACGCTGTCTTCCGAGTCGTCGTCCAGCGGCACCTGACTCGCATCGACCTCGGTCGGACGCATCACGTCCCAGTCGAACTCGAGCGAGTCGACGCTCCACGTCTCCGGATCGACGAGCGAGATCGTGGCGGCCGGGTCGCCGTCGACGGCCGGCGTGATGAAGTAGCCGGTGCGATCGCCCGGCGTGTCGGTGCAGGCGACGCGGCAGAGCTTGCCGTTGCGCCGGGCGAGCCCGCGCAGGAACTGCAGGTCGGTGCCGCGCTGAAACAGGCTGTGCTGGTCGGGATCGTGCTGCGGCGAGTCGTCGTCGGTATTCGCGTCGGCCGGTGTGAAGCCGTAAGCCGAGAAGATCTCGTTCGCGACCTCGCCGTCGGTCATGCCGGTCCACTCGCGAACGGTGTCGCCGATGCTCATCAGCCACGACGCGTCCTCGGCCCAGACCTCGATCGTCGACGCCCCGGACGTGCGATCGAGGTGCAGGTGCCACGAGAGGACGTAACCGTCGAAGATGCACTGCGCCGCTTGTCCCGCAGGCGTGACGAGCACCGTGACGTTCGTGTTCGGCTCGAACGTCCCGTCGCCGACGAACTGGAGGTCGCCGCTCGACGTCCGGTTCACCGG
>Ga0209638_1001868_pt1 | contig 13156 bp, 12 predicted proteins | sample BarGraNGADG00211_FD_184490 | JGI IMG/M metagenome (GOLD analysis project Ga0209638, IMG submission 184490) | Arctic peat soil microbial communities from Barrow, Alaska - Barrow Graham LP Ref core NGADG0002-211 (SPAdes) (version 2) | ecosystem: Environmental > Terrestrial > Soil > Wetlands > Peat... | reverse complement strand
GCCGCCGCCTGAGACCTCGAAGTGACCCGCGCCCTGTTGCCGCGCACTTTCTGCGATCAAAGGTTGGTGATGCTTCGCAAGCCTGACGACTCCGTGGCCGCACTTGAAGATGCTTGCTGAGGCAGGTCATACACCCATGCTTTCTCTTCGTCTCTGGTCTGTCCGTCATGCCCGTGGCCTGCGCCGGGTGTATGACTTGTTTTCGCGAATTGCGCCCCTGCTTGCGCCAGTCGCCCGGACCCTTGGCGAGTCACGCACCGAGGCCCTGTTGCATCCGCTGGAACGCGGGGCCAAGCAGTTGCTGTTTGACTGTCGGATGTGCGGTCAATGCGTGCTCTCCGCCACCGGCATGGCCTGCCCCATGAACTGCCCCAAGGAAATGCGCAACGGCCCATGCGGCGGGGTGCGCTCCAACAGCCATTGCGAAGTCAAGCCGGACATGCGTTGCGTCTGGGTGGAGGCCACCGAAGGCGCCAAGCGCAGCGGGACTGACCACCTGGCACATCCGACCCCATTGCTGCCCGCGATTGACCAGCGCAAACGCGGCCACTCCTCATGGATCCAGGTCATTCATGGTCGCCCGGACCCGGCTTTCCAGCCCCCGGTAGGCGGACGGATCACACCTGAAGCACAGCAGGGCCCGCTGGAGCGAGCCTGTCGTTCTGGCCGTTTTGTCATCACGGTCGAAGTGGCACCACCCGACTCGGCCAACGCCAAGGACCTGCTGTCGCGGGCAGAAAAGTTCGAGGGGCTGGTCGATGCCATCAATATCACCGACGGCGCAGGAGGCAACTGCCACATGTCCAGCGTCGCGGCCTCGGCAATTCTCGCAGCCCATGGCTTCACACCGGTCTACCAGATTGCCTGCCGTGACCGCAATCGCATCGCCATCCAGGGCGACATTCTTGGCGCTGCGGCGCTGGGCGTCCAAAACATTCTGTGCCTGACCGGCGACGACGTCAGCCAGGGCGACCATCCCCAGGCCAAGCCGGTATTTGATCTGGACGCGGTCTCGCTGCTGCACATTGCGCGCGGCATGTGCGACCGCGGAGAATATGCCTCGGGGCGCAAGCTGCAAACACCGCCTGACCTGTTCATTGGTGCCACGGCCAACCCCTTTGTGCCACCGTTTGGTGACCGCATCGCCAACCTGGAGAAAAAGGTCGCAGCCGGTGCCCGCTTCATCCAGACCCAGTTCTGTTTCGATCTGGCGATGCTGGAGGACTTCATGCGCCGGGTCCGCGAGCGCCAATTGCACCAGCGCGCCCACATCATCGTCGGCGTGGGTACCTTGAGCAGCGCCAAGGCATTGAGCTGGATGGCCGATCACGTGCCCGGCGTCCACGTGCCGCCGGCGCTGCTGGCACGCATCGCCGCTGCGGCCGACCAGAAAGCTGAAGCCAGGCAGATCTGCATCGAAACCATTCAGGCGCTGGCCAGCATCGAGGGCGTGGCCGGAGTCCATGTGATGGGCCACAAGAACGAGGACGTCCTCGCCGACATCATTGCCGAGTGTGGTTTGCGACGGCACAGCCGTCTGCATTCCGTATGACTTTCTGACCCCCCAAGGAGACTAGAACCATGAATGACATGAACGAACAGGAAAAGCAACTGGTCGAATGGCTGTCCGACATGAATGAGGACGATGCCATTGCCCTGTCCAACAAGATGCTGCTCGAAGAAGGCGCCAACCCGCTGCGCGTGCTGGAGCTGTGCCGCGCCGCCATGGACATCGTCGGCAAGCGTTTCGAAGAAGGCGAATATTTCCTGCCCGAACTGGTGCTGGCCGGCGAAATGCTCGATATGGTCGGCGCTGTTGCCAAACCTCTGATCAAACAGGGCGAAGGCGGCGAATCCAAAAAGCTGGGTAAGGTGCTGATCGGCACGGTGCATGGCGACTTGCACGACATCGGCAAGAACATCGTCTGCTTCATGCTCGACATCAACGGTTTCGAAGTCAAGGACATCGGCATCGACGTGCCGGTAAAAACCTTCATCGCGGAAATCAACACCTTCCAGCCGGACGTGGTCGGTCTCTCCGGCTTCCTGACGCTGGCCTTCGAGTCCATGAAAGAGACCATAGCCGCCTTCGATCAGGCCGGCATGCGCGACAAGTTCAAGGTAATGATAGGCGGCGGCCAGATCGACGAGACGGTGCGCGCTTATACCGGGGCGGATGCTTTCGGCGTGAACGCTGTTGAAGCGGTGAAACTGTGCAACAAATGGACGGGAGCGACAGCATGAGCCAGATGATCGGACCCTACGAACAAAGCGATGCTGCCAAGGCCGCCTACGACGCGCGCTGGGAACGCATCCAGGCCTGCGTACGCCTGGAGCGCCCCGACCGTATGCCGGTGGGACTGCACAGCTTCTTCTGGCCTGCCAACTACGGCGGCATCACCTACAAGGAGATGATGTACGACTACGAAAAAGCGAAGAAGGTCACGCTGGATGCCGTGATGGAATTCGAACCCGACGGCGTCTATCCGCTAATCCTCGGCACCACGGTCGGCCCCATCCTGGAGAAGTTCGACTTCAAACAACTGCAATGGCCGGGGCACGGCGTGGGCGACATGCAGCCCTTCCAGTACCTCGACCGCGAGTACATGAAGCCCGAGGAGTACGACGACTTCCTGTTCGACCCCACCGGTTTCTACATTCACAAATATCTGCCGCGCATCATGGGTGCGTTCGAGGGCTTCGACAAACTGCCGCATTTTGCCGGCATGCACTACATGCGCTCCATGTTCGGAATGCGCTCCTTCACTTTGCCGGAGGTACGCGCCTCGTTCGATAAAATCGTGGCCGCTGCCGAGGAAACGAACAACCTGTTCGCACATCACGTCGACTGGGTACAGCGCCTCAACGCCGCAGGCTTCCCGCTCTTCAACGGCGGCGTGGCGACCTCCCCGTACGATATCGTCGCCGACTATTTCCGCGGCGCGACCGGCATGATGAAGGATCTCTATCGTCACAAAGACAAGCTCAAGCTGGTGCTGGACAAGATGGCGACCATCGTCACCAAGATGACCATCGAGAACGCCAAGCTGGCCAATCATCCTATCGTCTTCATCCCCGTACACTGGGCACCGGACGCCTTCATGAGCCAGAAGCAGTTCGAGGAATTCTGGTGGCCGCCGTTCCGCAAGATGCTGATGGGCATGATAGATGCAGGCCTCACGCCCATGCCGATGTGGGAGTCGGACTGCACCAAGCGCCTGGAAATTATCAAGGACATTCCGGCCGGCAAGTGCATCTACTGGTTCGAACGTACCGACCTGGTCAAAGCCTACGAGGTGCTGGGCGACCGCGTGGCCCTGCGCGGCAACCTCTCGCCGTCGCTGCTGACCACCGGCAAGCCGGAAGAGGTCGATGCCGCCGTTAAGCATCTGGTCGACAACATCTGGAACAAGGGCGGCTGCATGATGCTCGACGGCGCCTTTGGCATCCCCGACGAAACGCCTGTCGCAAACGTGCGCGCCATGTTCGACGCGTCGCGCAAGTACGCGGGTTAAAAAGGCGGCCCCATGCCCAGCGGTCGCGCCATCAACCTTTTGCTCCGCGTGGCTGCCGCTCCCTTGCCGGGGCGGCCGTCGGGATTACGCGAGCGCATGCGCCGCGAAGCCGTGGCACTGGCGCTCAGAGAAAACCTGGCCGATGCCGCCTGGAGTTACCGCATCGTGCCGCTGGACACCCCCGTCGGCGAGACCCTGCACCTTGAAGGCGAAACACTGCACACGCCCTGGCTGCTGCCCGCCAGCGGCCAGCTCACCGCCCTGGCCTGTGCGGTGTGCACCGTGGGCCCCGCGATGGAAGCCCGCGTTTCCAGCTTGTTTGGCGAGAAGCGCGCCTCGCTGGCACTGGCGCTGGACGAGCTGGGCAACGAGCTGCTGTTTGCGACCTCACGCTGGCTGCAAGACCGCATGCTGGCCGATGCGAAGCGCCAGCAGCTCACCCTGTGCGGCGAGTTGCACCCCGGCGACCCGGGCCTGGGCCTGAACGCCCATGCCGCCGTGCTGCGGCTGGCGCAGGCCGAGGGCATCAACGTCCGCCTGCGCTATGGCCACACCCTGTACCCGCTCAAGTCATCGAACATCGTGATGGGCGCCGGCATTGATCTGCCCAAGGCCTCATGGTCGCGCTGTGACCGCTGTCCGTCGCGGGCCAAGTGCAAACATGTTTAAAGCACAGTCAGCGCTGACTGATTCCCCCCTGCCCGCCATGCCCCACGCCCACACCACCCCGCACACGCTGCGCTTTCCCGAGCTGGAGCGCGACATCACGGCGCACGATGACGAAACCATTTTCCAGAGCGCGCGCCGCAACGGCCTGCGCATCGTCGGCGCCTGCGGCGGACGCGGCACCTGCGGCACCTGTGTGGTGCGGGTGACTGAAGGTCGAATCGATGCCAGCCATGCCAGTGCCGTCACTGAGCCCGGCACAAGCCCGAGCCACAGCAAGCAAAAATGGCTGCGCGCCTGCCAGGTGCACGCCCGCAGCGATTGCACCGTGGAAGTAGCGCCGCGCTCACTGGCGCAGGTGGTGCGGGCCGAAGCCGACACCGGCGGCGTGCTCGAAGTGCTGGCGCTCGATCCCGCCGTCATCAGCTTCGACCTCAGCGTACCGCAAGCCACGCTGGCCGACAACCTCTGCGATGCCGACCGGCTGCTGCGGGCTCTGGGCGGGCCAGCCCCCACCCTTGACCTGTTGGCCGCCCAGGGACTCTCGCAGATACTGCGCGAGGGCCAGAGCGAAGAGAACTGGTCGCTGCGCGTGCGCCAGCGCGGCAATGAGTGGATTGGCTTCGCCCCGGTCGGCAGCCGCACTTTCGGCTTGGCGGTGGATCTGGGTACTACCAATGCCGCCGCTTTTCTGATTGATCTGGAAAGCGGCGTGCGCCTGGCCAGCCTCGGCATCGAGAACCCGCAAACGGCTTGGGGCGCCGACCTCATCAGCCGCATCAACTACGCGGTTCGCGGTCCGGCCGCGCGCGATGAGTTGCGCAGCGCCGCCATCACCGCGCTCAATGCCCTGGCGCACGACTTGTGCCGTGCGGTCGGGGTGGCCACTGAACACATTGTGGACGCCGTGATCTGCGGCAACACCGCTATGCACCACCTGCTGCTCGGCCTGCCGGTGCACCAACTCGGGCGCGCGCCCTTTGTGGCAACGGTGCGCGCCAGCATGGACCTCAAGGCCCGCGATCTGGGCCTGAGCTTCTGCCCCGGCGCCTGGGTGCACATGGCCCCCAACGTGGGCGGTTTTGTCGGCGGCGACCACGTCAGCGCGCTGCTTGCCACGCAAGACCGCTGGCAGAGCGGCCGCACCAGCCTGGTGATGGACATCGGCACCAACACCGAAATTTCCCTGATCCACGAGGGCCAGATTCTGTCCGCCTCCTGCCCTTCCGGCCCGGCGCTCGAAGGCGGCCACATCTCCTGCGGCATGCGCGCCGCCGAAGGCGCCATCGAGCGGGTGGCCATGGAGAACGGCCGCATTGCCGTGCGCACCATCGGCAACCTGGCGCCGGTGGGCCTGTGCGGCTCGGGCGTGCTCGACGCCCTGTCGGTGCTGCGCCGCGCCGACATCGTCAATGCCCGTGGCCGACTGGCCGCCGACCACGCCGACGTGGTCGAGCTGGAGGGCAAGCGCGCCGCCGTGCTGGCCCCCGGCGTGCATTTTTCGCAGGACGACGTGCGCGCCGTGCAACTGGCCAAGGCCGCCATCCGCACCGGGGTCGACATGCTGCTGCGCGACAAGGGCCTGCATGAGCAGGACATCGAACGCTTCATCATCGCCGGCGCCTTTGGTGCCTACATCGACATCGCCAGCGGCGTCGACATCGGTCTCTTTCCCGACCTGCCAAGCGCGCGCTTCGAGCAGGTGGGCAACGCCGCAGGCGTGGGCGTGCGCCAGATGCTGGCCAGCCGCTCGGCCCGGGCTCGGGCCGGCGAACTGGCCACGGCCTGCCAGTACGTCGAGCTGTCGACCCGCAGCGAATTCCAGAAAACCTTTTTACACCACATCGGATTCCCTTCCGACATGACCAGGAGAGCTTCATGACCACCCCGCAGGGCTTTGCCATCAGAATCATCGGCGAGCGCATCAACCCCGGCTTCAAGAGCACCAAGGCGCTGTTTGACAACGAAGACCTGCCCGGCATCCAGGCGCTGGCCGTGCGGCAGGCCGAGGCCGGCGCAGCGTTCCTGAACGTCAACATCGGCGCCCGCGCGCTGACCGACCCCGAGTTCATGACCCGCGTCATCCACGCCATCCAGGAGGTGGTGAGCACGCCGCTGTCGTTCGACTTCCCGAGCAAAAAGGTGCAGGAAATTTGCCTGGCCGCCTATAGCCTCGACAAGGCGAACGGGCAACTGCCAATCGTCAATTCCATCACCGAGCACCGGTGGGACCTGATGGAACTGTATGGGCCCTACAAGTTCAAGGTGATCCTGATGGCCTCGGAGCGGGTGGAAGGCGTGGAGGGGGTCATGGTGGCCAAAGGCAACAAGACCACCGACGAGATTTACTCCACCGCCCGGCGCGCCGCGCTGCGCCTGAAGAACGACTACGGCATGCCGCTGGACCATATCTTCATCGACATGTCGGTGTCCGCCATCATTGCCGACACCGAAGGGCTCAACCGCAGCACGGTCGAAGCCATCAAACTGATCGACGCCGATCCGGACCTCAAGGGCGTGCACATGATGGGTGGCCTGTCCAACATCGGCCAGCAACTGCCGCCCAAGGCCGCTGACGGTTCAGACCTGAAGCACTGCCTGGAAAACGCCTTTCTGACGCTCAACGCGCCGCACGGTTTTGACTATGTGCTGGGCACGCCATGGCGCGGCTACGAGCCGCTGCCTGAAGACAACTATGTGCTCAAAGCCTACCGCAACTTCCTCGAGCAGACCGGCAGCAATGCGCTGCGGGCAGTGCGCAAGTTTTACAAGGCCTGAGACGATGGAACCGAAACACAATGCAGGTTTTGCGGTTGTTGTGGACGGCTGGTTTGACGGCGAACGCCGCCACAGCGGCCCCTTCACCCTGACGGTGACCGACCAGCACCTCACCGACATCGCCGCGGGCGACCATGCGCAGGCCCTGGCCGCGCGCGGGCTGGCGGTGCAGTGCGGCGCTTTCCTGCTGCCGGGCTTGGTGGACGCCCATGTCCACCTTTTCCTCGATGGCGCCCCCACCGACAACAAAGTGCGCTCCGAGCATCTCAAGCAGCCGCTGGAGCAACTCATCGAGGGCGCGCGTGCCAGCGCCCGCCAGTCTTTGGCCTGCGGCATCACGCTGGTGCGCGACGCCGGTGACCGGCATGGCATCAACAACCGCATCCGCGAGGAAGCACAAGCGAGCGACAGCGGCCTGACGCAGGTGCGTTCGACCGGTCTGGGCATCAAGCGCGCCAAGCGCTATGGCGCCTTCATGGCGAAGGACGTGGACGATGCCCAGAGCATTCGCGAATCGATCCGCGCGCTGGCGGCCAGCAACGACGAGATCAAAGTCATCCTGACCGGAATCATTGACTTTGATGCAGGTGCTGTGACGGACGAGCCGCAGTTCACGCTTGAAGAGGCCCGTCTGGTGGTGCAAACAGCACGCGCCTGCAGCCGCAACACCATGGTCCATTGCAGTGGCGCCAAGGGCCTGGCGATCGCCGCAGCGGCTGGCGTTGGGTCCATCGAGCATGGTTTTTTCATGAGCCGCGACCACTTGGCGCTTATGGCGGAAAACCGGGTGGCCTGGACGCCGACCTTCGGTCCGGTGCATTTTCAGTGGTCGCAGCCGCAAGCTGTGGGCTGGAAGCCCGAGACGGTGGGCCATCTGCGCCGCATCCTGGATGAACACGCCCGTCACTTGACGCTGGCCCGCGACATGGGCGTCACCCTGCTGCTGGGCACCGACGCCGGCAGCATGGGCGTGCAGCACGGGCACGCGGTGTTTGAAGAGATCGACCGCTTTCTGGAAGCCGGCCTCTCGCTGGAAGAGACCCTGACGGCGGCCACATCGACCAGCCGACGCCATTTCGGTCACGCTCAAACCACTCTGTGCCGGGGCGCCCCGTTTGACGCCGTGCTGCTGGCGCAAAACCCGTTTGAGCACATCAGCGCCCTGCGGCGGCCGCTGAAGGTGTGGTGCACAGCCACTGGGGAAAGAGGTCTTGATGAAGCCGTTACAGTCACATCAAGCAAGCGCGGAACGTTTTGCCTGAAGCCGCCAGGCAATCCATGAACATGAAAAACGCTACTACTTCTATAGCTGCTAACGCAATGAATACGGTGACTACAGGCCTAAATGATACAGAAACGTCGTCCATGAAGGTGCCCAACAGCGCCCAGGCCAGCGTGCAAGTGCAGGCGCTGCTGCGCTTGCGCGAGATGATTCTGGCTGGGGCATTGCCGGGGGGTGCCCGCATTGCAGAGCTTGCCATCGTCGAAAAGCTGGGCTTCTCGCGCACGCCGGTTCGCGCCGCGCTGATGCGCCTGGAGCAGGAAGGTCTGCTCGACGCCCTGCCTAACGGCGGTTACGCGGTCAAGACCTTTTCCGAACGCGATGTGTCGGAAGCCATCGAGTTGCGCGGCACGCTTGAAGGGCTGTCGGCCCGGCTATCGGCCGAGCGCGGTGCGGCACCCGTGGTACTGAACGAAGCGCGCGAGTGTCTGCGTGAGATCGACACGGTGTTGAGCCAACCCGCGCTCAATGCCGATGCCTTCTCACGGTACGTGTCCTTGAATGCGCGGTTTCACGCACTCCTGAGCGAAATGGCGGGCAGTGCGGTGATCGCCAAAGAACTGGGCCGCGTCTGCAGTCTGCCATTTGCGTCACCCTCGGCTTTCGTCGTGGTCCAGGCCAACTCGCCTGGAGCACGCGACATACTGATCGTGGCGCAAGACCAGCACTGGCAGGTGCTGGACGCAATCGAGAGACGCGAAGGCTCGCGGGCCGAGAGTCTGATGCGTGAGCACGCCCGCATTGCCCAGCGCAACCTGCGCGAAGCCTTGCTGGACCAGCGGCTCGATCAAATGCCCGGTGTGCGGCTGATACGTAAACGGGGTTGATTGACACAGCATGAACAGTGCTCCGGTGCCGGCGGTCGATGGCGAAAGTGACCAGAGGGAAGAAGACGTATTTGCGTCTGTGTGTCGCGCATCGTGCGGGCGTTACACTGGACTCGGCTTATCGACCTGAAAGCTGGCAGCAGTTATCGAAAACCGTTATATCAACCAGTCCAAAATTTCACTTGTGAATGAACCTGTTTGCGGCGACAGTATTGCACTTCGGTAACCGTCAGCTTTAAGCGCTTGCTACGAGCCGGTTTGAATGCATCAATAAATTATTTAGGAGACTCCATGAAAAGGCGAATTTTTCTCAGCGCGACGGCTCTTGCGGTCATGACGCTTTCAGCGGCCAGTGTGCTGGCGCAGAGCAACACCTTCAAGATCGGCTTGATTCTGCCGATGACCGGGCAGCAGGCCACGACGGGCCACCAGATCGAAGCTGCAGCGCGCCTGTACATGGCGCAGAACGGCGATACCGTGGCGGGCAAGAAAATCGAGCTGATCGTCAAGGATGACACCAGCGTGCCCGATGTCACCAAGCGCCTGGCGCAGGAATTGGTGGTGAACGACAAGGTCAACGTTTTGGCCGGTTTTGGCATCACGCCCTCGGCCTTCGCCACGGCGCCCCTGGCCACCCAGTCCAAAACGCCGATGGTGGTGATGGCGGCGGCCACCTCCAGCATCACGCAGGCCTCGCCTTACATCGTGCGCACCAGCTTTACGCTGGCGCAGGCCGCTGTCGCCATGGGGGACTGGGCGCCCAAGAATGGCATCAAGAAAGTGGTGACGCTGGTCAGCGACTACGGCCCGGGCATTGACGCTGAAAAATACTTCAAAGAGCGCCTGATCTTCAACGGCGGCCAAGTCACCGAAGCGCTGCGTGTGCCGCTGCGTAACCCCGACTTCTCCCCATTCCTGCAAAAGGTGCGCGATCTGAAGCCCGACGCCCTGTTCGTTTTCGTGCCGTCCGGTGCGGGGGCGGCCGTGATGAAGCAGTTTCTGGAACGCGGCATGGACAAGGCCGGCATCAAGCTCATTGCCACCGGTGACGTGACCGATGATGATCAACTCAATGACATGGGCGATGGCGCCTTGGGCGTGGTGACGTCGCACCACTACTCGGCAGCGCACCCGTCGGCCCTGAACAAGAAGTTTGTCGAGGCCTTCGGCAAAGCCAACAAAGGCCTGCGCCCCAACTTCATGGCGGTCGGTGGCTACGACGGTATGCGCGTGATTTACGAAGCGCTCAAAATCACCAAAGGCAACGGCGGTGGCGAGGCTCTGCTGGCGGCCATGAAGGGTCAGATCTTCGAGAGCCCGCGCGGCCCCATGTTCATCGATGCGCAAACCCGCGACGTGGTGCAAAACATTTACCTGCGCAAGGTTGAGCGAAAAGACGGCCAGCTCTACAACGTGGAATTTGACGTGATCAAGGACGTCAAGGATCCCGGCAAAAACAAGTAACAATCCGTCACGCCGTTTGCCCCGAGCTGGTCACGGGCTCAGGGAGACGGTGTTTTCTTTGATGAGGGCCGATCGAACGGATGTTTGAATGCTGACTATTCTCTTCGACGGCATCGCCTATGGTATGCTGTTGTTCATTCTTGCCGTGGGGCTGGCCGTGACCATGGGCTTGATGAATTTCATCAACCTGGCGCACGGCGCTTTTGCCATGGTGGGTGGCTATATCACGGTGTTGCTGATGCAGCGTGTCGGTGTGCCATTTCTGCTGTGCCTGCCCATTGCGTTTATGGGTGCCGCGCTGCTGGGCGGCATTCTGGAGCGCACCCTCTACCGGCCGCTCTACCACAGGCCGCATCTGGATCAGGTGCTGTTTTCAATTGGCCTGACTTTCATGGCCGTGGCCAGTGCCGATTACTTTATTGGTTCCACCCAGCAAATCATCCAACTGCCAGAATGGCTCAAAGGTCGTACCGAGCTGGGCCAAGGCGCCTGGACGCTGGGCATGGGCCACTACCGCCTGTTCATCATTGCGGTCTGCGCAGCACTCACGCTGGGCCTGCAATATGTACTGACCAAGACGCGTTTTGGCAGCCGTTTGCGGGCGTCGGTGGATGATCAGCGCGTGGCCGCCGGCTTGGGCATCAACGTCAACGTCGTGTTTTTGTCCACCTTCGCCGTCGGATCGGGCCTGGCCGGGCTGGGCGGTGCGCTGGGGACCGAAGTACTGGGGCTCGACCCCACGTTTGCGCTCAAGTACATGATCTATTTTCTGATCGTGGTGGCGGTGGGCGGCACTTCCAGCATCACCGGACCCTTGTTGGCAGCACTGCTGCTGGGCATTGCCGATGTCGCGGGCAAATACTACATTCCCAAGCTCGGGGCTTTCATTGTCTATTGCTTGATGATTGCCATTTTGATTTGGCGACCCCAAGGCCTGTTTGTACGCAAGGGTGGCAAAGCATGAAGAACGCCCGGCCCGCCCTCCAGGCACTGATGGCAACCCGCCGCTGCAAGCCGTGGGAACTGGTTTTGTGGTTGTTGGCCTTGGCCGCGCCACTGCTGCTTTCGCGTCATGCGCTGATCATCAACGAGATTGCCATCGTGGCCCTGTTTGCCGTATCGCTCGATCTCATTCTGGGTTTCACCGGCATTGTGTCGCTCGGCCACGCGGCTTTTTTTGGCATGGGCGCCTACAGCGCTGCGTTGTTCGCCAAACTTGTGGTGCCCGATCCGCTGGTCGGGCTGGCCGTCGCCATGGGCCTGTCCATGCTGCTGGGGGCGCTGTGCAGTATGACCATCATCCGCGGCAGCGACCTCACCCGCTTGATGGTCACACTGGGTGTCGGGCTGATCCTGCTGGAGTTGGCCAACAAGCTCGACTGGCTCACGGGCGGCGCCGATGGCCTGCAAGGTGTGGTGCTGGGGCCGCTGCTGGGGCGCTTCGAGTTCGATTTGGCCGGGCGCACGGCCGCCTGGTATTCGATCAGCGTGTTGCTGCTGCTCTTCGTGCTGGCGCGCCGCCTGGTGAATTCCCCGTTTGGTGCCACGCTCAAGGCGATCCGTGACAACCGCTTGCGCGCCATGGCCATCGGCATTCCGGTCAACCAGCGGCTCGTGGTCATTTACACCGTGGCGGCAGGCATGGCGGGCGCGGCGGGTGCCTTGCTGGCACAAACCACCGGGTTTGCCTCGCTCGACCTGTTTGAGTTCCACCGCTCGGCCGATGTGATGCTGGTGTTGGTGGTGGGCGGCACCGGCTGGCTTTACGGCGGTGTGGCCGGGGCGATTGTGTTCAAGTTGATGCAGGATCTGATTTCCGCCATCACCCCGCAGTACTGGACCTTCTGGATCGGCTTGTTCCTGGTGGTGCTGGTGCTGGTGGGCCGTGAACGGTTGATTCGGCCCTGGACCTGCTTTCCCCGATTTTTTGGCGCGCCCAAGGCATGAGCACCGCAGCCAATGAAATCGTGCTGTCGGCGCAAGGCCTGGTGATGCGTTTTGGCGGCATCACGGCCACCAACAACGTAACGCTCAAACTTCAGCGTGGCGCCCGTCATGCGCTGATCGGTCCCAATGGTGCGGGCAAAACCACCTTGATCAATTTACTCACTGGTGTGCTGGAGCCCACGGCCGGACGCATCACGCTGGAAGGTCAAGACATCACCGCGCTGGCGCCGCATCAGCGGGTGCGCCGCGGCATGGTTCGCACTTTTCAGATCAACCAACTGTTTGACTCGCTGACGCCACTGGAAACATTGGCGCTCACGGTGTCGCAACACCAGGGTCTGGGCGGCAACTGGTGGCCGGCACTGGGGTCGAACGCAAGCGTGAATCAGCGCTGCGAAGAGCTGCTCGAGCAGTTTCACCTCACCAGCGTGATGAACCAAAGCACCAAGGTGCTGGCTTACGGCAAACGCCGACTGCTGGAGATTGCGATTGCGCTGGCCTGCGCTGAGCCAGAGATTCCCGGCAAAGACGTGTGGCACGTACTCGGCGCGGTTCCGGTCCAGCAGATAGCCATCCGGCTCCCAGTACACCCAGCGGTTGTCAAAGGGCCGATAGCAGTAGCGCATGACGTTGTTCGCGAGGAAGCCACGTTGGACCAGTGATCTCCTCGTCTCCTC
>Ga0209638_1001863_pt1 | contig 13165 bp, 13 predicted proteins | sample BarGraNGADG00211_FD_184490 | JGI IMG/M metagenome (GOLD analysis project Ga0209638, IMG submission 184490) | Arctic peat soil microbial communities from Barrow, Alaska - Barrow Graham LP Ref core NGADG0002-211 (SPAdes) (version 2) | ecosystem: Environmental > Terrestrial > Soil > Wetlands > Peat... | reverse complement strand
CCCAGACCGCCGGATAGGTTATAGGGCACAACCAGCCTCCCGGGCTTGGGAACAGGGCGGCCGCCCGACTTGCAGCGGCGGGTCCTGGCGTCCGGCGCCAGGGGAGCGAAAGGGTCGTGAGAACAGGAACACAGTATAGCGGAATCCGGCATGGTCGTGCCGCGCACAGGCGCTGTCGCGTCGGGCGGCATGCTCAGAAGCGGTACCATCGCCGGTGAGCGAAGGGCGGTGGGTGTGAGCGCGAGGATACCTCCGGGGCGCGGTCAGGAGTCGGCGTGGGACTACCCGCGGCCGCCGCGTGTGGATCCCTCTGCGAGGCACATCGCCGTCATGTTCGGGGGCGTCGCCGTGGCCGATACGCGGGAAGCGATGCGGCTTCTGGAGACGGCGAACCCGCCGGTCTACTACATCCCGCCCCAGCATGTGCGGCTCGAGCTCATGACACTGAACGCCCGGCACACACAGAGCGAGACGCTCGGGCGGGCGACCTACTACGACCTGGCGCTGGATGGGCGCGTCGTCCGCAACGCCGCCTGGGTCTACACCGATCCGCTGCCGGGCTATGAGGCCCTCCGCGGGCGCATCGCGTTTCACGCCGGACGCGTCGATGAGGCGTTCGTCGACGGGGAGCGCGTGACGCCCCAGCCGGGGAGTTTCGGGGGCGGTTGGATCACGAGTGACGTCGTGGGACCGTTCAAGGGCGAACCGGGGAGCTGGGACTGGTAGCCCGTGAAGCTCCGCCAGGCCGGTCCGCCCAAACCGCGGTCAGTGGTGCAGAGCGGCGTTGCCCCAGGGCCCGTGCGCCGCTCGCGCAGGTGCGCGGACCCGGTGGCGCAGACCCACAACGAAGCCGTCGACGCCCGCGACCGTGTCGATCACGAGCATCCCGAGGATCATGACGACGCCGACGAGAAGGATCCCTATCGTCGGCACAAGGATGAGGATCGCGAAGAACGTCTCCATCGCGCTCGCCCCCTGAGGGCTGGCGGGCACGGCGTGTCGGGCGCGTCGCACCCGTGACTGTCTCCCGGCCTCGCGAACGCCGCGCAGGCCATGTGACGAGCGGGAAACCGTGTCCGACGGCTAAGCCCACATCGCGCGCAGGCGGCTCTTGATCGCGGCGCCGCTCACGGCAGGGTCTGCCGGCTCGTCGGCCTCGGAGCCGGTGCGCGTCCCGCCCGGCTCGTCCCGGAACGCCTCGCGGCAGCTCCCATCGACGAACCGCGTGATCTGCGCGTAGCCGTGCGCATCGGTGTGGTTCCAGGGGCTCTTGTAGTAGCGGAGAGGGAAGCACAGGTAGAGCCAGTCCTTGGCGCGGGTGCACGCGACGTAGAAGAGCCGCCGCTCCTCCTCGATCTCCTCCACCGAACCGGTGGACATGTCCGACGGCATGTTCCCGTCGGCGGCGTGGATGAGGAAGACCGCGTCCCACTCGAGCCCCTTGGCGGAGTGCATCGTCGACAGGATGAGGTAGTCCTCGTCCAGCACCGGCGGGCCGGCGAGTTCCTCGGCCCAGGCCGGCGGGTCGAGCGCCATGTCCGCCAGCAGCGTCAGCCGGTCGTCGAAGCGAGCCGCGAGGCGCTCGATCTGTTCGAGGTCGCGCAGCCGCGCGGTGGCGTTGTCGTAGCGGCGTTCCAGCAGGGGCGCGTAGACCTCGCGGGCGGCGTGCACCTGAGCCCCGAGGTCCATCGCATCCGGCCGCGTGAGATCGATCATGAGCGGCACGAACGAACCCCACGCGACCTTCGCGGCCGGTGCAGGCGCGGGCAGGTCCGCCCACGCGAGGAAGTCGCCACCCGCTTCCGCCAGGGTCTCCATGAGGCGCTGCGCCGTCGCGGGGCCCACTCCGGGGAGCAGCGTCAGCACGCGAAGGCCCGCGGAGAGGTCGCGCGGGTTCTCCGCGAGGCGCAGGATCGCGCCCAGGTCCTTCACATGTGCGGTCTCGGTGAACTTAAGGCCGCCGTACTTCTTGTACGGGATGTTGCGGCGCTGCAGCTCGAGCTCGAGCTGCAGCGAGTGGTGCGTCGCCCGGGACAGCACCGCCTGATGTTTGAGCAGCACGCCGGACTCGCGCAGCTCCAGCACCCGGCGGATTACGAAGTCGGTCTGTTCGTCCTCATCGGTGCAGGTCACGACCGTAGGACGCTCGCCGCCCTCGCGCGCCGTCCACAGCTCCTTGTCGTGGCGTTCGGCGGCCGCCGCGATCACGCGGTTGGTCGCCTCCAGGATCGGTTGCGTCGAGCGGTAGTTCTGCTCCAGCGGCATGACATCCACGCCGGGGAACAGGTCGGGGAAGTCGAGGATATTGCGCACGTCGGCCGCCCGGAACGAGTAGATCGATTGCGCGTCGTCGCCGACCACCGTCACGCCGGTGCCATCGGGCCGAAGCAGCGCGAGGATCCGCGCCTGCAGCGCGTTCGTGTCCTGGTACTCGTCCACGAGCACGTAGTCGAAGCGCTTGCGCACCTCGGCGCCCGCCGCGGGGTCCTCCATGAGTCCGAGCCAGTACAGAAGGATGTCGTCGTAGTCGAGCACGCTGGTTGCGAGCTTGCGCTCGACGTACTCCGCGCACAGCCGCTGGAGGTCCTCCTCATGCTCGAGGCACCACGGGAAGGCGGAGCGCAGCACGTCAGCGAGCGGCTTCTGCGAGTTCACGCAGCGGCTGTAGATGTCCATGCAGGTCCCCTTCTGTGGGAACCTGCGGTCGGTGCGAGCGAGACCCATCTGCGCGCGGACGGCGCCCATCAGGTCTTCGGAGTCGCCGCGGTCCATGATCGTGAAACCGGGGTTGACGTCGATCGACATCCCGTGGAGCCGCAGCAGGCGCGTCCCGATCGCGTGGAACGTCCCGCCCCAGACCGCTTCGCCGCCCGGGCCGCGCACCGCATCCCCGCGCAGGCGGCGCAGCAGCCCGTCGACCCGGCGAGTCATCTCCTGCGCGGCGCGTCTGGTGAACGTCAGCAGCAGCACGCGCCGCGGGTCCACGCCGTTGGAGAGGTGGAACGCGACGCGCGCCGCCAGCGTGGTGGTCTTGCCGGTGCCGGCGCCGGCCACGATCAGCAGCGGCGCGTCCCCGTGGGTCGCGGCCGCGTACTGTGCGCTGTTGAGGTCGGCGAGCACGTCGCCGATCGTGGGAGTGGTGCGCTCGGCTGTTTCCACCGGTGCCTCCGTCGTGAGCATGGGAGCGAACACGTGTTCGATTCTATGCGAACGGACGTTCGGAGGCAACGCGACGAGGGTCGAACGGCGGGGACCCCTGAGCGCTAGCCCCGCCGCGTGAAGACGCGACCGCGCAGGGTGGTGAGCTGACCGGACACGCGTCGTGTGACCGAGATCGGGCTCCCGCGGCGGGGCGAGGGCTGCTCGGCAACGAGCTCGGCATACAGGCCCGAGAGGCGCTCGGCCATCAGATCGATCGAGAGCGCCTGGGACCGCTCGCGCGAGGCCGCGCCCATGGAGGCGCGCAACTCGGGATCGGACAGCACCCGGTCGGCCGCGGCGGCGAGCTCCACCGGCAGCTCCGGGGTCAGGAAGCCGTTCACGCCGTCGGTCACGGCGTCGCCGACCGCGAGGTCCTGCACGGCCACCACGGGCAGCCCCGACGCCATCGCCTCGGCGACGACCAGGCCCTGGGTCTCCGACAGCGAGGCGAAGAAGAACGCGTCGGAGGCCGCGTATGCGGCGGCGACCTCCGCACCCTGCAGGTATCCGGTGAACGTGACCCGGTCACCCACGCCGAGGGCGGCGATGTGCGCCTCGAGGTCCGCGCGGTATGGGCCGTTGCCCACTATCATCAGCCGCGCGCCGAGGGTCCTGACCCGTGCTATCGCCTCGACGAGCAGGTCCAGGTTCTTCTCGAGCCCGATCCGCCCGACGAACGTGAGCAAGTGGTCGCCGTCCGGGATGCCGAACCGTCGCCGCAGCGTGGCGACCGCGTCGGTGTCGATGGTAGCGAAGCGGGAGCTGTCGACGCCGGTCGGCAGCAGCTCCACCCGTGAGGTCACGCCCCACTCCGCGAGCGCCTTCTCGATCTTGGTGGACGGTGCGAGGACCATGTCGCACTGGTCGCAGAAGTCCCGGGACAGGCGCTCGGCCATCGCGCGGGTGAACCGCGTCTCCCACACGTAGTGCACGTACTCGGGATAGAGCGTGTGGTAGGTGTGCACGTAGGGGATGCGGGACCGCTTTGCGACCGCGAGGCCGAACAGCCCAATCGCGAACGGGTCGTGACTGTGGACGATGTCGAGGTCGACCTTGCGCGCGAGCCGGTACGCGTGCTGCGAGTAGATGGAGGCGAGGCGCATCTCCGGTTGCAGCGCGAACGGGATCGACGGGATGCGCACGATGCGGTCCGTGTCGGTCGGCTGCCGCGGCGTCGGGGCGAAGATGTACACCTCGTGGCCCTGCCGCTCGAGGGCCTCGGCGAAGAGCTTGATCGAGGTGACGACGCCGTTGATCTGCGGCGTGTAGGTGTCTGAGAAGAAGCCGATCCTCACAGGAGCCGGGTCCTTTTCGTCGCGGGGAGCGGCGGTCGCAAGCGCCGGCCGCATCAGCGATGGTAACGCACGAACACCTCCGAGGTACGATCGCGGGCGTCGGCGTGGCTGTTTGTGCCTCACGCGGCGTGGGCAAGTTTCGCCACGTAGCTCGCATATGCTGTGGGGCGCTGGACCGTTGAGGCAGGCCGTGACGAAGGTGCGTTCGGCCTCGGCGCGATGGCGCGGACATCGACGCGCGGGGCGGTGGGGCTCCGCGAAGAGGGGTGGGGATCCCGATGAAGACCTGCACTGCATGCGGCGCAGAGGTCGCCGAGGATGGACGGTTCTGCAGTCAGTGCGGCGCGACCCTGGGCGAGGCCACTTCTCCTGTCGCGCCGCCCGTCGTGTCGGCAGCGGAGCCTGCCGCCTCGCCGGTCGTGCCGCCGCCCTCACCGCCGGCACCTGCCGCGCTGTCCGCAGCGGCCGCACCAGCAGGGCCGCCCGCACCTGCCGCGTACGCGCCTCCGGCGCCCCCGCAGCCACCAGCGCCCCAGCCACCGGCCGCGTATGCGCCACCGCCGCCAGCCGCGCCGGCCGCGTATGCGCCCGCGCCGCCGCCGTACCCCCCTCCCGCGTATCCGCTTGCTGCGCCGGTGTCTCCAAAGGGCAACCAGGCCCTCATCATCGCCGCGTTGGCTCTGCTCGTCATCGCGGTCGGCGTCGGGTCATGGTTCCTGTTCTTCAACAAGCCTGCCACCGGCACCGGCAACCCGAACGTGGCCCAGACCACGACCTCGAACACGGCCGACTCCTTGGACGCGGTGGGGATCGTAGCGAAGCTCAACGACGCGATCAACGCCGGTGACGCCACCGCGTGGGACACCCTTTGGGACGGCACGGTCATCGGGGAATACCTCCAGCCCATCCTGGTGAGCGCCGCCGAGAACGGGGCCGCCTGGAGCCAGATCGTGGCACAGGTCGGAACCGAGGCTCAGGCGAAATCGCGCCTCGAGAGCGTGCTCACCGTCTCCATGCTCGAGAACGAACTGAAGAAGGCGCTCTTCACCGGCAAGTCCCTGTTCGGTGAGGTGACGAACACGACGGTGAGCGGCACGACAGCTGTCGTGACGACCGTCGACTCGAACAACGATGAGATCGCGCTCAGACTGGAGAAGCGTGCGACCGGCTGGGTGGTCGTCGGCTTCGACAGCGAGGCGTTCATCACCGGCTTCGTGACCAGCTTCGAGGACACCGTCCTCAACCCGTAGCCCGGCACGGCACGGGGGCGGGACCGCGGCCCCACCCCTACGGCCTGATGTAGCCGATCCCGTTCTTGCTCGTGATCTGCGTGCCCATCGGCTTGCTGATCGAGGCGAGCTTGCCGAGGATCGCGCGGGCCGACGCCCCGGTCTGGATCACGGGCGCCCCCCAGTCGCCCATGTACACGGGCACCGCGGTGATGTTGGCGACGCCCTTCGGCCCGTACTCGAACCGCAGGATGAACGACTTGCGTCCCTCGACGGTCTTGTACGGGAAGAGGAAGTTGCCGAGCGAGTAGGCGATCAGCTTGCCCTTGTAGGTGTCGATGCCCTGCATGACGTGCGGATGGTGGGACAGGACGACGTCCGCGCCCGCGTCGATGAGCGCCCGCGCGTCGTGCTTCTGTCGCGCGGTGGGCGTGTAGGACTGCTCCGTGCCCCAGTGCACGGCGACTATGACGATGTCCGCCTTCTTCTTCGCGGCGCGGACCGCCGCGGTCATCTTCGTGATGCTCGTCCCGGTCGCCACGCCCGCCCGCGTCGCGCTGGGCGTGAAGTACGACGGGATGATCTGCGTGAACGCAAGATAGGCGACCTTCCGGCCCTTCACGTCGACGATCGCCGGCGTCCACGCCGCCTTCGTGTTGAGGCCGGCGCCGGCATGCGCGATGCCCGCCTTGTCGAGCGTCGCGAGCGTGTCCGTAAGCGCGATCGTGCCGTGATCCATCGCGTGGTTGTTCGCGAGCGAGACGACGTCGATGCCGGAGTCGGTCAGCGAGAGGACCCCGCGCGGGTCGCCGTCGAAGATGAGGTTCGCGGGCTTGCCCAGGACTGATGCGCCGCGGTTGGACAGCGGCGTCTCGAGGTTCGCGATCGTGAGGTCCGCCGCGCGCAGGACCGACGCGACCTTCGCGAGCGGCGCCTTGCCGCCCTTCGCGGCGATCATGCGTCGCGGCCCAAGGTCGAAGAGCAGGTCGCCCACCGCCGTGATCGTGATGGTCGCGGCGGTGGACGCGGTCGGCTCGACTGAGGGCGTGGCGTCGGCCATGACGGTGGTCCCCGGTGTCGGGACCGCGGCCGTGACGGTCTGGATGACGGTGGGCGGGACGACGGTGGCATCGCCGCCGATGTGGCCTCCTGCGAACGCCGCCGCGACGACGCCGGCGGCGACGACCGCAACGATGCCAGCCATCACGAACCACTCGGTGTGAGCCGAGACTCCGGCGGAGTGCGTGCCCCGGCTCACAGCAGCTTCTCCATCCACATCACGTCGAGCGAGCGTCCGAACTTCACGCCCACCTCGACCATGGCCCCGATCTCGAAGAAGCCGAGCTTGCGCGCCATGGCCAGCGACGCCGCGTTCTCGGTACAGATGCGCGAGAGGACCGCATGCACGCCCCCGGCGCGTCCGGCCTCGAACAACGCCTCGCTTAGCGCAGTGCCGAGACCGCGCCCAGTCTCCTTCTCATCGATGTAGGCGGAGGCCTCCACGGTGGAGTCGTATGCGCAGCGAGTGGAGTAGCGCGAGAGCGCCGCCCATCCGATCACGCGTCCGTCGCGCTCCGCGACGAGCACCGGGTGCTGCGGCGCGGTATGCTCCTCAAGCCACACGACGCGGTCATCCGGGCTTTCGGGCAGCGTGTCGAAGGTCGCGGTCGAGCTCACGACGGCTTGGTTGTAGATGTCCGCAATCGCCGCTGCGTCCTCGTATGTGGCCCGCCGGATCCGTACGTCGTGCATCCGTCCTCCGCCCCGTGGGGATCTCACAGGCGATGGTATGCTTGGCGGCGTTGTCGAGCCACCCCCCAAACGCAGAACGGAGATCCATCGTGAGCGATGAGACGCCTCTTCCCGAGGAGCCCACCACACCGGGCCGGACCTGGATGCCCGCGGTCATCGTCGCGGCCGTGGTCCTGATAGTGGTGATCTCCGGCGTCGCGATCCTCATGGCGCTTCGGAACCCGGCCTCGAGTCCTCCCCCGAGCCGCCGCGCCATGGCTGAGACCGCGCTGAAGGGGATCGAGGCGGTCATCATCGGTGACACCGACACGCTCGCAACGCTGTCGGACGCGACGATGACGGCCCAGATCACCTCCGACTTCGCCTCGAAGCTCCGGATGTCGGGGCTCATGGCCGAGTTCTCAGACCCGAAGTGGAGCGGAGACAACTTCGAGGTGCTCATCAGCACCGGGAATGGCGACGGCGTCCTGCTCGGCGGCCCCGTTCCGGATGGGAACAACGTGGTGCTGTACCGGACGATGGGGATGATCGCGGCGACGACCGGAGGTGTCTCGCTGACGCCCTCGGGTTCCGGCTGGCTGATCTCCCAGTTCGTCGCCGGCGCTTCCGCGCCGGCCACCGGCTCAGTCTCGCCGACCTCGACCTCCTCCACGACCTCGGCCCCGTAGCTGCGCGCAGCTCCGTCGACCAGCGCCCGTACGCACACCCGGGCGCGAGCGCTCGTGTGCGCGGGTACACTTCCTGCATGGGACGCATCCACGTGGGGACATGCTCGTGGACCGAGAAGACGATGGTCGACCTCTGGTATCCGCGGGGGGTCTCAACGCCCGAGCAGCGGCTGCGCTACTACGCCTCGAAGTTCGACACCGTAGAGGTCGACTCGTCCTACTACGCGATCCCACAGCGGAGGTATGCCGAGGGCTGGGCCGAGCGGACGCCGCAGCACTTCATCTTCCACGTGAAAGCGTACGGGCTGATGACCAGGCACGAGGTCGACGTCCGCTCGCTGCCCCCGGAGCTTGCGGACTATCCCTTCACGCAGGAGCGGGGCCGGGTACGCGGAGCGCATCCGGACATGGTCGACGCGGCGTTCGACCTATTCCTCGACGCCATCGAGCCCCTTCGCCACGCGGGCAAGCTGGGCGGCATCCTCATGCAGTTCCCCCCGTACTTCACGGCGGCCGGCCCCGATGTCACCCGCCGCAACCTCGACTATCTCGACTATGTGGCGGACAAGCTCAAGGGGTATCGCACTCTGGTCGAGTTCCGCCACCCGTCGTGGGTCGCGCCGGGACGGCTGGACGCGACGCTCGCGTTCCTACGCGAGCGCCATCTGTCGTACGTCACCGTGGACAGCCCCCAGTTCCCGACCCACTCGACGATGCCGCCGGTCCCCGAGGTCACGAGCGACTGGGCGTACGTGCGGTTCCACGGACGCAACGCCGACACCTGGTTCGCGAAGGGCAAGACCGCCGCTGACCGATTCGATTACCTCTACTCGACCGCAGAACTGGAAGAATGGGTCCCGCCCATTCAGGAACTGGCAGCGCACGCCGATGAGACGTTCGTGTTGTTCAACAACAACAGGTACGACTACGCTCAGCGCAACGCGGCCGAGATCGCCACGATCCTGGGCGAGCACGTCGTCGCTCCCGAAGGCGAGAGCGACGTGCCCGCGACGCTGTTCTGACGCCCGCAAAGGCCGCTCCACACGAACTAAGGGGAAGCAGATGGGCCTCGAGCCAAGCCGGACCGCGTTCCTGACCGACCTGACGGCCACGTTCGCGTCGAACCCCGCGTACACGGCGGCGCCGGGCACGGACACCGACATGGTCATCGAGAGCAATCCGGTCCACGGGACGTGGGGGATGGACTCCAAGCGCATCGAGTACTCGGCCGCGCTCAAGGCCGTCGAGGCGGATCGCACCGTCTACTTCTGGGAGGACCTGAAGGACAGGTCCGTGCCAGAGGCGTACGCACCGTCCGGGAAGAAGGACTCCGGATCCAAGGCGGAGTCGGCGGTGGGGCCGGGCTCGACCTCGTGGGAGTGGGGCTACGGCACCCAGCTGGCCCACGTCGAGGAGGTCGCACACCGGCACGGCTTCACGGTGAAGGTCGTTCTCGCGCGGGACTCCGCGACCTGGTAGGCGGTCCCGGCGCCGCGATCGCGGTGCGGGAGGGTCAAACCGCCCGCGACCCCCGGGACGGCTTCGCGAACTCGTTGCGGACGTCCTGCTTCAGGTGCCCGTCCGCGATCTCGAGGATGCGGTCGGTCATCGAAGCGATCTCCTGGTCGTGGGTGACGATGAGGAACGCCGTGCCCCACTCGCGGTTCACCTTCCGGAACAGCTCATAGACCGCATCGGTGCTCTCGGTGTCGAGGTTGCCGGTTGGTTCGTCAGCCAGGATCAGCGGTGGCCGGTTCATGAGCGCCCGGCCGATCGCCACACGCTGCTTCTGTCCGCCCGAAAGGTCGTTCGCGCCCTTGGCGCCCAGACCGCCGAGGCCGAGCACATCTAGCGTCTCGTCCACTCGCTTCGTCAGCTCGGCGTCGAGCCGCTTGCCGGCGATCAGAGCGGGCATCGCGACGTTCTCGCGCACTGAGAACTCGGGAAGCAGGTGGTGGTACTGGAAGACGAACCCGATCAGCTCGTTGCGGAGGGACGCCCTCTCGACCCCGCCGATCCGCGACACGTCGCGGTCCCTCAGCACGAGAGACCCGTGCGTCGGAGTGTCCAGCAGGCCGATGAGGTTGAGCAGGGTCGACTTGCCGGACCCGGAGCGTCCGACGATCGCCGCGAACTCGCCGGCTTCCAACGTGAACGACACCCCTTCGAGGGCGACCGTGGGGACCGCGCCCGCGTAGGTGCGTCCGAGGCCGTCGGCGACGATCAGCGCGTCAGCCATTCTGGATCACCTCGATCGGGTCGAGCCGGGTCGTCTTCCGGATCGGGATGAGAGAGGAGAGCAGCGCCACAAGGATGCCGATTCCCGCGGAGATCGCGATGAACCCCGGTTGAGGGATGATCGGGAACGCGCTCGGACTGTTCTTCGTTCCCAGGGTGAAGCCGGCGATGAGCAGGTACCCGACGATCACTCCGAGCCCGGTCCCGGACACCCCCAAGATCATCGCTTCCGCGAAGAAGATGCGTCCGGTGCGGGCGTCTGCCATGCCGAGCGCCTTCAGGATGCCGATCTGCCGCGACTTCTGCACCGCCGAGATGGCGAGCGTCGACGCGATGCCGAGGGCCACCGCCACGAGCACGAACACCTGGATCATCAGGGAGGAGCCCGACTGCGCCTGCAGGCCGCCCAGCAGGTCCTTGTTGTCCGCTTGCCATTCCGAGACCTTCACGCCGGGCAACCGCTGGGTCCAGTCGGCCGCAAGCGGCTTCGACTGGAACGGGTCGGAAAGCTGCACTTCGACGTCGGTGTATTGGTCGGCGCGGTAGCCGAGCTGGCCGCGCGGATAGTCTGGGCCCGTGAATACCTGTCGCAGGTTGGCGGCGCTCGCTCCCAGGTCGACGATCGCCGACACGTGCAGCGACGTCTTCGAGCTTCCCGTCAGGACGGGCAGCGGGTTCCCGGGCTTCAGGGAGTACTTGACCGCGAGGTCCTTGCCGACGATCACCTCTCCGATGCGAAGTGACGCGGTCCCGGCTGTGACCTTGGACGCGATGTGGTAGATGCCGTCGAGCTCGGGCAGCGTCGCGCCGATGAGGGTGAGCGGGACCTTGTCCGAGCCGTTGACGTAGAGAGTCGGAAGTTGCCGCGTCGGCGCGACGGACGTCACCCCAGCTGCCGAGGCGAGCATGGTCTGCATGCGCGGCGTGTAGACGACCGGCTGCCCATCCTTCGGGTCGGCTAGCGTGATGTGTGGACTGGACCCGATCGTCGTGTCGATCAGCGACGCCTGCAGCGAGGTGATCAGCGAACCGACGAAGATCTGAACCGCGATGCCGACGGCGATCCCGATGATGATGAGCGCTGATTGGGCCCGCGAGGTTCGGACGAACCTCCAGGCGATCCTGAGCGGCAGCACGCCTACTCTCCCGGCCCGAGGAGTCCGGCGGAGTCGAACAGGTCGGCTTCCGGGATTCCGTGCGCGCCGAGCGGCACCGCAGGACCGCCGGCAAGGATACGGACACCGGGCAGCGCCTCGTGGAGCTCGGCCAGAAGCGACCGGAACGCCACCCGGTGGAAGTGCGTGCTGAGGCTGAGCACCACGGCATCGGCTCCGAGTGCGGTGGCGGCGAGGACGATGTCCGAGGTCGGCGTGTCCGCGCCGAGAAAGAACACGCGCCACCCCGCAATCTCCAGCCGGTCGGTGAGCATCCGCAGGCCGAGGTCGTGCGCCTCGTGGGGCGGGCAGGTGAGCAGGACCGTGCCGCGATCGTGCCCGCGGACCTGTGCGAGCGCGCTGACCCGCGGATACAGCGCCTCGACGATCGTCCTGATGGTGGCCGAGGCGAGGTGCTCTTCCCAGACGCAGGTCTCGCCAATCTGCCAGCGAGCCCCGACGTCGGTGAGCAGGGTCCCGAGTACGGCGTACGTCTGCTGGATCGAGAGCGCTCCGCTTTCGACGGTCTCGAGGACCGCCCCGACGGCGCCTGGCTTGTCGCGCGCGGCTAGATACATGTCCAGGCGCCGGCGCAGCTCGCCGCCTAGATCCGCCTCCGGGATCGTTGCGCCCATGGTCGTTGCCCCCGTTGCTTGGCATGGTCCGTCGAACGATGTGTGCCCCAGAACAGTATGCGGCAGGCGATGGGGAGGGAGAACCCCGTCCGGCCGCGTGCCGCCGACTCGCCCGCCGGCTCGCGGTGGACAAAGCCGCGCGGTGTAGATAGAATCCGTCTGCTCTCGAACATGGGGTGCTAGCTCAGTTGGTTAGAGCGCCGGCCTGTCAAGCCGGAGGTCGCGGGTTCGAGCCCCGTGCATCCCGCCATATGAAACCGCCGGTCGGCAGTGGTGTCCACCACACTGCCGGCCTTCTTGTTTGTTCTGGAAGCTGAGCCGTGCTGAAGTCCTGTGAAAGTTCGCTGCGCGACGACGCCCTTGGTTGCCACCCCCGCAAGGGCCGCCCGCCAGGTTGGCCGCGATAAGGGTTGGAAGAACAAGGGGGGAGGATACTCTATGAGCATCGGTGAGTACTGCGCTGTCGCAGCTTGATGTCGGTTCGGCTCCAGGAGGGCCCGCTGGGGGGGTGGGGTGGGATCACTGAGAACCAATTCGGATATCACCGAGCGCAAGCGGGCTGAGCAGGAACTGGCGGAGAGCGAGGCACGGTTCCGTGCCCTGGCGGAGAGTTCTCCGCTCGCCATCTTCGTCAGCCGCGACAAGAAGGTCGTCTTGGCCAACCCCGCGTGCGCGAAGCTGTTCGGGGCCCCCTCGCCCGAGAATCTGATCGGGAAAACTGCCCTGGACCTGTTCGACCCCGCCTCCCGCTCGCTCGTTCGCGAGCGCATCCGCGTGGACAGCGAGGAGGTTCCGCTGGTCGAGGTGCGGATACTCCGGCTCGACGGCACGCCCGTGGACGTGGAGGCCACCGCCTCGCCCTTCCTCGACCAAGGCGTCAAGGCGATCCAGGTCCTGCTGCGCGACATCACCGAGCGCAAGCGGGCTGAGGAAGCGCTTCACGAGAGCGAGAAGCGCTATCGCACGCTCGTGGAGTCCGCTCACGACTGGGTC
>Ga0209638_1001860_pt1 | contig 13172 bp, 12 predicted proteins | sample BarGraNGADG00211_FD_184490 | JGI IMG/M metagenome (GOLD analysis project Ga0209638, IMG submission 184490) | Arctic peat soil microbial communities from Barrow, Alaska - Barrow Graham LP Ref core NGADG0002-211 (SPAdes) (version 2) | ecosystem: Environmental > Terrestrial > Soil > Wetlands > Peat... | reverse complement strand
CTCGCCCGGATCGCGGGCCCGAGCGGCCTCGACATCGGCGCCGCCTCCTCCGCTGAGACCGCCCTCTCGATGCTCGCCGAGATGCTGGCGACCCGCGCGGGCCGCTCCGGCGGGTCGCTGCGGGACGCCAAAACGCGCATTCATGCGGAACCGCTCGCAGGTAAAAAATAAAATCCCACTTGCAACTGCTTTCGCGGCCTGCATAGGATCGATCCCGTGCTGCTGAGAGAAGTCGAGTACGCGAAGCCGTCGTCGGTCGCCGAGGCGCTCCAGATCCTCGCGTCGAACGACGGCGCCCGGGCCCTTGCCGGCGGCCAGACGCTGATCAGCGTCATGAAGGCGCGCGCCGCCTCTCCGGACGCGCTCGTCGATCTCGCCGCCCTCGACGAGCTGCGCGGGATCGAGCTCGCGGCCGACGGCACGCTTTCGATCGGGCCGATGACGACGTACACCGAGCTCGTCGACTCCGCCGAGGCGAAGGCGCGGCCGATCCTCGCCGAGGTGTGCGCCCAGATCGCCGACGTGCAGGTGCGGAACCGCGGCACGATCGGCGGCAACCTCTGCTCCAATGACCCGACGAACCACCTGCCGCCGCTCATGGTGTCGATCGGCGCGACGATGACCATCGCAGGCCAGGGCGGCGAGCGCGTCGTCTCGGCGGACGAGTTCTTCCTCGGTGTCTATCTCACCGCGGTCGGCCCGGGCGAGCTGTTGACGAAGATCACGCTCCCGGCCGGCAAGCGCGACGCCTTCGCGGCCGTCACGCTCGGCGTGGACGGCACGTGCATCGCGAGCGCCGCCGCGAGTCTCAACGGCTCGCTGCGCATCGCGCTCGGCTGCGTCGACGCAACGCCCGTGCTGGTGGAGCCCGCCTCCGCCGACGAGGGAGCAGTTCGCGAGGCCGTTCGCGGCGCCGGACTCGACCCGCCGGCAGACGTGCATGCATCCGCTGAATACCGGCTGCATCTTTCGGAAGTCCTCGCCGTGCGCGCCGCGCGGCAGGCGGCAGAGAGGAGTTAAGTGTCCGAGAACGCAGCAGCCTTGTCGTCCTCGCGCGTGATCACGGTGACGGTCAACGGCACGGTCTACGAGCGGGAGGTGGAGGCGCGCAAGCTGCTGATCCACTTCATCCGCGACGACCTCGACCTCACCGGCAGCCATATCGGCTGCGACACCGGCAACTGCGGCGCCTGCTCCGTGATCGTCGACGGCACGCTCGTGAAGAGCTGCATGCTGCTCGCGGTCCAGGCAGATGGGTCGTCGATCGAGACTGTCGAGGGCCTCGCCGACGGCGACGAGCTCGCCGCGCTCCAGCAGGCGTTCAGCGACCGCCACGCGCTCCAGTGCGGCTACTGCACGCCGGGAATGCTGATGAGCGCGACCGCACTGCTGCGCACGAATGCGCGTCCCACCGAGGCGGAGATCAAGAAGGGCCTGCAAGGCAACATCTGTCGTTGCACCGGGTACTGGAACATCATCGAGGCTGTCGCTCTGGCCGCCGAACGGACGCGACCGTGACGACTGTGATGGGGAGTACCACGACGATCGCTCCCGAGAAGGTCGAGATCCAGGCGCCCCAGACGCCGTACAAGGGCCAGAACGTGCCGCGCAAGGAAGACAGGCGGCTCGTCCAGGGCCAGGGCGTCTTCGTCGACGACATCAAGCGCCACGGAATGGGCTACATCCACTTCGTCCGCTCGCCGTACGCGCACGCCCACATCACGTCGATCGACGTCTCGAAGGCGGAGTCGATGAAGGGCGTCTTCGGGACGCTCACGGGCGAAGAAGTCGCGTCGCTCACCGATCCGTTCTTCCAGATCTCGTCGGTGCCGGGCGGGAACATCAAGGATTACGCGCTCGCCGTCGGCAAGGTGCGCTACGTCGGCGAGGCCATCGTCGCCGTGGTCGCCGAGACGCGCGAGCTCGCGCGCGACGCATCGGAGCTCGTCGAGGTCGAGTACGAGCCGCTCGTTGCCGTCACCGACGCGCGTCACGCGCTCGACGACTCGAAGCCCGTCCTGCACGAGGATGCCGGCGGCAACCTCATGTGGAGCGGTGTGTACGAGTGGGGCGATCTCGACGCGGCATTCGCGGAGGCCGACAAGGTCGTGAAGATCGACGAGCTGCACTTCCACCGCTTCAACTCGACGCCGCTCGAGACCGACGGCGCGCTCGTCGAGTTCAACCGCGGCGTCGGTCAGTGGACGATCCACACAAACAACCAGTTCCCCGGTTTCGCCGCGATCATGATGGGGCCGGCGATGCGCACGGGCATCGACAAGCTCCGCTTCGTCACGCAGGACATCGGCGGCGGCTTCGGCAACAAGATCACGTCGCATCCGCAGCTCGTCGTGTGCTGCCTACTCGCACGGAAGCTCAATCGTCCGGTGCAGTGGACGGAGTGGCGCACAGACTTCCACATGTCGATGTCGCACGGCAACGAGCGCTGGTTCCACGACACCGAGGTCGCGGTCAAGAGCGACGGCACACTGCTCGGCTTCCGGACGAAGGCGCTCGACGACGCGGGCGCCTGGCTTCGCTACGAGCCGCTCGGCGGCGTCATCTGGGCACAGGTCACCCCGGGCATGTACCGCTGGCGTCACATTCGACTCGAGTTCACGCAGGTCGCGACCAACAAGGCGCCCGTATCGCCGAACCGCGGCTACTCGCGCATGCAGCACCTCTGGTTCACCGAGCGGGTCATCGACATCGTGGCGCACGAGCTTGGGCTCGACCCGATCGAGGTGCGCAAGCGCAACTACATTCGCACCGAGGACATGCCGTACGAGACGCCGAACGGCTGCGTCTACGACTCGGGTGACTACGCACAGATGCTCGACGTCGCGACCGACCTGATCGGCTGGTCGGCCCTGGAGGAGAAACGTCTCGATGCTGCCGCGCGTGGCAAGCTGCTCGGCGTCGGCATCGGCTCGACGCTCGACTCGGGCACGAACAACTTCGCCCAGTCGCGGATGATCAATCCCGAGCTGCAGTTCTCGGGCAACAACGAGGTCGCGACCGTCAAGCTCGACATCTTCGGCGAGATCGTCGTCACGCTCGGCACGACACCGCAGGGCCAGGGCCACGAAACGACGGCCGCCCAGGTCGTCGCCGACATCCTCGGCTGCACCGTCGACGACGTGCACGTGCGCTCCGGGCATGACAGCTACTGGAACTCGCACGCCGGCTTCTCCGGGACGTATGCGAGCCAGTTCGCGGTGACCGGGCTCTCCGCCGTCAAGGGCGCGACCGACATGCTCGCCGAGGAGATCAAGCGGCTCGGGTCGGTGATCCTCGGCGGTGTGCCGGTCGAGGCGCTCGAGCTCGCGGAAGGCACGGTGCGCATCAAGGACAACCCGGAGGCTGCGCTGCCGTTCATGGCGTGCGGCGCGATCATCAACGCGAACAACGCCGGGCTGCCCGACGATCTCGACGTCACGCTCAACTGCCGCTACGTCTACCGGCCGCCGTTCCAGGTGCCCGATATCGAGCGGAAGTTCGGCAACCTCACGCTCACGTATGCCGCGCAGGTGCACGCGGCCGTGATCGAGATCGACCCGGAGACCGGCTACTACGAGATTGTCGACTACGCGGCCGTGGACGACTGCGGCAAGCGCATCAACCCGCAGATCGTCGAGGGCCAGGTGATGGGCGCAACGGCTCACGGGCTCGGCGGCGCGATGCACGAGGTCTTCGAATACGACGAAGAAGGGAACCTCTTGACACCGAACTTCTACGACTACCACGTCCCGCACGCGCTCGACATGCCGCCGCTCAAGACGGGCTTCGTCGAGAGCCCGTCGCCGTTCACGCCGCTCGGCACGAAGGGGATGGGCGAGGGCGGCGGCGCCGCGATCCACGCCGTGTGCGCGGCGATCCAGGACGCGCTGCGCGGCAACGGCGACGCGATCGTCTGGGACAGCTCGAATCCGTACCGGCGCGTCTGGGAGATGCTCTCGAGCCCGGACACCGCGGGCGGCCGCGTCAGCGTGGTGGACGCATGATCCTCCAGGGCGAGCGCATCTTCGACGCCCCGCGGGCGACGGTGTGGCAGGTGCTGAGCAACCCGGCCTCGATGGCCGCGACGATGCCGGGCGTCGAGAGCTTCGACGTCCACGACGAGCGGCGCTGGACTGCGAACGTGAAGATCCCACTCGGTCTCGGCGGCCTGAAGATGAAGATCGACATGGACAAGACCGAGGAACGCGAGCTCGAGTACGCGGCCATGCAGATCAAGGGTCAGGGCGTCGGCGCGATGATGAACATGGTTACGAAGTTCGAGCTCAGCGACGAGGGAGCGGGCACGAAGATGATGTGGTCGGCCGACGTGAAGATCGCCGGCCCGGTCGGCTCGATGGGCCAGCGGGTCCTCCAGCCGATCGTCAACCAGCAGGTGCAGCACGTCCTCGGCTCGCTCGAGACGCAGGTGCAGGACGCGCTCGCCGCCGGCGAAAAGGCCTGACGCGCGCATGGCGGTGCCGTTCCGGATCGGCGTGATGCAGCTCACGATGGAGCCGCTCGACGAGATGCTCGCCTCGGCCCGTGCGATGGACGACGCGGGCATGGATACGATCTGGCTCGCGGAGGCGTATCCGTGGTGGCGCAAGCATGGGATGGAGGCGCGCTCGTCCACGGTCGTCTCTGCTCTGATCGCCCGCGAGACGACGCGGCTCACCGTCGGCTGGGGAATCATCTCGCCGTTCACGCGACATCCCGTGCAGGTGGCGATGGATGCGCGCGTCGTGCAGGAGGTGGCCGGTCCGGGGCGTTTCATTCTCGGCTTCGGCACGTCGAAGATCTTCCTGAACAACGCGGGCATGCAGACGAACAAGACGCTCGGGCCGATGCGCGATGCGGTCGAGATCGTCCGCGGCGTGCTCGGCGGCGAGCCGTTCGAGTACACCGGCTCGACGTGGAACGCGTCGGTGCCGGGGTTGCAGGCGGAGGCGCACACGCCGCGCGACGTCCCGCCTGTCTACGTCGCCGCGACGGCGCCGAAGATGCAGGCGCTCGCGGGCGAGATCGCTGACGGCTGCCTCACGCCGTCGATCACGACTCCTGCGTTCGTGCGCTACACGTGCGAGCAGGTGAACGCCGACATCGACATCGGCTGCACCGTCGTCTCGTCGATCCATGCGACCGATCGCGACAAGGGCCGCGACGGCGCGCGCGAGATCGCGGGCATGTACCTCGCCAACAAGGTGCAGAACATCCAGGGGTCGGCCGACACGCTGCTCGACCTCGCAGGGATCGAACAGGACGAGATCAGGCCCGTCGCCGAGGCGATGGAGCAGGGCGGGCGGCTCGCGGCGAAGGCGATGGTCACCGATGCGTTGCTCGACAAGTGCAAGCCGATCGCAGGAACTCCGGCCGACTGCATCGCCGCGATCGAGGAGTATCGCGACGCGGGGTGCACGCACGTGATGCTCGAGCTCTGGGGCGACGACCGGCACGAGCAGATCCGGCTCTTCGGCGAGCAGGTCCTGCCGCACTTCAGAGATTGAGCGTGGCGGCAATGAACACTGTGACGCAGCGCCGGATCGACGACCTGCTCGCAGAGGCGCGTTCGCGGATCAGCCGCTACTCGCCTTACGAAGCAGAGCAGGCGGACGTCGTGCTCGTCGACCTCCGTTCGAATGACGAACGGGCCCGTGACGGAATCATCCCCGGGTCGATCCATGTGCCGCGCTCCGTGCTGGAGTGGCGTTGCGACCCGGATTCCGGCTGGTCCAACCCGAACGTTGCGAACCGCACGCTTTCACTCGTGCTCGTGTGTGCGCACGGCTACTCGTCGAGCTTCGCGGCGGCGGCGCTCGTCGAGCTCGGCTTCGAGCGCGCCGGGGATCTCGCCGGCGGCTTCGAGGCGTGGCGCGACGCAGGGCTGCCGGTCGCCGCGGCGCCGGCTCCCGCCGATGGGCTACCGGGCATGGGAGGCTCGCAATGACGGTGCAGATCGACCGCGAGCGGCTCGTCGACACGGCGAGCGCGATGATCGGCGTCCACAGCTTCACGGGCGACGAGCAGAGCATGGCGGAGCTGATGGTCTCGCTGTACGAGCCGATGGGCCTCGGTGTGCAGTGGCAGCAGGTCGAGGACGGCCGCGCGAATGCGCTCGGCACGTGGCGGGGAGCCGGCGGAGGCCCGACGCTGATGTTCAACGGCCACATGGACACGTCGTACTCCGGGCGCGAGCCCTGGCTGCGCGGCGTGCCGGGCTTCCAGCCGCACGCATTCCTACGTGACGGCCGCCTCTACGGCCTTGGCATCTCGAACATGAAGGGCGCGCTCGCCTGCTACGTCGAGGCGGTGCGCGCGCTGCAGGACGCCGGCGTGCGCCTGCGCGGCGACGTCTTGATCGCGGCGGTCTGCGGTGAGATCGAGAAGACGCAGTACGGCGATGCGACGGGAGCGCAGTACCGCGGCTACGCGGCCGGCACGCGCTATCTCGTCACGCACGGCGGTGTTGCCGACATGTGCCTCCTCGGCGAGCCGACCGAGGGCAAGGTCGTGCTCGGTCACTACGGCGCACTCTGGCTGCGCATTCGCGTGCACGGCAACTTCATCCACACGGCCTTCAGCGAGGGCAAGCGGGATCAGAACTCGATCCTCCGCATGCACGAGGTGCTCTCGGCCGTGCTGGAGTGGATCCCGGCCTGGGAGAACGATCCGTCGAACGCGTATCGCGGCGCGAAGGCGATCGTCAACGTCGGCGCGCTCGAGGGCGGCTTCGGCTGGCGCGTCTCCCGGACACCGCACCACTGCGATCTCTTCCTCGACGTCCGCGTGCCGCCGACGAAGCCCATGGCCGTCGCGCGGCGCGAGGTGCTCGACCTCGTGCGCTCGCTGGCGGGGCGCTTCCCCGACTACGGCGTCGAGGGCGAGGTCTACGTCACCGCGCCCGGCGCCGAGATCGACGAGGGCCATGAGCTCGTCCAGGCCGTCGACGCGGCGCACGAGCAGGTCTTCGGCTCGCGCCCGGAGCGCGACGTCACACGCTGGTTCAGCGACGCGTCGGCGCTGTCGCGGTACGGCATCCCCACGCTCAACTACGGCACGTCGACGGGCCTGATGGACGTCGAGCTCGGCGAGAACCTCGAGATCGATGGGCTCGTCCGGACGGCGCAGACGTATGCGCTCGTCGCTCAGCGCATCTGCGGCGTCGCGTGAGCCACGACGTCTACACGTTGCCGGAGGGGCTTCCCGTCCCGACGGACGACGGCGCAGCCGATCACCTGATCGGCCTCGAGTTGCCCGACCTCATGCTCGAGTCGTCGGCCGGCGCGGTGAACCTGCGTGAGCTCGACGTGATCTACGTCTATCCGCGCTCCGGCAGGCCGGGCGAGCCGATGCTTCCTGGCTGGGACGAGACGCCCGGCGCACGTGGCTGCACGCCGCAGTCGTGCGCATTCCGGGATCTCCACGGCGAGCTCGCGAAGCTCGGCGTCCGGGTTGCCGGCCTCTCCGTGCAGAGCCTCGACGACCAGCGGGAGTTCGCCGAACGGAACCACATGCCGTTCCCCGTCGTGTCCGACCCGGACTTGCGGCTCGGCACCGCGCTTGGTCTGCCGACGTTCGAGATTTCCGGCCTTACTCTTTACAAACGCTGCACGCTCGTCGCCGAAGATGCGCGGATCGTGAAGGTCTTCTATCCCGTCTTCCCGCCGGATGCGAACGCCGGCGACGTCCTGAGGTGGCTCCAGAACCGATGAAGCTTGTCACGTACGACAACGGAAAGGTCGGACGGATCGACGGCGACGAGATCGTGCGCCTCGACGTTCCGACGATGCGCGAGTACTTCGAGCGCGGCGGAGCCGGCGAGACGGGGGAGCGCACGGCGCTGGCCGAAGCGAAGTTACAGGCGCCGATCGTGCCGAAGAAGTTCTTCCACACCGCGGGCAACTTCCGCGAGCACGAGGAAGAGTCGAAGAACGTGAACTGGTCGCACGAGATCGCGCCGTGGATCGTCTTCTTTCAGAACGTCGACGCGATCGTCGGCCCCGACGAGCCGGTCGTCTATCCGGAGCACCTCACCGAGGAGCTCGACTACGAGCTCGAGCTCGCGGTGATCATCGGCAAGGCCGGAAAATGGTTCGGCCCGGAAGAGGCGATGGACTACGTCGCGGGCTACGTGATCTTCAACGACATCACCGCGCGCGACATCCAGCGGCGCGAGATGCGCAGCGGCGTGTTCTCGTTCTGCAAGGCCATCGACACGTTCTGCCCGCTCGGGCCGTGGATCGTCACGCCCGACGACATCCCGGACCCGCACGACCTCGCGATGACGCTGCGGGTCAACGGCGAGACCCGGCAGACGTCGCACTCGGGGAAGATGTCGACGACGATCCCGGAGATCATCAGCCACTACTCCGCGCTCGGGTACTCGGCCGGCGACGTGCTCTCGACCGGCACCGTCAGCGGCGTGGCCGGCTTCAGCGAGGACGCCGCCTCGCTCTACCTGCAGCCGGGCGACGTGATCGAAGCCGAGATCGAGCGGATCGGCGTCCTCCGCAACCCCGTGATCTCGTGGCAAGACGCACACGGTCAACCCGCGCCGCCGCGCGTCCGCTGGTAGAACGCGACCGTGGCCAAGCGAAAGGCGTTCATCACCGGGATCACGGGCCAGGACGGCTCGTACCTCGCAGAGATCCTGCTCGAGAAGGACTACGACGTGTACGGGATGGTGAGGCGGTCGAGCTCGTTCAACACCGCGCGCGTCGATCACATCTTCGGGGACATCGAGCTCGTCTTCGGAGATCTGGCGGACGGCTCCGTCCTGAACCAGCTGATGCGGTCGATCCGGCCCGACGAGGTCTACAACCTTGGGGCGCAGAGCCATGTTCGCGTGAGCTTCGACGTTCCCGAGTACACGTCGGACGTCGACGCGCTCGGCACGCTGCGACTGCTCGATGCGATTCGCGAAGAGGGCGTCGGCTGCCGTTTCTACCAGGCGTCGTCGAGCGAGATGTTCGGCGCGGTCGACGAGATCCCGCAGAACGAGCAGACGAAGTTCCATCCGCGCAGCCCCTACGGCGTCGCGAAGGTCTTCGGCTATTGGATCACGCGCAACTATCGCGAGGCCTATGGCATGTACGCGGTCAACGGGATTCTGTTCAACCACGAGTCGCCGCGTCGCGGTCCCACGTTCGTCACGCGCAAGATCACGCGGGCGGTCGGCGCGATCCTGCGCGGTGAGCAGGACGATCTCAAGCTCGGCAACCTCGACGCAAAGCGCGACTGGGGATTCGCCCGTGACTACATGGACGGCGCCTGGCGGATGCTGCAGTCCGACGAGCCTGACGACTATGTGCTCGCCACCGGTGAGACGCACACCGTCGAGGAGTTCCTCGCGGAGGCGTTCACGTACGTCGGCCTCGACTGGCGCGATTACGTGACGATCGATCCGCGCTACTTCCGGCCCGCTGAGGTCGACCTGCTCATCGGCGACTACTCCAAGGCAAAGGCGGAGCTCGGCTGGGAGCCCACCGTGCGCTTCACAGAGCTCGTGCGGATGATGGTCGACGGCGACCGCGAGCGGGGGACGCTCGAAGAGCACTACCTGTGAGCTGGGCGCGCGACGAGCAGAAGCTCGAGCGTGTCCGCGCGCTGATGGCGGACGAGGATCTCGACGCGCTCGTCGTTCGAGCGCCCGACAACGTCCTCTACCTCACGAACTTCTGGGGCATGAAGGGCTACGACGCCTGCGTGTTCCCGCGCGAGGGCGAGCCGGTGCTCATCTGTCTCGAGGCGTCGGCCGAAGACGCGGAGCGCACCGCCTGGACCCAGGACGTCCGCTTCATCCGTGGCTATCACGAGTCCGATCCGCGGCCGCCGCTCGCGCGCACACTCGACGCGGCGCTCGACGTCGCGCGCGGCTACGGGCGTGTCGGCCTCGAGCTCTCGCTGGGGACACAGGCCGCAGACCGGATGGTGGGCGAGCCGACGACGTTCACGAAGGCCTGGTTCGATGCATTCGACGGCGCCGTCGACGGCACGCCGCTGCTCAACAGCGCGCGCATGCTGAAGACGGAGCAGGAGGTCGCGCGGATGCGGATCGCGAACGAGATCGCGACGCAGGCGATGTACCACGTCCGCGAGCGGTTGCAGCCCGGTATGAAGGAGTCCGAGGTGGCGGCGCTCTGGCAGGGGTACGTGCACGGGCAGGGCACGGCCCGGCACGACGTGGAGCTCGCGCTGCCCTTCACGCTGATCTGGGCCGGCAAGGGGATCAAGACCTTCACGGCCACGTCGGACCGGCCGGTGGTCGAGGGCGAGCCGGTGCTGTTCGAGATCTGGGTCTGCGCGGACGGCTATTGGGCAGACCACACGAAGAATCTCGTCGTCGGCGATCTGAAGCCCGAGTACGCCGAGCTCGAGGAGCAGCTGCTGGGTGTGTACACACGCGCATTGCACATGTGCACGCAGGCACACCCCATGGCGGAGCTCGACCGGAGTGTCCGGGAGGACCTCGCCCGGATGGGGTATCCGGGCCAGCCGTCGCACCCGATCTGCCACGGGGTCGGCGCGCGCGCGCACGAGCCGCCCTATCCGCACCAGGCCGGCGGTGGCACCTTCGAGCAGGGCATGGTGCTGGCGGTCGAGCCCGGGGTCTACTGGGAGGGCGGCGGCGGCCTGCGCGTCGAGGACAACTTCCTCGTCACGAGCGACGGGCTCGAGAAGCTCTCGGCGTTCCCCGACGGGGTGGTTCAGTGTTGACCTGGAGACACAGTGAATGAGATCTGGACCGGCGCGTTGAACGACGACTTTGCCATCGGCGGGCGCGTCGGCCTGTACGACACGACACTGCGCGACGGCGAGCAGACCGTCGGTGTCGTACTCGACCCCGAGCAGAAGCTCGAGATCGCGAGGCTCCTCGACGAGCTCGGGATCGACCGGATCGAGGCGGGCTTTCCGCGTGTCTCGCAGGACGACTGGGATGCGGTGAAGCTGATCGCCGGAGCGGGCCTCCGCGCGCAGGTGTGGGGCTTCTCCCGTGCGGTGCCGGCCGACCTCGAGGCGCTCGTCGAGCTCGGCGTGTCCGCGTCCGTGATCGAGTCGCCGATCTCCGACCTGAAGCTCAACGCGATCGGCGTCGACCGCGACAAGATGCTCGGCCGGATCACGGATGCGATGCGCTTCGCCGCGGAGCACGACATCCACGCTGCGTTCTTCGGCGTCGACTCGACGCGAGCAGAGCCCGATTTCTACGAGCGGGTATACGTCTCAGCCGTCGAGGCGGGCGCGAAGGAGGTCGTCGTCGTCGACACGCTCGGCATCGCGTCGCCCGAGGCGGTCGCCGAGCTCGTAGGCGAAACCGTGGAGTGGGTCGGCCCGGGCGTGCCGGTGCACTTCCACGGGCACAACGACTTCGGACTTGCGACCGCCGCCGCCGTCGCCGCGGTGCGCGCGGGCGCCACGTGGATCCAGGGCACGATCAACGGCATGGGCGAACGCGCAGGCAACGCGAACCTCGGCGAGCTCGCGCTCACGCTGCGCGCGCTCTACGGCGTCGAGTCGAACCTCCGGCTCGAGCGCGTGCGTGACGTGTCGGCCCGCGTCCAGGAGCTCTCCGGCTACTCGCTCGAGCCGTGGAAGCCGGTCACCGGCGAGACACTCTTTCGCCGCGAGTCCGGCGCCGTCGCGAGCCAGTTCCACGATCCGCCGTCGATCGAACCGTATTCGTCCAAGCTCGTCGCAACCGAGCGCGGCATCGTGCTCGGCAAGAAGAGCGGGCTCGACTCGATTCGCATCAAGGCCGACGAGCTCGGCATCGACGTAGCGGAGGAGAAGCGCGCAGACGTGCTCGCACGGGTGAAAGAGCTCGGGACACGGAAGCGCGGGCTCGTGACCGACGACGAGTTCCGAGAGCTCGCGGCCGGTGGCTGAATACGACGCGGTGATCGTCGGCAGCGGCGTGAACTCCCTCGCCTGCGGCGCGCTGCTTGCGCGGGACGGCTGGCGCGTCTGCGTGCTCGAGCGCAACGACTGGCTCGGCGGCGCGATCCGCACGGCCGAGCTCACAGAGCCGGGGTTCCTGCACGACGTCTTCAGCGCGTGGCATCCGCTCTGGGTCGGCGGCGCCGCGCACGCACTGCTCGGCGACGACCTCGCGGCGCGCGGGCTCGAGTACCTCAACACCGATCTGCCCACGGGAACGGCGTATCCCGACGGCGAGGCGGCCTTCCTGCTGCGCGACGCGGAGGGCAATGCGCGCGAGCTCGGGCCTGAGTGGCCGGGCGTCCTCGAGCGGTTCTTTCCGAACGCAGACCTCGCCTTCGGCCTGCTCGGCACCGAGCTCTGGTCGGCTGCAGGGCTGGCCTTCGGCTCGAAGGCGTTCCGGCGTCTCGGGCGCAGTGGCCTCGCTGCGTTTACGGGCGAGCTCCTGCAGACGAGCCGCGACTGGCTCGAATCGACGTTCGCGTCGGGACGAGCGCACGGCGTGCTCGCGCCGTGGGTGCTCCACACCGGCCTCGGTCCCGACGCTGCGGCGTCGGGCTTCATGACGCAGGTGATCGCGGTCGCGGTGCAGGAGGGCGGCATGCCGATCCCGCGTGGCGGCGGCGCGAAGCTCGCCGAGGCGCTCGTGCGGCTGATCCGCGACCACGGCGGCGTCTGCGAGACAGGTCAGGACGTCGAGCGGGTGCTCGTCAGGCAGGGGCGAGCCGTGGGCGTCCGCCTCGCCGGCGGCGACCTCGTCACCGCGGAGCGCGCCGTCATCGCCAGCGTGACGCCGACGCAGCTCTACGAGCGGTTGCTCGACGAGGGCGAGGTACCGGCGACCGTGATCGAGGGTGCGCGCCGCTTCCGCTACGGCCGCGCCGAGATGCAGATCCATTTCGCCCTTTCCGAGCCTGCGCGCTGGGAGGGTGACGAGCGGCTCGGCCGGACGGCGATCGTCCACGTCACACCCGGGCTCGACGGCGTCTCACGGGCCGTGAACGAAGCCGAGCGCAGCCTGCTGCCCGCGGAAGCGACGATCGTCGTCGGCCAGCCGCTGACGATCGATCCGTCGCGGGCGCCCGACGGGAAGGGGATCCTCTGGATCCAGCTGCAGGAGCTGCCGCGCGTGCCGAAGGGCGATGCGGCGGGAGCGATCGACGTCGGCGACGGGATCTGGAACGACGAGCTTCGCGAGCGGTACGCCGACCGCATCCAGGAGCGGCTCGCGCGGCACC
>Ga0209638_1001858_pt1 | contig 13175 bp, 11 predicted proteins | sample BarGraNGADG00211_FD_184490 | JGI IMG/M metagenome (GOLD analysis project Ga0209638, IMG submission 184490) | Arctic peat soil microbial communities from Barrow, Alaska - Barrow Graham LP Ref core NGADG0002-211 (SPAdes) (version 2) | ecosystem: Environmental > Terrestrial > Soil > Wetlands > Peat... | reverse complement strand
ACTCATGCACGAGCCCGCAACCGCCGGGCCGAGCGCGCAGCGGGAGTCATACCCGCATTCCTCCAACGATGGATTGGTATGACGTCAAGGATGGTCAGCCACCTGCTCCCACTTGACCGGCCTCGCCGCTCGCCAAGCGCCCATACGACGTGCGCCACGCGGCCGTTTCGCTCTGGCTGAATGCCGGTGTCCCGCCGACCCAGGTCGCCGAGTGGGCCGGGCACAGTGTGAATGTCCTCCTCAGGGTCTACGCCAAGTGCGTCTACGGCCAAGATGAGGTTGCGCGGATACGCATCGAAGCTGCGTTGGCACAGACGACGGCCGTCGGAGAGCCGGACGTGGCCGTAACTTCCTCACGAACGGCCGTAAACAGCCTGTTTGACCCGAGTGCAGCCGGACCACCCGAAAGGCCCCCAATCAGCGTTTCCGCAGGTCAGGGGCCCTTTCAGCACGCGGTGGCAGGTGAAGGATTCGAACCTTCGAAGCTTTCGCGATGGATTTACAGTCCCAAGGCTGCAGACATGTGACCAGCGGAAACGCCTGACCCACAACAACTTACGTACGTATTCCCCACAAACAGCCGACGTCAACCCAGACCGACCGGACACTTCCGGGCGCTGCCCGCGCCACAGGTGGTGCCGCCCTCAGAGACTCTTCGAGGATCGCCTGGCACCGACTCGCCGGAGGTCCACGGAACGGGGTCACGGCCACCTCCTGTCGCGCCAACGATCTGGAGATGGACGTTCCGAGGCTTAGGGCAGCCGAGCCCATCCAAGGTGACGCCGACTGCCCGCCCTTTGGTCTCGTGCGGGACGCAGAGGCACAACACGTCCTCCACTGGACTGTGGCGAGCGGGATGTTTATCCCGAGTTGCGAACTCAGGCATGCGATCCCTTTCGCTCCGTTTGCTCAACCTCCGCGGGTGATCAGTGGAGCGCACTCTCACGAATCTGCCTGGCGCGCGCCTCACCCCTGCCCGCGGCGGCCAGGGCAGCGCTTGGGCACTGACGACCGGCCTGGTCGGACTCGGCACGGTCTGGTCATAGATGTTCGGCCCCCGGATAGGAAGAGGTCGATCTTGAGCTGCGAGCCCTCCACCTTGCCATAGCGGTAGACGGAGAAGTCAGTGACACCAGCTGAACGCAGGACGTCGTCGTCAATGAAGCACTTGCCGGTGGTCTCGGTGGCATCCCACGACAGGATGACGTGGGCGGCGTCTGCCATGATCTCCGGACGTCGGGACACCGCCATGGTGGCGCTCCCGCCCAGGATGTTCTGCACTGCCGCCGTGGCGATCGTTGTCCGCGGCCAGAGGCAGTTGACCGCCACCGGACGCGGATGCGTCTGGGCGGCCAGGCCGAGGGTCAGCATAGTCATGCCGTACTTGCTGAGCGTGTACAGCGGCGTGCGCGCCAAGCCAGTACGGGTCGAGATTCAGTGGCGGCGAGAGCGTGAGGACATGCGGGTTGTCCGACCGGTGAAGGTGCGGCAGCACCGCGCTGGTCATAAGGAAGGTGCCCCGCGCGTTGACATCGAGCATGAGGTCGAACCGTTTGAGCGGGAGCTGCCCGATCGGCTCGAGCGAGAGGGCGGAGGCGTTGTTCACGAGCGCGTCAATGCCTCCAAAGGTGGACACCGCCTGTCTACCGCCCGGGCCGCGTCCGCTTCGTTACGCACGTCCCCGACCACGGCTAGGCCCTTACCGCCCTCCGCCTCGATCTGTTCGACGGCAGTGCGCACCGTTCCGGGCAGTCGGTGATCGGGTGCGTCAGTCTTGGCGCCAAACTACGTTCGCCCCGTCCCTCGCTGCGCGAATGGCGATCGCAAGGCCGACGCCCCGGCTGCCGCCGGACATCAGGAGAGTTCGTCCTGCAAGGGGTCGCCCCCAGTAGCAGCTGCGCCGGAAGCAGTTGCGTTCCTGTTTGTCATCGATATGACTCCTCACGTTGGATCAGTGGACTGGCGACTGTTGCGGGGTGAACCACGAACGAGGAACTGAGCGGTCTCGCCGGTCGCACAAATCGAAACGGGCCGTCCGCCACAACCAGACGCTCGAAGTCTGTTTCGATTGTTCTCGCGGGCGCTTTCAAGGCGCGGCGTCAGGGGGGCGGAGAACCATGTGACCAAGCCAGTGACAGGCCGCCAAGGCGAGCTCGACGTCCATGCGGTCGTGACCAATTGGGCGGCCCCGCTCCTGCGAAGCCCTTTCAACCCGGTACTTAACCGAGTTCTTGTGCATCGTCAGCTCGGTCGCTGCGGCGGTGTAACTCGACCCGACGGCGAGAAAGACTCGCAGCGTTTCGCGTAGACGCTCATGGTTCTCATCGTCGATGGCGAGTGACCCCAGAGTGGTCTGCACCCACTCCTTAGTGGACGGCAGATCGGTGGTGAGCTGCGAGACTGCGCTGACTTCCGAGTACGCCAACACCGCTGGCGCGGAGTGTCCGGCCAAGTATGCGACGTCGTGGGCACGCTGAGCCTGGTGCAGTGTGAGTTGGAAGCCGGCGACGTCCCCGCTCGCAGAACCGAGGGCGAACCGCAGCGGCACGTCGAGTTCCTCAACAGCAGACGCGAAGGGGATCTGATCTGGTTCCCTGGGGCCGAACGGAAACCAGGCCCAGGCGCTTGACCGGTCCTGAGCAAATACGAGTGGATGCGCGGCACAACCCAGATGGCGAGCAAGCCTTACAACGTCGCGCTCAATATGAGACAGTTCGACGTCGTCGTTCTCTGCCGTCCAGATGACGGCAGCGAGGTGCCACTGGTGAAGCGTATAGCCCAGCGTTTTCCCGGCAGCGTCGAAGTCGATTTCGTGGCCGGCAATCACCTTCCGAAGCAGGTCAGCACGCAGGACCTGCTGGTCGGTGAGCCAGCCCTCTCGTTCGTCCTGATAGACAGAGATGATCTCCTCGGAGATCCAGTCAATGTAGGCAAAGGTCTGGGCAACGAACCTCTGATAGATCAGCGATGCCTCGTAGTCGTCGAACATTCTGTGGATGTGCGTGAAGCTCTCTTTGAGGAGGCTATGTTGGCCCAGCCGGTAGGCCCGCACGAGTGCATGGATGGGTCCGCCTTGTTGGGCCAGTCGACGGGCGTACTCCTTCGCGGCTGATGGTGCTGCCATGCTCTCCGCCGGGATGTCGTGCGCCAACATGTGCACGATGTTCTCAACGTTGCCCTCTACACTGGCGCCGAGCAGTTCCAGCAGACGCTGGTCAATCGCCAGTTCTGGGATGGAGTCTGTGATCTCTTCGGTGACGGCCCGAGCCACTGCCGCGAGGTTGGCATTAAGCTGCCTGGCGACAGTCTTCGTGCCCTCGACTACGACGCTGGGAACATCCTGGTCCATGGTCTTGTGGTCCTCCAAAGGTGACCCTTAGTCGGCAGTGTAGCCATGGCCCGAATCCCCTATGGTCTGTCAAGTCAGTTCTGATCGAAGGCGGGCCGTCCAGTGCATCGCGTCTCTCGGGTCGGCCTCCCGGGGTACGACAACCACTACGGGGGCACCCAGATGTGACGTCAAAGCCATTGACTCACTGAGCTCCTCCACCACCGCCCACGGTTTGGACGTCCCGGCCTCAGGGGCGACGCATCCGAGTGAGGCCGCGACGCCGTGCACCTTCGGGCGTCTCCAACATGGGTCGGTGTCGGATCGATGGATTACGGACCAACCGTAGTTGGCGGCAACGTTGAGTACCGGACGGTAGGCCTCCAGTGAGACGACTCCTTGAGTGGTTCGTTCGCCTTCATCGAGAACGATGCCGTCGATCGATGTACTGGCCAGGCCACGCAGGAGGTCAGCCACAAACATGGCGGCCGTCTCGACCTGGCTGGCGTCAGCGACCGTGTCATCGGCGGCGCGGTCCGTAACCAGCGATTGAGTCGCGTGAAGCCACTGCGCTGGGGAGGGCATGGACAGCACCGTTCGACGATGGCTCCTCGCCGCGACAGCCGACACCGCGGCCACGGCGGCCAGCAGAACCTTCCGCAGTGAGGCGTCACCCAACATCGTTCTCAGCGCATAGCCAGGACGCGATCGTGCCCCCATGTCCGCCAAGACGCTCGGGCGGGTTGAGATCAGCTCGTCATATGCCCTGCCGATGTCAATGAGCGCCGCGTCGGAGGCGAACATGTCGTCGGCCTTTCCTAGCAGGTCGGCCAGTTCGGCGGGTGTCTGCCAGGGCACGGATCCATCATTCAGGATTCGCGCCTGGCAGTAGTCCAGCGAGTCAACCCAGATCGGCGGGTGGGACCCAACCGAGACGAACTTCTCAAGCATCGTCGCCGACATTGAGCCCACGTTGTGCGGCAATCTCCGCCTGGAGCCCTGCGATCGTCAGATCTTTGGGGTCGGGAAGCATGATGGGTGGCATCTGCTCCATGGGCGTCGCGAGCCTAATGGGGCCTGTCGCCGACCATGCAGTCGCGTGGATGATCGAGTTGTCGTCGCCCCAAGAACCGTAGTAGGGCAGGTGCTCTGGCGGGGTTGCTGTGACCCAGTCCTCAACGAACTCGGCGTAGGGGCGGCCACGTTCCAGACGCGCACGACGTTCGGCGGCACGGGCGAGGTCGGTTGCCTTCTCGTTCACCGCCAGCGTGTCATGGTCGAACACGCAAAAGTAGATGTCGCAGGCCGTTTCGGGGGAGATGTAGCCGGCCTCGAGGTCCGCCATCACTTCCTCAGGGTCGCGCTCGAGTACGTCACCGTAGCCTCCGCCTGACCCTTGGCACATCATGTAGACGTCCCCTTCGTTGGCGAGTTCGAAGGCCATGCCCATGTGATGGGTCGAGTACTTTGCCCCCGGGATGGGCTGCTCGTTTAGCAGGGACTCGAAGTCGAAGTGCCAGTTCTCCGGGGACTTCTTCATCTGTTCGAAGACATTGACACCCTTGATTTTCGCCAGCGGCAGCGTAGGGCAGCCGTAGCCGCCGAACAGTCCGGGGGTGGCCGGAAACTTGGATCCGCTGGAGACCGTAGCGAAGCCCCAGAATGGTGTGCCCTTTGCGGCCACTGCCATCTCATAGCCCATACCGCCGCGAAATTTCCCAAAGGCCTGGTTGTCGCGCTTGATCCGCTTGGAGATCAGCTGCATGAAGGGCACGTCCTCTTCGATGATCTCTTGTTCGCCGATGTCAGCCATTGCTGCGAACAGCGGCGCCATCGAGTGCTCACCGTCCTTGTATGCGCGGGCTCCCCCGCCCATGCCGTTCAGATCGGCGCACACATTGCCGACGAACTCCTGGTGCTGGGTGATGCCACCGAACAAGAACGTGTTGATCTGGTTGAACCAGGGGGCGATCACTGCGCCGAACTTCTCTTCGCAGCTGAACGTGAGTTTTGACCAGAGCGCTTGGGTCATCGCGAATGCCTTGAAGGCCCCCTGAAGGCTCTGGCCAATAGGCGCGTCATCTGTGGGGTCCAGACAGCTGCCATGGTCGGTGAGCACTTCAAGGCTGTTCATGACGCTGATGCCTCGGGGAAGATCGGGCCAAAGGAAGGCAAGGATTCCCTGGTTCATCCCGCACTTCGAAGTGGCCAGCGTGGAGTTGAAAGCTCGGTTCAGGAACTGTGGTGCCGCTCCGCGCCAGTCGATCGTGATCTCCTCGCCCTTCACGGTGATGGCGCATGGATACTTGAGCATCACGTTCTCGCGCAAAGTGGAGTCCGACCAGAGGTTGACCCGATACGTGCCATCGGGAATCATGGCCAAGCGTCTGCGGGCCTCGGCTTCGACGTCTTCCAATGACTTGCGCAGCGAGAGGATGAACGTGTCACGACCGACTTCGTCGATCACGGCCAGCACTCGTTCCTTAACGCGGAGGGCCGCGTAGTACTTGACCTTGAGGTCCTGGTACTGCAGTTTCGGCTCCCGCACCGAGTTCTGCAGGAAGGTGAGTAGGTCCCGCCGCAACACGCCCTTTTCGACGATTTTGAAGGGCGGCATCCGCAACCCGTCGTCGAATGCCGACTCGGAACTGGAGGGCATGCCGCCGGGTTCCTTGGCGCCGTTCTCCCCTTCGTGCACGACAGTGGCCACCCACGCGATCAATTCGTCTGCATGGAAGACGGGCATGATGATGGATTGGTCTGTGTTGTGAATGTTGCCGTATCTGGCGTCGTTATGGATGAACGCGTCTCCGTCGTGAATCCCGACCGACGGGTCATTCGCCCAGTACTTGTTGATGAAACGGACCGGGTAGTGCAGCACTGAGGCGAAGGCGAGTACCCCGCCGGAACTGATGTGGATGAGGTCGCCGCCGGCGGAGTACACCGCGCTTGTTAGATCGCCCCATTTGGCACCCGGGGCAGCGCCGGTCTGTTGCATCATCTCGTAGGCCTCGTCAAGGCCTGCGACGATGCGTTTGCGGATCTTGTCCAAGGTGTCGTCGTCAAAGGGTTCTGAGAGGAGTTTGTCCTCCAAGAGGGTCCTGGGTGCAGATTTGTGGTTCTGCATGATCTCTGGGTCGGGCCCGAGGAACAGTGTGGCTCCGGCCAGGAACTCGTCGACCTTAGCCTGCTCTCCCGCTGAGTAGCCGGTCTGAAGCTCTGTCATCGATCTTCTCCTGCCTTTTCGTTCTTGAGGAACCAGATCGCTCCGTGGGCGCCCGTCTCGATGCGCCAACCGGGTTCGACCAGGTAGGTAGTGGACTCGATAGTGACAACAGCAGGTCCGGCAATCTGGTTTCCAGGTTGAAGGGCGGTGTCGTCGTAGATTTCAGTTTCAAGTGGATCGGCAAAGCCCGGGAACCAGCACATACGACTTCCAGTGGACGGGGGTTGCGACAGCTTGCCCGCGGGAAGTGCGATGTCGAAATCGATCGACTGGCCCTCGACGAACGAGGCCACGCGGATCGTGGAGATGCGGATGCCCGCTTCGGGAGACTGACTGCCTTCGCCGTACCGTCGCGCGTACTCGCGCGAGAACAGGTCGGCGACTGCCAGTGTGTCACTGACCGATTTGAAGCGGCTGCGATCGACAACGACCGCTAGCGTCACCAACTGGTTTCCATATCGCATGTCCAGCTCGAGACGGTGCTGGACGTCTTCGGCGTTCTTCCCCTGCCGGACGATGTCGGCCGTTCCCTTGTGCTCGAGCTCCATCACGATGTTGTTGATCTGCTCGAAGTTCTCGAACAGCTGACGGGTCGCCGAGCTGAAGAGGTTGATCGCGATGGTGCGCTCATGGATATGGAGCTGGTTTGTGTTACCGGCGCCCAATGCGGAGAAGACCGAGCTGTACGGCGGGGCCAGCACTTTAGTGATGCCGAGGTAGTTGGCGATGCCGCAGCAGTGCAACGGTCCGTTGCCGCCATAGGCAAGCATGGTGAAGTCCTCGGGAAGGTAGCCCCTGACCCGCAGTTCCATGCCGATCCCGTTCGCCATCTGTTCGTCGACCTCGGCCTTGATCAATAGGGCGATCTCGACAGCATTGAGGTCGAGGTGATCTGCGAACGCATCCTCAATCGCGAACTCAGAACGTGCGGGGTTCAGTGGAATCTGCCCACCGGCGTACTGCTTGGGGTCGAGATACCCGAGCAAAAGGTCCGCATCAGCAACGGTGGGGTGCAGTCCACCGCGGTCATAGCAGGCCGGCCCCGGATCCGAGCCAGCACTCCGCGGCCCTACCTGCACAGAGTTGTGCAACAAGTTGAAGCTGGCAATCGACCCGCCGCCGGCTCCGAGGGTAACCAACCGGATCATCGGGATCGAGACCAGCCAGCGGTCGATCACGGGCATAAAGTCGTAGTGCCGCCCACCGTCTTCTGTGACGAGGCCAATGTCGAAACTAGTACCTCCCATGTCAGTGGCGATGACGTTCCCCAGCCCTGCCTTCCGGGCGAGATGGTCGCTGGCTGCGATGCCGGCGACGGGCCCACTGTGAATGGTCTGCAGCGCATCCGTCGAGTTCAACTGGGCCATGCCGCCAGTGTTGTGATTGACCAACATCGGCTTCTCGTACCCGTTGTCACGGAGGTTCTGCTCGAGCGCTGACAGCGCGTGATACATCGTCGCGTGCAGGTACGCATCAATGATCGTGGAGGTTGTCCGCACGTACTCGCCCTTGCGTCCTGATAGCTGATGTGACAGCAGCATCGGGATAGCGCCCAGCTGGTGCGCAGGGTATTCGTGAAGGAAGATCTGCTGCACAAGACGCTCATGGGCGGGGTTTTCTGTAGCGTTGGTAAAAGAGACCACTATCGCTTCCGCCCCCGCATCGATGAGTTCCCTAAGTTGGCGACGCACGTCGTCCACGGACAGGTCCATCAGGATCTCACCGGAGTAGCTGATCCGTTCGCGCAACGAGCGGATCAGACGGGGTGGAACGAGTGGCTCCGGTCGGCTGCCACTGGACAGATCGTTCTTGGCCAAGGCGTCGAGCCCTTCACCGTAGCCACGTCCACGTGAAAGAGGGATTGTGCTCTCGAAGCCAGCAGTGACGAGAATCCCGATGGTGGGGCCTTTGCGTTCGATCAACGCGTTAGTCCCGAGCGTGGTCGCGTACCGGACTGAATCAACAGCGGCCAGGACTTCACGCCGGGGCTTGCCGATCACGCTGCAAGCCTGGTCGAGGGCCTCGTTGAAACCGACGGAGAGGTTGTGATGCGTGGTCAGCGCCTTGGCTTGGACATAGTCGTCGTCCCATGCCACGAAACAGTCGGTGAATGTGCCACCAATGTCAACGGAGATGCGTTTCATGTGGTTCCCAATCCGCTCAGTGGCTGTGGGTGCCGAAGTTGACAGGAAGATCCCGTCCGACCGGGATATAGACGTCATCCGGGAGCCCCGCCTTTAGCTCCCGAAGTGAGTCGATGTCAATTTCTAGGTCGTATGTCGGAGGGTGACCCGGGGGAAGGTACTCAACCTCGACGAGGGTTCCGCAACCAGGGCAATAGAACTCCACGATCCGGCACCACTCCGGGTCCGGCGCGAAGGTGAACTCGTACTTATCCGGATCGATCAACGGACGGTGTATCTCGCGGGGATCGCGGTCGTGGACGAGGAGGCCGGTTTTGTAGTTCTGGCGTGCGGGTGCAATTTCCCTGCTGCACCGGCGGCACTGCCACTGCTCAGAGTCCAGGTCAATCCGGAGGTACTCGGTCATCGGCACGAAACGCATCAGAAACTCCTCAGATCTGTGAGCAGGAGATCCCCTAATTCGGTGCTGACAAATGTCCAGTCGACGGGAACCTTCATGGTGAAGAACGAGCCCTCAACGATTGCCGGACCCGCAGCCGTGGCCCCCGGAGCGAGGGTCTCGATTGTGTAGACAGGTACCTCCACACGCCTGGCGGGCAAATTTTGCGTGTCAAGTACGGCCCGCGAGCCGGCAGGTGTGGCAGGAAAGGGAGCAGTTTCAGCTCTGTCGGACAATGCAATGTGAGGCAGCGGGGAGACCAAGGACAGCTCGAGGCTGGCCGGAGTGGGGTTCCAGGGGCCGACGATCTTCGTTGAGTCCAGTTCGATACTGCTGCCGTCCTCAGATACCAACCGATGGGTCACATTGCAGCCGTCCAGGTCGACACCCTCGCCAAACATGTCCCGGCGGGCGCGCTCGGTTAGCTCATCTACGGCGCCTTTAACGACAACTTCAGGGTCTTGTTGACTCATGTACAGGGGCATCTCGTAATGTCGGGTGATGTCCGAAAAACCGATGCCATAAGCGCTGAAGACTGCGGCAGCCCGCGGAACCAATACCCGCCGTACACCCGCCTTACGCGCCGCGTCGCAGATGGCCATGGGGCCGGCCCCGCCGAAGGCGGCAACTACGGTCTCGGCGTCCACGTCATCCCCGGCTGTGATGGCCTTGGCCAGTTGATCGGTGAAGGCTGCCTCCATCTGCACCAGGGCCTGGTCCAAGTCGACACCTAAAGGTTCGGCGAATCCCGTTCTCACGGCGGACGCGCTTTGTGCCGCATCGAGGTTCATGGTGCCTCCCAGGAAGGTGGACGAGCCCAGCACACCCATGAGCAGGAGCACATCCGTGATGGTGGCGTCGGTTCCGCCGAGCCCGAAACACGCGGGCCCCGGCGCCGAACCCAGACTGTCCGGCCCAACGGTGATCAAGCCGGCCACACTCCGCACTACCGAACTGCCTCCGACGCCGGTGCTTGTGATGCCAGCAAGAGACAGCGACACCTGCACTCCCGCGATCAACCCATGCCGGTCGATCTGGACGCTCCCGTCACGCACCACGCCCACGTCAGTCGTGGTGCCGCCCACGTCAACCATCAGAACGTGGTTGAAGTCATAGTGGCGAGCCACAGCCTTGGTGCCCTCAAGGCCACCACGAGGTCCCGAGGAGTACGTCTTGATGGCAGCCGACTTGGCTACACGCGAAGATCCGCCGTCGTTTCTGAAGATGAGCAGAGGTCTCCGGGTGCGGTGTTCACGCAAGCGCGCCTCCGCGCTGAAAAGGAATCGTTCCATCGATGGATGAAGGAAAGCGTTAAAGACGCTTGACCAGGCCCTGCGGGCATCATTGGGGTCGGCACCGAACATCTCCGCCGAGAACATCAACGGGATGGATCCGAGGAGATGGCGAGGGTACAAGTTCAGCAGCATTCGCTGGACTCGCCGCTCTTGGTCGGCGCCGCCCGGTCCGCCGAAGGCAACCACGAGGCGATTGGCGCCCCTGCGCACTAGTTCGTTGACGTCCGTGACGAGGTGCCGGGAAAGCGTCTCGTCATCGACGTCGACATCCACTGTGACGACGCGGTCACCGACGAGAGCGTCGAAGAGCTGGGAGGTACCGTTACGCTCTGTCATCCGGGCGGCAAGATCCGGGGTACTGGCAATCAGGCCAAGTTTGGGGCCCTGTCGCTGGACTAGGGCGTTGTTGCCCTGCGTCGTCGAATAGCGGATGTAGTCCGTCGACTGCAACAGCGTTGCCAATTGAGGCTCACCGTACAAGGCCTCGGAAGCCTTGGTGAGGCCGTCGAACAGGCAGCGACTCAAGTCGTAGGGCGTGGTGAGAGTCTTGGTGAAGGTGATCTGATCACCCTCCACAACACAGACGTCGGTGAGAGTTCCACCGTTGTCAATGTTGATCAGTCGCTTGCTCATGGTTCTCCATCCGTCTGCCTGTCGAACTAGGCACGATTGGGTCAGGTCATGAAATGTGACACAGGTCACGGCGCCGGCGCACTGGCTCCAACAGACGAACATTCTCGGTTCCTTTGGTTTCAGACGACGTGGCGTGCGAGAGAAGGCGCCGCCTAACCTCAACCATCATGAAGTCCGATGTGTCATTGGTTGAGTTGCCCAGGTTCCGGGCGAACAGGAGCCCCGACGCCGGCTGCCTCGACGACGGCACCAGCTCACTGACCAACCGTCAATTTGAGTTGGCAGTCGATGCCGCGGCCCAGCACCTGATCAAGGCGGGAGTGGGTCGAGGTGACGTTGTCGCACTGATGTTGCCTAACCGGGTGGAAATGATCGTCGCGTTGTTCGCCGCATGGCAGATCGGGGCAGCCGTCTCACCGATCAACCCGGCGCTGACCACGGCAGAGGCGTCGTACCAACTCGAGGACTCCTGCTCCAAGCTGGTCGTAGTGGACGACAACACGGCAGATCGCGTGGCTGCCTCAGGGGTTCTGCCGTTCCCGGTCGCCGATCTGTCCGGCAGCGTCGAGGACCGGCCCATAACAACCACTGGTCAGGACTTGGGTGACATCGCCCTGCTGATCTACACCAGCGGCACCACGGGCAGGCCCAAGGGTGTGATAATCGACCACGCGAACATCGCCGCCATGTGCTCTTCCCTGATCGAGGCGTTCGATCTGACGGAGAGGGACCGTAGTCTTCTCGTCCTGCCACTGTTCCACGCGAATGGACTCTTGGTGGGCACGCTGTCACCGTTGTGGGCGGGTGGTTCGGTGATGATCGGTCCCCGCTTCGATCCGCGCCAGTTCTGGTCGCTCGTTGAGCACGCACGCCCGACATACTTCTCCGCTGTTCCGACGATGTATTCCATGCTCGCGAATCTGCCAGCAGAAATCGCGGCCGACACGTCCAGTCTGCGCTTCGCAATCTGCGGCGCCGCCCCGATGCCTGCCGGCTTGATTCACCAGTTCGAGGCACGGTATGCAGTGAACGTCGCCGAGGGGTACGGGCTCTCCGAGGGAACTGTGGCATCGACACTGAACCCCGTCCTAGGTCCGCGCAAGCCCGGCACCGTTGGGCGTCCGCTGACAGGTCAGACCATCGCGGTCGTCGACCAAGACGGGCAAACCCTCCCCGATGGCGCCCGAGGTGAAGTCGTCATCAGCGGCCCGACGATCATGCGAGGGTACTGGAATCGACCGGAGGAAACCGCCGAAACCCTGCGTGGCGGGATGCTTCACACGGGAGACGTAGGCTACATCGACGCGGATGGATACCTCGTCCTGGTCGACCGCATCAAGGACATGATCATCCGAGGTGGCGAGAACATCTATCCCAAGGAGATCGAAACCGTTCTCTACTCCCACCACGCAGTTCTGGAAGCCGCTGTCATCGGGCGCCCCGACGAACGACTCGGGGAGGTCGTTATCGCTTACGTTGCTCTCAAGCCCGAGTGCTCGGTCAGCACTAGCGAACTTTTGGAGCACTGCAGATCGTCGCTGGCGTCGTACAAAGTGCCGACCGAGATTCTGGTCGAGCCAGCTCTACCGAAGAACTCGGTCGGAAAACTGATCAAGGGCCCATTGCGCTCGCGGACGCACCGCACTCCGTCATAACTCGGGACGCGGATGCCACTTTGAGCAGGTCCACCCTGCGCTAAGGACCCACGAGTTCGCAACACAAGAGCAGGAGTAGGGCGACATGGAACTCAAGGCGATGTCGTCGTCGTCACGGGCGGGCCAGCGGCTGGGTCTGGCTACTGCTCGCAGACCGGCGAAGATGGGACGAAGGCGTCAGATCCACAGGCATGACCTTGACACTTGTCTGACGAGTCCGGACTCGCGGAGCACATCTTCGCGAACTCGATGCTGAATGGTGAAGTGATCCATCTTGACGGCGCTATCCGTATGGCGCCCCGCTGAGCAAACGCCCCTGAAAGGACCACCCATGAGAGATGCCGTCATCGTCGAAGCAGTGCGTACCCCCGTCGGTAGCGCAACGGCGCGCTAGCCGGGTATTCCGCACATGCGCGGGCGTGGGGGGTCTTGGGTGTCTGGTGGTCTTGCATTTT
>Ga0209638_1001857_pt1 | contig 13178 bp, 9 predicted proteins | sample BarGraNGADG00211_FD_184490 | JGI IMG/M metagenome (GOLD analysis project Ga0209638, IMG submission 184490) | Arctic peat soil microbial communities from Barrow, Alaska - Barrow Graham LP Ref core NGADG0002-211 (SPAdes) (version 2) | ecosystem: Environmental > Terrestrial > Soil > Wetlands > Peat... | reverse complement strand
CTCTTCCTCCGAAGCCGGGCGATAAGAAGCCGGACGAGCCGAAATAGCGCTCATCCAGCAGCGCCAAAAACAAAACGGGCGGCCACATGGGCCGCCCGTTGCATGTCCGGTGACTGGCGCCGCTGGCTAGGCGGCGAGCGCGGGCTCGGTCGGTGCGATCACATAGGACTTGAGCGGCGGGTAGCCGTTGAAGCCGACCGAGGAGTAGGTCGAGGTATAGGCGCCGGTCGCCTCGATCAGCACCTTGTCGCCGATGGCGAGTGAAACCGGCAGCGGGTAGGGCGTCTTCTCGTACAGCACGTCCACCGAGTCGCAGGTGGGGCCGGCCACGATGCAGGGCCCGCTCTCGTCGCGATCCCTGCGGGTGCGGATCGGATAGCGAATCGATTCGCCAATCGTCTCCGCCAGCCCGTGGAATTTGCCGATGTCGAGATAGACCCAGCGGGTGTCGTCCTCCGGACTGCGCTTGGCGATCAGCACCACCTCGGCCTCGATCACGCCGGCATTGCCGACCATGCCGCGGCCGGGCTCGATGATGGTTTCCGGGATGCGGTTGCCGAAATGGCGGCGCAACGAGCGGAAGATCGCCTTGCCGTAGGATTCCAGCTTCGGCGTCTTGCGCACATATTTGGCCGGGAAGCCGCCGCCCAGATTGACGGTGGAAAGCATAATGCCGCGCTCGGCGCAGGTGCGGAACACCGCCGCGGTGGAGGCCAGCGCGCGGTCCCAGGCTTCCACATTGTGCTGCTGCGAGCCGACATGGAACGAGATGCCATGGGCGGTGAGGCCCGCCTTATGGGCACGTTCCAGGATGTCGGCGGCGAATTCCGGCTCGCAGCCGAACTTGCGCGACAGCGGCCATTCGGCGCCGGTGCCGTCGCAATGGATGCGGCAGATCACGCGGGCACCCGGGGCGGCGCGAGCGACCTTGTCCACCTCCGCCTCGCAGTCGACCGCGAACAAAGTGACGCCGAGCTTGAAGGCGGTCGCGATCTCGCTCTCTTTCTTGATCGTGTTGCCGTAGGAGATGCGGTCCGGCGTGCAGCCGGTAGCGAGCACGGCTAACGTCTCCGGCACTGAGGCCACGTCGAAGGACGCGCCGAGATTGTTCAGCAGGCTCAGGATCTCCGGATGCGGGTTGGCCTTGACGGCGTAGTAGACCTTGGTGTCGGGCAGGGTCCTGGCGAAGGCGCCGTAGTTGTCGCGCACGACGTCGAGGTCGAGCACCAGGCAGGGCCCTTCCTCTTTGCGGTTCTTAAGGAACTCGCGGATGCGATCGGTCATTGCTCAAGTATCCCCTCAGGTCAAAGCGCCAATGGCTGCGAGCATTCCGGGACAGCGAGATACGCCGCTGTGACCCGGACGATTGCAGCCGTCTGCTGCCATGGTCTGGATTGGGGATGTGCCCCGCTCCGCACCTAGGCAAGATGGACAAGCCTCTTCGGACATCCGGCATTCGCGCCGGTTACCAAAAAAGCCCGATCCGTCGTTGCTTTAAGCCGCGTACCCCGTTGAGCGCGGGGATCGCCGGTTTCGCTTCCGGCTGCCGATCGCATGAGCAAGAAAGTGAGCTCACTTTCTTAGGCGGCTGTCCGGCCTCTTGTCCGGATGCCCACCGATCGACACACGGCCACAGGCACGTGCGAAAAAGGGCAATCACCGGAATAATCTAACTGCGACGAGAGTCAATAATTTTTCTCGCGCGAACGCGCCGCATCCACCGCGTGGTGAATGTCGCGCGTTAACTTTTTGGTTTTTATGTGTCGCGTGCGCGCCGTGCGCGGCGCCGGACCGCTCAGCGCACCAGCACGTTCTTGAACTGCCAGGGGTCGCGTCTGTCGATCTCTTCGGGGAACAAGCCGGGCCGGCCGGCGAGCGGCGTCCAGTCGGTGTAGGCGCCGATCACCGGGCCGAGATAGGGCATCTGCACCTCGAGGCAGCGCCGGTAGTCCATCTCGTCGGCCTCGACGATCCCGGCGTTCGGGTTCTCCAACGCCCACACCATGCCGGCCAGCACGGCGGAGGTCACCTGCAGGCCGGTGGCATTCTGGTAGGGCGCGACGTCGCGGGTCTCGTCGATCGAGAGCTGCGAGCCATACCAATAGGCGTTCTTCTTGTGGCCGTAGAGCAGCACGCCGAGCTCGTCGATGCCGTCGGCGATCTCGTTTTCGTCGAGGATGTGGAGGTCCTTCTGCCGCTTGCCGGCCTGGCCGAAAATCTCGTGCAGCGAGAGCACGGCGTCGTTGCAGGGGTGGTAGGCGTAGTGGCAGGTCGGCCGGTAGACGGTCTTGCGGCCCGCCCGCAGCGTGAAATAGTCGGCGATCGAAATCGATTCGTTGTGGGTGACCAGGAAGCCGTATTGCGCCTGCGCGGTCGGCGTCCACGACCGCACGCGGGTGTTGGCGCCGGGCTGGAGCATGTAGATCGCCGCGCCGCAGCCGGTCTTGTGCTTGCGGCCGTTGAACGGCATCCACTTCTCATGGGTGCCCCAGCCGAGCTCGGACGGCTGCATGCCCTCGGAGATGAAGCCCTCGACCGACCAGGTGTTGACGAAGGTGTCCATCGGCTTGGGCTGCTTGGCGCGCTGGGTGTCGCGCTCGGCGATATGGATGCCCTTGATGCCGGCCTTCTTGGCGAGCCGGCCCCATTCCTCGCGCGTCTTCGGCTCCTTGAATTTGAGCCCGATGTCGGTCGCGACATTGAGCACCGCCTGCTTGACGAACCAGGACACCATGCCCGGATTGGCGCCGCAGCAGCTCACCGCGGTGGGGCCGCCCGGCTTCTTGCGGCGCGCGGCGAGCACGGTTTCACGCAGCGCATAGTTCGAGCGCGCCTCCGGCCCGAGCTTGGGATCGAAGTAGAAGCCGATCCAGGGCTCGATCACGGTGTCGATGTAGAGCGCGCCGATCTCGCGGCAGAGCTCCATGATGTCGAGCGAGGAGGTGTCGACCGACACGTTCACGCAAAAGCCCTGGCCGCCGCCGGCGGTGAGCAGCGGCGTCAGCAGGTGCCGGTAATTTTCCTTGGTGACGGCCTGATGGATGAAGCGGATGCCGCGCTCGTCCAGCATGTGGCGGTCCTTGTCCTCGGGGTCGATGACCACGAAGCGGGACTTGTCGTAGCTGAAATGACGCTCGATCAGCGGCAGCGTGCCTTTGCCGATCGAGCCGAAGCCGATCAATACGATGGGGCCCGTGATGCGGGCGTGAACGGGCCAACTCGTCATTTTTCGAAGCCTCCAGCGACCTTTGGGTGATATCCGTCGCGGCGCGCAAACGGAAGGGCGACGCCACTCGATTCAGGCGGGCGTCCACGAAAATCTGACTGTTTTTGCTTAAGCGGCGCGGGCTTGCGACTTGTGTGGCAGGCGGCCGGTCGCACGCAGCAGCCCGCCGGCGCCGTCGAGCGCGCCAGTGGTGAGCTCGAGCGCGAGCAGCCGGTGGCGCTCGAACGGACCTGGCAGCTTCAGGCCGGCGGCCTTCTCGCCGGCGAAGCCGAAGCGGCTGTAATAGGGCGCATCGCCGACCAGGATGACCGCGCCATGGCCGAGCCGGCGCGCGTCGCGCAACGCGCGGCGCACCAAGGCGGCGCCGATGCCACGGTTGCGGCAGGAGGATTCGACCGCCACCGGGCCCAGCAGCAAGGCCGGCTGGCCGGTGCCGCAGACCACGCTCCAGAGCCGGGCGGTGCCGATTACACGCCCGCCGTCGGCGGCGATAAGGCTAAGGCCTTCCGCCGGCAGGCGGCCTTCGCGCAGCCGCTGCGACGTCTTTCGATAGCGGGTGTCGCCGAAGGCCTGGTCGAGCAGCGCCTCGCGCGCTTCGACGTCGGCCGGCCGTTCTTGTCGCAACGTGATCATCTCTCGGTCCTTCCCCGCGTCCTCGCGCGCGCATGCGCGCACACGGACGCAGTCAGCTCGAAATAGAGGAGAGGGAAGGGGAGGCGGGCGCTCGCCGCCTCCCGTCGATGTCAGATGTGGTAGGTCTTCAGCGGCGCGAAGCCGTTGAAGGCCACCGACGAGTAGGTCGCCGTGTAGGCGCCGGTGCCCTCGATCAGCACCTTGTCGCCGATCTCCAGACTCACCGGCAGCGGGTACGGCTGCTTCTCGTACAGCACGTCGGCCGAGTCGCAGGTCGGGCCGGCCAGCACGCAAGGGCCCATGGTGTCGGCGTCCCGCGTCGTGCGGATCGGGTAGCGGATCGACTCGTCCATGGTCTCGGCCAAGCCGCCGAACTTGCCGATATCGAGATAGACCCAGCGCACGTCGTCTTCCTCGCTCTTCTTGGAGACGAGCACGACCTCGCTTTCGATCACGCCGGCATTGCCGACCATGCCGCGGCCCGGCTCGATGATGGTCTCCGGGATGCGGTTGCCGAAGTGCTTGCGCAGCGCCTTGAAGATCGCCGTGCCGTAGGTTTTCACCGACGGTACGTTCTTCAGGTACTTGGTCGGGAAGCCGCCGCCCAGATTGACCATGCTGAGCGCCATGCCGCGCTCGCCGCACTCCTTGAACACGGCCGCCGCCGAAGCGAGCGCACGGTCCCAGGCATGCTGATTGCGCTGCTGGGAGCCGACATGGAACGACACCCCGTGCGGCTCCAGCCCAAGCTTGAGGGCGTGCTCCAGCACGTCCACGGCCATGCCCGGCTCGCAGCCGAACTTGCGCGACAGCGGCCAATCCGCCCCGACGCAGTCGGACAGGATGCGGCAGAATACGCGTGAGCCGGGCGCCGCGCGGGCGATCTTCTCCACCTCGGCCTTGCAGTCGACCGCGTAGAGGCGGACGCCGAGCGCGAAGGCGCGCGCGATGTCGCGCTCCTTCTTGATCGTGTTGCCGTAGCTGATGCGGTCGGGCGTGGCGCCGGCGGCGAGCACCATCTCGGTCTCGGGGATCGAGGCGGTGTCGAAGCAGGAGCCGAGCTTGGCCAATAGCGACAACACCTCCGGCGCCGGGTTGGCCTTCACGGCGTAGAACACGCGCGTGTCGGGCAACGCCTTGGCGAAGGCATTGTAGTTGTCTTTCACGACGTCGAGGTCGACGACCAGGCAGGGCCCTTCGTCGTTGCGTTTACGTAGAAACTCGCGGATGCGCTCAGTCATGGCGCTCTCCCCACTCAAGGGGGCGGTTTAACGCCCCCGATGATGCGGATTTCCAAGCATGCCGCCTGCGCGCGATGGGGACGCGCGAGCGCTTCCGCTCTTGATCCGCTCATATCGCCTTGGATTGGAAAGGGGAGACCCCCGTCCGCACGGCCGGCAAAGATGAACAAGCCTCTTCGGTGACCCGCGCCGGTGGTGGAGGCCGGCAGAGACCAGAGAAGCCCGATCGTCGTTGCTTCAAGCCGCGTCCCCTGCTGAGAGCAGAGTTTGCCGGTTTCGCCTCCGGCTGCCGGTCAGATTTCTTGGAGAGCTTTGGCTTCTCTCTCCAGGCGGCTGGCGGGCCTCTTGTCCCGCTACCTACCGACCGACACACGGCCACAGGCACGTGCGAATTTGGGCACCGTTGAAATAACAAATTTTTCGCGCGATGCAAGAGAAATAGTTCTCAGCGCGCGAAAACTTTCTTAACGATTTGTTTCGACGGAGGCGCGCCGCGCTCAACTGCGCGCGGTGAACGGCTCGATGCGGTGTGCGGCGCGGATGAACTGCGCCATGATGGCGATGCCGCACAGCACGAACACGCCGTCGAGGATGCGCTGCCCGATGCCGCCGAGGTCGAACAGCGTGGCGAGCGCCCACGAGCCGGCGAAGGCGGCGCCGAACACCTCGGCGCCGATCAGGATGGCGGCGCTGATGACGGTGACGACATTGAGCCAGACGATGCGGCGGTTGGCAGTGGCCATGCAGGCCTCCTCGTGGAGCCGGCGCATGATCTGGTCCGAAAACCGGTTTCCACTTTTCGGGATCATGCGCTGGTGGCGGCAATCAACCTGAATTCGGCCGCCGGATCAAGTCCATAGCGAAGCTGCCGGGATTGATCTTGGTCATGGTCACGGCTGGCCGAAGCGGCGATGTTGCGGCCATGTCGATTGCCAGCACGCTCAAACACGCCCGGCAGTTCCTCGCCGGGCTCGTGGCCCTCGGCCTCGCCGCCGGCTTCGCCGCCAGGCTCGCCGGGCTTGGCGCCTGGTCGCCGGCCATCTGGGCCGCCGTCACCGTGCCGGTGCTGCTGGCCCTGCTGGCGGAGATCGTCACCAGCCTGCGCCGCGGCGATCTCGGGCTCGACATCGTCGCCGCGCTGTCGATGACGGCGGCGCTGCTCGTCGGGGAGAACCTCGCCGCCGCGATCGTCGCGCTGATGTATGCGGGCGGCCAGTACCTGGAGAGCTATGCCGAGCGGGCGGCCCGGCGCGAGATGACCGCCCTGTTGTCGCGGGTGCCGCGCACCGCCATGCGGCACCGGGACGGACGACTGGAGGAGGTCGCGCTCGACCTGGTCGTGCCCGGCGACCGGCTGCTGGTCCGGCAGGGCGACGTGGTGCCGGTCGACGGCACGGTGGTCGAGGGCGTGGCGGTGCTCGACCAGTCGGCGCTCACCGGCGAGTCGCTGCCGGCGCAGCAGCGCACCGGCGAATCGGTGCTGAGCGGCTCGACCAATGTCGGCGACGCCTTCGATCTCAAGGCCACGCGGCTGGCCGCGGAAAGCACCTATGCCGGCGTCGTCCGCCTGGTGGAGGCCGCCCAGCGCTCGCGCGCTCCGATGTCGCGGATGGCCGACCGCTACGCGATCATATTCCTGGCGGTGACCGCGGCACTGGCTGCTGCTGCCTGGGCGCTCACCGGTGACCCGATCCGGGCGGTGGCCGTGCTGGTGGTGGCGACGCCCTGTCCGCTCATCCTGGCGGTGCCGGTGGCCATCGTCGCCGGATTGTCGCGCGCCGCCAAGCTCGGCATCCTGATCAAAGGCGGCAAGGCGATCGAGACGCTGGCGCAGGTGCGCGCGCTGGTCATCGACAAGACCGGGACGCTGACCCACGGCCAGGCCAAGATCGTTTCCATCCGGGTGACCGACAGTATCACGCCCGACGGGCTGCTGCTGATCGCCGCCTCGCTCGACCAGGCCTCCAAGCACATCATCGCGCAGACCATCGTCGCCGAGGCGCGCGGCAAGGGTCTGGCGCTGGCGATCCCGACCGACGTGGTGGAAACGCCCGGCGAGGGCATTACGGGACGCGTCGACGGCCGCCTCGTCATGGTCGGGGGCGCGCACTTCATCGCCGGCAAGGTCGCAGACTCCGGCCTCGCCACGCTGGGCCGCGACCGGCCGTCCGGCGCGCTCGCGGTCGCCGTCGCGATTGACGGCAAGCTCGCCGGCCTGATGATCCTGTCCGACGAGCTGCGCGCCGGCACACAAACGATGCTGGATGAGCTGCGCGCGCTGGGCATCGAGCGCATCGTGCTGGCGACCGGCGACCGCCACGAGGTTGCGGAAGCGGTCGTCGCCGGCCTGTCGATTGACCTGGTGCGCTCGGAGCTCACGCCCGACCAGAAAATCCTGGTGGTGCTCTCGGAGCGCAAGAACGGCCCGGTGATGATGATCGGCGACGGCGTCAACGACGCGCCGGCTTTGGCGGCGGCCGATATCGGGCTGGCAATGGGCGCCAAAGGGGCGGCGGCCTCGGCCGAGGCGGCCGACGTGGTGCTGCTGGTCGATCAGCTCGACCGCGTGCTGCCCGCCATTCGAATCGCGCGCCGCTCGCGTTTCATCGCCTTGCAAAGCGTGATCGCCGGCATGGGGCTCTCCATCCTCGCCATGATCGCAGCGGCGCTCGGCTACATCGTGCCGGTCGAGGGTGCCCTGCTGCAGGAGGTGATCGACGTGGCGGTCATCTTCAACGCGCTGCGGGCGCTGCGCGGGTGAGGCCGCTCGCCAGTCCGCTCATCCGTGAGAAGCAGGCATAAATAATAAGTCATGCCGGTTAGCGGAATAACTACGGCACCGGTGGGGCGCCGGTGCCGCCATTCAATTGGGCCTGAAATGATCGATCAGGCCGACTTGCGCCAGGGCACCAGCATCGAGACGCGTTCGCGGTAACGACGATATTCGTCGCCGAACATCTCGATCAGGTCGTGCTCTTCCAGCAGAGTGCCGACGATGATGTAGGCCGTCGTCACCGCCGCGAACAGCAGGTGGCCGATGGTCATCGTGGGCGCCGCCCAGAAGGCGACGATGAAGCCGAGATAGATCGGGTGTCGCACCAGCTTGTAGAACAAGGGCGTGCGAAAGCGCGGCGCCGGCATCGGGCGGCCGGCGAGATTGTTGGCGACCTGATGCAGCCCGAACAGCTCGAAATGGTTGATCAGGAATGTGCTGGTCAGCACGATGAACCAGCCGACGAACGACAGGCCCGTGATCGCCATGGCGATCTGCGGATCAGCGACTTGCCACAGCACGGTCGGGATCGGACGCCACTGCCAGAGCAGCAAAGCGAGCGCGAGGCTGGCGAACAACACATAGGTGCTACGCTCGACCGATTTCGGTACGTATTGCGTCCACCATTGCTTGAATTGCCGGCGCGCCATCACGCTGTGCTGAACGGCGAATAGCGACAACAAGAGAAGGTTGACGATGAGCGCTTCCGCGATCGGCACGACCGTGCCGGTGTCGATGGTCTGGGGCACCACCAGGTCTGCGACGAAGCCGATGGCGTAGAGAAACGCGACAAAGAACACGGCGTAGGCCACCAGCCCATAGATAAATGCGGCAACCCGGCCCACGACTCCCCCGCTCTCGGCGAGGAAGGGGCGATGTTTGGTGTCTCGCGCCTGTGCGGCGTGTAACTGGGTCATGGTATCCTCCATCAAGTCTTGATCGGGCTTTTCGCGATCAACCGGGCGGACCATGCCGTTGCCGCCGCCAGAACGCTTTGACGGCGGCTTGATTTGCCCTTGAGACAAGCTTGATTTATGGCTTGGCACCTGTTTGTCTTGTGGGGCCGCAAGCGTGCAATTTCTCTTTGACGATCATGTACTTGATGTCGCCCGGCGGGAGCTGAGACGAGGCGTTGAGCCAATCGCCGTGGAACCGCAGGTGTTCGACCTGCTGGTCTATCTGGTGGAGAACCGCGACCGCGTCGTCAGCAAGGACGATCTCATCGCTTCAGTCTGGGGTGGCCGGATCGTGTCGGATTCGACCCTGACCAGCCGCATCAATGCCGCGCGAACGGCGGTCGGCGACAGCGGCGAGGACCAGAAGGTGATACGTACCATCGCCCGCAAGGGGCTGCGCTTCGTCGGAGAGGTGCGGACGCAGCCGAACGGCGCCGTACCGGCGCATGCTGCCGCTTCGACGCCGGATGAAATTCGCGAGCCGTCGCGTCCCGCCCTGCCGCTGCCCGACCGGCCCGCCATCGCCGTGCTTCCCTTCATCAACATGAGCGGCGATCCGGAGCAGGAGTATTTCTCCGACGGCATCAGCGAGGACATCATCACCGCGCTGTCCAAGCTGCGCTGGTTCTTCGTGATCGCGCGCAACTCGTCCTTCATCTACAAGGGCAAAGCTGTCCATATGAAGCAGATCGCCGAGGAACTCGGCGTCGGCTATGTGGTCGAAGGCAGCGTGCGCAAGAGCGGCGACCGCGTGCGCATCACGGTGCAGCTCAACGACGCCGCCACCGGCAGCCACCTTTGGGCGGAGCGTTACGACCGGGGCCTCGCCGACGTGTTCGCGGTGCAGGACGAGATCACCGAAGCCATCGTCGCCGCCATCGAACCGCAGCTCTACGCCGCCGAAAACTTCCATGCCCAGCGCAAGCCGCCGGGCAGCATGGACGCCTGGGATCTAGTGATGCGGGCGCTGTCGCATTATTGGCGCGTGACGCAGCAGGACAATGTCGTCGCGCAGGCGCTGTTGGAAAAGGCGATCAGCATCGACCCGAATTACGGCCAGGCGCTGGGCGTGCTCGCCGCCAGCCATACGTTCAGCGCCCACATGGGTTGGGCGGACATGGCGACGGCGGCGCCGATCGCCGAGCGCGCGGCGTTGGCGGCGATCCTGGCCGACAGCGAGGACGCGTGGGCGCACCACGCGTTGGGCTGCGTTTATTTGCAAACGCGGCGCTTCGACGACTCGCTGGCCGAATTCGAACTGGCGCTGCGCCTCAATCCGAATTTCTCGCTGGCCCAGGGTTATTACGGCCTGGCGCTGTCTTATTGCGGGCGCTGGGAAGAAGCCGACGTGGCCGCACGCCGTGCGCTGCGGCTGAGCCCGCGCGATCCGTTCTCGGCGGTCTATTACGGCATCGCGGCCTACGCCCAGTTCATCGGGCGCAACTACGCCGAGGCGATGCGGCTGGCGCGCGAAGGTCTCCGCCAGCGCGGCGATTTCGTCGGCGCCCACCGGGTGCTGACGGCCGCCGCCGGCATGGCCGGCGAGGCCGACGTCGCCAAGGCCGCATTGCAGGAGCTTCGCCGCGCACAACCCAATATTTCGCTGGCCTGGATCGCAAACCAAATGCCGATCAAGCAGGACGCCGAACGGGAGCATTATTTGGAAGCCTTCCGCCGCGCGGGCTTGGACTAGCTTTGGCCTCAGATGAGCTTCGATTAGCGGGCTATAGCTTGGCGTTTGGGTGTCCACGCTCTAGATAGGCCGCATGACCAAGCCGCAATCGTTCCCCGACGCGCAAAATCCTCTACTGACCGACTGGACCGGCCCGTTCGGCCTGCCGCCGCTGCCTGCGATCAAACCGGAGCATTTCCGCCCCGCCTTCGAGCGGGCGATGGCGGCGCATCGCACCGAGATCGACGCCATCGCCGCCGATCCGGCGACGCCCAGTTTCGACAATACCATCGAAGCGCTGGAGCGGAGCGGGCACGACCTCGACCGCGTCTCCAACGTCTTCTTCGTGCTGGCCGGCGCCGAGAGCGGCGCGGCCATCGAGGCAGTCGAGCGCGACGTGTCACCGCTGCTCGCCCGCCACAGCAACGCGCTCTATCTCAACGCTAAGCTCTACGCCCGCATCGCCGAGCTCTACCGCTGGCGCGACAGGATTGGCCTATCGGCCGAGCAGGCGCGCGTGCTCGACCGCTATCACACTCGCTTTGTGCGGGCCGGGGCCGCGCTCGACAAGCCGGCGCAGGACCGCCTCGCGGCGATCAACGAGCGGCTGGCCAGCCTCGGTACCCAATTCGGGCAGAACGTGCTGGCAGACGAGAAGGCTTACGCCCTGGTGCTGGAGGAGGGCGATCTTGCCGGCCTGCCGGATTTTGCCCGCGCCGCCGCCCGTGCCGCCGCCGAGGAACGAGGGGCTACCGGCAAATACGCCATCACTTTGGCGCGTTCCTCGTGCGAGAGCTTTTTGCAGTTCTCGTCGCGCCGCGACCTGCGTGAGAAAATCTTCCAGGCCTGGATCAAACGCGGCGAGAATGGCGGGGCGACCGACAACCGCGCAACGATCGCCGAGATGGTGGCTTTGCGCGCCGAGCGGGCGAAGCTGCTTGGCTTTAAAACGTTTGCCGACTACCGGCTCGACGATCAGATGGCCAAGACGCCGCAGGCGGCGCGCAAGCTGCTCGACGAGGTCTGGGGCCGGGCGCGCGCCAAGGCCGCGGTCGAGCGCGACGCGCTGCAGGCGATGATCGCGCAGGAGGGCGGCAATTTCGCGCTGGCTCCGCACGACTGGCGCTATTACACCGAGAAGCTGCGCAAGGCGAAGTTCGACTTGGACGAAGCCGAGATCAAGCCGTACTTCCAGCTCGACAAGATGATCGAGGCCGCCTTCGAGACCGCCCGCCGGCTGTTCGGCTTGACCTTCACGCCGGTCAGCGTGCCGCTCTATCACCCGGACGCCCGCGCCTTCGAGGTGACGGACGCGCAAGGGCACCATGTCGGCCTGTTCATCGGCGACTATTTCGCGCGCGGCTCCAAGCACAGCGGCGCCTGGATGACCTCGCTGCGCGACCAGGAAAAGCTTTCCGGCGATGTCCGCCCGATCATTCTCAACGTCTGCAATTTCTCCAAGCCGGCGGCCGGCGAGAAGGCGCTGTTGTCGTTCGACGACGCCCGCACGCTGTTCCACGAATTCGGCCACGCGCTGCATGGCTTGCTGTCGAACGTGACTTATCCGCTGCTCGCCGGCACCTCGGTGTCGAGCGATTTCGTCGAGCTGCCCTCACAGCTCTACGAGCATTGGCTGGAGGTGCCGGCGATCCTGCAGAAATACGCCCGCCATGCGCGTACTGGCGAGCCGATGCCGCAAGCGCTGCTCGATCGCCTGCTGGCCACGCGCACCTTCAACCAGGGCTTCGCCACGGTGGAATACACCGCCTGCGCGCTGGTCGATCTCGATATCCATGCGCTGCCCGATGCCGCCAAGCTCGACGTGAGCCAATTCGAGCGCGACGACCTCGAGCGCATCCACATGCCGGCGGAAATTGTCATGCGGCACCGCCTGCCGCATTTCCAGCATCTGTTTTCCGGCGGCGGTTACGCGGCCGGCTATTACTCCTACATGTGGTCGGAGGTGCTCGATGCCGACGCCTTCGAGGCATTCGCGGAAACCGGCAACGCCTTCGATCCGGCCACCGCCCAGCGCCTGCGCGACTATATTTACAGCGCCGGCAACCTGCGCGATCCGGCGGAGGCCTACAAAGCCTTCCGCGGCCGCCTGCCGGCGGTCGATGCGCTGCTGAAAAAGCGCGGGCTCGACCGCGCGGCGATCGAGCCCGTCAATTCATAGCTCGGCGTTTCGGCGCCGCGCTATTGCTGCCACGGACAATAAGCGACGCATTGCGGGATGACGTCGCCTTCTTCCGTTTCGACCTCGTCATAGACCATCTGGCAGCCGTCCTCGGTCAGTCCGTCGCAATAGTCCGCCGGGGTGTCGATATAGGCGTACGGATAATATTCGGCGGCGCCGATCGTGATGGCGCCGAGCGCGCTGAGCGCGACGAATGTCCGCCAGCCGCCGTGGTAGCGCGCGCGATAGCCGCTACGCCAGACCGAATAGTTGCGGCCGCGGATCGAGGTGCGGAAGGCGCCGTGCGTCGGGGCGCCGCGAATCTTGGAGGTGATCACGACGCCGGTATTTTTCCCGTGCGGCGTGAAGACCTTGTGAGCGGTCTTTGGCCCGCCCAAAGTTTTCTGCACCTTAATATTTTTCTGCGTGCCGATGTTCTTCTGCACCTCAATCTTCTTCTGCACTTCGATTTTCTTTTTCACTTCGAACTTCTTTTGC
>Ga0209638_1001856_pt1 | contig 13182 bp, 7 predicted proteins | sample BarGraNGADG00211_FD_184490 | JGI IMG/M metagenome (GOLD analysis project Ga0209638, IMG submission 184490) | Arctic peat soil microbial communities from Barrow, Alaska - Barrow Graham LP Ref core NGADG0002-211 (SPAdes) (version 2) | ecosystem: Environmental > Terrestrial > Soil > Wetlands > Peat... | reverse complement strand
CCGCCGCCGAGACCTGACGTTCACTGTCAAACGGCCCGCCTGGCGTGGCGTGCAACAGGAAATAGCACACCGATATCACCGCCAGCATGGTCGGAATCGTCGCCAGAATCCGGCGCAAGGTGTAGGACCACATGGTGCGACCGCGCTCAGTGCTTGATGATGTAGAAGTCTTTGCTGCGGTAGTGGTCTTGCGGGTTCAACTCGGAATAGCCACCGACAAAAGGTTTGATCAGGCGTGGCAGCGAGTACTGCACCAGCGGAATCATGGGGTAGTCGTCCATGATCATTTTGGAGGCTTGTGTCAGCAGCGCTTTGCGCTTTGCCGCGTCGGTGGATTGGGTTCCCTTTTGGATCAGCGCCTCGGCTTCCCGGTTGCAATGGTGATTGGTGTTTTGGTCCGAGTCACAACGCACCAGCGCCAAAAAGGAGGTGGCATCGTTGTAGTCGGCCAGCCAGCCATTGCGCGCGATCTGGAACGTCCCGTCGTGCCGTTTTTTCGCCAGCACCTTGAATTCCATGCTCTCGGTTTCCATGATGATGCCCAGCTTGGTCTTCCACTCCGAGGCCACGAAGATCGCCATCTTCTTGTGGTATTCACTGGTGTTGTAGGAAAAGATGTACTTGGTGCCCGGCTTCACACCGGCTTGCACCAGCAACTTCTTGGCCTCGGCCACGCGTTTGTCCATAGGCCAGGTGGCCCATTCGTAGGGTGTTGGGTCGGCCCCGACCACGCCCGGAACGATCAGGCTGTAGGCGGGCGCCTGTCCGTCGGCGGTGACGCGCTTGGACAGTATCTCGCGGTCAATCACCATGGAGAGCGCCTTGCGCACGCGCACGTCCTTGAACACCGGGTCCTTGGTCTGGTAGTCGTAATAGCGCAGGCCGATGATGGCCTGGTTGCGCAGTTCCTTGGGGTATTGTGCTTTGTACTTGTCGAACACACCCGGCGGCAGTTGATAAACGTAATCGGTCTCACCGGACTCCCACAGTTTGACGTCGGCAGACTGGTCTTCGATCGGCAAGTACGTCACCCGCGTCAGGCGCACATTGGCGGCATCCCAGTATTGCGGATTTTTTTCCACCACAATGCGGTTGTTCACCTGCCAGTCCTTGAGCACAAAGGCGCCGTTGCCCACCATGTTGCCGGGTTTGACCCAGTCCTTGCCCCACTTTTCCACCGTGGCCTTGAGAACCGGCCCCAATTGGGTGTTGCTCACCAGTTCGGGCATGAAGGCGACCGGGTCTTGCGTCTTGATTTCCAACGTGAGCTTGTCGAGCGCCTTCACACCGATCTCGCTGGTCGGCTTTTTACCCTGCGCCACTTCGAGCCCGTTGAGCAGAAAAACGCCGAAGGTGGTGGCATAAGGAGATGCGGTCTTGGGATCGACAAAGCGGCGTATGCCATAGACAAAATCTTCGGCCGTGACCGGCTCGCCATTGGAGAATTTAGCGTTCGCACGCAACTTGAAAACCCAGGTTGTCGGGTTGGTCTGCTTCCAGCTCAGCGCTACGCCGGGCACGGTTTTGCCGCTTGTGTCGGTGGCCGTCAGCCCTTCAAACAAATCGCGCAGGATCTGGTTTGCGGGCACCGTTTCAGCCACCGCCGGGTCCATGCTCTCGGGCTCTGAGCCGTTGCTGCGGACAAAGGTCTGGGTGGCATGCAGTTGGACGCCGCTTGGCACGGCGGCCTGGCTGGTGACAACAAAAGCCATGGCAAGCACTACAGCACCGGCGGTTTTTTGTAACACAGGGTTCATGATTTGGTTTCTAAATAATTGAGACGGCACCCAGCACCAGGTTTCCTGCCGCTCAAAGTTTTAAGTGGGGCGATTATGGCGCAAGCCAGACAGGCCACGACCAAGACCTTGACTGGCTCAATGCGGCAACTTGGCGGTGTCAATGTCCACGTAGCGCCAGAACGCTCTCGACGTCGGATGACGCCGGTAACCCAGCAGCCAGGGCTGCATCACGTCGGTGCGGATGCGGTGGGTGTTGAACTTGTAGGGCATATAGGCCACCAATATCTTGACCATTTTCTGCATGATGGCCAGACGCTCAGGGCCATCGGGCATGACCACCTGCTGGCGGTAGAGTTTGTCGTATTCGTCGTTCTGGAAAGCCGCCAGATTTTCCTCGTACTTTTGCGGCCCGTAGCCAAAGGTCATGAAGCTGCCGCCGTCTGGCGACGAGGCCGATCCGCCCAGGCCCCACATCATCAGCTTGCCGGCACGCGCAGCCTTCAGGTTCTCGGGCCACTTGGCGGTTTTGAAGACGATCTGGATGCCCACCGCCGTCATGCTTTTCTTCCACACTTCGTTCAGCTCGCGATCCGCCGCAGAAGGTGAGGTTGCATATTCCAGCACCAGCGGTTTGCCGTCGGGCATGTCGCGCCAGCCATCGCCGTCTTTGTCCACATAGCCGAACATGTCCAACAGCGCTTTGGCGCGGGCCGGGTTGTAATCGCTCATCTCGGACTTGAACTTGGGATCGTAGCCCCAGGTATTTGGGGGAATGACACCTTGGGCCGCTATGGCCTGGTTGCGCCGGGGCAGGCGGATTTCTTCTTCCGTGTTGTAGGCCAGCGCAATGGCGCGGCGCAGTGCCACCTTGTCGGTTGCGTTGCCCCCTACCGTGGGGTTGTCCATGTTGAAGTAGGAATAGGTCAATTCGGGTGGCGAATAACGCTCGATGCGTATGCCCTTCTTGACCAGATTGGGGGCCAGCATGTTGTTGGGGATCACCTGGTTGGCAAATTGGGCGGGCAGGAACATCAGAAAGTCATGCTCATTGCCCAGGAACGAGAGCCAGCGCGGCTGCACTTCATCAATGATCGAAATCTCCACCTTGTCCACAATCGGGATGCGCTTGCCCTTCATCTGGCGGTAGATTTCCTGCGACAGGGCGTCGTTGGCGGGTGGGTCAGCCTCGTAGAACTCCTCGCGGAAATTGGGGTTCTTCACAAAAGTGATCTTGGACGAACGTGTCCACTGGTCCAGCTTGAACGGCCCCGTTCCTACCGGGTGCTCCATGATCTTGTCGCCATACTTTTCAACCACCTCGCGCGCCATGGCGCCCCAGATGCTTGCCTCCGTCAACTTGTAAATGAACCTGGGCTGGCTTTCCTGCATCCTGAACTGGAGGGTGTAGCGGTCCAGTGCGCGCAGGCCTTCCACCTCGGTGTCGTAGTTGAAGCTGGCACCTGGTTTTTCGGCCGCGCGGCGCAGGGCATCCATGCCCAGCAGCTTGACTTCTTCCAGATCGGGATAACTTTGGCTCTTGGTCTTGGGGTCAAAAATCCGTTTGAAGCTGTAGACAAAATCCTGCGCCGTCAGTTCGCGCTTCTTGCCGCCAAAGGCGGGGTCGTCGGCAAAGTAGATTCCGGACTTGACCTTGACCGTGAAGGTTTTGAAGTCGTCGCTGATGACCGGCATGCCCTGCGCCACGTTGGGGATCACCTTGGCCGGGCGCGCCAGGTAGTCGTAGCGGTACAGCGCGTCAAACATGTTCTCGGTGACAGTGCGTGAGTAGACGTCTGAGATCTGCGCCGGGTCGAAACCGGTTTCGGCGATCTCGAAGGCGTAGCGCAATACTTTTTCAGCCGGGCGGCTCTGCGCTTGCAGGGTGCTCACACTCAGCAGTGCCAAACCAAGACCACAAAAAAACCGCAAGAATTTAATTTTCATAGTGAGAAACACCAATACCAATTCGAACCGGGGCAAGCATAATCGCTCGGGTTCATAAATTCATCGGTGTTTCTCCCAAGTAAGAAAAATATGATCTCTTATATCTTGCGACGCCTCTGGCAGATGGTTCCCACGCTGCTGGGGGTGATATTGCTGATCTTTTTCCTGTTCAAGTTTTTCGGCGGCGACCCGGCCGAGATCATGGCTGGGTTGAAAGCGTCACCCGAGCGCATCGCCTCCTTGCGCGCCCAGTTGGGTTTGGATAAATCGGTGTGGCAGCAGCTCTGGGTTTTTGTGCAGCAGGTCTTTACCTTCAACTGGGGCAAGAGCTGGACCACCAACGAGTCGATTGCCGATATCTTCTCCAGCCGCCTGCCGGCCACGCTGACGATCATGATTCCGATCCTGTTGTTGCAGGTCGTGCTGGCGATCATCGCCGGCCTGGCCGTGGCCTATGTGCGCGGCAGCCTGACGGACCGGGCGATCATGATTCTGACCACGGTGGCGCTGTCGATCAGCTTTCTGGTCTACATCATCGTCGGTCAGTATGTATTCGGCTTTTTGCTGGGCTGGTTCCCGGTGCAGGGCTGGAGCAACAGCGTGTGGAAAAACCTCGTGACCTATGCCCCGCTGCCGGTGTTTCTGGCGGTGCTGGTCAGCCTGGCACCCGAGACCCGGTTGTACCGCAGCTTCTTTCTGGACGAGATTGGTCAGGACTATGTGCGCACGGCACGCGCCAAGGGCGTCAGCGAGAACGCCATCCTGCTCAAGCATGTGCTGCGCAACGCCATGATCCCGATCCTCACCAATGTAGCCACCGGCTTGCCGGGCGTCTTCATTGGCTCCTTCCTGATCGAAGTGTTCTTCTCCATCCCCGGCTTGGGGCGCGAGATTCTGGTGGCCGTGAACCGCAGTGATTACCCAGTGATCCAGGCCGCCACGGTGTATCTGGCGGCACTCACGATGGTGATCAACCTGATCACGGATGTGCTGTACAAGTTTGTTGATCCAAGGGTGACACTGAAATGAGTACCGAAATGAGCACCCAACTGCTGCAAACCCTGCCCCAGTCACCCGGCGTTTGGAAACAGGCCTGGCGGCGCCTGAAGACCGACCGCGTCGGCATGGTGTGCCTGTACATCACCCTGTGCTTCATTGTGCTGGTGCTGCTGGCACAACTGGGCTTGGTGGCCAAGGACTGGCAGAAGGAAGTGGGCATCCCCTTTGCCGCACCAAACTTCGTGGGCAAGATTGCCGATGGTACCCAAAATGCAATAGTGGAGACCGTTGCGGGGCCGAATGTGGACCTCAGCGATGTGGATCCGCTGGCACCGCGCTATCAGGAGTGGGAGGAGCGCGCCGCCAAGTTCAAAACTGCGGTGATAGTCAAGGCCGACACGCTACCCTTTGGTGCCGACCAGCAGGGCCGCGACGTGGTTAGCAAGGTCATCAAGGGCGCGCAGGTGTCGATCACGGTGGGCCTCGTTGCAGCTCTGTTTGCCACGCTGATCGGCACCGTGTTGGGTGCCATTGGCGGCTACTTCGGCGGCCCGGTCGGCGATTTTCTGGAGTGGGTCTATAACGTGTTCACCGCCATTCCCTACATCCTGCTGGTGTTTGCGCTGGCGGCCGTGCTCAAATCCGGTCCGCTGGCGAGCACGCTGGGCAGCGGCGTGTGGACGGTGGTCATCATATTGGGCCTGGTCGGCTGGACCGGCATCTACCGCCTGGTGCGCGCCGAGTACATGAAGCACCGCTCGCGCGAATACGTGCGTGCCGCCGAGGCGATTGGCGCCTCGCACGCGTCGCGCATGTTCACCCATATCCTGCCCAATATCAGCCATGTGGTGCTGGTGCAACTGAGCCTGTATGTGGTGAGCTTTATCAAAGCCGAGGTCATCCTGTCCTACCTCGGTCTGGGCGTGCCCCTGGACATGGTCAGCTGGGGCACCATGCTGTCGGAAGCGCAGACCGAGTTGGTGCAGGGCAAGTGGTGGCAGTTGGTGGCGGCAACGACGGTCATGGCGACCTTTGTCACCGCCTTTGCGCTGCTGACCGATGCGCTGCGCGATGCGCTTGACCCCAAACTTCGTTAATCAAGACCATGAGTAATTTAATTAGCGTACAAGACCTGCGGGTGACCTTCCGCATGAGCAAGAGCCACACCGTTGAAGCGGTCAAGGGGGTCAGCTTTGACATCCCGGTCAACGCCACGGTGGCGCTGGTCGGGGAATCGGGCAGCGGCAAGAGCGTCAGCGCGATGAGCATCGTGCGCTTGCTGCCGGACAACGCCATCCTCGACGCCAAAAGCAAGATTCTTTACAACGGCCTTGACCTGCTGAGCCAGCCGATTGAAGCCATGCGCCGCCTGCGCGGCAAAGACATCTCGGTCGTGTTTCAGGAACCGATGAGTTCGCTCAACCCGGTCTTCACGGTGGGCGAGCAGATTGCCGAGGTCATGCGCATTCATCTGGGGCTCAACCCCAGGCAGGCGCTCGATCGCGCCCTCGACTTGATGACCGAAGTGGGCATCCCCAACCCGAAGGAGCGGCTCAAATCCTACCCGTTTGAGCTCTCTGGCGGCCAGCAACAGCGCGTCATGATCGCCATGGCGATTGCCTGCGAACCCAAGCTCCTGATCGCCGATGAACCGACCACAGCGCTGGACGTGACGGTGCAGCGCCAAATCATGGAATTGCTGTCACGGCTGCAAGAGCGGAAAAAGATGAGCATCCTGTTCATCAGCCACGACCTTGGCCTGGTCGGCGAGATTGCCAGCCAGGTGGTGGTGATGCGCAGTGGCAAAGTGCGTGAAGCGGGCGATGTGACGCAAATTTTCAGTGCGCCGCGCGACCCCTATACGCAAGCGCTGCTGGCCTGCCGCCCTCGTCTGGATGCACGGCCCCGGCGGCTGGCAGTGATTGACGACATCGTCAACCAGCGGCCCATCATCACCGAGCAGCGTGTTGCCAAACCAGTCGCAGGCCCAGCGCTGATCGAAGTCAAAGGTCTGAGCAAAGACTATCCACTCAAAACCGGCCTGTTCAAGCGCAGCGTCTTCAGTGCCGTCAAGGGTGCCGACTTTTCAATGTACAAAGGTCACACGCTGGGTGTGGTGGGCGAGTCCGGTTCCGGCAAAACCACGCTCGGCATGATGCTCACCCGGCTGACCCCGGCCAGCGCTGGCAGCATCATGTTCGAAGGCATCGACCTGGCGCAACTCAGCGCCGCGCAGATGCTCAAATACCGCAGCCGCATCCAGATCATTTTTCAAAACCCCTATGCCAGTTTGAACCCGCGCTTTACCGTGGGGCAGATCCTGATCGAGCCCATGCGCATTCACGCCATCGGCAAGAACGACGAAGATCGGGCGCGCAAGGCGCTGGCCTTGATTGAAAAAGTTGGTTTGACACGCGAAGATTTTGGCAAATACCCGCATGAATTCTCAGGCGGTCAACGTCAGCGCATCGCGATTGCGCGCTGCCTGACGATGCAGCCCGAAATCATTGTCTGCGACGAAAGTGTCAGTGCGCTCGATGTGAGTGTGCAGGCCACCGTGCTCAACCTGCTGCTCGATTTGCAGGAAGAATTTGGCCTGACCTATGTCTTCATCAGTCACGACCTGGCGGTAGTGAAATACATGGCCGACGAAATTCTGGTGATGAGCCAGGGCTGCATCGTCGAGCGCGGCAGCTCCGAGGAAATCTATGCCCGGCCGCAACACCCCTATACCCAGCAATTGCTGGCGGCCATTCCACGCGGCCTGGCGGCCAACGCTTAAGGAGAAGCGCTCCGTGAACCGTGCGGCTGTGGCATCGAAATGCGTTGTAGGGTTAGTGGGGTCAGATCCCAATTGCGAGCGAGCCGCTGAGGGTTTTTGGGGTCGGATCCCAATTCGGGGCACGGCCTTCAAACTGGCCAACAAAGCATCACCGATTTGGGCTCTGACCCCAATAATCCGGCATCCCAATAACCCGGGTTCGTTTCATCCGTTTATGCCGTCGGCGATGGCATCGAAATGCGTTGCAGAAATTGATAGGGATGTATCCGTTTTCATTTTTGGCCCCACTCACTCCCCCCGCCCTCTCCCGCCCCGCCGGGCGGAAGAGGGAGCTAACAGCCATATTTGGTCGCGTCTATAAACAAAGGAAGTACACGTGCCGAGGCACGTTGAAAACCAAAATGGATTTTGGAATTGGTAATTTGAATTCGGTTCCCCCCACCGTAATGAGGAAGGCGAGTAGCGCAGGCACGGGCGGGACACTGATGTCAACGTGCATTCCGAGCGAGTACTTCCTGGCTTTAAACACGCGACCAAATAGGGCTGTTAGCTCCCTTTCCCGCCCGGCGGGGCGGGAGAGGGTTGGGGTGAGAGTGGGGCCAAAAACGAAAAGAATACAAACCTATCAATCGCTAAAGCACTTTCCTGAAACCAAACTATGACAAAAATACAAATGTATGGATTGCCGCGCTGCGCTCGCAATGACGCAGCGGTATGGATTACCGCTTTGTCTTTAACCCTGCTATTACAGGCCTGCTCCAAAGCGCCGGAGCCAGCAGCCCCAGCAGTCCACATCACAGCCACGACCATCGCATGGGTCAAGCCCGACGGTGCCAACATCGCGCCGGTTTTTGCCCAGGCCAAGGCCGCCAACAAACCGGTGTTTTTGTACTGGGGTGCGGTTTGGTGTCCACCGTGCAACCAGATCAAGGCAACGGTGTTCAACCGGCAGGACTTCATTGAGCGCAGCAAATTGTTCGTGCCGGTCTATCTGGACGGCGACACGCCGGGTGCGCAAAAGCTCGGCACCGAGTTCAAGGTGCGCGGCTATCCGACCATGATTTTGTTCAAGCCCGATGGCACCGAATTGACGCGCATTCCGGGTGAAGTCGATGCCGCCAAATACATGGAGGTATTGGGCCTGGGGCTGGCTGCCAGCAGCTCGGCCAAAGAGTCCCTGGCCAGCGCGCTCGGGAGCAGCACTGCCACGCTCTCACCCGAAGCCTGGCGCTTGCTGGCCTATTACGCGTGGGATCAGGACCAGGCGCAACTGGTGCCGCCCAAAGAGCTGGCTGCCACCCTGTATAAATTGGCGCAAGCCTGTCCGGCCGATCAGCGCGAAGCGGCGGCCAGGCTGGCCCTCAAAGCCATGGTGGCATCGGCGCTGGACAAGACGGCGCTGCCCGATAGGGCCGCTGCCTTGGCGCGGGTGCAGCAAATTCTGGGTGATGCCGCTCTGGCACGGCAAAACTTTGATGTGCTGGTCAACTATGCGGCTGACCTGGTTCCGGCGCTAAGCCCAGCAGACAAGCCCACACGCGCTGCCTTGCTGTTGCAGTGGAACGTGCTGCTCGACCAGTTCTCCAGCGATGCCGGCCTGTCCAAAGCCGACCGGCTGAGCGCCGTGGCGGCCAAAGTTGCGCTGGCCAAACTCGACCCGCCCAAGGGTTCCAGGCCAACGCTCGATGCTGCCTTGCTAACCCAGGTACGCGATGCAGTAGCGACTGCGGACAAGACCACCACCAATACCTACGAGCGCCAGGCCGTCATTCCGAACGCTGCGGATTTGCTGAGCGAAGCGGGCCTGCTCGACGAATCGGATGCCCTGCTCAAGGCCGAGTTGCCAAAAGCCGTTTCACCCTATTACCACATGCTGGTGCTGGCGGCCAATGCCAAAGCGCGCGGTGACAAGGTCGCCTCACTCGACTGGGCTGAGAAGGCCTGGGGAGCAGCCCAAGGGCCGGCCACGCGCTTGCAATGGGGCAGTGGTTACGTCAACCGCTTGATCGACATGAGCCCGCAGGATGCCGGGCGCATCGAGAAAGCCGCCACCGGCGTATTGGCTGAACTCGAAGCCGTGCCCGAAACCTTTTACGAGCGCAATCGGCGCGGTCTGGAAAAAATGGGCCAACGGCTCAACGCCTGGAACGCCAACGGCCAACACGCGGCGGTGCTGAAGAAATTGACGGCGCAGCTTGATGTCGTTTGTGCCAAACTGCCACCCCAGGATGAAACACGCGCCGCTTGCACCGGCGCCTTCAAGGCAACGCTCAAACCCGCACTAAAAATCAACTCTTAGTACTCTGAACCAAAACCATGTTTCGTCTTCCATTCATTTCACTCCTGCTGGCGCTGGCCGCCTGTAGCAAAACCGAACCAACGACCCCGGCCCAGCAGACGCTGTTGCTGGCAGCCCAAGACCTGATCACACTGCGTGCTGGCACGCTTGCATCGGGGCCGAGCATTACCGGCACCATAGCCCCCGAGCGCCAGGCTGACTTGCGTGCAGAAATCTCGGCGGTGGTGTTGCAGGTAACCAAAAACAACGGCGACAAAGTCAAACGAGGCGAGCTGCTGGTGCGCCTGGACGACACCGCGATTCGCGACAGCCTGGCCTCAGCACAGGAAGCGGTGCGGGCTTCAGGCCAATCTTTTGATCAATCCGAGCGGGCTTTCCAGCGGCTCAAGACCTTGCGCGAATCGGGCATGGCTTCGACCCAGCAATTGGAGGACGCAGAAATCCGCCGCAACAACGCCCAGAGCGACCTGTCTGCTGCCAAAACGCGTGCCGTCCAGGCGCACCAACAACTTGAGCGCACGCTCGCAAGGGCGCCCTTTGATGGCATCGTGAGTGAACGCAAAGTGTCAGCCGGTGACACGGCGCAAATTGGCAAGGAGTTGCTCAAGGTGATGGACCCGGCGAGCCTGCGCTTTGAAGGACTGGTGTCGGCGGATGCCATCGGACAAATCAAGGTGGGTCTGGGCGTTCATTTCCGCGTCAATGGCTATGGCACACAGGAGTTCACGGGCATCGTCCGGCAGATCAGTCCGTCAGCCAATGCCAGCACGCGTCAGGTCGAGGTGCTGGTCGATTTTGCCAATGACAAGCAGCCGCAACTGGCCGGTCTTTATGCCGAAGGCCGGATTGAGGCATCGAGCCAATCGGCTTTGATGCTGCCAGCGCTGGTGCTTTCGCGCGAAGGCGATAAAACTTTTGTCTGGCGCGTCAAAGGCAGCAAGCTGCAAAAAGTCAGCGTCATGCTGGGTGAGCGTGACCCACGCAGCGGCAACTTTGTCTTACGCGCCGGCGTGAGCGAGGGCGAACTGTTGATTCGCAACCCCAGCTCCAACCTCAAAGAGGGCCAGACCGTGCAGATCACAGCGGCCGTCGCAGCGCCCGCACCTGCCGCCGGCGCCAGCGCGGGGAAATAGCCATGTTTTTGTCCGATTTCAGCATCCGTCGGCCGGTGGCGATGGTGGTCATCATCATTGCGCTGATGAGTGTGGGCCTGCTGGCGCTCAAGAAGCTGCGCGTCAACCAGATCCCCGACGTTGAAATGCCGGTGCTGGTTATCAGCATGCCCTACCCCGGCGCCTCGCCTGAGACGGTGGAGCGCGAAATCATCAACCGGGTCGAGAAGTCGCTGCAAAGCATCACCGGCGTTTATCAAATTCGCTCGACTGCTGCCGAGAGCAATGCGACGATCGTGATCATCTTCAACTTCAAGAAGAACATGATCGAGGCCTCCGACGAGGTGCGCAATGCCATTGGCTCAGTGCGCTACAAGCTGCCAACGGAAATGCGCGAGCCGATCCTGATACGAATCGACCCGGCCGCGCAGCCAATCATGCAACTGGCCTTGTCATCGACCAGCCTGAGTCATGCCGAGATTTCACGCCTGGCCGAGGACGATCTCTCGAACCGGTTTCGCGCCATCGAAGGCGTTGCCGTGGTCGATGTTGGCGGCGCCTTGAAGCGCGAGTTGAGCGTGCTGTTGCGCTCCGAGAAGCTGCGCGAGTACAACGTGTCGGTCACCGATGTCGTGACTGCTTTGCGCAACCAGAACACCACCGCACCGGTAGGACGCGTCAAAGGGCCGCTGGACGAGCAAAGCATCCGTCTGATCGGGCGCATCGAGTCGCCCGCCGAGTTCGAACAAATCGTGATCCGCCGCCGGGGCAATGAAGTCGTGCGGCTGGCGCAGGTTGCCAGCATTGCCGACAACTTTGCCGAGATTTCCAGTTTCAGCATTCGCAATGGCCATCCCAATGTAGGACTCAGCGTGACGCGCTCACGCGATGCCAGCACCGTGAGCGTGGCCAACAAAGTGCGGGAACTTATAGTTGAGATTAACAAAACTCTGCCCGCAGGCACCAAGCTCGAAGTTACGCGCGACGGCGGCGAGGAAGCGCAAAGCAACCTCAACAACGTGATCGAGTCGCTCATGTTTGGCGCCTTGCTGACGGTCTTTGTGGTCTATGCTTTTTTGAACTCCTGGCGCTCCACCTTGATCACCGCCTTGAGCTTGCCAACCTCGGTGATTGCCGCATTTATTGCGGTCTGGCTGTGCGGCTTTACTCTGAACTTCATGACGCTGCTGGGGCTCTCGCTGGCCATCGGCGTGCTGATCGACGACGCGATTGTGGTGCGCGAGAATATCGTGCGCCATATGGCCAATGGAGCCGACCGGCTCAGCGCCGCCAGTGCCGGCACACAGGAAATCGGGCTGGCGGTGGCGGCCACCACTTTCTCCATCATCGCGGTCTTTATCCCGGTGGCGTTCATGGGCGGTGGTGCCGGTGAATGGTTCCGGCCTTTTGCCTTGACGGTGGCCAGCTCGGTGCTGGTGAGCCTGTTCATTTCCTTCACGCTCGACCCGATGCTCTCGGCTTACTGGGGCGACCCGGTTGCCTTGCAGGATCAGGACCGGCACCGGCTGGGCCGTGTGCTGCTGCGTTTTAACACCTGGTTTAACCAGCAGGCCAACGGCTACGGTCAGGTCATTTCCTGGGCGCTCAAACACCGCCGCTCGATGGCTTTCATTGCCGTCTTCAGCCTGGTGGCGGCGCTCGGTTTGCACTTCAAATTTGGTGGATCGAGTTTTATGCCCACGTCGGACGACGGCACACTGGCGATTGAAGTGCGCACGCCCTCGAGCGCCAGCCTGGAATTTGCCCGGCTCAAGGTCGAGCAAGCCGCCACGCTGGCACGCGCCCTGCCGGAAACCGTGGCCACCAACAGCAACATCAACGCCGCCGGTGGCCGTATCTATGTCGATATCGGCAAGAGCACCCAGCGCAAACGCAGCGCATTGGCCATCGCGGCCGAGTTGCGGCTGCAAATGGCGCGCCTGGTCGGTGCCGAATACGTGGTGCTCGATGACCTCAACAATGGCGTGCAAAAACCGGTGCAGATTCAGTTTTCCGGGCCTGATGCGCGCCGCCTGATCGAGATCACCAGCGCCTTCATGGTGCAATTGCGTCAAGTACCGGGCACTGTCGATGTCGGCTTGTCGGAGCAGGAGCCCAAAGATGAATTGCAGATCGAGCTCAATCGGGGCTTGGCCAACTCGCTCGGTATTTCGGTCGGCGATGCCGCGCAAGCCCTGCGGGTGGCATTTGCTGGCGTTGAAGTGGGCGACTGGGTGGATCCGACCGGTGAGGCGCGCGATGTGGCGGTGCGCCTGCATCCGGATGACCGCGTCAGCGCGGCCAACA
>Ga0209638_1001855_pt1 | contig 13185 bp, 13 predicted proteins | sample BarGraNGADG00211_FD_184490 | JGI IMG/M metagenome (GOLD analysis project Ga0209638, IMG submission 184490) | Arctic peat soil microbial communities from Barrow, Alaska - Barrow Graham LP Ref core NGADG0002-211 (SPAdes) (version 2) | ecosystem: Environmental > Terrestrial > Soil > Wetlands > Peat... | reverse complement strand
GTACAAAACCGAGTTCTTTTTGAATAGCGTATTCCGGTTTTTTCCGGGTGAGGCGGGAATGAAAATAATAGGGGCGCTATCCCCCTATTTGCTTTTACTCAGCACTCAGCACTTGTTTTCTTCACTCAGTCCTCAGCACTCAGCACTATTTTCCCCTATCCCCAGATAATCCAGCCAATAAAAATCCCGCTCAGCACCCCAATGACGGCGCCTGTAAACAGCGCAAATAGACCGTTGCTATTTTGTTTCTCTTCCGGATGTTCCGCCATGATTCCCCCTTTTATGTCATCCATCAGACCCTCATCTTGCTGCCATCAACATCACTTTCTCAACCGCCTTGCACGTATCAACCATATCCGAATCAGTCAAAGTTGGATGCACAAGAAACATCAGGCTGGTTTCTCCCAATTCTTTGGCAACTGGAAGTCGTTCCTTGGGCCTGAGCGCGCCCTGATCAAACGCTTTTTCCAGATAGATTTCGCTGCAACTTCCCGATCCGCAGGGGATGCCTTCGGCCATGAGTGCAGTCATGATTCTATCCCTGGACCAATCCGATTTCAGGGCTTCCGGTTCGACAAAGACATAGTATTTGTAGTAAGCGTGTTCAATCTCTTGCGGCGGAATGGTCAGACGCAGACCGGAGATTCGTGAAAAACCGTCCGTGAGGACTGCCGCGTTTCTCCTTCGAAAAGCCAACCATTGTGGAAGCTTCCGAAGCTGCACCCGACCGATCGCCGCCTGCATCTCTGTCATCCGCCAGTTCGTCCCGAAGGATTCATGCAGCCAGCGAAAACCGGGTGGATACTCCCGGTGATACACGGCATCAAAGCTCTTCCCGTGATCTTTATAGGACCAGATTTTATCCCATATATCATACCTGTTTGTAGTGACCATCCCCCCTTCGCCACCGGTGGTAATGATCTTGTCCTGGCAAAAGGAAAATGCCGCAACATCTCCCATTGACCCGACCTGACGACCCTTATAAGTCGCCCCATTGGCCTGGGCGCAGTCCTCAACGACCCATAGATTCTTCTCCCGAGCCAGATTCATAATCGGATCCATGTCGCAAGGCCACCCAGCCAGGTGAACGGCAATGATCCCTTTAGTCTTGGCAGACAAAGCAGCGGCAATGGTTTCAGCGGTAATATTCTGGCTGACCGGATCTACATCCGCCACCACCGGCCGCCCTCCCCGCATGATGACGCAACTGGCGGAGGCGATAAACGTTCGGCTGGTCACAACAACCTCATCGCCCGGCGCCATCCCCAGAGCGATCAACGCCGCCTCCAAAGCCACGGACCCATTCATCAGAGCGACAGCGTATTTGGCCCCTACAGAGGCCGCATACTCCTCCTCGAACTTCCGCCCTTCCTGACCCGTCCAGTAATTGACCCGACCGGATTTGAGGACCTGCATGGCGGCAGAAACCTCATCCTCTTCGTAATAGGGCCAGGCAGGAAAGGGATTTTCGCGGACAGGACATCCGCCATCGATTGCAAGTTTGGTCATTGTTTAAATGTTTCCATCATTGATCTTCGCGATCATTTGTGCAGATTCCCCAACAATATTCCATAACAATTTGTTAAATGGTCCTCCGGGGATGAAGAATCAATCATATTATGACCGGTAAGCAGGGAAATAATCTTTTCGGGAGTTCCAGTTGTTACCTTTAGAAGCTTCCCATTCCCGTCGTAAATTGCATAATTGCACATACGCATCCGGCATAAGAATTCTAGCTGCGACCTTAAACGACATTTCACCCCCTGGTGAAAAAGCCTTTTTATAACGGAAAATCCCATCTCCGTTCTTGTAACCGCCACCCAGAACGAATGTCTTCTTCCCTTGCAGTGTTCCCCACTCGATTACTTCGTGTTTTAATAAATCATTGGGTCTCATATTATACGCTTCCTCGATAGTCCCACCAAGGAAAGAATAGATGTGGTCAGCGGAAACAAGAACCAACTCTGTTGACACTAACTTTTGATCTTGCCAGACGTGAAAAAATGAGAACTGACCCTCAAGTTCATGAATAATACTCTCAAAGAATGTTTTAGGAAAATAGTACTGTTCCAATACCTGGCGTCGCTGCATTGTTGAATAATAAACTTCAAGGAAGGCATCAAGACGGTCGCCCTTTTCATCACGTTCAACAACCAGGCCCGCACGGCGTGCCTTCTGAACATTCTTCCGCACCTTGTGTTCATAATCCATCCAGACCGCACCGGCATCAAGATTTAGTCTGCGGACGATGTTCATTGCCTTTTCTTCCACAGGTCCTCTAATAGATAGAATCTGCTCTTCAAACAGGGACAGTCTTATAAATGAACAAACCACGCGGTTACTCGAACACCACGTATCGAATTCGTCCCAAAAATTTTCCGCGGCGGGTCGACCATAAACAAAAGGGCCCCCGTAGCCATAAGGTGTCACCAAGTCACACATATCCCCTAAGTTACCGGCCCATGGTTCAGTGGTGAGAGGACGTAGGGTAAAAGGAAAAAGAACCATACCCTCCGGCGAACTCCAAATAGCACATAGTGGCTGATCGCCGGGGCGTACGAAAAGTTTCACATAGTTGGGGTGCGCCAATACCTCACGGCCCGGCCATTTATCCCAGTAACTAATCCAATCCCGATGTTCTTCGGGTATCATTGCATTTAATACACGAAAAGACCCAATCAAAACAATCCCCCTCCTATGTTAATTGCTATTAGACTAATTTGGATAACTCTATCACCATCGCTTCAAGTTGATCAGTGGAAATATCCTGATGTACTGGAAGATTTAGAATCTGCCTTGATAAATGATGTGAAACAGGGAAATCCTCCTTTGTAATTTGTTTAATAAGAGTATGATAAAGGCTAACAACACCATATCCAGAATTATTCAAATCATCATAGATTCTATCACGCGACGAAAACCGGATTAATATCGGGAGCGTCTGTGGTACGACACTATCAGGCAGGCTTTGAAATAATAGATCGGCTCTGCCTCTAAGCGGAGCAACTAACTCCATAAGGATGGCAGCATTATTACGACGCGCCTTAGCTATATGGGCAAAATCAAATTCCAACAAATTATAATCTAACGGCGTAAAATACTCACATTTATTTAATCGTTCTTGCATGTTACCATTACCTGTCTTGTTAAGCATCAATAAACCGCCGGAATTTACAGGGATCATTTTATGCAGGGATAGGATAGTTGCATCTCCATATCTTCCACATATACCACCAATCCAATCAGAGTAAAGTGCATGGGCTTCATCCTCTAAAACCAGTGAACCATGACTGTGTGCAAGGTGAACTATTTGTGCGAGATTTGCATCGGGATAGCCAAAATAATGAATAATTATAACAACTCGCGGATGATCTCTTCTTAACACTCTAATAAAATAGTCTAAATCAATTCCAAGCGTCGGAGTCAAACGATAGAATGCAAACTTAATCCCAAGTTCCGCTATGGGGTCAAATACACCGGAGCCTTCGTTTTTACTCCACCCAATATACCCAGGTAGAAGTATCTCGTCTTCTGGAGAAAGATCAAGAGCCTGCAGATACGCCTTCAGCGCCGTCCTAGCGTTAGGAAAGGAAAACACTGGACGTAAATACCGGTTTTTATCAACGGGTAATTTTGTAATTAGTTTTTGCATTCTGATTTCTTGCAATTGACTCATTTAAATTTTGGAATAATCTTATCGATTTCGCCCTCCAGCCGATAACTGCCAAGGACTTGGTGAAAATTCAAATCCATTGGCAACACTGATTCTTGCTCGCAAATACTTAGCAATGATCTCGAGGGTTCAAGGTGATTGAGGACATGCAGAGCATTTCGATTGTTGACAAGTGCCGGGGTTGATGACCGGAACCACATTTTGTTTAAACGACCAACTGTAAATGATTCGGTGTCCAAGGTTAAACCGAATTGCGAAAATCCATAGTGGGCATGAATTAAATTTGCCTGAGGTAAATTGGTCAGAACAATCCTGGGCGGAAGCGTTCCTGTTGGCAGATCAATCGCCAACCAAAGAAACTTTTTAGTCACTATGTAACCGATGGATTCATGAAAATCACGTATAGTGTTACCAAAGAAGACGTCGTGAAATGCTTTTTGATAACCCTCTTCCTTACCCAGAGTCAGTGCATCCTTCATGAGCCTTTTATATATCCCCAATCCTCTGGCTGATTCGGCAGTTGCCATGTAGTTGAGGGAGATAGAATCGGCAAATCGCCTAATTTCCACAAATCCCAGTACTTCTTCACCACTAACCGCAATCAGGAATAGAGAATCGCCGCCATGGTCTTGGAATGTTATTAGGTCTTTGATATAGGTTTCACTCCCAGGGCATCCATAAAGGAATAGACTTCGTTGTTCAGGTATGAATGAGTCATTAATCAAGCTGCTGATCTTTTCAGCGTCTTCAATACCTGCTTTTCTGATGCACCATTCTTTAGCCATGCGGTTCTTTACCTTTCTGATTCATTGACCTTTCAACATCTAGGTCGTATTTCAAGAGAGGGTTGTTATTTCTCACCGTGATATCTTTTCGCTTAAAAACACGCCAAATGGTAAGAAAAATAATCCGTAAATCCAGTTGGAATGTCATGTGTTTGACATACCACACATCTAATGCAAAACGATCACTCCAAGGCAGGTCACTACGTCCATGGACTTGTGCCCATCCAGTGATGCCTGGTAGCACCTTGAATCTTAATCGTTCTCGTTCGGTAAAATAGGGAAGATAGCGCATTAGCAACGGTCGTGGTCCGACAAGACTCATTTCTCCCTTGAGTACATTAAACAATTCCGGCAGTTCATCCAAACTTGTGGCGCGCAGAAATCGGCCAAATGATGTCAGTCGAAGCGCGTCGGGGTGCAGGGTGCCGTCGGCGTCACGGGCATCGGTCATGGATCGGAATTTCAGCAACCAAAAAGGCTGACCGTGCCATCCGGGTCTTATCTGACGAAACAAAACGGGAGCCCCCAACAAAATCGCAACCAATATGGCAATGATGACGAGGAATGGCGACAAGATGATGAGCGCTGGAATCGTTAGAATAAGATCGAAGACCCGTTTAATTGCCGACATATTGATCTAAGCCGTTTTTCTCGAAAGCGACAGCATTATCCGCTCAAATTGGTTTACGCCCTGATTGAACGACAAGTGGTTCATGTAATAACGATGTCCGGCTTCGCCCATCTTTAGACGTTCGATCTCCGGCATTTCGTACAGAGCCTTGATTGCAGTCATCATTTCTTGAGGATTGTCCGGTGCACACAGGACACCCGCGCCAGCCTTCCGGACAAGGTCTGCCGCATCTCCGAGCATAGCCATGATGATGGGCTTTCCTGTGTAGAGATACGCCTGGGTTTTGGAGGGGATGGTGATCCGGAAGAGGGGATCATCTTTCAGATGGACGATCAGTGCATTGGCCAGTGCAAAGATTTTCCCCATCGTTTCAATCGGCCTTGGGGGCAAGAAAGCAACATTCTCCAGCCCCATTTCCCTTGCCCTTTGCTGCAAGCGCGACCGATCCACACCCCCACCGATCAGGACAAATTGAACAGCCGGCAATGCTTCTCTGCAAAGCCCTGCACAATCCAGCAGTGTATCCAATCCCTGGGCGAGGCCCATCGCCCCGGCAAAAAGGACGACGAATTTCCCTGCAAATTCAGGTTTTTTTACTGCACCGACCGGTGATGCATCTACATCGATACTCCCCTCATCACACCAATTATAGATGACTTCAATTTTCTCCGGCGCCACGCCCCTACCAATGAGTGCGTATTTGATGCCGGGTGAGGGCACAACCAGTTTATCGGCTTTACGATAAACAAATTTGCATATATTATTCAGTACATACAACGCAGCTTTGTTATTTAGCATATTGGAACTGATTACAGATTCTGGCCAGAGATCCAGAACGTCGATAATGATTTTTGAACCAAAAAAGAAGCGAAGCAAGAAGGCAACGGGCGATAGCGTTACAAGGTTGCAAACATAAATAATGTCCGGTCTCCTAATCAACCAAGGTCCAAGAAAGAACGCGGAAACCGCAAAACTGAGGTAATTTATTATGCGGCGAAGGGCTGACTTATCATGGCTTGGATAAAGAGGGACACGGTTGACTTGTATCCCGTCCAACATTTCGCGCTGATAGAGTCGAACTCGATAATTGGGATAAACTTTTCCCCCTGGGTAATTTGGAAAGCCAGTGAGGATTTCAACATGATGCCCTTTTTCTCTCAGGGCTTTGGCAAAAGGTAAACCCTTGAAAGAAGGCTCAGGTTGAAACCATTGAGAAAGAAAAAGAATATTCATTTGTTAAAGACATCGCCTTCCGTAGATTAGGCAGGTATCCGCCATATTGTGCGGTTTACGTAGTCGGTGTAGCTTAGTATTATACGAAGGACTTTTTTCGAGACATTATCTACATCATAATCCTGAACAATTCTGAATTGCCTCGTGTCCTTCGAATATTGAGCTGTTACAACATGGATGGATTCCATGACCTTCTTCGCCTCAAGTCCGCACATGATCAGAGTACCTTCATCCATCCCCTCGGGACGCTCATGCGCTTGACGTATCGTCACTGCCGGGAAGTTAAGGATGGATGATTCCTCTGTAATGGTGCCGCTATCAGAAACAACGCAAAAAGAATGCATCTGGAGTTTCACATAATCCAGAAAGCCAAGGGGTTTCAAAAACTGAATGCGGTGATCCAATTCACTCATGCCGCGGCTTTCTAAGCGGTTTCGCGTTCTTGGATGGGTAGAAACGATCAGGGGTAAATTATATTTGTCCGCTATCGCATTCAATGTCACCAGCAGATCGGAAAAATTGACATCACTTTCGATATTCTCTTCCCGATGGGCGCTGACCACAAAGTAACGCCCCGGTTCCACCTGCAGGCGATCCAATATATCCGATGTGTCGATCTGCTGTCTGTAATAGGCGAGCACCTCTTTCATAGGGGAACCAGTCTTGATGATCGTCTCCGACTTAAGGCCCTCAGCCAGAAGATATCGGCGCGCATGCTCCGTATAAGGCAGGTTTATATCACTGATATGGTCGATTATTTTACGATTTATTTCTTCAGGCACCCTCTGGTCAAAACATCGGTTTCCTGCTTCCATATGAAAGATGGGGATCTTGCGCCTCTTGGCCGGATATGCGGCAAGACAACTATTGGTATCCCCGAGGAGCAAGACGGCGTCCGGTTGCGTAGCGGCAAGGACTTCGTCCGCTTTCGCAATAACATTACCAATTGTCTGCGCCACAGTATCGCCGGCGGCATTCAGGAAGTGGTTAGGCTTTCTAATCTCCAACTGCTGGAAAAAAATCTCGTTCAGTTCATAATCATAGTTTTGACCGGTATGCACCAAAATGTGCTCCGTGTGCTCATCGAGTTCATGAATCACCCGGCACAATTTTATAATTTCCGGCCGCGTACCAACGATGGTCATCAATTTCATATTCTTCATCTCAAGTTAGTTTTTGATAATGGGGGTAAAGCTTTGGATGGGCATCTACCCATTCTTTCATTTCCTGAACCATCTGCTCATAAGAAGGAACCAAGAAAGAGAAATCTTTACGTGTATTTCTTAATGATTTATCTAATTTTAGATCATCATTCTTCAGAATAGTCAGACTATTATTTCGAAAATACTTATTGAAAAGCACGAGCAAATCATATTTGGAAATGCTTACGTTATTAACTAAATTATATAATCCACAAATATTTTCCTCAATCGCTTTTTCCATAGCTTTTGCAAGAGTAAGGGTGGTAACTCCTGTCCATAATGCATATGTCAACCCTTTAACAGTTCCATTTTGCTTCATAAACCAGTTGAAAAGACCAATCCCGTTTTCATTCATGTCAGGTCCGATAATAGAATTACGGAAGGTAAGATTTTTATTGTCTTCTACTTCGCCTAATGCTTTTGAACGATCGTAAAATGTTGCGCCATCACGTAGACTTTTTTCATAATATGGACCCGTATTACCAGCAAACACACAATCTGTGCTCATGTGTATTAATTTAGTCTTTTTGTCTTTTATCGTATCAGCAATGAGATGTGGGATATAACTGTTTAAATACAGCGCATTGGCATGGTTTTCTTCTGCTGCCTGGTTTAATAAACCTATGCAGTTAATGATCGCATCATATTTACCTTGTAATAACATGCTCTTAAAATTCTCAGTTTCAAAAGCGTTACCAATGATATTATCACAATATGGAAAAGGGGTCACCGAATATGCTATAACGTCATAGCCACGCTCTTCCAAATAAAGCGTGATCATGTGCCCAGCCATCCCGATAGAACCCAAAATCAAAATTCGCTTCATTTCATTCAACCGCCATATTCTCTATTGCATAATATATAACGCTTAATTAACCTTAGTTTTAGAAATTCACACTATTATCTTACCCGTTTCCACAGCCTCCCTGACAAAATCGAGCTTCAACAGCAATTCGATAAGGCCATCCTCGTCCAGACGCCTTGTATTATGCGAGTGGTAATCTTCCTGGCCGGAAACATTGGTTTCACCCTCAGTAAAATATAAGGAATAATTCAGATCCCTGACATCCGCAGGAATCCGAAAATAATCATCCATGTCTTCGGACCGTGACATCTCTTCACGTGTCAGTAGCGTTTCATAAAGCTTTTCACCATGCCGGGTGCCGATGATACGGATTTCGTTATCGGCCTTGAACAGCTTCTTCAACGCCCTGGCCAGTGTTTCAATGGTCGCCGCCGGGGCCTTCTGGACAAAGACATCGCCTGGATTTCCATGTTTAAAGGCATACACGACCAGATCCACCGCGTCATCAATGGACATCATGAACCGGGTCATGTGCGGATCGGTAATGGTCAAGGGATCGCCCGCCAGGATCTGGCTGATGAAAAGAGGTATGACGGAACCCCGGGAACCCATGACGTTGCCGTAGCGGGTGCCGCAGAAGATCGTTCCCGCATTCCCGTGGGAACGCGCCTTGGCAATCATGAGCTTTTCCATCAGCGCCTTGGACATCCCCATCGCATTGATGGGATAAACGGCCTTGTCGGTGCTGAGCACAATCATGTTCTTGACGTTGCAGGCCAAGGCGGCATTCATGACGTTATCCGCGCCGATGGCGTTCGTCCGGATCGCCTCCAGGGGGAAAAATTCGCAGGACGGTACCTGCTTAAGGGCCGCCGCATGGAAAACCATATCCACGCCCCGCGTGGCATGCAGGATACTGTCATAATCCCGGACATTCCCCAGGTAGAACTTTACCTTGGAATTCCGCAGGGCATTGCGCATCTCATCCTGTTTCTTTTCATCGCGAGAAAAAATGCGGATTTCTTTAATGTCTGTTTCCAGAAAGCGGCGCAGGACAGCATTGCCGAAAGTACCTGTGCCTCCAGTAATTATAAGTGTTTTATTCTCAAACATCTCGTTACCTGTTACCCTTCACTTGTCACATCCGCATCTTATCCTTACCGATGAAGATGCGGAGTTCTATAATATCGGTTTCCAAAATCCGGCACAGGACGGCATTGCCGAAGGTGTCTGCGCCGCCATTAAACGGGTTTCATTGAAAAACATTGTCAATTCTTCACCACAAAATCCGGCACGCTGCCGCGACCCAGTAACCAATTATACAATTCGATAGTCATTTTGGTTACTTGTGGCCATGTATATTTACTTTCCACTAATAGTTTACCGCGACACCCCATTTCCATTAATTCTTGTTTTGATCGACTTATCGCGTCTTTCAAGCCATCATAGATACCCTGTTCACTGATCTCGACCCACCACCCGCAATTATGTGAGCGCAACTCTTCCCAAGGAGCCCCATAAGTCGTCAAGACGGGCACGCAAGCAGCGAGGGACTCAGTCACAACGATTCCAAAGTTTTCGCTATGAGTAGGCAGGACAAATACGTCGGCAGCCGCAAATACGTCTTCCTTATCTTGTCCGAAAAGCGGCCCTGCAAATATGATTTTCTTCGATATATTAAGTCTCTTTGCTAATTGTTCTAATTCTTGCTGGTAGCCAGGAACATCTTCGAATCCTGCAATGACAAGAACCCACCCGTCTAGTGCCTTATCCAATTGTTCAATTGCTGTAAACAATATCGGTAAACCCTTTTTCGGGTTGATTCTTGACAAGAATAACAATAAACGTTTGCCAGAAGGAATTGAAAATCGCGAACGAAATCTAGCAGCATCACCTTGCCTATTTAACCATTCCTCAGGAATTCCATTGGGAATAACAGCAATTGGGTTTGTGAGACCAAAATTACGAAAACTATTTGCCTCGCTCATAGCGGTTGCGTGCAAACAGGCAGCATGTCGCAAATTATCCATTTCATATGCGAAGAGTGCTATTCTTTTCTTCCATGCTGATCTTTTAAGAGCATAATCCTCAAGAGTGCCATGCGGTGACAAAATGGTCGGACGACTGCAATTGTTGCGCCATCGAATGGTGACACGTGAAATTGCCAACCAGATACTATGTTGATGCAGTACATCAAATATCGCTCCCTCTTTTGTTAGTGCTTTTTGTTCCATTGAGGGACTATAGCAAAATTTACGGGGGCCAAAAGTCGTAAAGCCCTTAATATCGTTTATGTTTAATCCATTGGTTGTGGCTGTCTCCTGTGCTACAGATGAAGAATCAAGAGTCCAGATTATGGGGTTACAACCAAAGCGTTTCTGTTCCATTGAAAATGCGAGAGCTACTTGCCCTACGCCACCTGATTTAGCACCAACAGAGGGGGCCAAGTGGAGGATACTCAAAGGCTGTGCTTCCTCATAACTTACAGATGAATTCATACACACGCCTCCCCTACTAATAGCGATTGGATGATCGGAAATTACTTCTTTTTATACTTACGGCGGACTTCTCCATAGCGGGACTATACCCAAACAATCGAGTACCAAGCGTTCTAAAGATTATAAAATCATGCTACCATTCTAAAATGCTTTGCGAAACGGTCTGATTATGTTCTTCTGTCGAATCGATAGACCAAATAGCAGCATTATTGCCTAATTTGCGCTGCTCCTTCAACATTTCAAGAGCCACAGCCCCTACCCCGCCTGCAAAGACAGATCGATCGTTCACAACGTGAAGAATATTCAATAGATAATCGTTATGAGGTATAGATAGATGTATTCATTTTTTGAAGTTCCTATAGCAAGGTGGACGATGTGTCAGATAACGGTAGATGTCCACAGCAATGTGTAAAATACCTTCTCCGAACAAACGCCACAGAGCAAACTTCACCCAGCCTTTAGTGAATTGCCAAAGGGGTATTGGAGACGTAATATTATGCTTTCGCCGCGCCTGCCGCATCTCCATAAGAATAGCAAGTGCACGTTCGGGAGAACTCGTTGCACCCCCATGAGTCCACGCGGCAATTACTTGTTCAACGAAAATCGGCTGTCTTAAAAGAACTTCTGGTAAAAGGAACTCATAATCCCCTGCATACTGAAAATGAACATCAAATTGTCTATCCTCGAATAGAGAAGAATGGTGAAAAACGCCTTGATGGGGTATTGTCATGCCTTGCAGAAACTTAATTTTAATCTCTTCCCAAGGTCGCCCTTCAGTTTGGATAACTCTATCATAGTTATCCATAATTTTTACTTGTCCATAAACGATCGAATCAAGTCGATTGCCGGCGGATAGCAATGGAGCAATTTTCTCTAATACATATTCATTCCATAAATAGTCGTCCGCACCAAGAAAATGAACCCATTCGCCCGAAGAGTGGCTTAGTGCTTTGTTCCACGCATCATAGATTCCATTGTCCGGTTCAGATACCCAGAATGCGATCCGGTCAGAATTAATTTTTATAATAGCTTTGGTGCCGTCTATCGAATCACCATCGATCACAACCATCTCCCACGAATCTAAACTCTGGCGATAAATGCTATCAAAACATCGTTGCAGATTTTTTGCCGCATTGCGTACCGCAATAACGAATGTAACCAACGGACGGTTTTGTTTATTATCCCTCATCATTTTTGGCTCTTCAAAATGTTTGAATTTTCTAAAATTTGATTCAGGTTCCATTTGAGACGCTTTGCACAACTACCCAATATCCGCAAGGGCGCTGATGCCTATACTCCGCTGTTGCTGCTCAAATGCTCTCTTATTCAACAATGGTTTTGCATTGAGTCCAATCCTGAATTGGAAACACAAATCAATGACTGTATCTCCTTTAAGAAATTTCTGGGACTTTCCTTCGATCAACCTTCCCCTGATCATTCCACCTTTAGCCGGTTTCGTAATCGACTGTCGAAGGAAGCGATGACTAAAATCAATCATGGAGTCCTTTTGCAATTTACCTCCAAAGGATTAACCATCAACGAAGGTATAGCCATTGATGTCCGCCTGGTACAATCCGCCTCTCATCCGCTCAGTACAGCAAAATTGCAAGAAGCAAAAACAAAGAGCGAAACACCGCATGGGAAAGTCGATAAAAACGGCAAGGCGCTTAAATTCTCCCGCGATCTGGGATCGGATTGGACGGTTAAAAATGACGTCACTCATTTCGGCTTGAAGGAACATGCTTCTGTAGATGTCAAACAGGGGTTTGTCCTAGCAACTGAAATAACACCTGCTTCTCATTAATCCTTAGTGGTTAGCTTTTTCTTTTGGTGAGTATTATCATGGGATACTGAAAATTTTTTACAAAGAAATCAGGAAATCGCTCCTCAAGATTGAATAACGCATCAAATATCTTTTTACCAAGTTTGTTATTCGGTATTAATCTTTTCTGTTTAACTGAGTCGAACGAACGCCAAGGCAATATCTTTACACTAGCGATGTCTCTAAATCTGTTCCACCATTCAATAGGGTGTGCATGAAAATATAAGTTCAAGTCTTCTTCCTGTTCCACTTTTTTCTCAGGCTTTTTCAGAATACTCTTTAGCAAGCGGAAAGGTAATGATGATTTTAAAAAAGAAAAGAATGTATTTGGATTACTATATACAATAATTACTGGTTTCCCTGGCTTAGTAACATAGAGCAATTTGCGTACAGCCTCTTCTTGCTTGTCTTTATCAATATGATAGATGGTATGGAGACTGACTGCGCAATCAAAAAAGTTTTCTTCCATGGGAATATCGAAAAAGCTGCCATGCAAAAACACGCCATGATCCCCAATTTTCTTTTTTGCCTTTTCT
>Ga0209638_1001854_pt1 | contig 13185 bp, 10 predicted proteins | sample BarGraNGADG00211_FD_184490 | JGI IMG/M metagenome (GOLD analysis project Ga0209638, IMG submission 184490) | Arctic peat soil microbial communities from Barrow, Alaska - Barrow Graham LP Ref core NGADG0002-211 (SPAdes) (version 2) | ecosystem: Environmental > Terrestrial > Soil > Wetlands > Peat... | reverse complement strand
CAGCAAAACTCCGACGGGAATACAGGCAGTCTTCATCAATGGGAAGCAGGTTGTAAAAAAAGGAAAAGTAGATGCTGCCATTAAGGCCGGCAAGATCATTGTGTAGCAATGTCATTGTGAACGCACGACAGTGCGTGTGGCAATCTTTATGTTATCGAAGAGTTATGGGATTGCCACGCCGACTGAGAGTCGGCTCGCAATGACAAACTAGGATTGCGACACAGTCTCTTTGTGAGATGACAATTTTATACAGTTTTGCAAAGGTCTCGTGTAGGGTATGCAATGGAATAAGGTTGTTACTTTCTCAGGGAAGAAAAACTATTAAATAATGCCCCCAGCATCCGACCTACATCGAAAAGAATCTCAACTGTGATCCTGTCCAGGAAGTCCAGGGCGGGAAGATTGGGATTCCGGAAAATGATTTTTGCTGCGTCTTTTGAACACATATTGGTCTGTGTGGCCGCGTCCATCTGAATGGTTTGATCCAATTGACCGAAAGCATTGATTAGCTCCTGGCCGAACTGATCGAGGAAAAAATAGAAAATTGGCTTCAGCCGTTTTTTTGCCTGATGCTTGTAAGAATTAATTTCTGTGGACACATCAAGATTATCAGCTTGCCCTTCGCGGGCGCCTTGTAATAAGGCTTGTTTGAAGGCAGGGAATCCCTCACGAAACCGCCGTTCAACATATATTTCATAACCTTGATGCGCGGCGGAGACAACCTGGAAGAGCTTCTTTGATGCAAACAAGTTCTTCATCAAGAACCATGAAGGTACAGCTTGAACATGGAAGGGATTGCCCAGGTCGGCCAGATAATGGGAACAGCGTGATAGATACCGCCAACCCCAATAATCGTTGCTGTTTTTAAAAGCCATTCCGGCAAGATCCATATGCAGACGGACTGACTCGGTTGCTATCCCGAACTTCCTGCCCAATGCCCGGAATTGCATGTGCCGCCAGCCGTGGGAGCCGCCGGTCATTTTCTGATTTTTATGGAGATAGAGATCACAGTCCGGCTGCAGATCCGGTTCTGTGCTGTAAATAACCAGTATCTTCCATGGCTCAATGGTTTTATGTTCCGGTGGCTCAATACTGAATTCACCATTACGTTCTCCATAAGCGAAAGACCAAAGTGGAGAAAGTTTTCGGTATTCTCTGTAACTTTCCTTATATAAATCGATATGCTTTGGACCGATAGGCCAGTTTGTATTGTTGAAATTAGGATTCGGTTTTACCTGTACCTGTGGCAGGGTCATGAGCCCGTCTATGGCTTGGACAGAAAAATAGGTAATGTATTCATGAGAGAACCAAGGCGCCCAGGCTAAAGACATCCGGGGATCGTCATGTAGATAGTAATCCAAGGTTTAACTTCCTTCTAGTGTACCATTTCGCTTTCTTTGGCTAACTTTGTTGGCAGCGTCGTCGGCGTCCTCAGCGTATGCACAATACGCTTCCGGTGCCTCCTCCTTGCCGCCTCGTTATCCTTTGAAATCGAAATGGTATAAAATATAACTTTTCAACATAAATAGCCGGGCGGGTCTGATCATTGACCCGCGCCGGCTTGAGAGAATTATTTTTACTCCGATCTAGATTTTGAAATCTGTTTTCTTCCCCCAGACCCCTAAGGCAACTCCGAGTTCTTCATGTTCTTTGGCATACTCTTCCAATTTGACACCCTTCACCGCGGCATCGATGGCCTGTCTCAAAGCACGCGCGCCGGCTTTTGGTCCTTTGGGATGAGCATGGATACCGCCGCCCGAGCCAATCATGATGTCTTTGCCGAGGGTGTTAACGATGTCAGGCACGTTGGCGGGGGTAATTCCACCGGAAGGCATAGGCATGACGGGCTTCAGATTGCCGAAAGGATAGATCAGGTTGCGAGTTGTCTCCATGAAACGCTCGTTCATATACATGGCCTTTCCGCCCAGAGAGAAAGGCAGAACGATAGCATCAGCGCCGCATAACCGGGCAATCTTACCGAAAATGATCGGGGACGAAATGCCCTGGTAGGGTGACATGAAATATGCCCCGGCCAGATCCATGTGAGCAAGTATGGGCACATTGATGGCCGGATCATCGGCCAGGGCGCGCATAGCTTCGGGACCGACGGCAAGATAATTAACCATCATCGCATTGACACCCGCGTCGACACAACGCTTCGCCAGATCGAACATGCGCGGCAGTCGGTCGGTGACATTGACGGTGTATAGTGTATGTTCGCCAGTCTCTTCAAATACTTCTTTCTCGATTTTCATGTAGGCCTTGACCCTTTTTACCGCGTCGTTATAACGCATGTTGGCGATCAATTCATCGTCCTTGATCACATCGCAGCCGCCCAGTGCTGCTTCTTTAAAGAGTTTGGCTCCGACTTCCAAAGGATAGCCGCTGCAAGGCTTGATCATGTTATTGAGCAATGGGCGTCCTTTTTTCAATCCCAGCGCCTTCCACCATCCGTCCAGACCGAATCTCGGCCCGTTATATTGGTCCAGCGTGGCTTTGGGCATCCGAAGGTCTAAAAGTTTAAAATTGGGCACCATGGAAATGTTACCGATGGTCGCGGTCAGCATCATCGGCAGTTGATCTTCGAAGTTGACCGAGGGGAAAGCGACCTGAAGGATGTACTGACGGTTTATAACTTCCGGCGGTACAGCATATTCATAAAAAGGAGCCTCATAGACGCCGATCACTTTAGCTACGTGCTTAGCGCGGATCTCGGGTGTTTCACCGGGCACTGGCACCCAGGTTCCGGTTGTCTGCTCGATGGCCAGAATCTGCCCCATAACAGACATGTCCATGGCCTTTTCGGCTTGAACCCAATATGTAGCGATTACGTGATTTTCCATGTCAATGCACTCCGGCAGTGTGATGGGTTTATCCGCGAAGGCATCAATTTCTTTTTTTAAACCTATTGAGTTTTTCTCTTTTTTCATAAATTTCTCCTTGTATGTAGTTTTGTAGTTTTTTTGTAATCTCTAGCTCTTGGGGATCAGCGAAAGCAGATACTCCCATATTTCCAGAGTTTTTTTCAGCGCTTCGTCGTCGTGCTGCATGCAGGTGTACATGCGGGTTCCGGCCAGTGTGCACAGTCCATGGGCGATGGTAACCAACTGGTAGTCGTCCGCGACCTGTTTCCTTGTCATAATCTGGGTGAACGCGTCCGGTCTTGTCAGGTCGAAGGAAAAGAAGGCCGTAGTCATATAGTGGATGATCGGGCCGAAATTATAGACAAAGAATCCCAGATCGGAGCGTTTCGCGAATAGGTCGTTTAAGGCTTTGGTAATTCTATTCGCATAAGCGGTAGCTTTCCCCACTGCGTCATGTTCAACCATGAGCTTCAGGGCATAGTAACAGGCCGCCATGGAAATGGGATTGGCGGCCAGTGTGCCACCAAGGAAGACCTTCTCACCCAAGCCACCGGAACAGACGCTCATCACATCCTTCCTGCCGGCCACCGCACCGGATGAGGGATAACCGTGCGTGATGATCTTGCCCAGAACAGTCAAGTCCGGGATAATATTGTAGTACTTCTGGGCGCCGCCCATGTCCAGCCTGAAGCCGGTAACCACTTCGTCAAAGATCATTAGTGATTCATATTGATCGCATAATTTACGGATTGTTTTGTTCCAGTCAGGGTGAACCGGATGGGCACCAGACTCGCCGCCGATGGGCTCCACCAGAACACCGGCAACCCCGCCTTTATCCTTATTATCTTTGAAGGCCTTTTCCAGTGCGTCGAAATCGTTAGGTGCCACGTCGACTATGTGAGCAAAGCATTCTGCCGGTATTCCTTTGGACTCCAGTGATCCGGTACCGGGAATATGAACCGAGTAGACCATCTGATCGGACCACCCGTGATAGCTGCCGCCGATCTTAATGATCTTGAGCTTTTTGGTAAAAGCCCTGGCGATCCGGATAACGGCCATATCAGCTTCGGTGCCGGACTGCAGAAAGCGGACCATTTCCACACCGGGCATATGGTTAATTATTTCCTGGGCAGCCAGAAGCTCATATTCCGAGGTCAAGCCACTGGCCGGTCCCTTTTCCCTGATGATCTCGATAATCTTTTCGTCCAATGGTTCGAAACTGTGACCGAGGATAATGGGCGCGCCGCACATGAGGTAATCTATGTAAACGTTGCCGTCCACATCCCACACCTTGTAGCCTTTGCCTCTATCCATGGCCAACGGAAATGGTTTGTTCTGGCTTAAGTTGTGCTCGACTCCTCCGGGGATAATGCTCTTGGCTTTTTCGAATATCTCCAGTGACCGCTTGTTTCGCTCATAATAGAGTTTACGTTCAGATTCCAGTTTGTCTGCCGGGATCGGGCGTACCGGCCTCGCTAAAATCTCTTTTCTCTTCGACAAAATATCCTTATATTCCATACAATGGTACCTCCTAATTGATTTATGGTGGCTATGGTTCCAGCGAACACACACCCGCTGCTTGCTTATTCATTCGTGCACATGCCTTTTTTTGAGTTTTGTAATGATTCAAGAACTCCGCGAATACTTTGTCGTATATTTTTCTGTTGGCCGGGTTGGGAGTGTATTCCGCCTTTATTTTGATGTATTGCGGAATGTCCTCTAAGGTGATGTATTTAAGGGCAATTGAGGCGAGGAATGCCGCGCCACGGGCATTGGAATAGATCGGGTCCTTGACCTGCCGGATTTTCCTGTCGAGCACATCGGCAATTATTTGCGACCAGACATCCGAATTGGCGCCACCGCCGATAAAATTGAGGTGTTGGAAAGGCCTACCCATTAATTTTTCTACAGGTTCAAGCAGCCATTTGGAGTTGAAAGCTACGCCTTCAAAAACAGCCCTGAGAATGTCTCCTCGATTATTTTCCAGTGAAAGGTTGAATAGGGAAGCGCGAATATTACAGTCGTCCACAGGCGAGCGTTCTCCGTAAAGCCAGGGGGTGAAGATGATGTTGTTGGCACCGGCCGGCACTCGCGCCACGATTTTATCCAGTACCTTGAAAATGTCCGGAGCCTTTTCCTCCATCATCAGTTCATCTTTGTGATACAGAACATTGTCTCTCAGCCAGGTCAGGCATTTGCCGGCGCATTCCTGTTCGGAAAGGATGAGGTAACGGCCGGGAATGGGGCTGGGGAAAGACCCTATATTGTGGAAGATATCAGTCTTTTTGAAAGGAACATGGGCAGAGATCCAGGATGAAGTCCCGATATAAAGGTGACCTTCATAGTCTCTGACCGCGCCTGAACCAACTCCCGCTGACGGCACGTCCGGTGTCCCGCCGATGACAGGTGTGCCGGGGTTCAAACCCAGTTGGGCAGCTACTTCTTTTTTCAACGGGCCAAGTATGTCCATGGCCTGGATCAGGTCAGGCAGCTTACTCCGTTCGATACCGGCCATTTTCAATAGTTTCTCAGAATAAACCACGTGGGACAGATCGCGGTTATCAGTAACCCAGTGCAACAGGATCGAATCATATGTGGCGGCGAATTTCCCTGTAAAACGTAAGTTTATATAATCTTTGGGTTCGAGAAATTTATATGTTTTACGATATAAGTCGGGGCAGTTTTTTTTCATCCACAGAATATGACACAGTGAGTCCTTGCCGGACTGTGCCGGAGCTCCTCCCGTCAGTTTCAGCCAGGACAAAAACTTAAACAGAGGGTATCCTTCAATTTTAATGAGTCCCTTGAGTATTTCCTTTACTTCCTCAGAGCCCCTGCAGTCCATCCAGATGATGGCGTTCATCAAGTGGTTACCATCCTGGTCCAATGCGACAGTGCCGGACCATTGGGATGTTACACTCACCGCAACAATATCATCAGGCGAAACAAGACCTTTATCAAGCAATTTTTTGGAGGTGGACATGATGGCGTTCCACCAGCCTTCCGGGTCCTGTTCCGCTCCACCGCCGGGAAGCAGAATGATGGGTGTGTCTTTAAACTCACTGTCAACAACTTCTCCATAAACTGAGACTAAAGCGGTCTTGGGACCGGATGTACCCAAATCAATTGCCAGAATATACTTGTTTTTATTTTCCATAACCTAACCTCCTTGATTATATCGGGAAATGATCAAAAGGCTCATTTTATATGTCACCTACGGCTTCCTGGAAGACTGCAGGCTCAACAGGGCGCTCATCTATGATTGAACGCATTATGGTATTAACGATATTTTTCAAAACGATTTCCGGGTTATCAACAATTTGATGCAGAACTCCGCTGTTGTGCAGTGAAATTATGCCATGCAGTGCGCTGATGTTTTGAATTGTTAGAAGTTTCGCATCAGCAGGATTTAAGTCCGGCCTTGTTTTAATATAATCCTGAATTACCTTCACGGCAAAAGCCAGCGCCCTAAGTGAGTTACGAAATTCATCGCTGGACAATTCTTCCAGGGGAGTGCCGATATAATCACTGTATTGTTTAATAGGTCTGTTAAACATAACATCATAAATATTGATGTTCGAAGTGCCGAATTCCACAAAAGAATTGGTCATATTCCAAAATCGCTGCAAAGGTGTGTCTGCTGTTTCCACGGCATTACTCATCTTATTGTACAGCATTGCATAGGTCTTTTTATGTATGGCGATAAGGAGCTCATCCTTGTTGGCATAGTAGTTATAGATATTTGCCGCGGTCATGTTCATTTTGGAACCAAGCTTGGCCATAGAGAGACTTTCATATCCGTTTTTTACGAGGATTTTAAGGGCACAATCAAGTATTCGTTCACGAACTGCATCAACTTCTTCAACGCTTCTGGTTATTTTGGGCATAATTAAGAATCTCTTCTCAACATTAATTTAACAACATTAACTTAATATCGTTAAATTATAAAGTCAATATATTTTTTTGTCTATTTTTTTCATAAATTGTTTACCGTCCCGGTTTCCCGGGACGGTATCTGATTACGGGAAGGTCACACTTCCAACAATATAATATTTTTATACAAAATCAGACTTTTAAATATTATCTGTTTTGACGAGCTTAGACTCCTTGAGTTTTATGCAGAGAAAAACACTAACAATCATGAGTGCAATAAAGACGACCATGGCAGGCGTTTTTGAGGCGCCACCAGCTGACGCGATGTCCATACCAAAGATAAAAATGATCCCCGAAATCTGCCCTGCCAGCATAAGCAATCCCTGCGAGGTAGCCTCAGGCGCCGGATAGCATATCTCCGCGCTGTATTGGAAACCGATGGGCCCGGCGGCCATGAGGAAAAAACCGAATACAAAGCTTGAGGCAATGAGCGGAATGTAACTGCCGGCAAAAGTCAGTCCGACCAGGCCAGGTATGGCGCAGAGTGTGGAGATGACAAGAAAAGGCTTTCTTTTACGCAGTTTGTCCGAAAGTACTGGCAGGATGGAGGCGCCGACAATGCCGCCGACCATCATAAGTGCACCAGTGATCCCGGCATCCGTTATAGTGAAACCACGCGGGCCGATAATCTGTTCGACCCAGGTTGTGACGGCGTTGAATATTCCCAGCGCTATGAAGAATACTAAGAGGAGGTAGATCATATCCCTTTGCTTAAAGATGTGCTTCATACCGGCAAAGACCCCTATGCGCTCATCATGGCCCGGAGGACAGGGCGGTGTGGGGGGATTTTCTTTGTTTAACAGGAGAAAGATTACGGCGCCGGCAAGTGTGACAATTCCGTAAATCATCAGCATCTTTTCCATACCGTACATTTTGAAAAGAGCAGGTGTAAGTACCATCGCGATAATGATCCCCAAAAACTGCGCCAGAACACTGATGCCCGCCTGGGTCGCCCGTTCATGCAGGGGAAACCAGCGGACACCTACTTTGGTAATAGAATTAAGAACGAAGGGTTGTCCGACAGCAATCCCGATTTGAGCGATGACAACCATACTGTAGCTGGAACCGTAAAATCCTTTGATGAATCCGAAAACGCCCATAAGCACGGCGCCAATCCCGATGCCGATCCGGATGCCCCATGTGTCGATGATATAGGATGCCGGAAATGATACGAAAAGATAGACGATCATAAAAATCAGGGAAAGGAGGTCGATTTGTATAGCGGGTACATTGTAAAATGCAACCGCTCCGCTGGTAATGGGTGCAAAGGTGATCCACTGTAACTGCATCAAAATGTTAATGATAACGTAAGCCAGAAGTACAACCCATCTGTAGCCATAAACTTTAATGCCTGACTGCTCCATTTTACTGACCCTCCTTAATTTATTATTAATGATATTATAATAACTTGCATCCACGACGCGCAAGTACGCCTAATTATCTGCCAACCTTTTCTTGAATCCCCGTTCTTTGAAAAGAACTTGCTTTTTTAAAAAACTGGTATAAACATTAATTTAATGGGATTAACTTAATATATTAAATTATAAAGTCAATAAATATTTTTTCGTAAAATAATTGGTAGTACAAATCTGGCGCGTGGGAGCGGGGTGAAACAATTCACCCCATGCTTATTAAGAAGTTAACTTGTTTTTCAACAAAGCATTTTCAGCGGAGGTATAGACATCATGAAAAAATTTTTAGCAGGTGTTATGAGTCTTATGTTTGTCGTTGTTTTTTTTAGTGCTACCGCAAAAGCGGAGAGTACGGTTGTCGGAACATGGAAGCAGATAGCGGATCAAGGTGTTGACAAGGGGAAGGCGGCATCCTATATTGGAATATTCGAGAATAATGGCGTATATTTCGGTAAGATCACCAAACTACTGCTCGATTCCCCCGATAAGGTCTGTGATAAATGCACGGGAGCTTTAAAAAATAAGCCGCTCGTTGGCATGATCATTTTGAAAGACATGAAAAAAAACGGAAAGGTGGATAAGGAGTTCGGCTCGGAATACGCAGATGGAACCATCTTTGATCCTGATAATGATAAAACCTATAAATGTAAAATGTGGGTCAAGGATGACGTGTTGACAGTCCGGGGATTCATTGGCTTTAGTTTGCTTGGGAGAAATGCGCAATGGTTTAGACTTAAGTAATCATCCATAATGTCATAGTTACCTGCCGCATATGGCGGCAGGTAACTTAAAACTTACGCGGGGAAAAGTTTCTTCCATAAATAGCAACACGGCGAAGCGACGGTACCAGCCGTAATGATGGGCAAAGCGAATTTTAATCCCAAAAAAATTATACCGCAAAGAGAATGAATATGAGCCTTTTTACCATTGACCAGAAGAAATGTAAACATGACGGTATGTGCGCGAAGGAGTGTCCGGCGCAGATTATCGTTTTGGCTGATAAAGACACTTTCCCAACCCTTATGGAGAATGGTGAGGAATCCTGTATTAACTGCGGTCACTGTGTGGCCGTTTGTCCCCATGGCGCTTTTACGCTCAACACGATGCCTCTGGCTGAATGTCCAAGCATTCAACATAATCTCCTTCCCGCAGCCGGTCAGATAAGGCAGTTGTTGATGTCCAGGCGCTCCATACGCTTTTACAAAAATCGTGTGGTTGCCCATGACCTTCTGGAAGAGCTGATCGATACAGCGCGGTATGCCCCTACAGGGAGCAATAAACAGCAGGTGCAATGGCTGGTCTTTGAAAATACGACCGAGGTAAATCGCCTTGCTTCAATGGTGATTGACTTTGCGAGATTAATGCTTCCAATAACAACAGATGAGGCTATGGCTAAAAGTATGGAGCGTAAGATTGCGGCCCGGGATAAAGGGATAGATTTGATCCTGCGTGGTGCGCCGCATTTAATAGCTGTCCATTCCCCGGCGGATTTACCCTTTGTCGAGGCCGACTGTGCGATTGCTTTATCCTATCTGGAGCTTTATGCCTACGCGAAAGGGCTGGGGACATGCTGGGCTGGTTATCTGACTGCGGCGGCAAATTTCCACGAACCTCTTGCACAGGCTTTGGGTCTGCCAAAGGGGCACAAGTGCTTCGGCGCCGTGATGCTTGGCTATCCACAATACAAGTACACACGCATTCCGAAGCGTAACGCGCCGGTTGTGACATGGCGCCCGTAAAAGGAGATAACTCTGTCTTATACCATTTCGCTTTCAAGGGATAACGAGGCGGCAAGAAGGAGGCGCCGGAGACGTATTTGTACATACGTTGAGGAAGCCGACGACGCAGCCAACAAAGATAGCCAAAGAAAGCGAAGTGGTATTATGATTTTCTTTTCTTCTCCAGCGTAATCCCCAATGCTTCACTGAGAACTTCCGCCGGATCGAGAGTGACAAGGCCGGAGAGCCCTCCCAATTGCATCCGGCAGGACCCGCAGTCCGCGACAATTGCCGCCGCGCCGGTTTTCTTGATACGAGCTACAGCACTATTACCGATTTGAATGGCGGTAGCCTCATTACTTTTTTTAAATCCATAACTGCCGGAAAGCCCGCAGCAGTTATCATCAAGAATTTCACATGTGAGGCCGGGGATCAAAGACATCAGCTTTGCCGCCGGGTAACCGATACCCAGTGCCCGGAGGTGACAGGGAATGTGATAAGCAAGCTTACGGCGCATTTCCTGAAATTGCGGTTTGATATATCCCTCGTCCATCAGTTTGACTATGTACTCATGGATATTATAAGTATTCTCAGCGATCTTTTTTGCCTGCGGAATTTCCAGAATGTCCGGATAATCATGTAAAATAGCCTGACCGCAGGATGTGCAGCTATAAACAATATCGTACCCCGCGTCAATGTAGTTGGATAAAGAAGAGGCATTCTTTTGCGCAAAAAAACGGGCAAGCGTCAGGTTTCCATTACCAAGAGAGGGAAGACCACAGCACCATTGGGGTGGCAAGACGACATCTATGTTGAAGGATGATAGCAGGCGAATAATTTTTCTGCCGATATCAGGGCGGTAGAAGTTGATAAAGCACCCGTAGAAAAAGGCGACTTTCTTTATTCCTCTTGTCCGGGATTTCTTTTCGCTGTGCAAAGTCCGGAAACGGAATTTCGGGAAGGGGATGTAAGTTGCAATACCCATGGCGGAGAATATCTTTTTCCCGACTTTCGTTGCGGCAATCCTGTTGGCAAGCGGTGCGGTTAAAGAGCCGAGTACACTCAAATAGTAGTTGTTGGCGAAAAGGAGGTGAGCCGCCGTTCGGAGGTGTCCCATTCCATATATTTGCTGGGCTTTTAAAATAATTTCAGCTGGTTCCACGCCGCATGGGCAGGCCATTTCACAGCGCTTGCACTGGCTGCATAGAAGCACCCACTCATCCTCTGTTTTTTCCCTGTCCAAACGGAAACGCTGAGCATCAGGTCCCGCCTGCTTGGGCCCGGGGAAATCCGGGTTGACCCGCATTACGGGACAATTCTCCACACAGATAGTGCAGCGTATGCAGTGTTCGAAATTCATCGAATATACTCCATGCAGGATTTCGCCGCCATATGGGCTGTCGCCAGAGCCAGGCCGTGGCCGCATCCGTTTTTCAATATCTCTGTATCAGCCAGTATGCCCCCGCACACAAAAATGTTTTCCCACGGTGCACCCGCGGGCCGCAGGGATGAATCCACTTTGATTCCCGCCCGGCCAATGCCGTGGTTGAAAGAAAAATAATCATTCTCGAACCAAGTCTCTCGCGGGCCGGGAACGTGTACCGGCAGATTGAAAATGTTTTCGGTAATTGTTTCCCGCCCTGCTACAAGTCCACCGCCGACAAATGATCCGGTAGCCAGGATGAAAGCCTTTCCGTTAAGACTGTTTGGCCTTCCTTTGGATGCCGTCATCACAGCCTCAATGATCTTGCCCGATTTCTCCACGCCGATAACCGGCCACCCCCAGTAAATATCGCCGCCCTTTTTCCGGAAATAGTCTGTCAGCGCGTTGAACAGCCTTCTGCCGGGCATGGATGGTGGAATGGTCGGGATCTCAAAGACGGGCTTTCCTATACGGGTTGCTATCGTTTTGACAATTTCCGCTGCCGATTCCAGACCGAGAACGGCGGGGAAGGCAATCTTATCTTCGTCAATATTTTGTCCTTTCAGCCAGACAATAAAGGATTCGAGAAATTCTTTTTCCTCAAAATGTGACGCGATACCCATGGTGCTGGAAACACCGGCATCATATACTGAAAATTTAGTATTCTTGCGCCGGGAGAGAATATAGCTGGGATAAAAATCCTTGAGCCCGGCAAAGGTGATGATGTGGATACTGTCCTTAGTGTCTTGCGGTGCCGCTTCCATTGTTGAAGGAACGAGACACGTAGTCTTAAACGTGCCCAAAGCGGAAAGAACAAGACGATTTTCTTCGAGAGCGCCGGTATAGGGAATTACCATATCCATCATGGCCGCCTGAAAATTATCCAACGCCTCCCTGATTGTTTTTTCGGGGACAAGATGAAAGGGGTGTTCCGGTGGTAGTTCCTTAATGCCGAGCAGAGGATTGTGATCGCGGGAGCAAACGTCGATGCAGCCGGTGGAAAGACAAGCTGTCGGTTCCCCGCTGGTGACCAGGGCGACTTTAAAACCGCGTCCGGCAAGAAATGCTCCCGCCGTCAGGCCTGCTACCCCCGCTCCGATGATGATGACGTCGTATTCGGTAACGCTCATTGCGGTTTCTCCATGGCTAGGATGCCCAGATAGATATATTCCACAAGTTGTTCTTCCCGGAGTTGATCACCCCAGAGAGCGTATCTTATTCCTCGAAACCGTCGCTGGAGAAATCCTCGCAACATCTCCATGGACTGCTCTGGCGAGATAACACTCATGTCATTCATTATTCCAAGCGCGCGAAAAGTGCAAAAACCGCCCTGGCAGGGCCCCATACCCAGACGTGTCCGGTGCTGGATATCGCCGACATTTCGTGTGCCGGTCTGGTTGATAATCCGCTCCACTTCTTTCCTGCTGACCAGTTCACATTCGCAGACGATATCTTTCATATCCGCCAGCCGCCTGGAAAGAGGATAACCGCTCAATTCCTCCTGCCCGTCCAGTGGTATTTCCGCCGTTTCACAAGCTCTTTTGAGCTTAAAAGAAGCCATTATGGCATCGACCATCTTTTCCGCCATCAAACGGAAAGTTGTCAGTTTACCGCCCACAATACTATACATACCGTTGGCATGGTCGATAATCTGGAAACCCCGGGAAATTTCACGGCTGTCCATTTTTTTGGATTTGAGCAGCGGCCGGACACCGGAAAAAGCGCGGATAATGCGGGTATTGTTAAAATGCGGAATCATCCGTCCCGCCTCGCTGATGATGGTATCTACCTCTGTATATTCAATGCCTATTTTATCCGGGTTTTCCACTGCCAGT
>Ga0209638_1001851_pt1 | contig 13188 bp, 12 predicted proteins | sample BarGraNGADG00211_FD_184490 | JGI IMG/M metagenome (GOLD analysis project Ga0209638, IMG submission 184490) | Arctic peat soil microbial communities from Barrow, Alaska - Barrow Graham LP Ref core NGADG0002-211 (SPAdes) (version 2) | ecosystem: Environmental > Terrestrial > Soil > Wetlands > Peat... | reverse complement strand
CACCATGCAGGGTCCGATGGGCGTGCGCGGCGTGCAGGCGCGGCCATACAGCGCGCACTGGTCGGGATAGATGCGGCCGAGCACCACGCGCGCGCAATCGCAGCCCGGCGGCATCTCGCCGGCGCGCTTGCGCATGTCATCGTTGAACGAAGGATATAGCTGCGTCGCGTCATGGGCGGCGAACGTCGGGCGCAGGGCATAGCCGGACGCCGGGATGACGCCGATGCCGCGCCAGTTGGCGTCGACCACTTCCATAGTGGCGTCGAGCTGACGGCGCGCTGCAGGATTACCGCCGGGCCGCACCACTTCCGGATAGCAATTGTCCAGAAAGCAGCGTCCCTCGACGAGTTGGCGCAACACGGAATAGAGCGCAGCCACCAGGCTCTCGGCGGTGAATCCAGCGACCGCCGCGGGTATTCCGTGTTTTTCTGGTACGAAAGCCCATTCCTCGGGACCCATCACTGTCGATACATGACCGGGGCCGATGAGCGCATCGAAACCCGGCGTTCCTGAGTCGAGCAGCATGGCGACCGCCGGCCACGTGCGCCGCCCAGCCAGCAGGACGGATAGATTGTCCGGGATGCCTTCGGCCAGCATGGCTGCCACTGGCGCTGTGGTGGTCTCAAAGCCGGCGGCGAAGAAAACGACGCGGCGATGGGGATTTTCCCGCGCGATGCGAACGGCTTCGAGCGGGGACGCTATCGGTAAAATCTCGCCACCGGCGGCGCGTGCCTGTTCAAGCGAGCGCACCTCGTTTTTGCGAACATTGACCGGCACACGCAGCATGTCGCCGAACGCGACCAGAATGACCTTTTCTAAAAGCGCGAGCTGAATCGCCTGATAGATGATCTCCTCCGGACAAATGCAAACCGGGCAGCCCGGGCCCGGCACCAGCTCGATGCTCGGCGGCAAAGCTTTGCGCAAGCCGGTCATCGCGATCGATCGCTCATGACCGCCGCACACGTTCATCACCTTGAAACGGCGCGGTAGCTTCAGTGCACGAAGGCGATCAAGCCACTGCCGGGTGGTGGTGGTGGCCATTGTGGTGGGCCTCGTGAGGTTCGCTCGTGGTGTCTTGCAAAGTCCGAATTCTTGCAACCTCGGCGCGTAACCAGGCATCCCAGGCTTCGAGATTCATGGCCTTGCGGGCCGACAATGGGATGACGGGCGCGGCATTGGCGAGATCGCGGACGGCTTTTTCGGCACGCAATGGGTCGAAATCATCCATGACAGGTGAGAGATCCATTTTGGTCAGCAGCACAAGATCGGCCGCGCGGAACATGACCGGATATTTTGCCGGCTTGTCATCACCTTCTGTCATGGACAAGAGAACGACATTGCGATGCTGCCCGAGGTCGAAGCTCGCCGGGCAGACGAGGTTGCCGACATTCTCGATGAACACGATGTCAAGTTGGGACAGCGGCAGATCATGCAATGCATCGTGGATCATCCTCGCATCCAGATGGCAGGCGCTGCCGGTGGTGATCTGGACCGCGGGAACGCCATGGGCGCGAATACGCCGCGCGTCATTGTCAGTCTCAAGGTCCCCTTCGATGACCGCCACGCGAAAATCCGCCTTGAGTGCATCGATCGTCGCTTCCAGAAGCGCGGTCTTGCCGGCTCCCGGCGACGACATCAGGTTGAAGGCGACAACGCGGTGGCTATTGAAATGATCGCGGTTATGCGCCGCGACCCGATCGTTGGCGTTTAGCAGGCGGCCCATCACCTCGACGGTAGCGGCGTCTTCGGTGCCTGTTTGCGTCACTGTGCAGCCGCAAGTCTCACACATGAGAAGCCTCCACTGCGTCTTCACGCGTCTCAAACTCGATCCGCAGCAGCAGTAGTTCGTCGCCTGCGAGCAGATCGGTGTGCCAATCCCCGCAAGTCCCGCACAACAAGCGATTAGGCGCGACAATCGCCTCCGCGCCGCAGACGCGACAACGCACGCGCACGTCGGTCTCTTCGATCTCGATCTGCGATCCCTCGGCGATAGTGCCGGCGCAAACGAGAGGGTAGGCATTTTCGAGCAGCCGCGGCTCGACTCCCGAAAGCGGGCCTACCCCCAAGCAAACATGTCGCACGCGTGACGCGCGCTGCCCGGCGATATCCTCGATTTGCGCAATCAGGGCCTGGCAGATCGCGAGTTCATGCATAGCCCTCGGCTCCTTCGGCGGCGAGCACCTCGTCAAAGAGCTCCCAGGCGGAGCGCGCCTCTTGCGCGGTCATTTTTTGGATCGCGTAACCGACATGAACCATCACGAAATCGCCGTTTGCCACCGGCTCGTCCTGAAGCAGGAACAGGCTCACGTCCCTTTCGATGCCCTGAGCAGAGCATCGTGCCAGATAGCCGTCGACGGCAATAACCTGCATGGGAATTCCCAGGCACATACTTTTTCTCCGAGCCCTAGTTAATCACAATTATCCCGCTTGCGCCGGCAGAGTTGATCTAGATCAAAGCAACCGCCCGGATCGCACGCAATCTGTTAAGTTCAACTGCTAGCGGCCAATGCACCGAACGGTCACATTGCCCATCAGTTAGCACTTCCGTTCGATTGCCAAAGCTGCCTAGCAGAGTTGCGTATTCGCCACTGGCTGCCACGCGATGCGTTGCTAATAATAATAGTTGCGGTTCGAGTATATTCTTCGTTTTTCGTATTCCAACGAGGAGGTATCTCATGAGGGTTCATGGCCTCAGGGAGGAACTCGAACATCAGGGTATTTCCCGTCGCGAATTTTTAGCATTTTGCGCGTCGATGGCAGCGGTTCTGGGGCTGCCGGATAGCGCTGGTCCCGCGATAGCTGCGGCCGTGGAAAACGAAGCGAGACCGATCCTGGTCTGGCTTGAATTCCAAGACTGCGCCGGCAATACCGAATCCCTTCTGCGTGCCGGCCATCCAACAGTTGCTGATCTTATTCTCGATACAATTTCCCTCAGCTATCATGAAACTTTGATGGCTGCGGCCGGTAGTCAGGCCGAGCAGGCGCTGACGCAAGCCGTCCACGATAATGCCGGCAAATATATTGCGTTGGTCGAGGGCTCCATTCCGTCTGGCGCCGATGGGGCCTATTGCACGATCGGAGGCAAATCCGCGCTGCAAATTGCGCGCGATATCTGCGGGAATGCCGCTGCCACCATCGCGGTCGGCACCTGCGCCGCATTCGGCGGCATTCCGGCGGCGCGACCCAATCCCACCGGCGCTTTGTCGGTCGCCGACGCGGTCCCCGGCGTTAAGAACCTCATCAACATGTCGGCGTGTCCGGCCAATGCGGAGAACATCACCGCGCTTATCATTTACTACCTGACTTTGAAACGATGGCCTCCACTCGATCAGTATCGGCGTCCGCTCTTCGCCTACGGCAAGGCTATCCACGACAATTGTGAGCGGCGCGCGCATTTTGATGCCGGGCAATACGTCGAAGCCTGGGGCGATGAGGCGCATCGCCACGGCCACTGCCTCTACAAGATGGGATGCAAAGGGCCGGCGACGTCGCAGAACTGTCCGGTCGTGCGGTGGAACGAAGGTACCAACTGGCCGATCGGATGTGGTCACCCCTGCATCGGTTGCGCCGAGCCAAATTTCTGGGACACGATGACGCCGTTTTACGGGCGGCTCCCCAACGTCGCCGGCTTCGATGTCGGCAGCTGGGTCGACCCGGTCGGGCTTGGCCTGACCGGTCTCGTGGTGGCAGCGGCAGCGGTGCATGGTGTTGGAGAGATCGTGCGCCATCGAATTGCAGGCGGTTCTTCAAATGAAGACGGATCGGAGGCTGAGTGATGGCTCATATCGTTGTTGATCCGGTCACGCGGATCGAAGGCCATCTTCGCGTCGAGGCAGAAGTCGAGGGTGGTACTGTAAAAGAGGCATGGTCATCGTCGACGATGTTTCGCGGCATCGAGTTGATTCTGCGCGGCCGCGACCCGCGCGATGCTTGGGCTTTTACCCAGCGGATCTGCGGCGTGTGCACAACCGTCCACGCCATCGCCTCGATCCGCGCGGTTGAGAAAGCCATTGGCGCGATGCCGCCGCCCAACGCCCGCTTGCTGCGAAATCTCATCATGGCGGCGCAGGCCGTCCAAGACCACGTGATCCATTTTTATCATCTGCACGCGCTCGACTGGGTTGACATCGTGAGCGCGCTAAATGCCGATCCGGCCAAGACCTCCACGCTCGCCCAATCGATCTCGGACTGGCCGCTGTCCAGTACGAGCTATTTTTCCGGCGTGCGCGACCGCATCAAGACCTTTGTCGAGCGTGGCCAACTCGGCATCTTTGCCAATGCCTATTGGGGCCATCCGGCCTATCGGTTGCCGCCGGAGGCTAACCTCATGGCGGCGGCACACTACCTGGAGGCGCTCGACTTCCAGCGCCGGTTCATCAAGATCCATGCTCTTCTTGGGGGGAAGAATCCGCATCTGCAAAGTTTCCTGGTCGGCGGCATGGCGACGCCGCTCGATCCCGACTCTCAATCAGCGCTCAATATGGATACGATCGCGGCGCTGGATAAGTTGGTGGCCGAAGGCTTGGACTTTGTCAGCCGCGTCTACATCCCGGATGTGCTGGCGATCGCGTCCTATTACAAAGACTGGGCGTCCATCGGCACTGGTATCGGCAATTACATGGCCTATGGCGATTACCCGGAGGACGACAGCGAGAATCCTAGGCTATTCTTGCCTACGGGCATCATTCGTGGTCGGGATCTTGCAAAAACCGAGACGATCGATCAGGCCAAGATCACCGAGCAGATTGCCCATTCCTGGTACGATTATTCGGTCGGCGACGACAAGGGCCTCAATCCCTACAAGGGCGAGACCACGCCTCACTATACCGGGCCGAAGCCGCCTTATGAGAGGCTGGATGTCTCGCAGAAATACAGTTGGCTGAAATCACCGCGCTATGACGGCGAGCCGATGGAGGTTGGGCCACTGGCCCGAATGCTGGTTGCCTACAGCACGGGCCGCCCGGCCCGCGTCAAGGTCCTGGTCGACAAGGTCCTGAAGTCCCTCGGGGTCGGGCCGGAGGCGCTGTTCTCAACGCTCGGCCGGATTGCCGCGCGCGCGGTCGAGACCCAGGTGCTGGTCGAGTCAATGGGTCGTTGGGTCCAGGACTTGGCCGAGAACATGGCGCGCCGCGACTACCGCATCCAGGACAATTCGAAGTGGGATCCCAGCAGTTGGCCGCATGATTGTCTTGGCGCCGGCTTCCACGAGGCGCCGCGCGGGGCGCTCGGTCACTGGGTTCATATCAGCAACGGTTCGATCGTGAACTACCAGTGCGTGGTGCCGAGCACCTGGAATGCCGGTCCGCGTGACGCCAGTGGTCACCCGGGACCCTACGAAGCCGCACTGGTGGGCACTCCCGTCGCCAAGCCAGAGCAGCCGCTGGAAATCCTGCGAACTGTGCATTCCTTCGATCCGTGTATGGCGTGCGGCGTCCACGTGGTCGATGCGACGAAACGCGAACTGGCCCGGGTGAGGGTTATGTGAGTGCCATGGCAATAGCAGGTACCAAAAACACCGATGTTGAACGGGTCTATATTTGGCAACTGCCCGTTCGCTTGACGCATTGGCTGATCTTTTTCTCGGTCATCGTGCTGTCCGCGACCGGTTATTATATCGGTCATCCCTTCATCAGCGTTTCGGGTCCGGCACGAGATCATTTTGTGATGGGGACCGCGCGCGTCGTGCATTTGTATGCGGCGATCGTGTTCGCGCTGTCGGTGCTGGTTCGTATCTATTGGATGTTTGCCGGAAATGTCTATGCACGCTTGACCCAGCTCATCCCGCTCAGGCGCGAGCGGTTTCGCAGCTTCTGGGAAGCAGCGATGTTCTATTCTTTCATGCGACGCGAACCGGAGGAATGCGCGGGTCATAACGCGCTGGCGGGCTCAAGTTACGCCATGATCTTCGGTGTATATCTTCTCATGATCGCGACCGGTCTTGCCCTTTATACGGTCGACGCTTCGCCCAGCTCCCCGTTCCAGGTTTTCGACTTTTTGATACCGCTGTTTGACGGTCTACAGATGGCGCGGCTGATCCATCACATCGGCATGTGGATTGTGCTAATGTTCGCCGTGGTTCACATCTACTTCGTGATCGTTGCGTCGGTCGCCGAACGCATCGGAACGTTCGACTCGATCGTTTCCGGCTACAAGTTTTTGTCCAGGCGAAAGGCAGGCATCTCGTGAGCGGGAATTCCGTACGAGAGCCGGCTATGAAAACTATCGGCGTCCTCGTTCTCGGACTTGGCAATGTGTTGCTTGGCGATGATGGACTTGGTGCCGCTGCGGTTGCTCGCGTGGAGCGCACCTATCGGATCCCGCCTGACGTACATTTGGAAGACGGGGGGACGCTTGGTCTGTCCCTTTTGGGACTGCTTACGGAATCGGACCGTGTGATCCTTGTCGATGCCGTTCGTACCGACAGCCCACCGGGGACCCTTGTCCGGATTGACGGAGAGGAGGTAATGGATGCCGTGCGCGATCGTCTGTCGCCGCACCAGGTCGGAGTTGCCGATCTTCTGGACGCCGCACGCCTCATCGATTGCTATCCGGCTAGCGTTACGCTGTTGGGGCTCGTGCCGGAAGCCATCGACTTGAGCGTGGTCCGATCGGATGCGGTCGAAGTGAAGCTTGACATACTTGTTGAGGCCGTCGTGCGTGAGGTGCAAAGCCTTGGCTACAAGATGCTTCCCGAAACCGAGAGTGAAGGCCGGCATTACCCTATTCGCGATTCTACTCACCATTTCGGGATGTGAGCGCAATTCGCCCAAAATGCCGGCTGGACTGTTAGCGTCGCGCGCGGCTCAGCAAGCCGGGGGCGTCATCTTTGCGGCCAACTGCGCGATTTGCCACGGCGCCAAGGGTGACGGCCGCGGCCAACGCCGGGAGGGAATAAATCCACCACCCGCCAATCTCACTCTGCCGCCCTGGTCGGATGAGGCAAGTGCGATCCGGATGCATGGTGTCATCCAAAATGGCATGCCCGGAACCGCGATGGCGTCATGGCCGATGCTCAGCGATCGGCAAATCTGGGACGTAGTGGCCTATATCCACTCGCTAAAAGGTTTTTGAATCGATTGTTAGTCGCTGGCCCATGCACATGGCAGCAGAGCTGGCCGCAACAACATAGTTCAACACCGGCAGCGCTTTGATCAGGATCAATCCCTGCAGGATTATTTGGTAGAATAATTTAATTTAATGGTTCAGTGCTTTTCGCCCGGGCGACGAAGGGCACTGGCCGGCTGACCAGCGGGAGATGGTGATGCGGGCCAAGCGGTGGCTGCTCGTCCTTGCGCTGCGGATGATCGCCTTAACGATGGTCCTCGTTGGGGTGCAAGCAGCAAGCGCCCAAACTGCCGCAGATAGCGCCAACGCCACGTGCCTTGGCTGTCACGGCACGCCGGGGTTCGCCGCGCCTGGTGCTGGCGGACAGATGCGCCCGCTCTTCGTGCCGGCGGACCAGTTCGCCAACAGCGTCCATGGCGACGCGGGGCTGCGCTGCGTCGACTGCCATACGTCGATCACAGAAGTGCCACATAAGAACCTGCCGGCAACGGCGGCCGCGCGCGACCAGCAGAGGCTGGCCATCGACAGAAACTGCGGCAATTGCCACGCCAAGGCCATGCAGAGCTACACGGAGACCTATCACGGCAAGGTCGCCGCCTTGGGCTATGCCAATATCGCCACCTGTTCCGATTGCCACGGAACCCACGCGATTCTGCCCGCCCGCAATCCAGCGTCGAGCGTGGCGCCGGGCAACCTGCTGAAGACCTGCAAGAAGTGTCATCAGGACGCGACGGCGGGATTTGCGACATTCGAGTCGCATGCGACGACCGACGACTTTATGCATTATCCCTATGTGTGGATTGCCTCGAAATTCGTGATTGCGGCGGTCGGCGGCGTGCTGGTGATTTTCTGGATCCATTCGGCGTTTTGGTTCTACCGCGAATTGCGCGACCGCCAGCAGCGCAGGCTGCGGCCGCATGTTCGCGCGGAGGCACTGCCGCCCGCCGAAGGCCGCTATTTCCAGCGCTGGAGCGCCCTCTGGCGTTGGGCTCACTTCTTATTCGCGGTCAGCATCATCCTGTTGGTCGCGACTGGGCTGACCTTGCTCTATCCGAACACGGCCTGGGCACCGGTGCTGGAACGGGCCATGGGCGGACCGGTAATCTCCGGCATCATTCACCGGGTCGCCGCCGTGGTGATGGTCGCGGTTTTTGCCGCCCACATCGTCTATGCCGCTATCCACATCGCGCTTAACTGGAAAACCTTCAAAATCTTCGGGCCCTATTCGCTGATGCCGAACTGGCAGGACGCCGCCGACATCGCCGCCATGTGCAAATGGTTTGTCGGCAGGGCCCCACGGCCGATTTTCGACCATTGGAACTATCAGCAGAAGGTCGATTACTGGGCGCCGTTCTGGGGCATCACCATGCTGGTCGCGACCGGCGCCATGCTGTGGTTTAAGACGCTCACCGGCGCCTTCCTGCCGGGATGGGTATTCAATGTCGCCACGGTCGCCCATGGCGATGAGGCCGTACTTGCCGCCGCTTATTTGTTCACGGTGCACTATTTTGTGAATCACTGGCGGCCGGACAAATTCCCGCTCGACGTCGTCATCTTCACCGGCTCGATGCCGCTCGAAGAGTACAAGCGCGACTACACCGTCGAATACAATCGCCTGGTGAAAACCGGTGAATTGCAGCAGTACCTGGTCGACAAGCCGTCGCGGCCGATGACGTTCGGCTCCAAGGTCGTGGGCTTCAGTCTCGTGGCCGTCGGGCTGGCGCTGCTCGTAATGATGGCGATTGGGGTCAGCGGGAATCTGATAGCCAGCTGAGCGACGCCTACCGTTACGCAGCACGCCTTTGCCACGTTCCCGTTGTATGTACCGCTGACGGTCCTGAATAGCGATCCGCGCGCGATCTTCACAGCTGCCAGCAAGGCGCAGGCCAATGCCGATTTGATGCACGCGCAGCAGCGCTGCACAAATGTCGCCCCGTCGTAAGACGGGATTTCGCGGTATTTGTCAGGAAACGTCGCCGAACCCGGCGCCGGGTTAATTTGCGCCAATCTGCGGATCACAATCAGGACTGCCGTATTGATGCCGTCGTCCGCAAACTCCCATAGGTGATAGTCGACCCAACCCATGGCGACCTGAATCACCTTATGAAACACTTGCGGACTGGTCGGCGCGCGTACGGCTACGCCTCGCACGTCAAAGGATGATCTTGTGTCAATTGGATTTCCCATTCGGCCACTCACAATTGCGCTGATCGGCGGTCTGGGTATCGCTGTGGCGGCCATGGCGCACGCTGCTTCGGATGGCGAGGTAGCCAAGATCGTCGACCAGCAAATTCGGGCCGCGCTGCCGAAGACCGGTCCCGGCGGTGCTGCCATTGTCATTCGGACGGACGGGCGAACGCTGTTCTTCAATTACGGTATGGCCGACCCTACCCGTCAGATCACCTCGGACGTGCTCTTCAATCTCGGATCGGTCGGCAAGGTCTTCGATACCGCGCTCCTTGAGATTGCCGAACAACAAGGCGAGTTAAGCCTGGACGATCCGGTGGCAAAGTATGTTGTCGAGCTACAGCAAGGTGCCGACGTTCGACGGATCACGCTGCGCCAGCTCGCGACCTATACTTCGGGTTTTGTGCTTCCGCAGGATCATCCGCCGTGGCCCGAGGAGACTTTCACACTGCCGGAATTTATTGCCACGCTCAATGCCTGGACGTCCGATAAGGACCACGCGCCCGGCAAACAGAAGATCTATTCGCACGCCGGCTTCGTGCTCATACACCTTGCGCTGGAACGCCGGTTCGGTCTGTCGTTCGATGAACTAATGACGCAACGCCTGCTTAAGCCGCTTGGTTTGCGCTCTACAACGCTGCCGACGGCATCGGCTAATCCGAAGCTAAATCCACGCGGGGAGATTCCAAAGTTCCTCGCGCGCCGCGCAGTACAGGGCTATTCGGAAGACGGGACGCCGATCGGCGAGCCCGGAAATCTGCAAGGCTATTACCACTGGCTGGGAACCGGTCAGATGTACGCATCCGCTCGCGACATGGCCGTGTTCCTGGCGGCCAATCTTGGCGAACTTCCGGGTCATGCGGCGCTCCAAGAGGCAATGCGCCGCGCGCAGCAAGGCAAGTTTCCGATTCAAAAAGACTTGTACCAGGCGCTTGCCTGGGAGGTGCACAAGGGCGACGAATTAATCGTCGACAAGTACGGCGGGATGAACAACGCCTCGGCCTATATCGGATTGCTACCTGAACGAAAGATAGGCGTCGTCATTCTGGGCAATCGCGGCAGTATGGCGGTGGAGGACGTGGGACGCCGTATTATCCGCGCACTGGCGGGGCGATAAGCGCGCTTTGTCGCCGATTCGATACCTGTCCCTTCCGAAAATTCCCTGTCCCTGCTCAAAAACCTATCCGGTCTGGGAATCGATTTGGCGATGGAGATCGCGACTGACGGATTTTGATTAGTCGAATAGAACACCGGCTGCCCTTACGACGTGGATACCAATGCATCGGCCTTGGGGTGCCATTCTGTTCGAGCGCGGCAGTTGTTCAATGGAACCACGGTCCGCGCCGAAACGGGCGGGCATGTTCGGTCGCCAAAATAGATCACGCGGCGCATCGTTCGTAGCGATGGTGCAGACCGCCAACTTGTGGGAAGGCGATAATGGTGCCTGCAGACGGTGGCTGTATGGGGCGAGGTTGCGGACAATCCTTGCCGAGCGAAAGATGCGTTCTGCTCTTGTGAGGATACTGACAATAACTCGATAGGACGTCGCGCAAGTGACGTTCGTTAAAGATAATGATGTGATCTAAACATTCGCGTCGGATCGAGCCAATGATGCGCTCGACATAGGCGTTCTGCCAGGGTGACCGCGGCGCGGTAACCACCTCCTTGATGCCCATCACCTGAATACGATCGCGAAAGGCCGGACCATACGATGCGTCCCGGTCCCGGAGCAGATACCGCGGTGCAGTATCCCAAGGAAAGGCCTCGGTCATTTGGTGAGCGAGCCAGACTTGCGTTGGATTTTGGGTGACCGCGACGTGAATAACCCTTCTGCGGTCATGGCCGAGGACGATCAAGGCATAGAGAAGCCGGAATGTCGCAGTTGCAACAACGAACATGTCGACGGCGGCAATGTCGGTCAGGTGGTTGTGCAGAAAGCTACGCCAGGTCGGGGAGGGGACTTTGGGCCGCCACGGCAGGTATCTTCCGACCGTGGCTTGGCTGACCTCGATGCCGAGCTTGAGCAGTTCGCCGTGGATGCGGGGCGCGCCCCAGAGCGGGTTTGCCATGCTCATCTGGCGGATCAAATCACGGATCTCGGTGCCCATCTTGGGCCGGCCCAGACGGCGTGATCGCCACCGCCAGTAGAGGCGGAAGCCTTTGCGATGCCACTGGACGACGGTGGCTGGTTTGACCAGCACCACGGCGTTGAGGACCTGCGGCCAAACCCGGTAAAGCCACACCCAGAGGAGCCGGTCTGTGGAGAAGAGCCGAAGCTGACCAGGGCATTGCCGCCGCAGGACAGTCACCTGATGTCGCAGGGCGACGAGCTCAAGCTCCAGGGAGGCGCGGCTGCGAGCGCGGAACGAGAGCAGGGAAACGAAGGCGGAAAGAATTGTGAGCATACCCACGACGGTATGGCGGTGACGCGAAAATCTCTAGCCTTTTTCGGCCTTTTGGAGTTTTGAGCAACCACCGGTCTGCGCATCACTATCCACCAGTTCCGGCACGCCGCGGCGGCCATTTATCTCAAGCATCGACCTGGCGAATACGAGACGGTTCGTCGGCTATTGGGGCATCGAAGCATTCGTACTACGACCAATTTCTACTGCGGCCTTGAAACCATCCATGCGACGCGGTTGTTTGACGAAATCGTCCGCCAACATCTGACATTCGAGCCTGAGACCGTGTGACCAGAGAATCATAGGTAGGATCCATGAAAGACAAAAAGCATCCGTCCAACGGGCCAGGGAAATCCGGAGCAAAGATTCGCTCTCTGCCAATCCAATTGTGGCCTGCGGCCGACAAGAATGCATGGGGAGCCGCCTGTCGGCCCAGTGCACGCCTGAAGCGCGGTGGCGCCGCCAGCCATCTCAAGCCTGTCACGCGGAATGACCTCGCTCAGCGGTACGGCTACTTCCTCGATTATCTGTCAAGGTCGAATTGGCTTGATCCGAGTGCAGGTCCGGGCGCGCATGTAACGGCACAAGTCGAGCCCTACATCGCCGAACTGAAGGAACGGGTCAGTTCGGTTACGGTCTATGGCTCGATTTGCAAGTTACGTCGCACCACTCAACTGATTGCACCGGATCGAGATCTTGGCTGGCTCATCGAGATCGAGCGTGATCTGGCATTTGATATGAGACCCCGATCCAAACGTGATCGGCTTGTTTTGACGGAAGTCCTTATTGACGCCGGGTTGACGCTCATCGCTGAGGCCGAAACAACTGACGGTCTGACAAATCTCGCTCGGGCGAGAATGGTCCGCAACGGCCTTATGGTGGCATTGCTCGCCTGTTGTCCGGTTCGGTTGAAAAATTTTGCCGCCTTGGAAATCGAACGCAGTATCGTCAAGGTCGGTGCGTATTGGTGGATCGTGCTCGCTGGTTCGGAGACCAAGGAAGCAAGGCCAGACGAGCGACCGGTGCCAGACTATCTTACGCAGTATATCAATCGTTACATTCAGACATACCGGCCAATCCTCGCCAGGACCGATGAGATTTCGAACGCCCTATGGCTCACATCGGATTATGGGAGACCTATGATCTACGCATCGGTTGGCGAGACCGTTACGGAAACGACTCGATCAACTGTCGGTGTGAACCTCAGCCCGCATCTCTTCCGCGCGGCGGCTGCTTCAACGGCCGCCGTTTACGGCGGCAGCACTCCGCGCCTCGGCAGTGCGCTTCTCCATCAGAGAGACAGCTCAGTCACAGAGGCGCACTACAACCGCGCGACGAGCATGAGCGCCGCCCAAGCGTACGCCGCAATCAGTGAGAGGTATTGGCACGAGTGATTGAAAATCGCAGTGTCGGTGGTTCGATTCCGCCCCTGGGCACCACTCGCTTCAATCAGCGCTGAAATGATTTATCTTTTTCGCGTTTTATCCAACCCTGCTGTCGAGGGTTGGGAATTTTTGTCCGACCTTTGTTCCGT
>Ga0209638_1001850_pt1 | contig 13194 bp, 10 predicted proteins | sample BarGraNGADG00211_FD_184490 | JGI IMG/M metagenome (GOLD analysis project Ga0209638, IMG submission 184490) | Arctic peat soil microbial communities from Barrow, Alaska - Barrow Graham LP Ref core NGADG0002-211 (SPAdes) (version 2) | ecosystem: Environmental > Terrestrial > Soil > Wetlands > Peat... | reverse complement strand
ACGGGCGAGAGTCCGGCCTCAGCGCCCAGCCGCGCCGCGGCGTCCTCATCGCAATCCATTACGACCCACTGCTCGTCCATACCCATCCTTAAGCCCCAAAAGCAAAGGCCCGCGCGTTTCCCTGCGAGAAACATACGCGGGCCTCAATGATGATCCCGGCTTACGATCAAGCGCAGGTTAGAATCTCTTCTTCTTTCTCTTCGGTCTGGCAGCCTTGGCCGCATCCGGCGTCTTCTCAGCAGCCGACTCGATCTCCTGCTCGGTGCCGCCACCGTTCGATGATGCTATTTCCACCATCGGCTTCTCATCAACAGCCTTTCTCCTCGGCGTCTTGCTGCCCTCCGCGAGCTTATCCCACACAATAACCAGCGGGGTGGCGTTAAAGATCGACGAGTAGGTTCCGATGATGATACCGACCATCAGCGTGAGGTAGAAGTGCCTCAGCAACGGTCCGCCAAAGGCGACCAACATAGCCAACGTCATAACGACTGTAAAGGACGTATTGATCGACCGTGACAGCGTCTGGAGGATACTCCTATTGGCAAGCTGCTCAAAGGACTCTCCACGCTGCCTATGCCTTAGATTCTCGCGGATTCTGTCGAACACGACAATGGTATCGTGAACGCTGAAACCGATGATGGTCAGCACCGCGGTCACGAACAAGCTGTCCGTTTCCCACTTGAACCAGTGCCCCATAATCGCGAATCCACCGAGGATGAACAGCGCGTCATGGATAAGCGCAATTACCGCGCACGTCCCATACTTAAGACCGGTCAGCAAGCCTCCGATAGCAAACCTGAATGTCAGGTAAAGGACAATCAGCGCAGAGGCAAACACAACCGCCCAGAACGCCTTAGTCGTCAGTTCTTTGCTGATGGTAGGTCCAACGCTGGTCACGGAGTCAAATGCCGGCAGTCCGTTTTGATCCTTCGTGGCGAGCTGGAACTTGTCATTCAGCGACACACGGATGGCATCGAGCTTCGCGTTGAAGTCCTTGCTCTCCGAGAGTAGCTTCGTGGTAATGAACGCGGTCTTTCCTTTCTCCACAAGCTGGACTTCACTGTCCGGTGAAACCGCGTCCACCGCATCCCTAACCTTGTCCCCCGGCACTACCTGCTCAAAGCTGGCCTGAACGGTCGTTCCCGAGGTGAACTCTATACCCGGCCTCAGGTGATACATAGAGAGCGTGATAGCCCCAGGAACAATCAGCACAGCGCTCAAGGCAAAGAACCAGTTTCGCTTCCCGACAATGTCCCAACCCGAGCTAGCAATGCGACCGGTGGAAAGCCCGTAGAGATTCGGGTTCTGAGCCCACTCCCAGTTCACGAGCAGGTGCAGGAACGTTCTGGTCACCGTGATTGCGGTGAACATACTGATGGCGACACCAAGAAGCAGCGTAAAGGCGAAGCTCTTCACCGATGGGCTGCCGTATCCCAGTAGGATGGCGCAAGTTATCGCCGTACACATATTCGAGTCAAAGATCGCAGTAAACGCTCGGCCAAATCCGGCGTCAATCGCGGCCCTGAGTGTCTTGCCGCTCTTAAGCTCTTCCTTGAGGCGCTCAAAGATCAGAATGTTCGCATCAACCGCCATACCGATGGATATGATCAACGCCGCCACACCCGCCAGGGACACCGTGACGCCGAGTATCTTGAACACCGCAATGGTGAAGAGCGCATAGAGAGCGAGCGCAATGTCAGCCAACACACCCGGAAGCTTGTAGTAAAGCGCCATGAACAACAGAACCAGCGCCAAACCGGCAATACCAGCTACAAGCACTTGCGCAATCGTCTTGGTTCCGAGGCTAGGTTCGACTGTGTCCTTTGCGATAACCTTTAGAGGCACCGGCAGGGCGCCGGCGTTGAGGAATCCAGCGATCCTCGTTGCTTCCTTCAGGTTTGGGAATCCCTCGACGATGGCCTTGCCATCCGTGATCGGCTCGTTGATCTTCGGAGCCGTAAGCAGAGCATCGTTGTAGAACACACCGAGGATCTCATTGACGTGACCCTTGGTGAAATCGCCGAACTTCTGCGTGCCTTCCTTGTTGAACTCGATCTCGATAATCGGTTCGCCTGTGGCCGGCTTCATAGCAGACTTCGCATTACCCAGCAGCAGGGCGCCGGTCAACTCCGGCTTCACGGCGGGAGCGCCAACAACCTGCTCCAGGATTTTCTGCCTGGTCTGCCTGTTCGCTACTCTGTCTTTCTCAGTATTCTCAGGCACTTCCGTAGTGGTCAGGGTCTCTCCGCGCGGACCGGTGAATGTGTAACTGCGCTGTTCAGCCCCGGAGACGTCCATCTTCCACTTGGCCAACGGATTCACCGGCGACTGGACATCCTTCATGTAGTAGAAGTCCAACGCCCCGGTATTCATCAGGTCCTTCAGGGCCTGATCCGTGTCCTTCGCGCCAGGAAGCTCGATGACCAGCCTCGGCCTGTCAGCAGTCGCATTCTCAACGCGAACGATCGGCTCCGTGACACCGGCGACACCACCAACGCGCCTTATCATCGTCTCCCTGATGGTTGACATCTTCGCTTCGCGTTCTCCGACATCCGTAGGCCAGTCAGTCGGCTTCGTAGGGTCGATCTGCAGGACCACCCGCAAACCACCCGCGATGTCCAGGCCACGATTGATCGGCTTCAGGACACACGTGATCCCCGCAGCCAGCATGAGCACGATAACGAACAGTAACAGTTTTTGGTATTTGGACACTATCTATCCTCCAAAACAAGTTGCCCAAGACACAATATAGGCCGGTGCGCGCGAAAGTTCCCGCGACCAGCCCCATAACAAGACAGAGCTATTATATCGGCTGCGCTGTCCACTGTCAACAAACGAGCGGTTCGGTTTCGCTCCGCTATCACCCATCTGCTATAATGGCGCAAGTCCGGACGAGCGAAGGAGCCTGCACCATGGAGATTCGTATTCTCGGCACAGCCGCCGCCGATGGATGGCCCGCTGTGTTCTGCGGCTGCGAAACATGCAACCGCGTCAGGGTGGCAGGTGGGCGCAGCGTAAGAAGCCGCGCCTCGATACAGATCGATGACATCTACAAGATCGACCTCCCGCGCGATACCTATTATCACGTCATCCGCGATGGGATCAACCTCTCTGAGCTCGCGCACTTATTCTTCACGCACTCCCACGGGGATCATTTTGACATCACGCAGATCGGGTACTTCCGGCCGCCGTTCGCACACAATCTCAAGAACGCCCCGGTGAAGATATACGGAAATGAGACCGTCACCAGTGCCATCGCCAACAGATTTGGCGAAAGCCTTCCGATCGAGCTGATTACCGTTCAGCCGTTTGTACCCGTCAAAGCAGGCGGCCTAACGTTCACTCCCATAACCGCTCACCACCAGATTGGCGAGTTGTGCCTGAACTATACTATCGCATCCGCTGACGGCAGGACCGTCCTCTACGCCTCCGACACCGGCGAGTATGAGCAGGAGACCCTGGACTACCTGAAGGCCCAGAGCTTCGATCTGCTGATCATCGAGTGCACCCAGGGCACACTGCCGGGCGCAGCGACCTACCACATGAACTTCGAGGCCGTGCTCCGCCTGCGAGACAATTTGGTCAAGGCCCACGCAGCCGAACCTTCCGTGAGGACCGTTATCACGCATTTCTCGCACAATATCGGGCTGCTGCATGAGGAGTTCGAGGCGATAGCCAACCCGGAAGGGATCGAAGTGGCCTATGATGGCATAGCGCTGAGCGTCTAGGGCTTGTTCAGCATCTCCGCCGCCAGAGCGCCCGCAGCCGAGGCAGCGAGGAAGAACTCAGGGTCCTGCTCGAATGATCGGCCCATGCTGGACATACGAACGCCTTTTTCTTGAAGCTCGATGATTCCGGGCTGACCGTCGAGCACGCGGACTTTGTGCCTATACGAAATCGCGCTGTGCGCTATCTGCTCCTGAATCATGTTGAGCCTCATCTGATCGATAACCGGCAGCGCCACGGCGCACTTCGTCAGGGCAACCAGGCCTAGCGCAGTCAGCGTGTGGTGACTGAGGCCGTGGTGTCGGGGTCGAGGGTCCGCATAGCTGATGCGCGCAATCGCAATCGCGCTTCCCGCAAGCAGGTTCACGGCGTTTACGATCTCCCCCTGCTCGATGGCCGAAAACCCGAACTGGGTCCCTGTCCCTGCGTGTCCAGGCCCGGGGCAAATGATCACGGCGTCCGCGCCAACGGCCTGCTTGGCTGCGATAAGGGCGGTGTAGATGTTGATCGCCTCGATCTCGCCGCCGAATGCCTGCCCGCAGGTGATCGTGGAGTCGATAAGGCCTTTCTCTCGAAGCTCGGTGGCCGCGCGGCTGAACGCCAGCGGCAGCGCGGCACTGTCGGTCATGATGTAGGCAACCTTCGCGCGGTTCCGTGTCAGGCGTTTGATAGCTCCTGCCGCAGGCGCGAGCTGGCTGTGGAGCTGGCCGATTACAACCGGCATTGAGCCGAGTGACTCGAACTTCTCAATCGCCTGCCTATGCGGGGAATCCTCTTCCTCGACCGAAAGCACCGTATGCTGGACGGATGTGTAGCGGGCCTTGACGATATGGCCGCACTCCTGCGTCCCCTCCCTTTCTAGGGGAGGGCCAGGGAGGGGTTCGCTCAGATTCGCCATCACGAAGTCGAACCCGCCGGTGCCCAGCCCCTTGCCGACCGCGGTCGTGTTGAGAAGGACCTCATCGCCGACTGATACGGTGCCGGTCAGGTGCGTGTAGGCAATCGCGCGACGGGATTCGCCTGCGATATCTACCGTGATTTCGCAGGCGCCTTCTCTTACGGAGTCTATTGACTTGACCACGCCTCTAGCACGAGTGAGTAACAATCAGCCCTCATATCCGACAGCGCATTCGATCAGCGCGGCGACGAACTCCGCGGACTTCGCAAGCTCGCCGACCGTGGTCTCCTCGGATACGGAATGCGCTCCCGAGTATCCCGCGCCGACGACGACCGCAGGAATGCCGATGGAGTTGTAGATGTTCGCGTCGCTGCCGCCCCCACCCTCGAGGAACACAGGCTCAATGCCGATCTTCAGACTCGCAGCCATAGCGAGCTTCACGACAGCGTCCTCCTGAGCCCACCGATAGGTAGAATACTGCCGGGTGCTCTGAACGACTGCTTTCGCCCCGATCTTGGCGGCTTCTTCCTCGAAAAGGGTTGTCATGTGCCGTATCTGCTCGTCGAGCTTGTCGTTATTGCGGCTCCTGGCCTCCGCGCCGATGGTGACCAGGTCAGGAACGATGTTTCGGGCCTTGCCGCCCTCGATACGTCCGATATTCGCGGAGGTCTCTGCATCGATGCGGCCGAGCCTCATCTTCGCGACCGCGTTGCTTGCGGCGACGATTGCGCTGACGCCTTTCTCAGGCGCTATCCCGGCGTGAGAGGCCGTGCCGTGGATTTCCACGGTCATAGTGTCGTGGGTCGGGGCGCTCATCGTGATCCCGGCGACAGGCCGCTCGGTATCGAAAACGTAGCCCATTTCGCCCTTGACCTTGGAATGATCCATTTCCCGCGCGCCTCGCAGACCCTGCTCCTCGCAGATGCTGAACAAGACCTGGATATCGCCACGCGGCGCGTTTCGCTCGAGCACATCACTGACTCCCTCGAGCACTGACGCGATTCCCGCCTTATCATCCGCCCCGAGGATGGTGGAGCCATCGGTCTTGATCGTATCGCCGTCGAAAACGACCTTCATCTTGTCCGTCGGCTCGACCGTGTCCATATGGCAGGACAGGAAGATCGGCGTCGCGGCCTCGACTGTGCCTTTCTTGAACGCGATCACGTTCCCGGCGTTGCCGTCGATCTTCGCGCCGGAGTCATCCTCCCCTACCTCGAAGCCGAGCGAACTCAGCTTTGCCTTGACATAGTCGGCGACGCCGCGTTCGCCGCGGGAAGGGCTGTTGATCGCAACCAACTCCAGGAATGTCTGTTTCACGCGCTCGGCGTTAATCATCGAATCACCTCGTAAGGGTCACCTTGCTCAAACCTCGCGGTCTGTCGGGATCGAAGCCTCGCGCGACCGCAAGATAGTATGCAAGCAATTGGAAAGGAACGATGTAGAGCAGCGGGCTCAGCTCCTCGAACACAGTCACGTCCAGCTTGAACGGAGTGGTGGCATACGAAAGGATCTCTTCCTCGCTGCTGATGATCGCGACCTCTGCCTTGCGGTCGCTCAGGCGGGCCGCCATCTCGACCATCGCACTCAACGCCTTGCCAGGGGGAGCGCAAAGGAAGCAGGCTTCGCTTTCGTGAACGGCTGCAATCGGCCCGTGCACAAAGTCTGCAGCCGAGTAGGCCAGCATGCCCACGTAGCTCGTCTCAGCCAGTTTCAGGGCCGCTTCGAGCGCAGTGCAGTAGTTCAGGCCGCGGGAGATCACATAACCATCCTGCATGAACCTATAGCGCTCGGCCTTCGCCTCGCAGTAGGGTCCTATGGATAGCACCGACTTCATGGCATCCGCGCATTCCACCAGATGGTTCGTCGCGTGCGCAACGTCGTTCGCAAGAGAAGAACTGAGCAGAAACAGTGCGGCGAGGGTAGACGTATAGGTCTTGGTTGCTGCGACTCCCTGCTCTTGACCGGCGTGGCAGAGGATGTTGTGATCGGCGATCTGCGTGAGCGTGGAGCCGGGGACGTTGGTTATCGAAGCAGTAAGAGCCCCCGATTCCTTGGATTGCTTCAGATACTCGGCAACATCGGTCGCTTGACCGGACTGCGAAATGCCGATCACAAGAGCACGGTCCATTTTGAGTTTGGCGGAATAGAGAGTATAAACGGACGGATCGGCAAGCCCGACCGCGAGCCCGTTCTTGATCTCCAATAGATACTTGCCGTAGATAGCCGCGTGGTCCGATGTGCCACGCGCCGCCATGACGACGAAATCGATGTCCCTTGATTTGATCTCCGCTGCGAGCTTGCCTACGGTCTCCTGCTCGGCCTCGGCCATTCTGCGGATAACTTCCGGCTGCTCATGAATCTCCTTGAGCATAAACGACATTGTTCATTTCCTCCTTGGAACGATGCGGTCAACGCTGACCGCGAATGATATGCAAGCACACGGAGCATCCTGAGCATCCTGAGCTTGTCGAAGGACGAAGGGCGCTCCGTGTGCGTCCACTAAGCGTGAAATTCTGAAACCACTGAGTCATATTGCTTTACTATCTCTTCGGTAAGCGGCGAGTCGCTCGACAGGCCGCTGATCTTCGCAAGCGCGCCCGCGGGACCTTCCTGCTTCACCAGTTCCTGAAGGCGCGGCGCGCTTGGATCACCCGCCGGGTCGAAATGCAGCGCCGCGGCGATTGCCTTGCACAGACATTTCGGTTCCACGCCGGATTCCATGGCAAGCTTCGCTCCACCGACCAGCCTATCCTCTGGGCCTAGCTTTCGTACCGGATCGCCGCCCACGCGCGCGACCTGATCGCCCAGCGCAACGTTGGCGAACCGGGTCAACAGGTCCTCGATGTGCGCCTGATGCATTGCGGGATCAAAACCGTGCTTGGCGATCAGCGCCTTGCCGGTCTCCTCAAGCGCCCCGCGAACCGCGGCAACGATCTGCGGGTCCTGCATCGCCTGATACACGAATTCGTACCCCTTGAGATACCCGAAATACGCCGATGCCGCATGACCGGCATTGTGCGTGTAGAGCTTTCGGTCAACAAATGCCTGGAAGTTGTTCTCGGGCTCGATCCCCGCGATCTCCGGGAACTCGCCCTTGATGCCGGCGCGGGAGATCGGGAGGTGCTTGTAGGGTTCCACAATCACGAGCAGCGGGTCCTCGCGCTTCTGCTCCTCGGTCATCACCGGCACCATTCGCCCGACTACGCTCTCGACAAAACCCACCTTTTCGTCCAGATATGCGTGAAACTCCGAGGGCAGAGCGTCCTTCACTTTGCCCTTGAGAAACGCGGCCATGTGCTGGAGGTTTTCGCAGATGATGATATTGATCGGCTCCGTCACGCCTGCCTTAGCGCGGGCCTGGATACCTGCCGCGATTGTGGGCGCTACGCGGGGAAGCACATTCACGCCGACAGCGGTGCACATCAGGTCGGCAGTGCGTATCTCCTCCGCGACAGCGTCAACGTCCAGTCCACTTACCGCGCGAACGTTGCTGACTGTAACTATCTCCGGGTTCTCCTGGGCGAGGCGGATGGGGTACGATCGGCGCTCGTTAAGCAGTCGCACGACCTCCGGAACAACATCCACAAACACGACTTCAAAGCCTGATTCACTGAACAACTGACCGGTGAAACCCCTGCCTATGTTACCCGCCCCAAACTGTACTGCCTTCAAGGTTAGTCCCTTCAACTTTCAACTTTCAACTTTGCACTTTCAACTCCGAAACCGAAACGGCATCGGCAGATAGTCGTCCAGCGTAAGCGATTCGTAACTGCCGTCACCTCTAACGGTTACTATTTGTAGAGCCTGACCCTCCGGCAGGAACTCCGACATTACTTGAAGGCAAGCCCCGCACGGCCTGGGCATCTCCGCATCCTCAACGGCGATCACCAGAGCAACGATCTGATCCGCGCCCTCTGAAATCGCTTTCCAGATCGCGACTCTCTCGGCACAGACCGTGAGCCCATAGGATGCGTTCTCGACGTTGCAGCCTGTGTAGGCATCCTCCGTTTCGGTGAATGCGACCGCACCGACGCGGTAGCCGGAATACGGAGCGTAGGCGCTGTCCATCGCCTCCCGCGCAAGCGCCATCAATTCAGTAAGTTGAGCTTTCTTCAATGCCATTGTATTCGCCTTTACGCGGTGCAGCTTCAGACCGCATCCTGAGCTTGTCGAAGGGCACGGTCTGAAGCGTTCTACTTCATAGTCACAATCGTAGCGCCGGAGCCGCCTTCGGAGGGTTCGCCCAGGCGATATGACTGCACCCCTGGATGGTTCTTCAGAAGCTCCCAAACGACCTGCCGCAGAACTCCGGTCCCCTTGCCGTGGACGACTCGCAGTTCCCGCGCGCCGGCGGTCATTGCGTCGTCCAGGTACTTGTCCACGTCGATCAGCGCCGCTTCCGCGCGCATGCCGCGAACGTGTATTTCCGGCTCGAAGTCCCGAGCCTTCTCCATCGCCATCTTGGATTCGGCAGGCTGCGAGCGCACCTCTTTCGGAGCACCGCCACGGGCCTTGCGCAGAGCCGAAATAGGAACGTTCACGCGCATCACGCCGATCAGCACCATTACCTTGCCGTCTACGGGAGCTTCCGCGATCTCCCCGTCCTGGTTCACGTTTGCAATCCGAACGGGAGTGCCTGTTTTGAGATCGGTGTCCTTGGGCAGCTTCTCCTCTTCAGGCTCCTTCGTCACGACTGGCGCGGCGGACTTATCCTCGAACTGCTCCAGCAGGTTCTCGGCCTTCTTCTTCAGGTCCTGCGCGCGTTTGGAGTCCTTCTTCTGCACCGCGAGTTGTTCGAGAGTGCGATCCAGCTTCCGCTGATATGCGTCCAACAGCTCCTGAGCCCTCGCGCGGGCCTTGTCCTCGACGCGGCTTCGGGCAGAGTCCAATCGCCCTAGCTGCTCCTCGTAGCGCCGCCGCAGCGCATCCGCGTCTGAAGTGATCCTCTGCGCGGCGAGTTTCTCCTGATCGGCCGCTCTGTGGCTCTCCTCAAGCTTGCGAATAAGCTGATCGGCGGTCTCGACGTGGCTGGACATGCTCGCCTTCGCGTCGGAAATGATCACGGGATCGAGCCCCAACCGGCCCGCGATGGCAAATGCGTTGCTTGCGCCGGGGATGCCTACCTTGAGGCGATAGGTCGGGCGCAGCGTCTGCGGGTCAAACTCCACGCAGGCGTTTTCGATGCCATCGTGCTGATACGCGAACTCCTTGAGCTCGCCGTAGTGCGTGGTTGCGACGATCTTTGTGCCGCGAGAAAGCAGGAAATCGAGAATCGCCTTTGCAAGGGCCGCACCCTCGGCGGGGTCCGTTCCGGCCCCGATTTCATCCATTAATACGAGGGTGTTTGAGCTCGAACCGCGCGTGATTCGCACGATATTGTTCATATGGGACGAAAACGTCGATAATGATTGTTCTATGCTCTGTTCGTCGCCGATATCGGCGAAAACCTTATCGAAAATGGCGACTTCTGAACCCACTTCAGCGGGTAAATGCAGCCCACTGGCCGCCATCAGAGAGAAAAGACCGATGGTTTTGAGGCTCACGGTCTTTCCGCCAGTGTTAGGACCCGTGATCAGAATAGCGTTGAAACGCTTGCCGAGCGTGACGTCTATCGGGACTACATCGCCCTCAAGCAGCGGATGGCGGCCTGATATGATCTCGATTTGGCCCTTGTCGTTCAGAACCGGCTCGGTTGCGCCTTGAACTATGCTCAGCTTTGCGCGGGCGGCGATGCAGTCTATCAGACCGATCACGTTCAGGCTGGCGAGGATATGCTCGCCTGATTCGCCGACTTTGGCCGTTATCGCGGAGAGGACCTTTTCGACCTCCTCGCGCTCCTTGATGGCAAGCTGCCTGCGCTTGTTTCCAAGCTCGACGACCGCGGTTGGCTCTACGAACAGGGTCGCGCCGGATGCGCTGGAGTCGTGAACGATGCCGGGAATCTGGCCCTTGTATTCGGCCTTGACGGGGATGCAGTAGCGGTCGCTGCGGATCGTGATTACGGGTTCCTGGATCGCGGTGCGATACTGGCTGGATTGAATGAACGAGTGCATTTTCTCGGTCAGCCGCGAGTGTATGACCTTGATCTCGCCTCGAACTCGCGCCAGAGACGCGCTCGCGGAGTCCATCACATCGCCGGACTGCGCGATCGCGCCTGAGATGGCGGTTTCAATCGCCGAGAATCGCCCGATCTCGGTTGCGAGGTCGCCGAGAATGGGATACTTCGGCCGGAGCTTATCGAGGTAGACCGCGAGGCGGGTTGACGCGTGCAGGGTCCCCGCAACAGAGAGCAGTTCGTGCGGTTGAAGCATCGCTTCCAACGCCGCGCGCTCGACGTAGTGCCGGATGTCCTCGATCCCCCCGAGCGGTATGCTGCCCTCGTATTGAAGGATCGCGCGAGCTTCGCTGGTCTCCTGCTGCTTGCGCTTAGCCGTTTCGAGATCGGTAGTCGGGTACGAAAGACCGGCGACCTCCCGCCCAATGGCGCAGGCCGCCTGGTCCTGAAGTTTCGATATTACCTTCTCGAACTCAAGAACCCTGAGAGTGTGTTCCTCCATAATCGAGAATGATTATAGCAGAAGGGAAGGGAGTTGTCAGTTCACAGTTTACAGTTTACAGTTCCATCAACCCGACAACCCGATGTAGGAGACACCCTGCCTCGGCTCGGCCATCCAGTCGGCTACTGTCTCGCGCCAGGTGTTGTAGTGGGCGGTCTGTTTGTGCGCTGCGGCGTCTTCGGCAGTGGCGTAGGCTTCGTAGAGTATGAACCTGCACGGGTCCTCGGCGGATTGCAGCACATCGAACCGCCGATTGCCGGGCTCTTTGCTCGAAGCCTCCGAGTTCGCAATCGACGCCTTGATGAAGTCATCGAAGTGCTCGGGCTTCACGAGAACATGGACCAGTGTTACGTGCATTGCTGGACCCTCCGCGTCATTCGTCAGCATCACCTGACTCCTGTAAACGCTCGCTGTCAATCTCCTCTATCGCTTGCTCCAGTGGAACAGGGTGTTCGCCCGATGACTTAGCGGAATCATACGCTCTCTCGGACTCGACATCCCCCACCTGACGCCGGATCATTTCCGCAGCAATCTGCTTCCTCTGCTGCCCAATCTCAGTCGCTTTGGATTCCGCCGGCGTGATCACGTGTGTCCCAACAGAGCGAAGAAGCACAGCAATATCTTTGTACCTAAAGACAGGGAGAACCCATGGATACTTTCTCAGGTCCCAGAACATGCTGTACGGCCCGTCGCCTTCGTCTAGAATAAGCGGTTGCACAGGGACGGAAAGCGTTGGCACGATGGAAGCCAGCTCATGTGGAACAGACTTTGGATCCGTCAGATCAACGATGACAAAACGGGCCATGTGGGCGAGTGCGCCTATCGTCTCAGTTGTGTCACGTGATTCGGGACCCTGGAAATCGAACACGACTGGCACGTAGCCTCGCCGCCCAAGCTCCACGCGGATCGCATCTAGAATGCGTTTTCGGTCCGCCGTGAAACGGCCAAGAATCAGCACCACCTTGGAGGTAACTGTGTCGATCACACTGCGCAACTTGGCGTTGTTCAGCAGCAGGTAGACGAACTGTGCGACCTCAAGACTATCTACAGTAACGACCGGTCGTGTCGGATATGTAATCACCAAGCCATTTTGCTCCGCTCCGTCGAGCACCACATCCCAGGCTGAGACCCCATAGACGCAGCAACCGTTGAGTTTCGCTCCGGCAAAGTTCACTCCGGTTAGGTTAGCCTTGTCGAGGTTCGCCCCCGTAAGGTCCGCTCCCCTCATATCTGCTCCAACGAAATTCGCTCCGGACAGCCAAGCGGCGGTGAGGTTGGCATCACGCAGATTGGCTCCAGCGAATATGGTCCATCTTGCCTTCGCCGACCGGAGGTCTGCCTCTGCCAACTGAGCCTGAAACAGGTCTGCTTCCGATATCTCGGACCCAGAAAGATTAGCGCGAGACAGGTCCGCACCTGCTAGGTTCGCCCAGACGAGCCGGGTATTTGAGAAATCAACACCGACAAGACTCTGTTGAAAGACATCGACACCCGTAAGGTCGGGATTGATTGCTGGGTTTGCTTGCCTCCAACAATTCCAGGTCTGCACCCCTTTTGACAATACTGCCGCGTGAGCAACTTTAGCCACGGCCTCTCCTATCCGAAGTCACGCTTCCCCCCGGGCTCTTCACTTTCGACTTTCGACTTTGAACTTTCGACCCAAACACTACATCGAAAGCATTTCGGGATCGAGAATGATCGACTGGTCGCGCCGGGGACCGACTCCGACCATGCAGACGGGAGTTTCTATCAGCTCGGCTATGCGATTGACGTATTTCTTCGCGTTGGCCGGCAGGTCGGCGAAGGTCTTTACCTTGGATATGTCTTCAGTCCAGCCGGGAAGCTCCTCGTAGACCGGAACGGCCTTTTCGAGTATCTCCGCGTCCGCTGGGAACGTGTGGAGTTCCTTGCCATCGACCATGTAGTGCGTGCAAATCTTGAGCGTATCGAACGTGCTCAGGACATCGAGCAGCGTGAGGGCAATGCACGTCGCGCCGTTTACCCTGGACGAGT
>Ga0209638_1001849_pt1 | contig 13195 bp, 11 predicted proteins | sample BarGraNGADG00211_FD_184490 | JGI IMG/M metagenome (GOLD analysis project Ga0209638, IMG submission 184490) | Arctic peat soil microbial communities from Barrow, Alaska - Barrow Graham LP Ref core NGADG0002-211 (SPAdes) (version 2) | ecosystem: Environmental > Terrestrial > Soil > Wetlands > Peat... | reverse complement strand
CCCTGCCGGTCGACGTGGACGAGCCCGAGAACCTGCCGCACCACGATGCCGGGCGGGTCCTGCGGATCCTGGTGGCGGACGTCCCGCCCGTGGGCATCGTCCGCCTCGACGTCGTGGCCGCTCCCCCGGGCCCGGCGGCCGGGGGCGACGCGACGGCCCCCCGGGACTCGACGGTCCTCGCGAACGGCCGGCTGTCCGTGGCAGTCGACCTCAGCCGCGCGTGCGTCGCCTCGATCGTCGAGACCGGCACCGGGCGCGAGCTCGTGGCCGACGACACGGCGTTCGGGTTCGGCGCCTACGTGTACGACCGGTACGCGTCGGCGGGACGGTTCAACCACGCCTCGAGTCGCCTCGAGGCCACGGAGCGCCTCGAGCTCATCGGCAGCCGCAGCCTCGCGCGGGCCGCGGTCCCCGTCCTCCGGGCGTCACGGGCGACCGCGGAGGTCCTCGCATTCGAGTCCCCGGCCGACGGCGCCCGCACGATCCGGACCACGGTCACGCTGCCGCGAGACGCGTCGCACGTGGACATCGAGCTGCGGATCTCGAAGGAGACGACGGTGGCGAAGGAGAGCGCGTACGTCGCGTTCCCGTTCCGCTTCCGGGATCCGCCGGTCCGGATCGACGTCGCCGGCGGGATCGTGGGCAGCGGGATCCCGGCGATCCCGGGCAGGGCCCCGCACATGCGCGCGATGCGCGAGTGGATCAGCCCTGGAGGAGGACGGCCTCGCCGTGGCGTGGACGACCCGCGATGCCCCGCTCGTCCATCTCGGCGGCGTGCCCCTGCCGTATGCGCCGTTCCCGCCGACCATCGACCCCGAGCCGGGCACGGTCGTCTCCTGGATCCACAACAACGTGTGGGACACCAACTTCCCGTCGCAGCAGGGCTTCGACCGGCCCTTCCGGTACCGGGTCGCCGCCGCTCCCGCCCTCCGCCCGGGCGACGGACCGATCCTCGCCCACCGGACGGCGGCCTCGGCGAGTCGTCCGCTCCTGGCGGTGCTCGCCCGCGGCGAGCCGGGAGGCGCGGTCGCGGAGGGGGCGATGCTCGAGATCGGGGACCCGTCTGTGGAGCTCGTCGACGTCGTCCCGGTCGTGCCCGACGGCATCCTCGTACGCCTGCGTTCCGTGTCCGACCGACCCGTCACCACCGCCGTTCGTCCCGGGCTGCCGGTCGTGGCCGCCCGGCGGGCCACCTACCTGGGGTCGGCCGGCAGCGACCTCCCGCTGCGCGGCGGGTCTGTCACCATCGAGCTCGCGCCGCGGGAGGTCGCGGCCCTGCTGCTCACGCTCGAGGGGAGCACGTCATGAGCCTGTTCGACCTGCCGCTCGACCAGCTGGTCGACTATCGACCCGAGCGCGAGGAGCCCGAGGACTTCGACCGGTTCTGGGCCGACACGCTGGACGAGGCGCGCGCCGCGGCCCGGCCGCCGACCTTCGCGCCCGCGCATCCGGAGTTGCGCGCCCTGGAGGTGTTCGACGTCACCTTCTCGGGCTTCGCGGGCCAGCCGGTGAAGGCGTGGCTCATCGTTCCCCGGCACCGGTCGGGCCCGGTGCCGGTCGTCGTCGAGTACGTCGGCTACGGCGGGGGGCGCGGCCTGCCCAGCTGGTGGCTCGCGTGGCCGTCCGCCGGGTACGCCACGTTCGTGATGGACACCCGCGGCCAGGGCGGCGCCTTCGTGCCGGGCGCCACCCCGGACAGCGACCCGGAGGGCATGGAGCCCCAGGTGGCCGGCTGGCTGACGCGCGGGATCATGGATCCCAGCCGGTACTTCTACCGCCGGGTGTTCACGGACGCGGCCATGGCCGTGACGGCGGCCCGGGCGCACCCGGCCGTGGATCGCGACCGGGTCGTGGTCTCCGGGGGCAGCCAGGGCGGGGGCATCACGCTGGCGGCGGCCGCTCTCGACGGCACCGCCGTCGCCGCGTGTGTCGACGTCCCGTTCCTGTGCCACTGGCGCCGGGCCGCCACGCTCACCGATGACGCGCCGTACAGCGAGCTGCGGGCGTACCTGTCGGTGTATCGCGACCGGGTGGACCAGGTCTTCCGGACGCTGTCCTACATGGACGGGGTCAACTTCGCGAGCCGCGCGACGGCCCCGGCGCTGTTCTCGGTCGGGCTCATGGACACGATCTGCCCGCCGTCCACGGTGTTCGCGGCCTACAACCACTACGCCGGGCCCAAGGACATCCGCGTCTGGCCGTTCAACGGGCACGATGCCGGGCAGGTCCAGGGGGTGCACGAGCGCATCGCCTTCCTGGATGCGCAGGGCATCCGCCCGCCCGAGGTCGGCTGACCCCCGGCGGCCGGAACGCGACCGTCAGCCGGCGGGGCGGACCCCGGCGCGATCGACGACGTACAGCCTGTCCCGGTACCGCAGGTTCACGAGCCGCGAGTCGGGATCCCAGGCGTCCAGGCGCGGCGCGGCCTCGAGCCCGTCGTGGGTCGCGCGCACGCCGAACGTTCCCTGGATCACGAGCCGCGTCCAGGCGCCACCGGACGAGCAGGCCCAGTCGGGGAGGTACGGCCACGTGGACGGCGCCTTCCGCGCGCCACCGGACTCGCTCGCCGCGAAGTCGTCGATGAAGTGCGCCTGGCCGAACGGGCCCTGGTTGGCCGACGCCGCGAGGCCGCGCATCCAGGGAGCGGCGATGTCATCCCGCCCGATGTTGTACAGGCCGCTCGCGACGTACGCGGGCCACGCGGTGTACGCCCCGTTCCACTGGTGGTCCGGGCGGACGCTCGTGATCGCGTCGGGATCGACCGGGGAGAGCGCGCGCATCCAGTTGGGCGTCTGGAGCTGGCCCTGGAAGTAGCGGACCATCTCCGCCCGCCGGGCCGCGGTGATCTCCGGCGCCAGCAGGTCGAGCAGGACCAGCAGGTCGTAGCAGTGGCGCACGGGGAGCAGCCGGCCGTCGGGCATCCGGGCGTTGAACCAGCCCTGTCCCTCGGCGTACAGGTCCCACAGCCTGTCCAGCAGGACCTCGGCCTCGGCCTCCATCCGGCCAGCGGTGGCGGGATCCCGCGTGCGAAGGTAGCCGGCCGCGGTTCGGAGGTTCCACACGTTGGCGGCGTTGAGCGCCGCGACCTCGTGGACGTAGCTGCTCACGCACTCCAGCAGGTTGTTCACGCCGCCGTAGTCGGCGAGGCCGTTGGGGCTGAGGAGGTCGCGCCAGGCGGTCGCGAACCGCTCCAGCTGGCGGCGGACCGTGCTCGAGGCCTCGGGGAGGGCCAGCTCCGTGTCGAGCCACGCCGAGTCCCCCGACCACCGCAGGTACGTGTCGATGAGCTGGGTCATGGAGTGGTCGTTGGAGGAGTACCAGCCACCCACCGGCCGGCCGGTCAGCCAGTCCGAGCCGTAGCAGGTGTGGACGTCGAGGGCCATCCAGCGCTCGAGCTGCCCCCGCATCACCGCGGGATCCAGGAGCGCGTGGACGAGGGAGCTCAGGCTGTAGTCCCAGATGAACGTGGTAGTCGCCCAGTACCGCGGGAGGAGCGTGTCGTACGCCCGTCCGACCACCGAGTGCGGGCTGTCCCGCTTGAAGTAGATGACGCCCAGCGCGCCCATGTAGTACAGGCGGCGCAGGTCGGGGTCGTCCGACTCGAGGACCGGCAGCGAGCCCGAGTAGCGGTCGTTGCCGGGCGTGAAGGCTGCCTCGATCTCCGCGTCCCACTCCCGCGCGACGAGCGCGATCTCGCCGTCCACGTCACCGGCGAGGCGGTCGTACAGGGCGCGTCCGGCCCGAACGTCCTCGCCCACGGCGTGGATGAACGCACCGGTCCAGGTCTCGCCCGGCCGGAGCTCCAGGTCGTACCAGGCGCCGCGCTGGTCGAGCATCGGGCTCGCGGGCACGGCGCCCTGGACGCTGGCGGCCCCGGAAGGCGCACAGAACACGACCGCGCCGCGCTCGCGCTCGACCGCGACCGACGCCGAGCCGGCCTCCCGGCCGTGGTCCATCCCGTCGGCGAGGACGTTCGGCGGCTCCTCGGTAGGCGGCATCGCGTGCTTCCACTGCGCCGTCGACCTGGCCACACTCCCCAGGAACCCGAGACCGAGGCGGGTCCGGCGCTCGGCACCCGACACGTTGCGGACCCGGAAGCGGACGATCGCCGCCGTTGCCGCCCAGGCGAGCACGGTCGTCGACGTGACCTCGAGACCGCGCCAGGTGGCGGAACGCTCGATCCGGTCCGGGAACCAGCGGTGCGCCACGGCCTCTCCACTGGCCCCGAACACCCAGTCGTCGAGGTACAGGCGCCCGGACTCGATGTCGCCGCAGGACAGGGGCGGGAAGTTCAGGTTCCACAGCGCGATCGGGTCGCCGGCCACCTGGACGCCGCCCTGAAAGTTCGTCAGCGCGGGCGGGCTGAACAGGTCCGAGGCGCGGTGGACCATCGTCGAGCTCGCGAGCTCGTCCCGCGCCGGGAGCCCGGACGTCATGCGGGAACCTCGAGGTCCTCGTTCAGCTCGGCCTGGAGCTCGGCGATCCGGCCCTGCCACCGATGGTCGGGATCCGGGATCGGGATGGAGCTCATCAGCAGCCGGGTGTAGGGATGCTGCGGGTGTTCGATCACGGTCCTCGGATCGCCCGCTTCGACCACCTGGCCGCGGCGCAGGATGATCAGCTCGTCGGCGATCCGGTAGGCCGTGGACAGGTCGTGGGTGATGTACAGGAACGAGACGCCGAGCTCGTTCCGCAGCCGGAGCATCAGCTCCAGGATCGTGGCCCGGATGGACGCGTCCACCATGGACACCGGCTCGTCAGCGATGATCAGCCGGGGCCGCAGGAGGAACGCCCGGGCCACCATCACCCGCTGCCGCTCACCGCCGCTGAGCTGGTGCGGATAGGCGTCCAGCATCCGCTCCGGCGAGAGGCCGACGAAGTCCAGCGCCTGCGCCACCTTCGCCCGCGCGTCCTCGGGACCCGAGGCGAGCGGGAAGTTGCGGATGACGGTGTCGAACACCCGGCCCACGCGGTAGAAGGGATTGAATGCCGAGTAGGGATCCTGCGTGATGGCCTGGACCTCCTGGCGGAACCCCGTCCCGCTGCGGCCGCGGAGCTGCGCGACCGGCCGCCCGCGGTAGAGCACCTCGCCATGGGTCGGGGTCAGGAAGCCGAGGACGAGGTTGGCCACCGTCGTCTTCCCGCTGCCGCTCTCCCCCGCGAGCGCGACGATGCGCGGCGGCGACCCGTCGAGCGTCAGCGAGAAGTCCTCGAGCGCGACCAGGGATGTCGCCTTGCGGCCTCGACCCGAGCGGAACGCCTTGCCGACGTGCCGGAGCTCGAGGAGCGGGGCGTCCGGGTTGCCGGCGCCGTTGGCGTCGGCGGGGGTGCGGGCGTCGGCGGGGGTGCGGCCGTCGGTGCTCATGGCAGTGCCGCCCAGTGGTCGGGCCCAACCAGCCGGAGGGTGGGGATGCCGGTCTTCGCCAGCTCGTCGGCCGCGGCGGCCAACTCCCTGGCCCGCCGTGCGGCGCCGGTCAGCGTGTCGTCGCCGCCACCCCGGATGGAGGGGACCGAGTGGACGAGGAGCTCCGTGTAGGGATGCTGTGGATGGTGGAACAGCTCGCGACTCGGACCGGTCTCCACCAGGCGTCCGCGGTACATCACGCCGAGCCGGTCGACCATCTGGGCCTGGAGCCCGAGATCGTGGCCGATCAGGATCACCGACGCGCCGATGCGCTGTTTCACTTCCATGAGCGTCTCCGCGACCGCGCGCTGGACCACGACGTCGAGGGCGCTCGTGGGCTCGTCCGCGATGATCAGGGCGGGCTCGAGCGCGATGGCCATGGCGATGCAGGCCCGCTGCTTCATCCCGCCGCTCAGCTCGTGCGGGTAGGCGCGCACGACCCGCTCCGTCAGCCCGACAGACTCGAGCAGGGCCACGATGCGTTCGCGGAGCCCAGCCGCATCCTGTCGTCCGTCATGCGCCTCGATGGCGTCGCCGATCTGCTCGCCGACGCGCATGACAGGGTTGAGGGCGTTCATCGCGCCCTGGGGCACGAGCGAGATCCGCCGCCACCGGATGGGCCGCCACGCCTCCCGCGTCAGCCCGACGAGATCCGTCCCCTCGAGCCGGATCCGTCCCCCCTCGATCTGGCCGGGCGGCTTGATCAGGCCGAGGATCGCGAAGGCGGTCGAGCTCTTGCCCGAGCCGGACTCCCCCACCAGGCCGTAGGTCTCGGCGCGCCGCACCTCGAAGGTCAGGTCGTCCACCGCCCGGCGGCGGCCGGCGGCGCTCGCGTAGGACACCACCAGGTTCTCGACGCTCAGGACGGGGTCGTCGGGCAGCCGATCCGCCGCCGATCCCTCCGCGTCCGCCCCGGTCCGCTCGTCAGCCTGCATCTGCCACCTCACGGAGGCGGGGGTTGGACAGCCTGTCCACGCTCGTGCTGAGCAGGAACAGCCCGATGAAGATCGAGACCAGCACGATGGCCGGCGGCAGCCACCACCACCACATCCCGCGCGACAGCGCCCCTCCGCTGATGGCCAGCTGGAGGACGAGGCCCAGGGTCGGCTCGGCCGAGCCGAGGGACAGCAGCTGCAGGCCGACCGCGAGCAGGATGGCGAACGAGATGGACGCGACGAGCGACGCCATCACGAACGGCAGCAGGTTCGGCAGCAGCTCGGTGAACACGATCGACAGCGACCCCTGGTTCGACAGCCGGCTGATGAACACGTACTGCTGCTCTCGCAGGCTCAGGACCTGGCTCCGGATCTGGCGGGCCGGGAACGCCCAGATGAGGACGGCGATGACGAGCGCCAGCTGTTCCGTGGAGATCGAGCCCAGCAGCGCGGTCACGATGATCGCGACGGCCAGGGCCGGGATCCCGAGGGTGACATCGATGATGCCGCGAAGGACCGTGTCGGTGGCCCCGCGAGCGTACCCGGAGATCAGCCCGATGATGGTGCCGAACGCCGTCGCGAGGAATCCCGCGACAAAGCCGATCACGTACGTGGGCGGCGTGCCCACGGCAAGCAGCGTCAGGAGGTCGCGGCCAGCGTTGTCGGAGCCGAAGGGATGCAGGGCCGACGGGGCCGACCCAACCGGTGCTGCGCCGATCCGAAGGCCCCTGGGGTCGACCACCAAGCCGATGGTGAGGGCGGCGACGAGCGGCCAGAACAGGAGGATCAGACCGAGGACGAACGATCCGGTCAGCCACACCGGGCGTCGGCGTCGGGCGGCAGCCGCGCGCTGGACCGTCTCCGGCCCGGCCACCAGGGGTGCATCCATCACTGCTGCTCGTAGCTGATCCGCGGATCGATCCGCGGGTACAGCAGGTCCACGATCAGGACGCCAAGGGTCACGGTCACGACGAGGATGAGCGTGATGCCCTGCACGACCGGGTAGTCGCGCCCGCTGACCGCGTTGACGAGCAGCCGGCCGAGTCCCGGATACGAGAACACCACCTCGACCAGCACCTGGCCGGCGAGGACGCTCCCCAGCGCGATCGCCAGGCCGGTGACCTGCGGCAGGAGCGCGTTACGCAGGGCGTAGCGGAAGAAGATCCGCCGTTCGGACAAGCCCTTCGCTTCTGCCAGCAACAGGTAGTCGGAGCCCAGGACGGGGATCATCGCCGACCGCATGCTGAGCATCCAGAAGCCCGTTGCGGCGAGGATCACCGACAGCCCGGGCAGGATCGAGTGGACGGCGGCGTCGAGCACGGCGTCGAGCGGCGATGCGTTGGTGCTCATGATGTTGCTCACGCCACCCGTCGGCAGCCAGTGGAGGGTGTAGGCGAACACGTACAGCAGCCCGAGGGCCAGCAGGTAGTACGGGATCGCCGCCAGCAGCATGAACAGCGGGAGCACGATCTGGCTCAGCCGCGAGTCCTGGCGCCAAGCCATCAGCGCGCCCAGCACCGAGCCCAGCACGAAGGCGATGATCGTGGTCGTGATGAGGAGCCCCAGGGTCCAGGGCAGGGCGCGCAGGAGGAGGTCGGTGACAGTGGTCGGGAAGTTGGGGATCGAGTAGCCGAGGTTGAGCTGCACCAGCTGCCCCATGTACGCCACGTACTGCTCGGGCAGGGACTTGGCGAGGCCGAACTGCGCCTTGTACGACTCGACCAGCTGCGCGCCGTTCGAGAACGACGCGCCGTTGACCGACATCCGCCCGACGATGTAGGAGATCGGGTCGGAGGGGGCGGCATGGATGAGTAGGAAGATCGCCGTCGACGCGATCCACACGACGGCGAGTGAATAGGCGATGCGCCGGACGGCGTAGGACCTGACCAAGCGGCGTTCCTCGTTGGCTCAAACGCTGCGCACCCCTCACCGGCCCCGCGGAGGAGCAGGCGGGCCGGAAGGGGGTGCGCCGATTGCGACCGCCGGGTCAGGACCCGGCAGGCTTCAGCTTCAGGACGACGTTGTGGAAGCTCATGACCCAGGACTGCGGGATCTCGTACTGGTTGGCGTCGGTCGGCCAGTTGGTCCAGTACTTGGTGTTGGTGAGGATGGGCTCGGGGCGCTGGGCCAGCGGGATGACGGGGAGGTCGCGCAGCCAGATCTCGAGGGCCTGGCTGAAGAGCGGGTTCACCTGCGGGTCGCCGGGGGCCAGCTTCCCGATCTGGGCAACGAGGTGATTGTAGGTAGCGTCGTCCCAGCCGCCCGGGTTGTCGGTGCCGCTCTTGCCGGCGTACCGGTTGAGCGTGGCCCACGGGTCGGCGACGCTGCCGCACTCGAACCAGGCCTGGATGTCGAAGGTGCCCTTGGTGCGGGCGTCGAGGATGACGCCGAAGTCACCCGGCTTGGAGTTCACGGTGAAGCCGGCGTCGTTGAGCTCCTGGACGAGGAGCTGCTCGGCCGTCGTCCACACGGCCCCCAGCGTCGCGGCATCGAAGATGCTCAGGCGCACGGTGAGCGGCTTGCCGTCCTTGGTCCACTTGCCGTCCTTCTGGGTGTAGCCCTTGGCCTTGAAGACCGCGGCAGCTTTGTCGAGGCTGAACTCCGTCGTGGGGTACTTGGTGAACAGGGCGGCGTTCTGGTCGAGCAGCGCGGTGAGGCCGGCGAACTCCGGGAACGTCGAGCGCGCCGAGGTGGGAGCGAACGGGGTGTTGAACAGCGAGCTGAACGCGTCCTTGTTGATCGTCTCGTTCAGCGCCCAGCGCATGTCGGGGTCGTCCCAGGGCTTGGCCGTGGTGTTCACGGTCAGGCTCCACGGGCACGCGTCGAAGGCGCTCGTCGACTGGATCGCTGCGTTCTGGTTCAGGGCCGTCTGGGCGCCGGCGGGAGTCAGCCCGTAGTGCCCGGCCCAGTCGACCTGGTTGGAGGCCAGCTCGCTGATTATCGTGTCTTCGGGGCCCTGGAGCGAGAAGATCACCTGGCGCGGCGCGGGCGCGTTGGCGAACCCGGTCGCGCTGCCCCACCAGCTGTCATCGCGGGTCAGGACAGAGCGGTCGTCGCCGATGCTGCTCAGCTTGTAGGGTCCGGTCCCGAACGGCCAGCCCTTCGCGGGGTCGTAGAACGCGAACGTCTCGAAGTCCTGGCCCTCGAAGACGTGCTTGGGAACCGGGGTGAAGTTCGCGGTGTAGATGTAGGCGGAGAGGTCCGTCTGGACGAACCGGGGGTTCGCGGCCTTGAGCTTGATGGTGACCGTCTGCGGGTCGACGGCCGCCGCCGACGCGACGCTCGCCTGGATGTTCGCGGCGCGGTACGGGGCCTTGGCCTTCAGGATCTGCTCCATCGTGAACACGACGTCGTCCGCGGTGAACGGCTGGCCGTCCTGCCACTTGACGCCGTCGCGCAGGTGGATCGTGATCTCGGTGTTATCGGCGTTGTACTCGTAGCCCTTGGCCACCCACGGGACGGACTGGCCGGTCTTGTAGTCGAAGTAGAACAGCGGCTCGTTGACGAGCTGGTGGATGCCATCCGAGATGAGCGCATCGCTCGACGCGATGTAGTGGTTGCCGACCAGGGCATCGGGCTTGCGGAAGGCCTTGACGATCAGCGTCTCGGCGCGCGTCGGCTCACCGGGCGCGGGCGTCGCCGCCGCGGACGCGGAAGGAGCGGCCGCCTCGGAGGGAGCGGTGCTCGGGACCTCGCTCGCCGCCGGAGCGCTCGGGCTGGGCGTCTGGTTGGACGACCCGCACGCCGCGAACACGATCGCGGCCGCGCCCAGGAGCGCGAGCAATCGCACTGACGAGGGCCGGGTTCTCGGTCCGCCTTGTCGCATGAACATGCCTCCTCCTCCGTGCCACTGCCGGGGACGACGGCGGTGCCTCCCGGATGCCGCCGCGGCTCTGGGATTGCGCCGCGGATGCGGTAACGTTACCATCGCGGCAGCCGCAAGTTTCCGCTCCGTGACGGCGCGATGTCAAGGGGCTCGTTTACTCTCCCGAACGTGCGAAAGTCCCGCGCTCTCTCCCGTTCGGCTGCCTGCGGCCAGGATCCGACGACCTGTGCTAACGCTAACAATCGGTCCGACCACGGGAGCCCAAGCCGGTGTCCAACACGCGCGCCTATCAAGCCCGACCGCACTACCCGCCCGTCGGCGGAAACGTCGCCCTCGGCTGGGACACGGCGGTCGGGACGCTGCCGGCCCGTCCGATCGTCCTCGCGGTGGACGGGCCCGAGGTGCAGGACTGGCCCGAGGTCGTGCGACAGCTCCAGGCCGCGCTCCGGGCCGCAGGTCTCCAGGTCTCAAGCCGCGACACGCATGACTGGTTCCGGCCGTGGGCCGACATCGAGGCGCGGACAGCGTCACCGGAGCTGCCGGACGACCCCGACTTCGCGACCCTGACGGACGCCGTGCTCGGGGACCTGGTCGTGGTGCCGGAGCTCGGGGCACCGGCATCGGGCGTCCTCCTCGTCCACGGGCCGGGTGCGGCGCTCGCCTACCACGACCTGCTCTGGTACGCGGATCTCCCCAAGCGGTACGCGGAGGCCGCGGTCGGGGCCGGCCAGGGTCGGAACCTTGGCCAACCCGAGGGCGCCGGGCGGGCGACGACCCGGCGCCTGTTCTACATCGACTGGCCGATCCAGGACCGCCATCGCGACGCGGTCGCGCCGGGCGTCGATCGCTGGGTCGACGCGCAGGACCCGGCCTCGCCGCCGTCGCTCGACGGCGCGACCCTGCGCGCCAGCCTCGCCGCGCTGGCGCAGCACCCGTTCCGCGTCCAGCCCACGTTCATGACCGTGAGCTGGGGCGGTCACTGGGTGCAGCGGGTCCTGGGCGGGAACGTCGGGGAGCGAAACTCCGGCATCACCTACGAGCTGATCGCGCCGGAGAACGGCGTGCTCATCGGGGACGACGCCGAGCATCCCGTCGAGGTGCCGTTCCAGCTGCTCGTCGCGCTCGCGCCGGACGCCGTCCTGGGGCCGGCCGTGCACGCGACGTTCGGGACCTCGTTCCCGATCCGGTTCGACTACCTCGACACCGTGGACGGCGGCAACCTCTCGGTCCACTGCCATCCGATGGCGGAGTACATGCGGCGGACGTTCGGCTGGCCCTACACGCAGCACGAGTCCTACTACGTGATGGTCGGCGGCGAGGGGTCGGTGATTTTCCTCGGGCTGCGCGAGGACGTGGACCTCGAGCAATTCGAGCGTCAGGCGCACGAGGCGACCGCCCACGGGCGCGAGTTCGACATCCTCCGGTACGTCCAGAGCCACCCGGCGACCCAGCACCAGCTGTTCGCCGTCCCCGCCGGGACGCCGCACGGAAGCGGCAAGGGCAATGTCGTCCTCGAGGTGAGCGCGACACCGTACCTGTACAGCCTCCGCTTCTACGACTGGCTCCGCCGGGACGAGAAGGGCCGCCTGCGACCCGTGCACGTGGACCACGCGTTCGCCAATCTGCAGCACGACCACGTCGGCCGCGCCGTCACGGAGGACCTCATTCGCCCGGCCCGGACGCTGCGCGCCGGTGACGGCTGGCGCGAGGAGGCCCTGAGCTCGCTGCCGGAGGTGTTCTACGAGGTCAGGCGGCTCGTGCTGGAGTCCGGCGCGCAGGTGCAGGACGACACGGCCGGCCGGTTCCACATCCTGAATGTCGTCGAGGGACCCGGACTCGTGATCGAGACCCATGCCGGCGACGTGCACGACCTCGCGTACGCGGAGACGATCGTCGTCCCTGCGGCCGTCGGGCCGTATCGTGTCCGGAGCACGACCGGCGAGCCGGTGCTGGTCGTCAAGGCGCTCGTTCGCTGACGGAGGGCCGGACCGTGGTCGAGGATGTGGACCTCCGGCCGGTGCCGGCGCTCGACATCGGCGGCACCCACGTGACCGCGGCGCTGGTGGATGTCCACGACCGACTGGTGGTCCCCGGCACGCGCCACGAGCGGCCGGTGCGCCCGAACGGCACCGCGTCCGAGATCCTCGGGGCGGTGACCGCCTGCGCGGCCCAAGCGATCGGTTCCAGGCGGCCGGTGGGCGACACGCTCGGGGTGGCGATCCCGGGGCCATTCGACTACGCGACGGGGATCGGGCGCTTCGCGGGCGTGGGGAAGTTCGAGGCGCTCTACGGCGTGGACGTCGCCACGGCGCTGCTCGAGGGCCTGGCGCCGCGGGTCAGGCGCGTCCGCTTCCTCAACGACGCCGACGCGTTCGCGATCGGCGAGTGGACGGCCGGCGAGGCGCGCGGCCACGACCGCGCCGTGGCGATCACCATCGGGACCGGGATCGGCTCCGCCTTCCTCGATCGCGGGCGCGTCGTCGAGGACGGTCCGTCCGTCCCGCCCACCGGGCGCGTCTACCTCCTGCGGATCGACGGCCAGCCGCTCGAGGATCGGGTGTCACGGCGGGCCATCCTGCGCGCGGCCGCCTGGCGCCCCACGCTGTCCGTCGGCCCGGATGCCGATGTCCGCGAGCTCGCCGAGGCGGCGAGGGCGGGCGATGCCGTCGCCGCGGAGATCTTCGACGACACGTTCACGGCGCTCGGACGGGCCCTCGGCCCGTGGTTCACCCGGTTCGAGGCCACGGTCCTCGTGGTGGGCGGTGCGATCTCGGCGTCGTGGGATCTCGTGGAGCCGCCGCTCGCCGCGGGCCTCCGACTGGGTGCCGATCCCTGGAGCGGTAGCATCCGTCATGCACGGCTCGGCGGCGATGCCGCGCTGATCGGTGCGGCCATGGCGACGCTGGAGCCGGCGGGCGAGCCGTCGGACACGCCACACTGATGGAACGGCAGCGGGCGGACACCACGCACGGGCCGTCGCGGAGGGGAGTCGCAGGAACGCCGATGGCAGCGCCTGGCGAGGACGGCCAG
>Ga0209638_1001848_pt1 | contig 13198 bp, 14 predicted proteins | sample BarGraNGADG00211_FD_184490 | JGI IMG/M metagenome (GOLD analysis project Ga0209638, IMG submission 184490) | Arctic peat soil microbial communities from Barrow, Alaska - Barrow Graham LP Ref core NGADG0002-211 (SPAdes) (version 2) | ecosystem: Environmental > Terrestrial > Soil > Wetlands > Peat... | reverse complement strand
AACTATATAATACCGTTTGCACAAACAATATAGTCCAATTTCGACTTCGTCTCATTGATACTATTTGTTTGAAGCAACGGCATTAACCACAGTACAATTATAAAACAACCTTTGGGCTGTTTTATAATTACAGATGGTATTATTGCCAGACACAATTACAACGATTTTTCATAGACGGTCCGGAATCGGCAAATTTATACGTAAATGTAAATGTTAGAGCTGCTAAAACATCTTTATTACCTCCATCTGGAGTGGATATTCCATCTGCAAAATCAGAGAATATATAATGATAACCAAATTCGGCACCAAAAGTCAATTTATCGTTTAAGCGATATTGATAACCCAATCCAAATGGAATTACAAGTGCTGGTTTAGGGTTTAAATTAATTTCGTCGTTTGGTCGGTCTGGATTGAGTCCCGTTAAAATTTCACCTTTATATGTAAGAGCAGCCTGACTATTAATTATACCAACTCCTGCAAAAACATACCAAGAATTACGATTATTAGATTTGGAATAAGGTCCACCATAAAAAAAATATTCTCCCTGAACCGCTAATTCCTCGATATTGGATGTAAAAGCATATCCTCTGGCACTATTACGTGAAAGAGAATCTGTTCCGGAAAATTTCCCATAATAAATAGATGCTTTCAATCCAATATTATTAGGAAATAAATGATGCACACCAACTGAGAATAAAAATCCCATGTTTGAAATATTCAAGTCAGTAACCCCGTTAAATATTCTAAATAACGCACCTCCAATATCTCCAAAAAGGTAAGCGGGACCAAGGCCGGAAAACGTAATTAAAGACTGACCGGGAATACCCTGTCTGTGTAATCCACCAGATCCAATTTCCAGATCGGAACTTATAATATCTTTTGCATTCGATTTATTTTGTAGTTGGGCTTCTATTCCAGTAACAAAAAACAAAATAAGGAATGTAATCAATAATATTTTTCTCATCCCTTTATGACTAAATAATAGGTAATTGTTTATTTTAGACCAAAATAAATTGTAGGCAAAGTTATGAATTATTCCAAATTTATTGAAAATTTGACCATTATTTTTTAATATCTGAAACTGCTTCCTCCAAGGAATTCTCTTAACAATGACGTCGGTGGAATTTCGCGATCATGAATTGGCACAAAATAGTTTAAAAACTTTATAAGGCGGTGAGCTTCAGTATATTCATCACAATACTTCGGCACCTCAGCCAATATGGGTTCAGCATGTCTTTTTAATACAGCCAATTCAAACAAAAGCGCTGAATTAAACATCACATCCGCCTCTTCTTGATAGGGAAATATCCACTTTTCTTCACCCCGGCGTACACTTGGCCACCGCCCAATTGTTTCTCTGGCAGAATAATTTCTGAACCGATAATCCCTAATAATTCTTCTTAATAGTCGAGTATCTGCTGTCGGTATCCAGTTGTGATTATCGATTGAAATGGTGGTCAGTGCCGAAACATAAATTTTAAAAGTTGTTTCAGTTGGAATATCCGGAATCAATTCCGGATTTAATGCATGAATTCCTTCCATTATCAATATACTGTCTTTATGCAATTTCAACTTTTCTCCTTTATAATACCTTTTTCCATCTTCAAAATTAAAAAATGGTATTTCAATCTCTTCTCCATTAAGTAATTGCTTCAGATGCTGATTAAACAAAGGCAAATCAAGAGCATGTAAGTGTTCGAAATCCCACTCTCCATGTTCATCTAATGGTGTATCTTCGCGATTTACAAAGTAATTATCAAGTGACAGCACCACGGGTCTCAGTCCACTTACAATTAATTGAATAGAAAGACGTTTACTAAAAGTCGTTTTACCTGAAGATGACGGTCCGGAAACTAATACAAAGCTGGCTTTTTCGGCACGTTGTGAGATCATGTCGGCAATTGATGCTACTTTCTTTTCGTGTAACGCTTCTGATACTTTAATCAGGTTAAATGATTGATTATTAAGACAGGCAACGTTGAAATCACCTACATTATTTATATTCATAATCTTGTTCCAACCTACATATTCTTTGAAAATATCGAATATTTTAGGAGATAAAACTATTTCTTCAATTTCAACCGGATTATCCCGACTTGGAACCTGAAGCAAAAGTCCATCGTAATATTCAATTAAATCAAACAAATAAAGATAATCGGTCGATGGTAATAAAACTCCATTGTAATAATCAATAAAATCATCGATTCGAAAGAAACGAAAATAAGGATTTCCAAGCGTTTCGAATAAAGCGGTTTTATCTTTCTGTTTTGCCTGATTTACAAATAATTGCTTAACTTCCTTGGTTTGTTTTTCTTCACAGATTATGCGTTTACCTTCCGAAATTATCAAATTAACCCGCTCCTTGATTTGTGTTATAATTACATCATTTAATGGTTGCCCAAGGTTATCTAGTTGACAATAATATCCTTTAGAAATGGGGTGTTCGATTCGAAGTATGGCTTGCGGGAAAAGTTCAGAAATCGCTTTTGCCAAAACCATACTCAATGTACGAACATAAACCCGCATTCCCGAAGGGATACTTAAATCTATAAACTCGATATCTTTGGGTTTATAAATCATGAAATTTAAATCTTCTACCTTGTAATTTACCCGTGCGGCCATGACCGGATATTTCAACTCAATTTTCAAATCCTGAAATATTTCAATCAGGGAAGTTCCTAAAGGATAAGTATGATAGGATTTTGTGTTTTTACAATATATCGTAGCTTGATTCTCCATGTGGCAGAAAGTATTAAAAGGCGTTTTGGGGTTATTTCGGTGTAAAATTACATTATTTTTTTTAAATGCATTTATTTGAGTGTCTCTAAATTTTGAATTACATTTGCATCCTACTTTCGAAAAAGTAAAAATAGATTGAATGTTTCTTACTCTTTGAAAATAAAAAATTCACTAAAACAGTTAATTTATGGATTTGTTTAACGTTTACCCGCTTTTTGATATTGAAATTTCAAAAGGAATTGGTTGTAGAATTTATGATAATCATGGCATTGAATACCTTGATTTATATGGCGGACATGCAGTAATCTCAATTGGACATTCACATCCTTACTATGTACAAAAACTGACACAACAGCTTGAAAATCTTGTGTTTTACTCCAATTCTATTGTAAATAATTTTCAAGTTGAATTGGCACATAAGTTGGGCAAAATTTCAGCATACGAAGATTATTCATTGTTTTTAGTGAATTCGGGAGCCGAAGCAAACGAAAATGCTCTCAAATTAGCATCGTTTCATACCGGTCGTCGTAAAGTGATTGCCTTTAACAAAAGTTTTCACGGACGCACATCGGCTGCAGTTCGTGTAACTGACAATCCGAAAATTGTAGCACCGATAAATGAAGGTTTTGAAGTTGAATTTCCTGCGTTGAATGATATAAATTCAGTTCGTAAATCATTGAAAAACAAAGATGTTTGTGCTGTTATAATTGAAGGGATTCAAGGTGTTGGTGGAATTCGAGTTCCTGAAATTGATTTTCTGAAAGAGTTGAGTGCTGAATGTAAAGCTACCGGAACGATACTGATTTTAGATGAAGTTCAATCGGGTTACGGACGCACCGGAAAATTCTTTGCTCACCAATATGCGGAAATCAGACCAGATTTAATTACCATGGCCAAAGGCATGGGAAACGGTTTCCCAATTGGCGGAGTACTTATAAGCCCCATTTTTGAAGCATCTTATGGTCTGCTTGGCACTACTTTCGGAGGAAATCACTTGGCATGTACGGCTGCTATTGCAGTTCTCGATATAATAAAAGCCGAACATTTAATGGAAAATGCCGAACAAATTGGTCAATATCTTATGAATGAATTGAATAAAATTCCTCAAATCAAAGAAGTCAGAGGGTTGGGTTTGATGATTGGTGTGGAATTCGATCAACCAGTTAAAGATTTTAGAAATCGTTTGCTTTTCGAAAAGAAGATATTTACCGGAGCCAGCGGAACAAATATCATTCGATTACTTCCTCCTTTGTGTTTGTCAAAATCCGATGCGAACGAATTTCTAATTAGCTTTAGAGAAATTATACAATTATCATTAACGGATTGAATCCTTAGATTTTAAATATGAAACATCTTAGCTTTCTTGTTCTCATTCTGTTTTTTTCTATCCAACTTTGGGGACAAGATTCTACAATTCAAGATAAAATCACACTAAAATCGGGTGAAGTTTATTTTGGAGAAATAGTAGTGAGAACTGCCGAAATGGTAATGATAAAGACTTTGAATGGTACTCGATATCAATTTCAACTTTCTGAAGTGAATAAAATTGAAAAACGTCCTGATAATCAGACCTCTGTTGAAAATATAAAAAATCTGAACCAAAACATTTCAACTGAAAACAATTTTTGTGGGAATATTGAACTTTCTGCCGGCATTTCAAATGCTAAAAATTCTTTTAGTTTGTGTCCAACCACTGAATTATCAATGATTTTCGGAAATAAACGGGTTTTGGGGAAAGATATTTTTATGGGGCTTGGTATTGGTTATAACATGACCTTACTATCTCAAAATTCAAATCCGATAAGTTTTTTGCCTTTATTTCTTCGTCTCCAAAGCACTTTAACAAAAAATAGAACAGCGCCATTTATCGGGATTGACGCCGGATATGCATTTGGTCTGAATTCTGATTATAGCGGTGGCACATTCGTGAAGGTCTCAATAGGAATTACTCGCAAACTAAGTTATAAAACCGCTTTATTTGCAGGTATTTATTCCGGCATTACTTCAATTTCAGGGAAAATTACAGAAACAAATGATTTGGGAACTTTTTCATATATCGGCCATAACTCGATGATTAATTTTGGTTTAAAATTTGGATTTCAGTTTTAAATTCCAAAATTAAAAATCAACTCATTAATTGAAATTCACATACTTCTTTAATGCATTTCTCTATTGGCTTAAATTTAAAATCAAGCTCTTTTTCGATCTTACGACTTGAATAGTATTCACGATTCGTTATCGAAAATGCTGTTCTTCTGTCGATTATGGGAGAAAATTGGAATATTTTTCCAAGATTTTCTGATAAAACTCCGACCAACCAAAGCAATCGTTTTCCGATACTAATTAAAGGTCGGCGTTTACCAAAACCATCAGCCATCCAACTCAATACATCTTTGTTAGAACAATTCTCACCGACCAAAACAAATCTTTCTCCTGAAATATCGGATTTCGTGAGTTGTATCATAGCTTTAACCACATCCTGAACATCCACGTAACCACTGCCTCCATTGGTATAAAACATCAATCCTTTGCGAACCCGCGAAAAAAGTTGCGAACTTCCGCTGTTATTTCCAGAAACTCCCAAAATAACTCCCGGATTAACAATTACTGCATTCAAACCTGCTTCAATTCCTTTCCACACTTCCTGCTCCGAATAGTATTTACTTCGCGAATACAGAGAACGGTTCGGACTATCTTTCCACACAGAATTTTCATCAATCATTTTTCCGGGTTCAGCGTTTCCACAAGCAGCTATTGAGCTGACAAAACACAACTTCCGAATACCGTTATCCATCGCAGCACTTACAATATTTTTTGTTCCAATCACATTGGTATCCAATAAGATATCGGCATTATTTCCTAAAGAAACTACGGCTGCACAATGATAAACAATTGTGGTTCCATGCATTGCTTCCTGTATGGATTTTTCATCAAGCACATCGGCAGTTTTCCAATCAATTCGGGCAAGATATTCATCTGGATTTGCTGTGTAAAAACTAAAAATGGTTCTTAAAAATTCAAGATTACTGGTTGGACGTCGAATAGCCGACACTCGCTCATTTTCCTGCAATAAATGCCACAATAAATTGCCACCCACTAAACCTGTAGCTCCCGTAACCATTATCATTTTTCCCGATTTTTAATTTCAAGTTCAAAAATACGGAAAGAAAACAGTATTTTTGCATACAATTTCCGAAAAAGCTTAATAAACTTTCCCAAAATATAGAATGAAAACCATTTGTGTGTATTGCGCTTCCAGCTCTCAAGTAAAGCCCGCTTATTTTAAAGCCACAGTCCGGTTAGCGAAAATATTGGCTGAAGAAAATATTTCGATTGTATATGGAGGTGGTTCAATGGGACTTATGGGACAACTTGCCGACAGCACAATAGCAGCAGGAGGAAATATCACTGGAATTATTCCACGATTTATGTGTGAAGTAGAATGGAACCACACCAGTTTAACCAAATTGATTTTAGTAGAAACCATGCACGAACGGAAAGAAAAAATGGTAATGATGGCTGATGCAGTGGTTGCATTACCGGGTGGATGCGGGACATTGGAGGAATTATTGGAAGTAATAACCTGGAAACGTTTGGGGATTTTTACAAAACCGATTGTCATTGTGAATCTGGAAGGTTATTTCGATGCTTTGATAACTATGTTGAATCGGGCGGTAGACGAACATTTTATGCGTGAAGAACATCGACAAATGTGGAAAGTAGTTGAAACTCCTGAGGAAGTTCTTAAAGCCATTCAAGATTCGGTAAGTTGGGACGAAAATGCACGCAGTTTTGCAGCACTTTAAAATCAGATCATGATTCAGCCTGACACCATACAATTACTAACCGACAGCACAAAAATCCTGCCTGATTCACTTGTAAAAGTAGATTCATTGGCGGCTGCTGATTCGTTAAGACTCGTCGATTCGCTGAAATCAATTGTTCAGATTCCACGAGGATTCATTGGCATTCCACATCCTTCACTCCCTCAAACAGAAGATTGGGTTTTTATCATTTTATTGGTTTTGTTTTTCTTGTTGGTTTACTCAATAACCCGATCTTCCGATTTAATTTCCGATACCATTAAAACATTTTTTCAGATAAAAGAACGGTCAAGTATTTTTAGTAAAGCTGCTGTGAATGATTCCCGATTCCGATTCTTCATGATCATTTTTGCTATTGGTGTGTTAAGTTTTTATGTTTATCTTGTTATGCATAAGTCAAATACACCTTTTTCAATCAAAGAATTCGGTCTTTTTCTGCTGGTAACCGGTTTGTTTTTTGGGCTTAAATTGTTTATTTTTGACTTGATTGGATATGTATTCCTTACTCCTGCAAGTTTAAAAATGGCTAAAGATGGCTACTTTAATGTGGTTTCATTTTTGGGTGTAGTATTATTCCCACTCATTTTCTTGCAAATTTATATTCCCGATAATTATACCCGATTAATTGAAGTTGTTAGTCTGATTATAAGTCTTACAGCATGTATTCTTATAATAATTAAACTATTTCAAATATTTTATCGAAAAATATTAGCATCTTTTTATATATTGTTATATCTTTGCACCCTTGAATTTTTACCCTTGATTGTTTTGTATAAGGTGTATCAATTGTTAGTATAGGGTGTTTAATATTAAAACTTTATTGCTGTGAAAATCAAAAAGATACTTGTATCGCAACCACAACCAACAACCGAAAAATCGCCTTATTTTGATATTAGTGAAAAGTATAATGTCAAAATTGAATTTAGGCCATTTATAAAAGTTGAGCCGATATTTGCTAAGGAGTTCAGAACACAACGCATATCAATTCTGGATTATTCGGCTGTCATTTTTAACGCACGTCATGGAATTGATCATTTTTTCAGACTGTGTGATGAATTGCGAGTGATTATTCCCGAAACTATGAAGTATTTTTGTGTTTCAGAGTCAGTCGCGTTGTATTTACAACGGTATATTCATTATCGTAAACGAAAAGTATTTTTTGCTGCCACAGGAAAAATGGTTGACTTGGTAACCATAATGAATAAACATGCAGATGAAAAATATTTGTTAATTACTTCGGATGTACAGAATGAGGAAACAATGTCGACGCTTGAGAAATCGAAAATCGAATTTGTCAAAGCAATAATGTACAAAACAGTAAGTAACGATTTTGGACCGGACGAAGTGTTTAATTATGATATGTTATTATTTTTCAGTCCAGTAGGAATTGCTTCTCTGTTAAAGAATTTTCCGGATTTTGTGCAGGGAGATACTCAAATCGGTTGTTTTGGCGCAACAACGATTCAGGCTGTTCGGGATGCCGGATTGAGATTGGATATAGAAGCTCCGCTTCCGGGTGTTTCATCCATGACCATGGCGTTGGAAAACTTCCTGAAAGAATACAATAAAAAGATTCGAAAATAAGTCGATTCAAAAAATTAGTTGGCTATCCCAGAAGTATCGAAGAATTTCCGTACTTTTGGGATAGTTTATTTTAAATATCAATGAACCAACCGAATTCATTTTCAAAATCGGAACATTTGTGCGGCGAAAAACGTATCAATAGGCTTTTTACTCAAGGTGATGCTTTTATTGCTTATCCGCTGCGCGTGGTATATCTTATTGAATCAAAAAGTGATTCTGAAGCTGCAAGTATACTGGTAAGTGTTCCCAAAAAGCGCTTTAAACGTGCCGTAAAACGCAACCGATTGAAACGTTTGATGCGTGAAGCATATCGACTTAACAAACAAGATCTTACTGAGAAACTAAACGAAAAAGAATTGCAGATTCACATTGCTTTTAATTACGTTTCGGACGAAGAAATGGATTTTGCCACTTTGGAAAAGAAAATGAAATTGACTTTACTTAAGTTGACTGAAAAGGTTTGAAAGTTCTGTGTTTGTTTTATTTTTTATTGTCATGAAAAAAATCCTTCAATTTATAGTTTTGCTTCCGGTATATTTTTACCGTTACAGCATTTCACCTCTTATCCCGGCTCGATGCCGGTACACCCCGACCTGCTCGGAATACACCATTGAAGCAGTAAAAAAACATGGTATTTTAAAGGGCGGCTGGCTTTCTATAAAACGAATCGGCAGTTGTCATCCCTGGGGAGGCAGTGGTTACGATCCGGTACCTTAAGTAATGCAGACGACTACTCACATACAAAATGTTTAAGGTATGTTGTTATAATTAGAAAAATTGTATCTTTGTCATCCGCCTTATTTTAAGGTTGCCAGATATTGAGTTGAAAAAGCAAGTCAAAAATATTGCCCTTTATCCTTTCTCACTTCTTTACGGATTAGTGACTGCCTTTCGTAATTGGTTATTCGACAATGGATTAATACCGATTACATCTTTTAAAATTCCAATTATTTCAGTTGGAAATCTGGCTGTCGGCGGTACCGGTAAAACTCCTCATACTGAGTTTATTCTTACGGCTTTACAAAACGAATGGAAAACGGCTGTGCTCAGTCGGGGTTATAAACGCAACACCAAAGGATTTGAATTTGCTAACGAAAACTCTAATAATCAAACTATTGGCGACGAATCCTATCAGATTTATAAAAAATTCCCGAATGTAACTGTTGCTGTGGACGAGAAACGTGTTCATGGGGTTAAAAAACTACAGGGACTTGTTCCTGATTTACAATTAGTAGTGCTCGATGATGCGTTTCAACATCGTTATATTCAAGCCGGTTTATCAATTTTATTAACTGATTATGATAATATCTACAGTCGCGATTTGATGCTTCCGGCAGGGCAATTGCGGGAGTGGAAAAGCGGAAGTAAACGCGCTAATATTGTTGTGGTTACTAAATGTCCGGCAAATTTGAATCCGATTGATATGCGATTAATTGAAATAGAGTTGAAACCCGAAAACAATCAATTATTGTTTTTTTCGACCTTTATTTACAATGAACTTATTCCAGTTTTTCCTGATTCCGAACCTGAACCCTGGACTTACAAACAAATTAAAGAAACGCATGCCGGTGTTTTGTTGGTAGCTGGGATTGTTCGTCCGGAGCCAATTGTGGAACATCTGAAAAATTACACAAAATCGGTTGATACCTTGTTTTTCGATGATCATCATGCCTTTCAAACGAAAGATTACAGTTCAATTAATTTTCAGTTCGAATTGCTGAATTCGACAGAAAAGATCATATTGGTAACTGAAAAAGACGCTGCTCGCATGGTGTCGGATTCCAACTTCCCGGAAGTGTTAAAATCCATAACTTTTGCTATTCCTATTCGGATAAAAATATTACAAAATAAAGAAACATTATTCATTCAAAAAATCAAAAACTATGTTGTTGAAAATTCAAGAAACCGCTGATTACATTCGCTCCAAAATTTATTCAAATCCTAAAACAGGCATTATTCTGGGCACAGGATTAGGCAATCTGGTTACTCAAATTACCGAGAAAACTGAAATCCCTTACGAAATAATTCCCAATTTTCCTGTATCGACAGTAGAAGGTCACAGCGGAAAGCTTATTATCGGCAAATTGGGCGATGTGGATGTACTGGCCATGCAGGGACGGTTCCATTATTACGAAGGTTACGATATGAAAGCTGTAACTTTTCCGGTTCGGGTAATGAAAGCATTGGGAATTGAAACTTTGCTGGTTTCAAACGCATCGGGTGGTGTAAATCCCGATTTCGAAATAGGTGATTTAATGATTATTACCGACCATATAAACCTTTTTCCTGAACATCCTTTGCGTGGAAAAAACTTCAACGAACTGGGCACTCGATTTCCTGATATGAGCGAAGCATACTCGAAAGAATTGATTGAAAAAGCTAAACTAATTGCCGCTAAACACAACATCAAAGTGGTGGAAGGTGTATATGTTGGCACTACAGGACCTACCTTTGAAACGCCGGCTGAATATCGTTATTTTCGTGCCATAGGTGCAGATGCCGTTGGAATGAGTACCGTTCCTGAAGTAATCGTAGCAAACCATGCCGGAATCCGTTGTTTCGGAATTTCGATTGTCACCGATTTGGGTGTTCCCGGTAAAATTGTGGAAGTAAGTCACGAAGAAGTACAGGAAATCGGTAATTCGGTACAACCACTTATGACTCTTATTATGAAAGAATTGATTCATGAAGCGTAAATACAAAAATTAGATTTCATTTTGAATGAAACCAGCAATATAAACAACAGACGGGGTGAATCAAATTCACTCCGTCTGTTGTTTATATTTACTTTAAAATAAATTTACCCTACAATCTTCTTAAACAAGTTTTTCATATTCACCAGATCACCGATAATTTTGTGTAAATCGGTAATGGCAACACGTTCCTGCAACATGGTGTCTCGGTAACGAATAGTAACTGTATTATCTTCAATAGTTTGATGATCGACTGTAATGCAAAACGGAGTTCCAATTGCATCCTGACGGCGGTATCGTTTTCCAATCGAATCTTTTTCGTCGTAAGCGCATTTGAAATCGAACTTCAATTCGTCCATAATTTCTCTTGCTTTTTCAGGAAGTCCATCTTTTTTTACCAACGGTAAAATGGCTGCTTTTATAGGTGCTAATACAGGCGGCAGAGTCAACACAACGCGTGTATCACCGCCTTCAAGCACTTCTTCTTTGTACGAAGCAGCCATGATAGAAAGGAATGTTCGATCCACACCAATTGAAGTTTCGATAACATACGGAGTGTATGATTGATTAATTTCCGGATCGAAATATTTGATGTTTTTACCCGAGAATTTTTCGTGACTGCTCAAATCGAAATCGGTTCGTGAGTGAATTCCTTCCACTTCTTTGAAACCGAAAGGCATTTCGAATTCAATATCGGTAGCGGCGTTGGCATAATGAGCCAATTTATCATGGTCGTGGAAACGATATTTTTGGTCGCCAAGTCCAAGCGCTTTGTGCCATTTCAAGCGGAATTCTTTCCAATGCTCGAACCATTTCATTTCTTCACCGGGCCGAACAAAGAATTGCATTTCCATTTGTTCAAATTCGCGCATACGGAAAATAAACTGACGGGCAACGATTTCGTTGCGGAACGCTTTACCAATCTGAGCAATACCAAACGGGATTTTCATGCGTCCGGTTTTCTGAACATTCAGAAAGTTTACAAAAATTCCCTGAGCCGTTTCCGGTCGAAGGTAAATTTTCATAGCGCCATCGGCAGTTGAACCAATTTCGGTTGAGAACATCAGGTTGAATTGACGCACATCAGTCCAGTTGCGCGTTCCGCTAATCGGACAAACTACTTCGTAATCTTCGATAATGGCTTTCAATTCCACTAAATCCGAGTCGTTCAATGCTTTTACAAAACGAGCGTGAATTTCGTCACGTTTCGCCTGATTTTCCAACACACGTTCGTTGGTCGAGCGGAAAACGGCTTCGTCAAAGTTTTCGCCAAAACGTTTCGCAGCTTTTTCCACTTCTTTATTAATTTTTTCGTCGTATTTTGCCAATAAATCTTCAATCAACACGTCGGCACGATAGCGTTTTTTGCTGTCTTTGTTGTCAATCAACGGGTCGTTGAATGCATCCACATGTCCGGAGGCTTTCCAGGTAGTTGGGTGCATAAAAATGGCTGCATCAAGTCCCACCACGTTTTCGTTGAGCAACACCATGCTGTCCCACCAGTATTTTTTAATGTTGTTTTTCAGTTCAACACCATTTTGACCGTAGTCGTAAACGGCAGCCAGACCATCATAAATTTCGCTCGAAGGAAACACAAAACCGTATTCCTTGCAGTGTGCAATCAGTTTTTTAAAAACATCTTCTTGTGAAGCCATAATATTTTTATGTACAATTTATTTTAATTCAAAATCATTAGAAACTTTTTTTGTTACAAATATGTCCTTGAATTTTATATGTTTATATACAAATTCGTTTTCATCTAGTTTCAATATCTTATAAGCATCTCTATTATAAGGATCAGTAGAAGTTCCAGTAAAAGATTTTCCATCAACTATACCCTTTTTAAAAATGGAAAAATAAATATCTCCTGAAATACCCCATTCACCAATTTCTATTTGAACTTCCACATTCCCCTCTTCATCAATTGTTTTAAAGTAAATAGTATAAGTTCCATCATTTTTTCTTTCATTTAACCATTCTCTTTTTTTATTGCCGGTAACTATGGAGTGTCCATACCATTTTCCAATATATTCCATTTCTTTTGCTCATTTTGAGTAATAAACGGTTTCCCTGAGTGGTTTACTAATGATCCACAGCCCAATAATAACATGGAAAATAGCATGAAACAAATAATTTTCTTCAGATTTTTTTTATCAAGAATCATATTTAAGTTATTTTCTAAAATATATATCAAAGTCAATTTCTAACATAAAAAAGAAATGCAAAGTTACTATTTTTTTTGTATTTTTGTCGATTGATATTGAAAATAGCACCCTGAGATATGAGTACAGACGAAATAATTGAAGCGGAAAACGAAGAAAACGAAATGACGGGCGCAGCCGAGGAAATCGTTGTTGA
>Ga0209638_1001847_pt1 | contig 13203 bp, 11 predicted proteins | sample BarGraNGADG00211_FD_184490 | JGI IMG/M metagenome (GOLD analysis project Ga0209638, IMG submission 184490) | Arctic peat soil microbial communities from Barrow, Alaska - Barrow Graham LP Ref core NGADG0002-211 (SPAdes) (version 2) | ecosystem: Environmental > Terrestrial > Soil > Wetlands > Peat... | reverse complement strand
CAGTATCAGGGCGAAATCCAGGCCAATGAAAAAGGTCTCTTATGGCCTTACACCTTCCAATATCCATCCGATTGGTATCTTACAGCCAATCCTAACCCTTCTCACATTTTTGTTCAAAATATCCCTGAGTTACAAGGCGCATCTCAAGGCGATTTTGCTAAGTTTGAAATCCTCCGACTAAAAGAGCCACCGTTGCTAGAAAGCGAGCCGCCAAATTCCCAGGACTTCAGAACCATCACCATTGCTGAAGAGCGTGGTGTAGTAACTGTACTGACCCAAATTCCTGGCAAGAGTCGCACTATTTCTGCGGTCTTTCAACACAAAGGAGTATGGTTTGCTATCTCTGGGTACATCACACTACCAACAGAAAGCATAGAGGATTTGGAACGGTATACGGCTATGCTATTTTCCATGTTAGCCTCGTTTACGCTCGAGGGCAGCTCGTAGTCACACCGACGCCCAACAAAAGCTCCAGCGGACAGAGGCTGACCCAAACCGTTAAGAATCGCAACTTATGAGTATATCAATGCGGTAAACAATCTGACGCATTGAGTCCATCGAAGCAATGGAGGCTGAGCACCTGGTCGAGTGTAACACAAACAGTCGGAGGTACTTTATGCATAAAACACACATGAAACGTTCGCTTATCTATCTGATCTCTTTGCTGGCGCTAATCACACTTCTACAGGTTTCATGTTCATTTGCAACCTCGGCTGCGCCAACACCGACATCCGCGGTCACTGACACTGTACCCGCAATCCCCACCCATACGCCGCTTCCCCCTACGGATACACCCCTACCAACCGACCTACCTTCCGCAACACCGTTACCGCTTGCCGCAAACGGACCCTGGGGAGTCGTCAAGACAGCTAATGGTATCTGGGCTTTCAATGCCGATGGGGAAAATCTGCGGCAAATGACCCAGGATAAAATTATTGGCGATCTTGCCATTTCCCCCTCTGGAGGAAAGGTAGCCTATCTTGCCGATACCAACCCGGATGATCCAAACCTGGAAAAGATCTCTTTGCGCCTTCTTTCTTTGCCGGATGGAACGATTCAAACGATCAGCGATGTTATGCCTTCTTTGGCTTCCATGGTAATCCCGACCCCTGAGAGTGCCTCTGGCAGCCCGACACCCGACTTGGGAGTCGTCAGGGGTAATACATATTCTGCCCTGTCGGGTGGGGACTGGTCCCCGGATGGCCAACGCCTGGCCTTCGTCAGCGGTCACGACGGTCTATTTACCAATGTCTATGTGTATGACTTGAGAACAGGGAAGATCACGCGCATGACGGATCGACCGCATTATGAGTATAGGGTGAAGTGGTCTCCAACGGGAGCATACATTTTCTTTGCGGAGGCAGAAAATTTTGGAGGAGCTGGCATCTCCGGCGGAAGCGCCCAGGTTATTCGCGCCGATCGCCCGGAGTCAGCACCCGTATGGGGAATACCTGCTTCAGACAACACACCTGGGGTCGGTATTATTAACTGGATTTCCCCGGACACCCTGCTGCTCGAATTTACCGAACAACCTTGCGGCATAGATCAACTGAGCCATGTGGATGTCGTTACCGGGAAGACCCAGACCCTCTGGCAGGCTGCTGAATGGGGGGACTGTGTTGAGCATGTAATGCGCGATCCAGTCAGTGGAGAAATGCTTTTAAATCAAGCTATGAACAATCAACCCCTCACCGAATTGCATATCGTCCTGTTTGCTTCGAATGGCGTAAAACTGAAGGATGTGAACACGGGAGATTTGCGAACCTATCTCTTGCGAGGCAGCTACCCGGATGGCTTGAACCTGGTCGGCTCGGCAGCCGCAGTGTCTGCCTCCCTGCCTGAGACGCTGATCCCCATCCAATCTCCGGATGGGAATTTGTGGGTCTGGCTCCCCTAGCCCACCTGGCCCCTGACTACGGGCGATGGGTTTTGGATCGGAAATGCGGGGCAGCCACCCAGGCAGATTTCTTCCGCTACGGTGGAATCCTTCAGTTGGTCTCCGGATGGCAAAACGATATTCTTTTATACCAGCGGCAGCTTGTATATCGCACGTTGGCCAGATCTTAAACCGGAAGTTTTAGATGCGGAGCTAACTCCCACCACTTTTTACCCCTATTATCTGAATGTGAACTGGGTTATTCAATGAGTTTAAATGGCAGTCATCAAAACGATTACGAGGACTATTCCCGGGAAGGCTAAAAAATCATGTCCCATCAATCATTCCATAAACTGGCATCTGGCTTTCTAGCGGTCTCTCTGCTTCTCAATTCCTGTACTCGCTTGATATCTGGGTCACCGACCACTACAACCGTCACCAGCCCGACCGTAGCTAGCCCGACTGCTGAACCCACACAGGTTACGCTACCCGGCGCGACCCTGACTATCAACGGTCAGACACAGGAGGCTGGAGTCGGTTCATACTGCTGGATAACCAATGACGGGAATGCCTCCACGACCACCTGCGCCGAGACAGCCGGCGTGCCGACCGCTCGTGAGCCGTTGGTCATAGTCGACGCGACCTCCTTTACGGCCCACTTCAATCTAGAAATTCTCACGCCTCCAGACTCATTGATCCTTTCGGTGATGCCGATCACTCCTGCCAATGAAATTCCCTCGGCAGACGCGAGTCATCGGCTCTGGCAGCCAGGCAGTGGCTGGGGAGCAGGTTTACCGCTTAAGACCGATATCGAGTTTCATTTCCAGGAGGCCGGATTCGCCAATGGAAATGGGTTATATATGGCTGAACTCAATGCCCAGTGGAAAAACTCAGGCAGCGTGACGTATGGTTTCCTTCTGCAGATCGGGGCCGGGAGCAGCGGTCTACCCGATCAGCTCCCCACACCTACCGCAGGCCCGGTCCCGACACCTGCCACCTTCACACTACAGACGATTTCTCCATTGGTAAGACTGGGCAAAGGCTCTGCGTATTCATTGACAATTTCCCCGGATGGCCGTTGGCTGGGGATCGTTACACCGTTGGGGGTCTATCTTTTCGACACCGGCACACGACAAGAAATCTGGTTCCGGACCTTCGAGAATACACCCACCACACTGGCCTTCAGCCCGGACAGCAGCAGGCTGGCCGTGGGATCCAAGGCAAGTATTCTGTCCATTCTCAATGCACAGACGGGTAAAACCATCTTACAAATTGAGGGCGAAGAGGACATCCATGCCGTCTGGTCTCCGGATAGCACCAGGCTGCTGGTCAGCGGAGGCTGTCAGGAAATCAGCATCTGGGACGCAGAGAACGGTACGCTGTTGCACTCTCTTCAGCCAGCCCAATGTAACGATGTAGACCCAGGATATGTGGATGCGGTCTGGTCTTCCGATGGAAAGCGGATCTACAGCAGTGTTTCAGCCTGGGATGCATCGACTTACCAGCCTCTTGGTAATTACAAGCCTGATATGCCGGAATTCGTGCTTGGCTATTCTTTGCTCCCTTCCCCTGCGGGAAATTTGCTGGCGGTCGGTAACGGCTTGAGCGTGGCCATCCTGGATGGCGAGACCGGCAGAAGAAAGCAGACGTTTACCCCCGGCGTACAAACAGTCTCGCTTGGAAATATTGCCTGGTCTCCCGATGGCAAGCAGCTTGTGGCCGGAAATTACGACGGGCAGTTCATTTGGAGTATGGATTCCGGCAGACAGATTGCCAGCCCGAAAGGCTACCGGGCTTTGGCTGGGCTGGCCTGGATGCCGGATTGCAAAACGCTGGTTGGCCTGTTTTCCCCCGACGGCAGCCTCAATGCCGTAGACGTCACCACCGGGAAAATCCTGTTTTCGCTGGACGGCTTTGGCGCCACCAACCGTTTCCTGACCGACCCGAACTACCCAAAGTGGGATGGAAAGGATCTGCTCACCGATGATGGCACCAACATAGTCCGCTGGGACGCCATCACCGGAAAAATTGTGAGCCGATCGCCAGTTTCCCTGGTTCCTGATTGGGCCTCGAAATACTATGGCGCTTTTGTTCTCTCGCCCGATGGAAAACGCGCGGTACTGGGTCCGGCTGTGGTGGATGCAATCACCGGCCAGGAGTTGACGCATATTGAAATTACCTCCGAGCGTGGATGGGATAAAGTTGCCTGGTCGCCTAACGGGAAGCGGATTGTTTCCGGCGATTCGCTCGGCATCAACGCAAGCGTAATCTGGGACGCAGCCACCGGTAAAGTATTACAGACCCTTCCGTTCGATGTCGGTGGAACTACGCCATATCTGGGCGCTCTGGCATGGTCACCGGATGGCAAGCAGATCGTAGGCGGCGGGTCCCTGATGGATCTGTCCGGAATGGACAACGGCATGCTGATCCTTTGGGATGCCAGCTCCGGCAAACAGCTAAGGCTTTTAATGGACGGGATGAATGGCCAGCGCATCAACACACTCGCCTGGTCGCCAGATGGTAAATGGCTGGCTGCCGGGTTGGCCAGCGGGAAGATCATCCTCTGGGAGATGCGCCAATACCGCCCGGTTGACGTGCTGGCGGGACACGCAGACCAGGTTGTGGGTTTAAACTGGTCCACGGACAGCACTCTGCTTGCCTCCAATGGATTGGATGGAACCGTGCTGATATGGAGACTGCCGTGATATTGGCGATCTATGATTTCTCTGGAGAAAGTAGATGAAGCGATTCTCTATCCTCTTCCCGATCATTGTTATCAGTCTTATGGTTGCATGCCAGCCTACTAAACCACAGCCTGTTTTTACTCCATCGACTGAAGCCACGCTCACGCCTCTAACGATTACCTCCGCCACATCCTCGACGGTGGCATTAGCTGGTACGGCGACGCCTCCCCCGCTGCCCGCGAAATATCAGGAGTTCTCGGACTTGAGTGCAGCCCAAAAAGCCGCCAGATTCCCCCTGTGGCTGCCCGGTTCTATCCCCTTTTGCCTGGAACCATAGTTCCAAATAACCAATAGACATCCCGCAGATTTTCTCATAAAGGAGGTTTGATATGAAGAAGTATTTCTTTCCCATCTTCATCGTAATTGCAATAACAGCTTGTGGCCCAGGACAAATATTACGTCCCACGGTTACAACAACTCCGACAATAACACGAACACCAACAGCAACACCCTCCCAAACATCTACACCTAGCCCAACCTATACACCAACTCAAAGGCCCTTTTTTTATGTCGACGAGCCAATGAATCTCCGCACAGGTCCCGATGTCGTCTTTGAGGTGACCGGCCAGATCACCCCGGGGCACACATACTACGTTGTCGGCAAGTATGGTAGCTGGTGGCTCATCGACAGCGGAGACGGCAACACTGGCTGGATATTTGCTCCGTATGGCATCACCAACTTCGTCGGCGACGCAGGATCCGTCCCTGATCTTCCTTCCCCACCTACGCCTTCCCCTGAGCCCACACCAACCTGCCCTGCCTTCCCCCCGACGACTATGGAGCCGGAAGTAGCGTTGGCACAGGCTCGCTTGACACTCACCACCTTTTTCGAACTTCTAAGCGAAAGCCGGTATGCCGAGGCTGTCCAGCTATACTCCGGAGAATACTATCCCTTGTGGAGCCAAAATCCCATGGAGAATCCTAAGGACTTCCCAGCCCTCCTCAAGCATGCCTGTGAAAGTCACGCGTATCAGTGCCTTTTAGTCAGGGACGTTGTGCGTGGAACTAGCCTCTCGGGCGGTCGGTTTGAATTCCTTGTCGAATTTTCTAATCGTGATGGAAGCCTGTTCGTTCGGGGCCCATGCTGCGGCGCGAGTGAAAAGGAAATGCCATCACAATCACAGTTCCTTTACATCGTCATGCTCTCCTGCGACGGAAAGTACTCAGTGACAGAACTACCTGTCTATGTGCCATGACCTCTGAGCAACTAGTTGGACGGCAAGCAGCAAATGGAGAGGAAAGATGCGCAATCCAAGATATTTAATGTTCCTGTCGCTGGCGTTACTTTCGTTACAAGGGTTGTTTACGGGATGCACGCCATCCGTGGCAACGCCATTGCCAACAACACAACCAACAATATCAATTGAATACCAGAATACCGAATATGGTTTTAGCTTCTCGTTACCGGTCAGTTGGAAAGGATATTCCATCATCACCGACATATGGCGGGGCTACAATAATGGAAATAGTGATATAACCGTCGAGCAAGGACCTATAATCTCCATTAGGCATCCTCTTTGGGCTTCTGAGAATCCGTATCAGGATATCCCCATCATGGTCTTTACGCTTGCCCAATGGAATTCGCTCCAGCAAGGAGACTATAGTGTCAGCGCAGGGGGAATTTATACCGAGCTTGGGCGCAATGCCAAATATGTATTTGCACTCTACTCACGTTACAATTTCGCTGCCTTGCCAGAAATGGAAGATGTGAAAACAATTCTAGAGGGAAATCCTCTTCACACCCCATGATGGGTTTGTTTTATGTAGATGGCTACCTGAGTAAAACAGGACGCCACCCAACACTGTCTAGCGGGTAGCGACTGAGCCAAACCATTAAGAATCGAATCTCATGAATATCTCGATGCGAAAACGAGTTTATATCGGTGTGGTGTCGGGTTCAGTCACGGGACTTCTTTTGTTGTTTGTTATTCATCAAGTTGGAAAAACGGAGAATACCACGAGTCCGCTTGCTGAAAACAAAAAGGCTAGTTGACGGTAACGCCAGCCGTTAGGCGCTTGTGCAAGTATAAGTCAACAGAATAAATTGAATGCGTCTTTGAAAGCAATATAATCCTATTCAACTACGAAGGAGAAGTTTTTATGGGAGTTGCTACGCATAAGCTCACGGGACTGATATTTATATTTACATGGCTCGCGGTTATTTCAGCCTGCCAGTCAGCGCAGCCCTCGCCGACGCTCGAACCCACTTTTGGCCCACGGGATTTCATTAGTCCGCCGACCATCTTGGCCTATATCGAAGATGTTCGGCTGGACCAGACAACGAGAATTGAGTTTCTCAACCCTGTAACTCACGAACAGGTTGTTATCACAACAAAGCCGACTATCCAAGCGATTGTAGAATTGCTCAGGTCGACAACTGATAACTGTGCTGGAACTTCGGAGCGCACCGATCACGCGTTAATGATCATCATGATTGTGCCAGCAGAAGGCAATGAAGACATAATATCTGTTGATTACTATCCTGCAACAAGTGAGGTTTTCCTGGATAATATTCCAACCGGCTCCTGGCCAGTCAAATTTCAGGGCTCGTATTTAGTGTGTCCAGACTTTGGTAGATCTCTGTTTGAGCTGCTGGGCATTGATGTGTCTTCTGCCGGGCTGTCAGCGGCAGCGTAGAAATCCACAGCCGTCCGGAGCAGGGGTCGATGGTATGCGTGCATCTGCCCCTGGTCAAGGATTGAAGTCACATCCTCGTGACGCGATGTGACCACGCGTTAGGAATCGTTACTCAAGAGTATCTCAATGCGATAAGGAATCTGACGCATTGAGTTCATCGTAGCAACGGCGGCTAAGCACTTTGTTAGCTTGCCACTCTGAGAAGTGTTTGACGATGAATCAATTACTTGCTTTCAACCAGCGTACCTGCGATTAGTAAAAGGGATGAGCGGAGAGCCCATTGCTCGTTCTTTTTAAAGGCAAAAAGCGTATAATTCACGATCGCCGCTCTTCGCGGCATCATCATTTATGTTGAGGCCTAGATTTGAATAAAACGATTCCGCTGCCAAGGTCGAATTGAACTTGCACTTGACGGAAACCTTTGCCGCGCTAAAGCATTACAATTATCGACTCTGGTTCATCGGCCAGATGGTTTCCATGATGGGTACCTGGATGCAGAGCACGGCTCAAGGGTATTTGATCTATCAGCTAACCAATTCGACAACTTATCTGGGTCTGGTGGTTTTTATGGGCGGGGTGCCGACCTGGTTATTCACCCTTTACGGCGGGGTGGTCGCCGACCGGATTCCCCGTCGGACGTTGATGGTCATTACGCAGACCTCGATGATGATCCTGGCGTTTATCCTGGGGGCGCTGGCGTTTACCAACGCCGTCCAGCCATGGCATATCCTCGTCCTGGCTTTCTTGCTGGGCGTGGCGAATGCCTTCGATGTTCCCGCGCGCGTCTCCTTTGTACTGGAGCTGGTCCCGCGCGAAGACATGACCAATGCAATCGCCCTGAACTCAACCATGTTCAATATTGCCACGGTGGTCGGGCCGTCGGTGGCAGGCATGACTTATGCCGCTTTTGGTCCAGCGTGGTGCTTTACGATTAATGGCATTTCCTTCATCGCCGTGATTATCGCCCTTCTGCTGATGCATATTAGAGAGGACGTAAAGGTTTTTCGCAATTCGAAAGCATTTGCGGACATCGCCGAAGGCCTGCGCTATGTCCTCGCCAGCCGGCTGATCCTCAGCCTGACCGGGGCAGTCGGCTTGGTTAGCGTCTTCGGTTTTGGCCTGTTGAACCTGCTGCCGGCCTGGGCGACGGACGTCCTGCATGGAAACGAGGTAACCAATGGCTTGCTGGTTTCGGCGCGCGGCTTCGGGGCGCTGATCAGCGCCCTTATGCTGGCTTCGCTCGTCAAGTTCAATATCCGGGGTAAATTTTGGATGATCGGCTTACTGGTCATGCCGGTTGCATTGTTCATCTTCGCTCTGGTCCGCTGGGTTCCTCTTTCGCTAGCCGTGATGGCCGTTGTCGGCTGGAGCCTGATGATGATCACTAACAACAGCAACGCCCTGATCCAGTCCGATGTTCCGGATGCCCTGCGCGGGCGGGTGATGGGAGTCTACGCCCTGATTTTCAACGGGGCGATCCCAATCGGGGCATTGCTGGCGGGTACCGTCGCCCAACGCGTCGGCGCACCTCTCACGGCGATGGTCAGCGCGGCGATCTTATTTGTGTTTGCCTTGGGAGCTTGGGCCTTCTTCCCGGAAATTCGCCGGCAGGCTTAACCTCTGATCCCTTGGGCACGCCGTTCTCCCGGTGATCTCATTCAAGCGAGCGGCGTGGTAACCCTGCTCTTCGATTAGGCGGGACATGCCTCAGACGATATAGGTGCAGGCTTCGGACATATCCATACCACCTTTTATGTCGAGGATGTTGTACTTTTACCCCAATTCTGTAAGGACTGATTCTTCCTTGTGAGATCGCTCCTACATTGTCAGTAGCAGTCCAACCAGGAAAAGCACACTGAAAGCCAGTGCAAGCTGGCCCGTACCGGCTAGCGCCGTATTTAACGTCTTTCCCTTTTGCGTGAAAACGACCCAAGTAAATTTCCAGGCCAACGGGAGAGTTATCCAGGGGAGCAGCGACAACCAGGGTAGCACCCCAAATGCACACAATACTGGCAGGCATAAGAATGCCACCAGCAAGCAAAAGAGGAACTCGCCTTTTGCAAAATGCCCGCCCAACATCACCGCAAGGGTATGTTTACCGGCCAAACGATCCGTCTCAACGTCGCGTAGGTTGTTAACCACTAGAATGCCGACGATGATCAGACCAATTGGCAGTGACATCCACCACGCTGCCGGGCTGACCTTCCCGGCTTGCACGAAGTATGTTCCCGTCACCGAAGCTAGCCCGAAGAACAGAAATACAAACAGGTCGCCGAGACCGTAATAGCCCAGTGGGAATGGTCCGCCCGTGTAGGTGATCGCTGAGAATATTGCCGCTAGGCCAACGAGGAGCACCACCCATCCTGCTTCGAACGCCAGGTATAGACCAAAAAGCCCGGCAAGTGCGAACGCGGTCCACATTCCTCCCTTGACCTGATCCGGGGTGAGCAGCCCGGACTGGGTGACACGCAGTGGGCCATGGCGCCGAGCGGAATCTACCCCACGCTCGTAATCGAAAACGTCGTTTGCCAGGTTGCTGCCAATCTGGAGAAGGAACGCGACCAACAGCGCTGCCAGCGCCGGAATTGGGCGAAACGTCCGGTCGTAAAGCGCAAGAGCGCTTCCGACGGCTACACCTGCTATGGCTGCAGGCAGCGTGCGCGGCCGAATGGCCAGCCACCAGATTTGGAACCGATTTGAGATCGTTATTTCAGAAGTCACATCAAGACCAATCGAAAGAGAATATCGCAATTATAATCTGGGTGCATAAGGAATAATATGAGTCAATTAACCGGCGACGAACGAGCCAGTTACGTTCACAATGTTTTCAGCCGCATTGCCAAGAGGTACGATCTGATGAACCGGCTAATGACCGCGGGACAGGACATCCGCTGGCGCAGGGCGACTATTCGGCGCGCCAGGCTGACCCCCAGCGCCTATCTCTTGGATCTTGGTGCTGGTACCGGTGACTTGGCCCGCGAAGCGCTCCGCCAGCAGCCAGTCATCCGCCTGGTTGCTGCTGATTTCAACCTCGAAATGATGCATGCCGGACAAAAATCCGGTTCCCTGCCCTGGATGAATGCCGACGCCCTGCACCTGCCCTTTCCGGATAAATCCTTCGACGCCGTCGTCTCCGGGTTCCTGATGCGCAATGTGGGCAGCTTGACCTTTGCACTGATGGAACAATATCGCATTTTGAAGCAGGGTGGGCGCATCGTCATTCTGGAGACCACCCGGCCGCGAGTCAGTATCTTCACACCGCTCATCTGGATTTACATGCATCTCCTTATTCCATTGATCGGCGGCATGGTCTCCGGCGACCGTGAAGCCTACCGCTACTTACCCGCCTCAAGCGAATCCTTTTTATACGCCGAAGAGCTCGCCGATCAGATGTCCTCTGTGGGGTTCTACAGAGTCGGCTACCGCCGCCTGATGTTTGGAACGATTGCGATCCACTGGGGGGAAAAAGATCAATCGGCCGGCTGAAAATTACCTTGAAAGAAGCCACCTTTCAGAGACAAAAATATGCCTATTGTCACCAGTTCGTCCGAATATAGTTTCGCCTGCGGGTGTTTTGTAATCTTGGGCGAGAGATCATCTACAAGACAGAAGGTGTGTAGAATAATATCCTCTGTAGTCAAGGGATCCTCCTGTTGGGTTTCGTCGCCCTGGAGATAACCCATGACCACTTTTATCTCACCAAGCACCAATGGTTATTAAGTCTCCCAAAGGAGGGAACATGTCGAAAGTCGCCGTTGTCACCGACAGTAGTGCATACCTGCCTGCTGACCTTCTGGAAAAATACCACATCACTGTCACGCCTCAGGTGCTTATCTGGGGGAATGAAACCTTCCTCGACGGCGTCGACATCCTGCCGGACGAGTTCTACAAACGGCTGGCAACCTCCAAGGTCATGCCAACAACCTCGCAAGTCGCCATCGTCACCATGAAGGCCGCCTTTGAAAAACTGCTCGCCGAAGGCTATTGCGTTCTGGGGATTTTTATTTCAGCCAAGCTCTCCGGGACGATACAGTCCGCCAGTCAAGCGCGTGATATGCTGCCGAAAGCGGCCGACAAAATCGCGATCGTGGACTCTAATTCAACAGCCATGGCGATGGGTTTTCATGTACTGACCGCTGCCCGCGCTGCCCAGGCGGGAGCCAATCTTGCAGAGTGCCAGAAACTGGCGGAAAAATGCCAGCAATACACCGGCGTCTTCTTCGTAGTGGAAACCTTGGAATTCCTGCACCGTGGCGGTCGCATTGGCGGCGCACAGGCCCTGATGGGCACCGTCTTGAACATCAAGCCGGTGCTGGAACTCCGGGACGGCCGCATCGAATCGATCGAAAAAGTACGCACCAAGCGCAAAGCCCTGGACCGCGTGATAGCGCTCGTCAGCCACCAGGTCGAGGGGCGGACCCCGATACGGCTGGCCACGCTTCATGCCAACGCCGAGGCTGAAGCTCGTTCCCTGTTGGAAACCGCCACGGCGAAGCTAAACCCGGTCGAGACCTTCTTCACCTGTGTCAGCCCGGCCATCGGTACCCATGCTGGCCCCGGGACGGTCGGACTGGCATATATGGCCGGGATGTAATAGTTCGTAAAAGCATAAACCAATTGAATCAGACCTGTAAGAGTATCTGGTTATTATGGCTCAGGAAATGGCCCTCTCAAGGCCTAAACAGCGGTTCGGGGCCGCTTGGGGGCACTACGATACGCGGGTGTTCGAAAGGCTATCACGGTTGAATGGACCTGATGACCATGCAGAATACCCGTCGTGTTTTTAACCTGGGGAACCCATCCCGCGACACGGGAGTCACCCATACGAACACACGTCTATGTAGACGGGTGTTCGTGATTCCTTTCAACCCATATTCCAACAATGCACATTATCAATTCAATAACGCACCCGTCCGGCGGCTTACGATCCGACTTACTGAGCGTCTCATAATAAAGTAAACTTTTTCATAAGTACAAACCGGCGCGGTCAAAAAAAGATCGTATCAAGTAAGGTTTGTGCCGTAAACGCAGGATTGCCAGATCGAGTTGTTGATGCAAATGGTTCAAATCAAAACAACAAACATTGCGAAGTTCCACCTGTTTCAAATGTTGCCAGGTAGCTTCATCCGGATTGAGATCAGGCGCATAAGCAGGCAATCTTTCGAGATGAATTTGTTTGGCTGCGCCATTCGCTAAAAAGGCTCTGACTTCTTTACTGCGATGGATGGGAGAACCATCCCAAATCACCAACAACTTGCGGTCCGTTTGTGAATACAGGTGTTTCAAGAAATGAATGCTATCCGATCCATTCAGAGCATCCAAGCGTGTCATCGTAAACAGCCAGCCGTGAGGGGTAATGCCACTCATCCCGGACAGATGGTCGCGGGTTTGGAAGACCCGCAAAATCGGCGTCTTTCCGCACGGCGCATAGGGTCTGTAATGGCAAAACCTCCATCTTCGAGTCTGGGCGATACGGGGGACTTTTCTATGTATGATACCCGGATGAGACGGGTTTCCATAACTATTCCGCAAACTTGCGCACAAACCATGTCTTGACTACTTGGGTCAGCACAATATAGCAAAGCAGCATTCCAGCCAGCAGATTGGTGCAAACGCCGCCAGACCCAACGCTCCCGCCAGCGGCTAGTCTTATAAGGAAATTAAGCCCCTCCGTGCTCCCCCAACTGGCGGAGGCAAATACTCCCCGGTCGATGGATGGGGCCGGGGAATATTACTTGTATAATTAATAATGGATCCCAGAGCACAGCATCTGAATACATTTGGATGTGATCTTTGGTCTTCCACTATTCGACCCTGAATGTTTTGTTTTCATCTAGCAAGATGGAGGGAGAATCAGATGGAATTGGCAAAGGATTAAATATTGACACGAAAACTCACGTATCCGTATTCATATGCCAACCATTGGCAGCTGATCTCAACGAATCA
>Ga0209638_1001846_pt1 | contig 13203 bp, 11 predicted proteins | sample BarGraNGADG00211_FD_184490 | JGI IMG/M metagenome (GOLD analysis project Ga0209638, IMG submission 184490) | Arctic peat soil microbial communities from Barrow, Alaska - Barrow Graham LP Ref core NGADG0002-211 (SPAdes) (version 2) | ecosystem: Environmental > Terrestrial > Soil > Wetlands > Peat... | reverse complement strand
CACACCGTGCTGCTCTGGGCCCTGACTGCCGGGCTGCTCGTGTGCGGTTCGATCGGTACGGTCGGCTTCTTCTCGTAGGTAGTGGCCGGCTGGCGTCTAGCGCGACTTGACGAAGTCGATCAACTCCGGCAGGTAGCTGTGGGCCAGGCAGACGACCGTGTCGGCTCCGCCGTAGTAGATCGTCAGACGGCCGGTCGGCTCGTCCAGCAGGGCGGCGCAAGGGAACACTACGTTCGGGACATCGCCGATCTGCTCGTACGAGACCTGCGGCGAGAGCAAGTAGTCGTGGCTGCGGGCAACAACCTTCCACGGCTCGTCCAGGTCCAGCAGCGCGGCGCCCATCGAGTAGACGAAGCCGTTGCAGGATGTCAGGACGCCGTGGTAGATGAGCAGCCAGCCCTCCGGGGTTTCGATCGGAGTGGGTCCGGCGCCGATCTTCGTGGATTCCCAGGTCCACTCTCGCGTGCCCATGACGCGGCGGTGGCGGCCCCAGTGGGCCATGTCGAAGCTCTCCGAGACGTAGATGTCGCCGAATGGCGTATGGCCGTTGTCGCTCGGCCGCGAAAGCATCAGGTAGCGCCCGTCAACCCGCCGCGGGAACAGGACGCCGTTGCGATTGAATGGCAGAAACGCGTTGTCGAGCTGGTGGAAAGTCTCAAAATCGTGGGTATAGCCGACGCCGATCGTTGGGCCGTGGTAGCCGTTGCACCAGGTCACGTAGTAGCGGTCTTCCAGCCATGTGACGCGCGGGTCGTAGGCGTGCTCGAAGCTCTCCTGGATCTCGCCGATTCGGGCATCGGTGGCCACCCACCTGATCGTCTCCGGCTCGATCGCCCAGTTGATGCCGTCGGCGCTGCGGCCGGCGTGGAGGTTCATCTCTCTCGTCGTGTCGTCGACGCGGAAGACGCCCGCGAAGCCGTCGAGGTACGGAACGACGGCCGAGTTGAAGATGCTGTTTGACCGCTCCAGATGGTCGCGCGGAATGATCGGGTTGCGGCTCGACCGCCATACCACTGCCTCGGAATCGGCCGGCCGGTCCTCCCAGGGAATGTTGGGTAGGGCGCCGGCCGGGGCAGAGACCAGGGCGGTTTGGTTAGTTCCGTTCGCGGACTGCATCTGGGCCCTTTCGTTCAAACCGGTTGAGATTCGGCGCTGAAGAAGTGAGTGGCGAAGTTGCTAGGGGACGGCGCATCAATCTGACGGACCGAGAGGCGCTCTACGAGTCGGGGCCGCACCAGGGTCTGCGTGACGCAATCCTGGCCGAGTTCCAGCCGATGCGCGAGGAGGGTGACGGCGATCCGGCCCATGCCGACCTTGTCGACGGCCATAGTGGTCAATGCGGGCGAGACGAACCCGGCCAGGTCGATGTCGTCGAAGCCGACGACCGAAACGCGGTCGGGGATGGAGATGCCGGCCTGCCGCGCGGCCTGCATGAGGGCGACGGCCACCGCATCGTTGGCGCAGAAGACAGCGGTGATCTCCCGATGCGTTTGCAAGTATTCGACGCCCACGATCGCGGCGGCCTCAGGCGGCCAATAGGGCGTGTCGATAAGGCGTGGAGCCAACCCCGACTCGGCGATGACCTGCTCGTAGCCTCTCCGCCTCTGCAGAATGCTCGGGAAGGCATCTGGCGACGTGCCGAGGATGGCAATCTCCCGATGACCTCGCCCGACGAGATGCTCCACAGCCGTCCGCGCCCCGCCGATGTTGTCGGTCGCGACCGAGTCGAACGCGTCGTCCTCCGAGTATGCGTCTACCAGCACCGCTGGGGGCGCGGCCCGAAGAATCTCCGCCGTCGCCTGGGAAAGGTGCGCACCGACGACGATCAACCCGTCGCAGGTCCGGTCGGTCACGATGCGCGGAACCTCGATGGGGTAGTAGTTCTGATCCACAGGCATCGTCGCCAGCATCAGGTCCATGCGGTGAGTTCGACAACTCTCCTCGATCCCGGCCATGACCGGGGCGTAGAAGCGATTCGCCTCGGGAGAGTCGCCGTGAACGGCCTTGATCACGAGCCCGATGGTCATAGGCTTCTGACGCTTGCGCGAGACGCCGGCCGAGGGGCGGTAGCCAAGGCCGCGGGCGGCTTCTAGGACGCGCTCGCGAGTCGCATCCGAAACGCCCCGTTCGCCTCGTAGAGCGAGAGACACCGCCGCGGACGAGCAGCCGACCGCTAGGGCAACGTCTGCCAGCGTGGCAGGCCTGCGGCCCGTGCGCATATTCACGCGGTCCTCCTACTAGTACTGAAGTAAAGGGCATTCTATCGGCACTTCAAGTGACGGTCAACGCCAGAGCGCAGCCATTCTGCCTCCGATGTGCCCATTGTGACCTTGTATCGCGGCTGAATCCGACGCCGAGGAGCCACTCGTGCTCCCTTCGCGCCAGACGACAACTAAAAGCTCCAGCCGTTTCTTCACTTGACACGTTACTAGACGTTGGTCTAGTGTCGTCCAGCGGTGGCGGCGTCCCGTCACACGACCGAACAAGAGAGCAGTAACCGGTATCGACGACCGTGCAGCCACTCGTCTATTCCCGATGGTCCCTCTCCTCATCGTGGGGCCGTCGGGGATAGGACAACGTTACCTCGGCGCCGGTGTTCCGGGCCAATCTCGGACGAGGGCTATGGCTCCCTGGCCGGGTGGCCAGGGGAAGCAGGCGCTCCGGGACTAGTCGTGGGAGGTGTCAAGCGCCCGACGACCATTCGCGATTTGGTGCCACGGCGGTGGAACGCTTCCCCCGGGGAGGAGGGAGCAGTCGGCTGCGGAAGAGATCCTGATGTCAAGCCCAATGATGAAGCGACCATCGTCGCATGCCGCGATGCCCTTCAGGCGGGGCTGCTCGCAGACGGTGGCGACTTTTCAACAACAGGTCACCGAGGAGGAACCACGACAGTGCTAAAGCGACTATCCGCAATGTTGGCGGTCATGCTTCTGAGCAGTGCGGCCCTTGCTTGCGGCGGCAGCACCACCAGCCCGTCAACCAGCGCCACCGGGACTACCGGGGCGTCTGCCACGGCGACCGCCAGTGCGGCGCCTTCGGCCATCTCCGGGGACATCACCGTCCTGACGAACCGGACCGACATCGTCCACACGGTCTTCGAGGCCAAGTACCTCCCGCTCTTCAACGCGCTCTATCCGAACATCAAGGTCACCTTCCAGGGCCTCACGGACTACGAGGGTGACGTCAAGATCCGGATGAACACCACCGACTACGGCGACGTTCTCCTGATCCCGAACGCGATCAAGCCCGACCAGCTGGCGTCCTACTTCACGCCTCTCGGCACCGTAGCCGACCTTGGCAAGACGTACCGGCTCGTCACCGAGCAGTCGTTCGGCGGAACGACATACGGCCTCCCGATCACGGTCAACGCCAACGGCATCGTCTACAACAAGAAGGTCTGGACAGCCGCAGGCATCACGACCCTGCCCAAGACCCCGGATGAATTCCTCACCGACCTCCAGACGATCAAGACCGCGAACGCCAGCACGGCCAAGTGGGTTTCCCCGTACTACACGAATTACCACGCCGGCTGGCCGACCACCCAGTGGCAGTCCAACCGCGGCGAAATCACCGGCAATGCCGACTTCGACAACAGCCTGTACAAGACGGATGCGCCTTGGGCGGCCGGCACTGACGAGTACGTTATCTACAAGCTTCTGTACGACATCGTCAACAAGGGGCTTTCAGAGCGTGACCCAACCACCACGGACTGGGAGTCCTCAAAGGGCCTCCTCGCCAATGGCAAGATCGCTGCCATGGCGCTCGGCTCCTGGGCGATCTCCCAGATGCAGGACGCGGCCGTGACGGCCGGCGGCGTTGCAGCCGACATCGGCTACATGCCGTTCCCGAGCCAGGTCAACGGCAAGTTCTACTCGAACATCGGCGGCGACTACAAGATCGCCATCAACAAGAACTCCCCGAACCAGGCCGCTGCGCGCGCATGGCTCGACTGGTTCGAGAATAGCTCGAACTACGCCTACGACCAGGGCGGCGTCTCGCCGCTCCTCACCGGCAAGAACCCCACACAGCTCGCCGACTTCACTGCCGCGGATGTCCAGTACATCCAGCAGACCCCGGCGACGGCTGGCAATCAGACCTGGCTGGGCGCCATCCAGGACAGCGCCAAGATCCAGCTGTTCGACACGGCATGGCCGCAGAAGATCATCGACTCGGCTCGTGGTGCCGATAAGATGACTCTCGATGCGATCTTCGCGGATCTGAATACCAGGTGGGCGGCGGCACGCGCCGCTGTCAAGGCCCCCAACGCCTAAGCACTTGAGTTGAGCCATTGGATGACGGCCGGGCCTCGCGGCCCGGCCGTCATCTACCAGGTGATTGGATGGGTAAGTTGCCACGGCGGACTGATGCCGGCATGGAACCTGTCGGCCAAGCGGTAATCATCGATCTGCCTTCGCCCAGCTCGCTGAAGGTCGAGGAACGGGGCCGCTCCAAGCGTTATCGCTCCGTTACCCCGTATCTGTTCCTCTTGATCCCAGTGACGCTGCTCGCTGTGCTCACCTACGTGCCAATGGTGGAGACGTTCTTTCTCAGCTTTACCAGGTGGGACGGATTCGGCCAGACGCCGCTGACGTTCATCGGTCTGCAGAACTACATCGACTTCGTCACGAGACCTGAGTATTACGGGGTTCTGTTCGTCAGCGTGTACTACCTCGTTGGCGCCTTCGTCCAACTCGCGATTGCGCTCTACCTCGCGACGCTGCTGAGCTCCTCAACCAGGTTCAGGAACCTGTTCAAGGGGATCATCTTCTTCCCCTACCTGCTGAACGGCGTCGCCATCACTTTCATCTTCATGTTCTTCTTCCGACCGGAGGGTGTGCTCGATTCGTTCCTCGGCATCTTCGGTGCCAACCCCGCCAACAACCCGCTGTGGTTGGGCGATCGGAGCCTGATCAACATCTCCCTGGCGTTCGTCTCGGTCTGGCGCTACATGGGACTCAACTTCGTCCTGTTCCTGGGCGCGATCCAGTCCATACCTCCAGAGACGGTCGAGGCCGCGCAGATGGATGGGGCGAACAAGTGGCAGGAGATGCGCTACGTAATCATGCCGGGCATCCGCCCTATCCTCGGGCTCAGCTTGATCCTGGCGATAGCCGGCTCCCTGTCCGTTTTTGAGATCCCGTACATCATGGGGGACGGGGCAAACGGAAGCATGACCTTCGTCATCCAGACGGTCGACACTGCATTCAAGTACAAGCTGTACGGCCTCGCAACGGCGATGGCTGCCATGCTGTTGGTGATGATCCTTCTGGTCACTTGGGTGCAACGGCGAATCATTCGTGACGACCCAGTGGAGCTGATCTGATGACCGCCATGGACGAACCCTCCGGCTCGGTGTTTCGGGATGAGGCCGAGTCGAAGAGTCAGGCCTCGCTCCCACCTAAGGCTCTACCCAAAGCGAAGCACCGCCGGAGGAGGCGCTGGCCCGGTCCCAAGGGGGCCCTGTTTGCGACCTTGAAGTACGGGTCGCTGCTGCTTGTCTGTTTGGTGATCATTCTCCCGATCACCGGGACCTTGATGACCGCGTTCAAGACGCACAAGGAGTATTTCGACAGCAACCCGATGGACCCGCCGGCCAACTGGCTGAACTTCGATAACTTCTTCACGGCCTGGAACAGCGGCAACATGTTCTCGGGCTTCGTCAACACCGCGATCATCCTCGCCATCTCCCTGGTGGGCACCATAATCATCGGCACGATGGCGGCGTACGCGATTGATCGTTTTTCCTTCAGGGGAAAGAGGTTCGTCGTGTTCCTCTTCCTCCTCGCCGCAATCGTGCCGTCCGTGACGCAGAACGTGGCGACTTTCCAGGTCGTCCACTTCCTGGGCATATACAACACCAGGCTTTCGGCGATTGCCCTGTACATTGGCACGGACATCATCGCGATTTACATCTTCGTCCAGTTCATGCGGACAATTCCGGTGTCTCTGGACGAGGTGGCATTGCTAGACGGGGCCTCGCACTGGTGGATCTATCGGCATATCGCGTTTCCGCTTATGAAACCGGCGATCGTGACGGTGCTGATCATCAAGGGCGTCGCCATCTACAACGAGTTCTACATCCCATTTCTGTACATGCCCAATCCAGACTTGAACGTTGTCTCGACATCCCTGTTCTCGTTCAACGGCTACTTTGGAGCTCGTTGGGAAGTCATCGCGGCCGGCGTCATCATCACTATGATCCCGACGCTCATCCTATTCCTTGGTCTGCAGCGGTACATCTACAGCGGTTTGACCCGCGGCACGACCCGCTGATCTTCGTACACGACCACGCCAGAGCACCCTCCGCCGTTGCAACCCCGGCAGAGGGTGCTTGGCTGTATCCGTCAGCCCAGGCCCGGAATGGGGAGAGGTCTAGGGCAGCCGCGATTGGATCATGAGCTCGAGGAGATCGACGTCCACGTCGTAGCCTTGGCGAGTCTCGATTCGAGCGCCGGAGCGACCGTGTCCGATGATCCCGAACGGACCCTCGAAGTTCCACATGGCATAGCCCCAACCAAACTCGCGCCAGAGGCTGAAGACATCCGCGAGCCACCTGAGAGCGTCCGCGTTGGGCGTTTTGTTGTAACAGCCGAACTCGCCGATGTGGATCCGCCTGCCCATCCGCTCCACTTCCAGCCACGGTTGGTAGAAGGCGCGTATCTCATCCTTCCCCCAGCGCTTGCCTTCATATAGCACGCCTGGGTAGCGGGGCGCGTCGCCCTCCTTCCAGCCCTGCCACCACTCGGCGCCCCAATGCGAGATCGGGTACGGCGTGTAGCCGCGTCCGGAGTGAGTCACGTCCAGGTCGGCAAGTTCCGGCATGGCCAGGTTGCCGCCGTCGAGACCATCGATGGTGATCGGCCGGGATGAATCGATGGCTCGAATGGAGGCCACGGTTCGGCGTATTAGCACCTCGTGACTCGCGCGGGTGAACCCATGCAAGCCGATGGCCGGAGGCTCGTTGATGAGATCGAAGCTCAGGTCATCCGCCGAGAATTCGCGATAACGCGTCGCAAACAGCTGCCACAAATACACAAACGCATCCTGGGCTTCGCTGTCAATCCAAAGATTGTGTATCTCCGAGGCGTCGGGCGTGATGCAGTATCCAGGAGCGTGGTGGAGATTCAGCGAAACATGAATGCCGCGTCGTTGGCATGCGCGAAGGTGCCCATCAAGAGACGCGAGGACCGACTCCTCCGGATGGAAGTAGTCGAAACCAACGGTCCATGCTCGATAGTCCGTGGGAATACGGACGAAATTGAAGCCGTAGTTGACCATGAAATCGAGGGCGCGCTCATCCACCGGTCTCGGCCGCTCTCCCTTTCGACCAAGCATCCACTGAAAGTTGAATCCGTAGTACGTCATTCGGCACCAGCACATATATGCAATGGCCGCGAGAAGCGGGGCGGCCGCATTGTTGGCAACCATACTCGAATCCGAACTGCGCCGCGTTCCGGTCATGGTCGCAGATCGGTCGCGACTCGCGGCCGCCAGGGCAGGCTCGAGCGGGCGGACGAACCCACCTGGCGCGCCACCGGTGCGACCGTGCACGCGGCTCTTGCGCCGGCAGCCTGGGCAGGAGACACTACCGGTAGCTAGACGACCGCTGGACCGGAGGCGGGAACCGGCTCGTCAGCCCAGAGTCGCTGCCGGTGCGTTCCCAACGGCGCGGCTGCGAAGGGCCGGAGACGCCATGGATCGCAAGCGAGTTGTGATCATGGGGGCCGCGGGTCGCGACTTCCATGACTTCAACGTGGTCTACCGAAACGACCCCAGCGTGGAGGTCGTGGCCTTCACCGCCGCGACGCAGATCCCCGGCATCGCCGGGCGGCGCTACCCACCGCAGCTGGCGGGCTCCCTGTATCCGGAAGGCATTCCGATCGTCGCCGAGGTCGAGCTGGAGCGTCTGCTGGCCGAGCAGTCGATCGACCTGGTCGTCTTCGCCTACAGCGACGTCGCGCACGAGCATGTCATGCACACGGCCAGCCGCGCGCTCGCCGGCGGCGCCGATTTCGAGCTCCTCGGGCCGACCCGCACGATGCTCCCTAGCACGCGACCCGTGGTGGCCACGGGTGCCACTCGGACGGGCGCCGGCAAGAGCCAGACGACGCGCTACCTGGCCGACCTCCTGGAGAGCCAGGGGCTGCGGGTCGTGGTCTGCCGCCACCCCATGCCCTACGGCGACCTCGTGGCTCAACGGGTCCAGCGCTACGCCACGTACGCCGACCTGGACCGCTACGAGACGACCATCGAGGAGCGCGAGGAGTACGAGCCACATCTCGACGCCGGTCGCGTGCTGTATGCCGGCGTGGACTACGAGGCGATCCTGCGTCAGGCCGAAGCCGAGGCGGACGTCGTCCTTTGGGACGGCGGCAACAACGACTTTCCGTTCTTCCAGCCGGATCTGTTCGTGGTCGTCGCCGATCCGCTGAGGGCCGGCCATGAGCTCCACTACCACCCCGGCGAGATCAACTTCCGCATGGCCGACGTCATCGTGATCAACAAGGTGGACTCCGCTACCTCCGCCCAGATTGGCGAGGTCCAAGCCCATGCCGCGGCCGCAAATCCGCACGCTCCGGTGATTCTTGCCCGTTCGGCGCTGACCCTCGTGGGCGGCGAGATCGCGGGCAAGCAAGTGGCCGTCGTTGAGGACGGGCCCACGCTGACGCACGGCGGCATGACCTTCGGAGCGGGTATCGTGGCGGCGCGTCGCTTTGGGGCTGCCGGGCTGGTGGACCCCGTTCCGTTCGCGGTCGGGCAGCTCGCCGAGACGCTGGCCCGCTATCCCGCCCTGGAGCGCCTCATTCCGGCAATGGGCTACGGCAGCGGGCAGATGCGCGAGCTCGCGGACACGCTCAACGCCATGCCGGCCGACCTCGTGCTCTCCGCTACGCCGATCGACCTTACGCGTATCCTGAACCTCGACAAGCCGGTCGTGCGGGTTCGATACGAGCTGGAAGAGCTTGCCTCCGAAGCGTTGGAAGGGCGGCCTCAGCCAAGCCTGACCGACCTGCTGGCACCTATCGTAGATAGAGCGCGGGCTGCCTCCCACGGGGCACCAGCCCGCTAGCTGCGGAGGCCCCGATGACTCGACACCTCCTGACCCTGGATTCCCTGGGAGCGGAAGGGATTCGCCACACCCTCGAGATGGCTGCCCATATCAAAGGGCGCCACGGCATGACCGGCGAGACTCTGGCGGGCGGCCGCGTGGGGCTCATCTTCGACAAGCCCTCTACTCGGACGCGGGTCAGTTTCGAGGCGGCGATCTGGGGCCTGGGCATGCTGCCGATCGCGCTGCGCTCGGATGAGCTGCAGCTGGGTCGCGGCGAGACGATCGCCGACACGGCGCGGGTTCTGTCCCGTTACCTCTCGGCGCTCGTGGTCCGTACCTTCGAGCAGGCCAAGGTCGAGGAGTTGGCCAGGTACGCCACGATTCCCATCATCAACGCCCTGACCGACGACCACCATCCATGCCAGGCCCTGGGCGATGTCATGACCCTCGAAGAGGAGTTTGGCGTTCTCCGCGGCCTGCGGGTTGCATTCATCGGCGACGGCAACAACGTCTGCCACTCCCTGATCCAGGCGGCGGGGCATCTCGGTTTCACGCTGGCAATCGCGGCGCCGACAGGGTTCGAGCCGAAGCCGGGGATCGTAGCGGCTGCCCGGGCCAATTGCGTCGTCAGCGGCGGCGCCATAGAGCTGGGCCACGATCCCGCGGCGGCGGCGAGGGGCGCAGACGCCGTGTACACGGACGTCTGGGCCAGCATGGGCCAGGAGAAGGAACGCGAGGAACGGGCACGCGCCTTCGCCGGGTATCGCGTCGACGCGGCCCTCATGGCGCTGGCTGCGCCGCGGGCCATCTTCATGCACTGCCTGCCGGCCCACCGCGGGGACGAAGTCACCGATGAAGTCATGGACGGTCCGCAGTCCCGGGTCTGGGACGAGGCCGAAAACCGCTGGTACACCGAGCAGGCGCTGCTCTATTTGCTGATCAGCGGCGAGGAGCGCTGGGAGCGCCTGTCGTGACTCGACTTGCCGTCGCCCTCGGCGGCAATGCCCTGATCCGGCGAGGCGAACCCGGCTCTACAGAGGTCCAGCGCCGTAACCTGGTGGCGGCGGCGCGCGGCCTGGTCACGCTCGCGGAAGGAAGCCGGGCCGAGATCGTCATCACCCACGGTAACGGACCGCAGGTCGGCTTCCTCGCGATCGGGGCCGAGATGGCCGCGTCGGTCGTCCCGGCGCCGCCGCTCGACGTGCTCGGCGCGGAGACGCAAGGCCAGATCGGCTATCTGCTGGCGCAAGCGCTCAACGACGCGTTCCTGGAGCATGGCAAGCACCGCGAGATCGCGGTGATCGTGACGAGGACCATCGTGGGGGAAGACGACCCGGCATTTCACAATCCCACGAAGCCTGTAGGGCCTATCTACGACGAAGCGACGGCCCTCGAGCACGCGGCGGCGCGCGGCTGGAAAGTCGCGCTAGACGGGAAGAACTGGCGCCGCGTGGTGGCCTCGCCGCGACCGTTGCGGATCGTCGAGGCGGCCTCCATCCGCAGGCTGGTCGATGCGGGCGTGCTCGTCGTTGCGTCCGGGGGTGGGGGAGTGCCTGTCGTGGAGCTGCCGGATGGCCGCATGGAGGGTCGCGAGGCGGTCATCGACAAGGATCTTGCGGCGGTGGTGCTGGCGCGCTCGGTCGAGGCCGATGGCTTGCTCCTGCTCAGCGACGTTGACGCGGTCTATCGTCGCTGGGGAACCCCACGTCAGGAGCCGATCCTGCGACTCTCCGTCGACGAGGCGCTCGAGGGCTTGGCGGCCGGGGCGTGGCCGTCTGGCTCAATGGCTCCCAAGGTTCGAGCTTGTGCCGAGTTCGTGCGTGGCGGCGGCCGATTCGCGGCCATCGGTGCCCTGGAGGACGCCGTCGCGATCGTCAAGGGGAGCGCCGGAACCTGGTTCGGGACCGAAGGCGCGGGGCTGCCGCGGCCGCGGCAAGCGGCGTAGCGGCGGCGGGAGCCCTCGCAGGAGCGCGGGTCAGCCGTCCGGAGGCCGGCCATTGAGGGAAGAACTGCGCCCCCGGCCGTGCCCAACGCCATCCAGGGTCTACTCGTAGGCGACCGAGGCTTATAGGTTACCCGACCACCACCCTCCCGACGGGAGCCTAGCTTTGCCCGCCGGCGCCACCGGAGAGGCCAAAGCGCGCAGAGATCTTGTCGGCGAACTCGGCGCGGACGTGGGCAGCGTCCTCGCGGCTGATATCCAGCTCGCTCGCAATTTCGACGACCGCGGAGTTCTCCACGGACGTGATGGAGTCGTCGGCTGCGGCTATGTGGTAGCAGGCGTGGAGCAGCGCGATCCGCTGCTCGGGAGTGGAATGCTCACGGAACTCGCGAGTCACCAGGTAGTCGCTCGTCTCGCCCGTGGTTCGCTCCTGCAGCTTGGCCATCTCCACGACGAGAACCGCCTGCGCCTCGTCGAGCCCCGACCCAGCCAGTTCCTGCACCATTGCGGCCGTTTCAACGTCGCTGATCGTCATGTCGGCGTTCGCGGCCCGAGCCAGAACGTAGGCCATTTCGGCCAACAGGCGAGCCGTGTCCGGTGGAAGGCTCTCCAACCGGGCGACTATCCGCCGCACGGCCTCGGTCTCGGCTTCGAGAGCCGGGGGCTGCGGCGGGGTACCCGTCACGGGCTTTGCGCCCAGAAACCGCCGGAAGGACATGACAGTGCCTCCTTCGCCGGGGCGACTTTCGCAGCCCCGGACGGTATCAGACGTGGTGAAGAGCAGATGCAGCTCCATGATCCCATGATCCTCCACGGTGACGACCGCGAGGCTGGTAGGACCCTGGAACCCATAGTCGGCAAACACGATGTCCACGGAACCGCACACGGCGATGATGCCGCCTTCTCGCAAGACCTGCAGCGGCCGAGATCGCGAGGCTCAGGCTTGCGCGGCACCGCCCGACTCCCCAAACACAACGCCCGGCGGTTGGTTGCGGGCGGGCACCGAACCGACGGGGAGATCCTGATGGCAATGATCCGCTGGGACCAGTCCATGACGACCGGCGTCGACACGATCGACGACCAGCACAAGCAACTCATCACCTGGCTCAACGACCCACTTGCGGCCATGAGCCAGGGAAAGGGCCGGGCCGAGGTGCAGAGACTGCTCGACGACCTGGGTACATACGCAAGCACGCATTTCGGCCACGAGGAAGAGTGCATGCAGCGCTACAAGTGCCCGGCCGCACAGGCAAACGTGGCAGCGCACCGCGAGTTCGTGCAGATATTCGATGGCTTCAAGGCCGAGTTCGAGCACGGAGGGGCGACCGTGTATCTGCTCGTCCGGATCGAGAGTGAGCTGATGCGATGGCTCACCGGCCACATCAGGCGCACCGACACGCTGCTCTACGCGTGTGTGAAGCCGCTGGCCAAGATCGCCTGAGGCCGCGTGCCAAAGAGGGGCGCCACGAAAGGCGGAGGCGGAGTCGCCTCGAGCCACCAGAACCGCGTCCAGGCCGCCATCCTGGCCTACGAATCCGGCCTCGTAGAGCTCGGTTCGAGGTAGTCGGCGAGGTTATCGAGGGCGCGAGCCAGGCTCTGGGACCAAGCCGCGCCGTCCCGGGAGCCGTGCTCACGGGCTGCCGCTGGGTGCCGTTGGGTGCGGTCTGGCGCCCCATAATGCATAGTACGCACGTCTGTTGGCCGGTCGGGGAGTGCCCGACAGCCCGTCACGCGAGGGCACAAGGCGAGGGTTTTCGAAAATGCGACTGAAGTCTCTGGGGCGCCCACGAACCATCGGCGGCCTGAACGGCGCAGATGGAATTCTGCGGTCGCCCATCGTGGCAGCCGCACTCTCCTTCGTGTTCCCGGGTCTGGGTCAGGCCGCCTCGGGCCAGCCCCGCCGCGGGGCCATCGTCGCCATTCCGACGGTAGCCTTGTTGATCGCGATGGTCGGCGTCTGGCTCTTCGCGCGCCACGACATCTTCAACGCACTCCTGTCGCAGCAGTGGCTCACCGCTTTCCTGGCGGTGGTCGTGGTCCACCTCGCATACCGCCTCTGGGCCATCGTGGATGCCTACATTGGCGCCGGCGGTCAGATATCGCTCTCTCGGAAGGCCGGCCAGCTGGGGGCCATGGCCGCCCTGGTAGTACTCGTCGCTGCCATGGCAGGCCCGCACCTGTATGTCGCCGGCCTGGACCTGACGGCCAA
>Ga0209638_1001845_pt1 | contig 13208 bp, 7 predicted proteins | sample BarGraNGADG00211_FD_184490 | JGI IMG/M metagenome (GOLD analysis project Ga0209638, IMG submission 184490) | Arctic peat soil microbial communities from Barrow, Alaska - Barrow Graham LP Ref core NGADG0002-211 (SPAdes) (version 2) | ecosystem: Environmental > Terrestrial > Soil > Wetlands > Peat... | reverse complement strand
CCCGGGTATCAGCCGTTCAATTGGCGCGGCTGGTTCGACTTCGGCACGGGCGCGGTCGGCGATATGGGCTGCCACACGCTGAATACGGCGTTCAGGGCGCTCGACCTTCGCAACCCGATCTCGGTTGAAGCTGAGGTCTTCGAGGCGACTGCTGAGACCTACCCCAAGCGTTCAATCATCACATTCCTGTTCCCGGAGCGCCACGGCTTGCGGACGCTGAGGCTGAAGTGGTACGACGGAGGTCTGAAGCCCTCGGCGGACATGATCGATGGTCGCGAACTCCCCGGCAGCGGGGTCGTGTATGTCGGCCAGAAGGGCCGCATCTTCTCCCCCGACGACTACGGCGCGAAATACGAACTGCTTCCCAAGGACAAGTTCGTGGGCTACACGCCGCCGGCACAGACCATTCCGCGCTCGCCCGGACACGACCAGGAGTGGATACGCGCCTGCAAGGGTGGCGTAGAAGCGTATTCGAACTTTGATGTGGCCTCGGCGATCACCGAGACGCTGTTGATCGGCAACCTGGCGATTCTGACTGGCGAGCCAATCTACTTCGACCCGGTCAACATGAAGGCGACCGGCTGCCCAAAGGCGGACTACTGGATTAACACGCCGTATCGCAAGGGTTGGTCCCTGTAAGTTAGTGGTGAAAGACTAGTGGCGGAATACTGCGGGCTCGGCGCGTGTGCGCGTTTCCTGGTGTCGATCGCACCGGGATTGGCAATAGCGGCTGTTCTTCTGGCAGCCTCGACAACGGCAGACGCGGCGAGCCCGTCCGCACATCTGGATGCGGGGCACAATTCGATTGTCATAGGCAGTGGGAGCAACAGCTTGCAGGTGTCGCTGGCATCTCCGACATTTGTGTTCACCGACGAGACAGTTGGCCCGGTACCGCTCAAAAAGAGTGCATCGCCGGATGTTCTGAGCGGCGAACGCATGGAAGTGACGTATCCGCCGGTCGCGCTCAAGGACGGCGGCAGGCTGGACGTGCGACTCTTCCTGCAGTGGTCGGCGCGTGAATCCGTCCTGCGAAAATGGGCATCCTATCGGCTCACCGGCGCCGCCAACGAGCCGGTGCTGAAGGAAGTCATCCTTGAGAGGCTGCCTCAAGAAGGAAGACCCGTGTTTCGGGATTTGAGAGACGGAGGAACGGAAATCCCGAAACACGATCACATCAACTTCAGCCCATCGCCGCCCCAGAGCGTTCCCGCGTTCTGGCATGGCTTCTTCGCGGGCATTGAGTTCCCTGTCGCATCATCGAGAATCGAGAACGGCGATCTTGTTCTTGCTCACGTCCCCGGTTTGCGAGTGAAGAATGGCACTTGGTATGAGACTCGCAAGGCGGTCTACGGTGTTGCTCGCGCGGGGGACGAGAGGCAAGCTTTCCGACGCTACATCGAGGCCAACCACCCACGTCCGAAGGGGCTGCACGTCAACTACAATAGCTGGTGGACCTCGCCGGTTCCCTACAAAGAGGCTGACATCGAGCGCCTCATGGGCGTGTTCGAGGAAAAGCTCGTGAAGCCGTACGGAGCCCGTTTCGACACGTTCTGTATAGACATGGGGTGGTCTGCGCCGAAGAGCGTGTGGGATATCGATAGGCAACTCTTCCCGAAGGGGTTCAGCGGCATAGAGGCCGCAGCCAAACGAATGCAGTGCAACCTGGGACTGTGGATATCACCCAGCAGTTGCTACTCACCCGCGATGGACAACGAATGGGCCGAGAAGAACGGTTTCGAGACGTTTGCCGTCGATTCGCCCTACCAGACCCGGCGGGCGTGTCTGGCCGGGGTCCGATACCGAACCGCTCTGACGGAAAGGCTTGTCGAGGCCGTGAGCAAATACGGCGTGCGCCAGATCAAGCTGGACGGCTATTCGTTCGATTGCCCAGCCGCTAGCCACGGCCACGAGCCCGGCGCGCTATCCTCGGAGGCGGTGGCTGAAGGCTTTGTCAGCGTGATGCAAGCTGTCCGCAAGGCCTGCCCTGAAGTGTGGCTGGAGCCGACGTGCTTCGGGCCGAACCCAAGCCCGTGGTGGCTATTCCACGCGAACTCGGTCACCGGGTTCTTCGGGGACGATGCGCCGTATGGTCGAGTCCCTTCACCCATCTACCGCGAGAGCTACACGTCCGCCAGGGACTACTTCAACCTCCAGGGATGTGCCCTGCTGTCCTTACCTGTCTCCGGGCAGGACACTCTCGGTATAGTCCATCAGTCGCCTGAACCGTTCACCAACGATGCCGTGATGTGCGTGATGCGGGGCAACATGTTCCTGCCGGTGTATGTGAACCCCAGGTTCATGAACGACGCGAGATGGAAAGCGCTTGCAGAAATCCTCAACTGGGCGCGCAAGAACGCCGGCGCGCTCTCTGTGACTCAGCCACTGCTGCCAACGACGTGGCAGAAGAGCGGCGTTCCCTCGTTCTCATACGATGGCGAGATGCCTCGTGAACCCTACGGTTACGCGCACTGGGGCAAGAACCGAGGCCTGGTGGTTCTCCGAAACCCCTGGATTGTGCCGCGGACGTACTCACTCAAGCTCACCGAAGCTGCGGGCTTTGCCCCAGCCGCGAAGGGCATCTCGGCTGTCAGCCTCTATCCGGAAACCCGTGTCTACGCGAAGGGGCTGAGGTCAGGCGATACCATTGACGTGGCCCTTGCGCCTTACGAGACCGTTGTGCTTTCGATTGCTGCCGGGCAATCGGTGTCGGGCCTTGCGGACGCGGCGAACGAAGTGGGCAAGATGGTAGAGTCAACTGCTCCCAAACACGATCTGAAACGCGTCGGCGATTCGGTGGAGCTTAGACTCGAAGCGGATGTCAGGGTGAAAGCTCCGCAGGCACAGCTACTCATCCTGCTGGAAGACAAGAAAGCAGTCCCGATCAACCCGATCTGTCGAATATCAGTCAACGGCAAGGCTTCGGCCGTTTCCACGAGGGCAAGCATCGACGCTTGCCGCGGAGTAGACAATGCGACAGAGATCGGATGGGCTGCGTCCTCTCTCCCCGCGATTGAGCATTGGCGGTTCCTGACGGTCCCGCTGACCAAGGGCATGAACAGCATACTTGTGGAGCTGACTGCCGGCGGGTCCTCGCGCGTTTCCGCATGGGTGTGGGCTACGAAGCCCGGCAAACCAACTTCCACCTATCCAAACGCTCTGCCGCAGCCGGAAGTCGTGTCTCTCGACGGCATACAACTGCTGGCGCCGACCGACCTCAACGGCGCTTCCCTACCCTAGCAGCCTCAGCTCTTACCAAACTTGAGCGTCAGCTTGCCGGGCAGTTTGAAGCGTACGATCAGGATGTGAGCCGCGGGGTTATACTCCGCCTTTCCGCCCTCGCAGCTCGTGAAGCTGTCGGTAAACGCCACCATTTCCGCATCGCCTTTCAGGGACGGATCAAAAGTAAAGTCGAAGCTGCGATCGGTGTAGAACACTGGAGCGGGGGCCATGTTCTTCGCGCTACGTATCAGATCGGCAGTGAACAGATGGCGGCCCGATCTCAGATCCCTCCCGCAGTAGAGCAGGTTGGCCTTGTACTCATCGTCGGCATTGCACCATCTACGCACCCCGCACCGGTCCGCTTCGGCCCGCAGAACCGGCATCATATCGTCCACGAATCGCTTTCCCGCAGCGTCCTTAAGCTCAGGATCAGCAGGTTTCAGAAACAGCACTACCCGGCCTTTGCCCACCTTCTGTTCGATTTTGGCCGCTCCATCTCGCTTTGCCGCCTCGGTGCGTGAGGGGGGTATGAGGCCGGCCATGCCGGGAGTAGCCTTGAGAGACCGATCCGTCTCGACACTGTAGGCAAGGCAGCCCTCCCCGAAGCCGATCAGTGTGCCGCCGCCCGCGACCCATTTCCTGATCGCCTCCACGGCCTTGCGCGATGTGACCGTGACTGAGCTGTTCGCGATCACCAGCAGCTTGCGGCCTTTCAAGCCCCCGTCCTCGACCATCGCATCGTCAACTATGTCAGGCGACCCGAGCGCCCGCCCCCAGGAGGGGTATCCGCTTTCGGTTGTCCAGAGCGTGTTGGTGGTGTCGTAGAGCTTAACGCTATCGGCGTTGGAGCGGTCGGGCCGGTACCAGGACGTCATGTAGGAGTGGAACATTGCCGCGTCGCTCTTGCGATAGGCGGTGCGGTAGCGCAGGACAAGCGGCGCAAGGTCCTTCCAGGTGTGCGAGAACCAGTTCTTGTCGTCGAAGAGTTCGCCGAGGTGCGCCAGGTGGACGTGATCCGCGCCACACGCCAGCACGTTGAGCACCATGTCGTATTGGTGGAATAGTGTGAGGTAAGGCGGCCCGATGTGCTCGACCATCTGCTCAACGCCATACTGGGAGCACGCCGCTCTGGCGTAGCGCACCGAAAAGAGCGTCTCTCCATCGGTGCCGTTGAAGAACGCCGGACGCAGCTTGCCCAGCATTCGCACCACCGGCCCGTAGTTGCCGAGCGCCAGTCCCTGGTTGTAGCCGACACCGGGTCCGCCGATCATCGTCGCGATCGGTTTGTCGGTCTCCTGCCGGGCGGTCTGGAGACTGCGCCAGGTGATCTCGTCGAGCCACCAGTTATACCAGTGTATGAAATCCGACCAGCACTGCCGCGTGTCTATCCCGCCAGACTTCGCCTTGGGACCATCGGGAGGCGCAATCTCGTCCCAGGACTTGATCTGCTGTCCCCACGCGCGCGAGATGGCCGCGAGGTCGTTGTGGTAGACCCCCTTCAGCCACTTTCGGAAGTTGGCCTTTGCGGGCCGGCCGAACACCGCATACTGCCCGGCGGTGGAAGCGGCGTAGTGTACCTCGCCATACATGCTGATGGGTGATGATATCAGCACGGACACAATCCAAGGCTCTTTGACCACCGGTCTGATCTTATCTATCAGATACTTGCGGAACCGCTCCGGCACCGCCTCGTAGAACAACGCGCTCTCGATTCCCTCGCCGGTGCGATTGCCCTTCGAGTCCTGGTCCATGTCCTCTGCGGTCAAGCCCAACCCGGCGATGAGTTCCGCCCCAGACGGACGGTTGGGGCAGAGGTTGGTCATCATTCCCGCCTCATAGAGGCTCTTGCCGACCACGGGATCAAGGTCGTAAGAGGAAGTGAAGCCTACGCCCAGCGCGAGAAGCTGCTTGAGCTTTTCCTGATCTTTGCCTGGCCAGATCCAGTTGCCCAGGCGGGGCAGTTCTGTCGCCCGTTGTTTCGCGGCGGTCGCTTGGACTGTCCCCACGGTCGCGAGCAGAACGCCGATTGCCAGGATCAGTATCATCTTGTTCCTCGTCTCAATCATTGCGGTATGCCATCTCAGCCGACAGATCGAGGTACAGTTTGATGGCTTCCGGAGGAATATTCCACGGGATATGATTGCCGATGCACATCATGTAGCCGCCGCTCATCTGGGCGGTCTCGACCATGCGCTCGACCATCCCCCTGATCTCAGCGGGATCGTTGCGCGTCAGAACACGGTTATCGCCCTCACCGGCTATGAAACAGTCCCTGTGTTTGCGCGCGATGGCTCGCCAGTCCGTATATGGCTCGGAGATGATCCCACGCGCGCCGCAGGCGAAGATGTCATCCGCGTAGGCATCTATGCAGCCGTCCACCATGAAGATCGCCTCCTTGCCGGCGGCTTTTAGGATACCCCAGAACTCCTCGTAGCGCGGGAATATATACTTGTGCATCCAGGCCGGCGAGCAGACCGGCCCGCGCGACGTGACTATGTCGTCGTGGCATATCACGAAGTTCACCGGCAATCGAGCGAACGCGCGAAACACGCGGCGGTTGATCTCGGCGAACTCGTCCATTATCCGCTCGAACCGGTCATCGAGGCAGGTTTCGAGAAACAGCTCCCAGCCGAAAGTCAGCAGGGGCCACATGAACATCGTGTTGTAGAACCCTACGGATGCCGACGAGCCCTCCGGAGCTTTGTCGCCCCACTCAGCCGGGTAACCGCCGCGATACGCCCGATACAGAGCCTCTTCATCTGAATAGTCCCGCGACTCTACAACGGGGATGCTCGTGAAGTCGCCCTGCGCAAGCGGCGAGAAGGCAAACACATCCTCCGCCGTCTTTAGGTGTGACCCCCAATCCCATCTCCAAGACGTAGAATCGCCCCATCTTACCGAGTGATCCCCGTCCGCGCGGTCGGATTCGTCCTCGGGCCGGGTCTTGGGCGTGTCGTCCCCGATCGGGCCGAGTTCGAGAAACGGGTACAGCTCGCGCATCTTATCGCGGCAGAGCTTGGGCTGATCATAGTAGTCTATGCCCGTGATGAAGGTTTCCGCGTCGGGGCAAGACCAGTGCTCCCAGTGCGGGATGCGCTTCGGGCCAAGGCCCATGTAGGCCATATATCGGTCGTCCATGCTATTGCTATCCTCTCGTTCGCCCGTCATCCTGAACTTGATTCCCTCGGACGCCAGTGGATCCGCAGAATCCACGAGAGTCAGGACCCATCTGGATGCCGGATCAAGCCCGGCATGACGGCGCAGATATGCTCGCGGGCTTGCGGCCATCGGCTTGCAACCTCATCAGCTATTATATCGCATGGTAGGCACTACTGCGTCAACCCCAGCCGCGCAAGCTCCGCGCGAGTGGAATCAAGGTTCGTGTGGTGGATACTGGGGATATCGAGTTCGCGGGCGACTTCGATGTGCAATGCGGTGTCGTCGATGTAGACAACATGTTCGCGGTCGAGTTGGACCTGATCCATTGCGAAGTGGAAGATCGCCGGATCAGGCTTTAGGGTACCGACGAAGCAGGAACATACGAAGAAGTCGATCAGAGACTCAAGTCCAAACACGCGGATCCTGTACTCCGTGATCTCGCGCCCCTCGTTGCTGAGCGCCACGGTCTTGAGGTTGTGGCGGGTCTTCAGGTCTCTCACCAATGCCAGCATATCAGGGAACGGCTGCGACTGCTCGAACATGAACTCGGTGAACGCCTCATACGTGAAGCCGCGGTCGGTGTAGAAGACTATGCGCTTCAGGTATTCATGGAGCGTGAGCTTGCCTTCCTCATAGAGATGAAAGACGAGTTCATGGCGCTCGCGCATGTCCTCATAATCCAGCCCGAACTTCTCGGCCGCGCGCTTCCGGGAGTCCCTACCCCACCCTTTGGTGAGCAGCACGCCGCCGATGTCCAACAGAAGCGCCTTGACCTCAGTTGATGCCATGGATTACCCCTAGAACGGCCACTTCCAGTCCTGCACTTCCGGCATATCCTCGCCCCGTTGGGATATGTACTCCTTGTGCTCGATCAGCTTGTCGCGCATCGCCTGCTTGACGTAGGCGGCCATGTATCCCAGCTTCGGCACGCGATCTATGACATCGATCACGAGGTGATACCGGTCCAGATCGTTCAGCACGGCCATGTCAAAGGGAGTGGTGGTTGACCCCTCCTCCTTGTAGCCCCTGACGTGCAGGTTATCATGGTTCGTCCTGCGATAGGTCAGTCGGTGGATCAGCCAGGGGTAGCCGTGGTACGCGAAGATGATCGGCTTATCCGTTGTGAATAGACCGTCGAAGTCCTTGCCGGACAGCCCGTGTGGATGCTCCTCCTGAGGCTGCAAAGTCATCAAGTCCACGACATTGATCACTCGCACTTTGAGGTCGGGCAGATGCTCGCGGATGATGCTAACAGCGGCCAGCGTTTCTAACGTCGGCACGTCGCCCGCACAGGCCATTACCACGTCGGGCTCGCAGCCGATGTCGTTGCTGGCCCACTCCCAGATGCCGATCCCCGCGGTGCAGTGCTTGATGGCGGCGTCCATGCCGAGCCACTGCAGTTCCGGCTGTTTCCCCGCCACGACGACATTGACAAGATCGCGGCTCCGCAGGCAGTGGTCCATTACGCTGAGGAGCGTATTGGCGTCAGGAGGCAGATAGACGCGGATAACGTCCGCCTTCTTGTTGACCACGACATCGATGAAGCCGGGGTCTTGATGGGAGAACCCGTTATGGTCCTGCCGCCAGACGTGGGACGTAAGCAGATAGTTCAGCGACGCGATCGGCCGTCGCCAGGTTATATGCCGGCATACTTTCAGCCATTTGGCATGCTGGTTGAACATCGAGTCCACGATGTGGATGAACGCCTCATAACACGTGAATATGCCATGCCTGCCGGTAAGCAGGTATCCTTCCAGCCAGCCTTCGCAGGTGGTCTCGCTGAGCATCTCCATCGCGCGACCATCGCAGGAAAGATGGTCATCATAGGGATACTTCCGCGCCATCCATGCTCGATCGGTCACCTCAAATATGGCCTGCAGGCGGTTCGACGCGATCTCGTCCGGCCCCACAACGCGGAAGTTGTCCAAGTTGTACTTGATGATGTCGCGTGCGAATTCGCCAAACACCTTGGTCGGCTCCGCCGTCACCTGACCCGGCTTCGGCACATCGACCGCATAGTCCCGGAATCCCGGCATGCGCAGGTCCTTGAGCAAGAGCCCCCCGTTCGCGTGGGGATTTGCCCCCATCCGATGCAGGCCCTTGGGAGCCAGGTCGGCGAGTTCGGAAAACAGTCTGCCGCTGCTGTCAAAGAGCTCCTCGGGCTTGTAGCTCTTCATCCAGTCCTCAAGGATCTTCACGTGCTCCGGGTGGCTGGCCATTTCGGCCAGCGGAACCTGGTGCGAGCGCCAGTAATCCTCAGTCTTGAGCCCGTCCACTTCCTTGGGACCGGTCCACCCCTTAGGCGACCGCAGGATCAATATCGGCCATCGCGGACGCTCGGCTTCCCCGTTCGTGCGGGCCTCATATTGGATGCTCTTGATCTCCGATATGATCTCCTCAAGCGCACTCGCCATCAACTGGTGCATTTTGGCTGGGTCTGAGCCTTCCACGAAGTAGGGCTTATAGCCGTAGCCTACGAAAAGGCTCTCCAGCTCATCGCGGTCAATGCGAGCGAGGACCGTGGGATTTGCAATCTTGTAGCCGTTCAGATGGAGGATCGGCAGCACGGCTCCGTCGGTCAACGGGCAAAGGAACTTGTTCGAGTGCCACGAAGTCGCCAATGGACCTGTCTCAGCCTCCCCATCCCCGACGACGCAAGCCACGATCAGGTCGGGATTGTCGAGAGCTGCTCCATACGCGTGAGAGAGCGAGTAGCCTAGCTCCCCACCCTCATTGATCGACCCAGGAGTCTCCGCCGCCACGTGACTGGGAATGCCTCCGGGGAAGGAAAACTGCTTGAAGAGCCTCTGCATGCCGTCAGCGTCCCGCGAGATGTTGGGGTAGACCTCGCTGTAGGTGCCTTCGAGGTAGACGTTCGCCACTATCCCCGGCCCGCCATGACCCGGCCCGGTGATGTAGATCATATCCAGGTCGTGTTCCTTGATCACCCGGTTCAGATGCGCGTAGATGAAGTTGAGGCCCGGAGTTGTCCCCCAGTGCCCCAGCAGCCGGGGCTTAATGTCCTGGATCGTCAGCGGTCTCTTGAGAAGTGGATTAGCCAGCAGGTATATCTGCCCGACCGACAGGTAGTTTGCCGCCCTCCAATAGGCGTCCATCTTCCTAAGCTCGTCATCAGCCAGCGGCCCCGCGACAGCCTCTCTATCAGCCCTTGTTGCTTTCATGTTTCCTCCCGAACCTGGCAGCGCCCAGACGAATTGTAGGAGGGTTCTCCAGAACCCGATTGCACAAGCTTTACGTCCGTGATTCGCCGTCTGGAGACGGCTCCTACAACATACGCTAAGCTTATCTGAATGCTATTGGAGCCTCGGTCGATGCATTGTAGCACAATCCGGGCTAGGGATGTATACCCTGCGTCAGACCTAGGAAAAGCGCCGGATCTCGGATGATCCGGCGCTACGTGATTGCCAGAGCGAGTAGTCCGGGCTAGTCCATAAGTTGGTGCTTACTTACCGCATCCGACGGCGAGACCCCGTTCTTGACCACATCACAGAGGGCCCGCTGGAACGCCGCGGGGTCCGATACCTGCACTGCGTTGCGCCCGAAAACGACCCCACTGCCGCCATCACGCACGATATTGCCGGCCAACTCCAGCGCTTGCACCTGTTTGGGAGTCTTTTCGGCTCCAAGCCCCAGGATGGGTACGGGGCAGGATTCGGTGACTTCGCGGAACTTGCAGGTGTAGAAAGTCTTGATGAGATCGGCGCCCAACTCCGCGGCTATCCGGCAGCCTTTGAGGATCTCGTGGTGGAGTTCCTCCTCGGAAAGCCTGTGGGTCGCCGCGGGGAAGTATTCGCCCACCACCGGCAGACCAACCCTATTCGCCTCGCTCACGAGCTTGGCAAACACCTGAACGTTCGCTGAGTCCGTGGTCTCGCTGCCGGTCCTCAGAGTGAGGCAGGCGAGTACAATATCCGCTCCCGCCGCAGCCATATCAGCGGCACAGGCAGACGGCACGGCGATGCCCTCGGAGTAACTCCAGCCAAAGCAGAAGTGCGAACTCCAGTTCAGCCGCACGATAGCGAGCGGAGCGCCCTTGTAGCCGAAAGCGTGCCCGCAGTGCGATAGCATCCCGGGTGAAAGAAGCACAGCGTCCACAGACGAATCGATGTTCTTCACCGCCTCCGGCAAATCAACCATCCCCGGCAGAGGGCCATCGAACTCCCCGTGATCGACCGCTATCACAACCGCATTCTTTCCACCCGAAAAAAGCTTACTCAGCCTGATCTCTTTTCCAGTCATTTGATCATCCCTTCAGTTCGTACAACGACTTCATCGCCTCATACACGCACAAATACCTGCTATATAGGTGTTGTTCCATAGTCACTTCGCCAGACATGGGCTCAAACCTGCTTGCCTGCTGAGAATCGATCCAGGAATCAGATGCGCTCCCCGCAGCAAGCATGGCCGCGCCGTAGCACGCCGATTCGGACTCTTCCGGGACCTCTATCGGCCGATTCAGGACGTTTGCGATCAACTGCGGCCAGTTTCGGCTGTTTGTGGCCCCTCCCACCATACGAATTGACCGCACGGGTCCGCTGAGCTCCTCCGCTGCCTCCAGATTCCTCCGCGCCTCGTAGCCCAGTCCCCGCATGAGCGCAAGCCGGATATCCGCGCGCGTGTGCGCCAGCGTCAGCCCGACCAGGCTGCCTTTGGACTCCGCGCACCAATCCGGGGATAGCCCGCCGTAGAGGTGCGGCACGAATATCAGCGGATCGGCATTGCTCGCGGGTTCCTCATCACGAACATCGCCGATGATCTTCGTGAGCCAATCGTAAGTCGAGCCACCCGAGAACGGCAGCACCAGGCCATTCTCTCCTGCCCCAGTGTGACAGCAACTGCAGAGGCGCATCTTTGGGTCAACAATAGCTCCTGGGGCGACTGTGTAGAGCACCCACGCCGTGCCGCACGAAAGCACGCTCCTGCCATCCGCGCGAGCCCCGGCCCCGTGCGCCGCGGCGGCCTGATCGAACGCCCCCGCGATGAGCTTCGTCTCAGGCAACAACCCAAGCTCCTTGGCGACTTTGGGCAGCAGTTCCCCGATCACTTCACCGGATTGAAGCACATCGGGCAGCATCTCGCGCCGAACGCCAAGCAGGTCCAGCACAGGCTGGGACCAGTCCCGCTTCGAAGGCGAGAACAGCGGCGTCCAGGAAGCGCTTGGCGCGTCTGTCCCGAACCTGTCGCAGAGCCGCTTTGCCAGATAGTCGGCAACATAGCAGAAGCGCGCTCCATGTTCGATCGACCGCGGCTGATTGCGCCTAAGCCATAGGATCGTCCAAGCAGAACTGAATGCGTGCGGGGGTGAGCCCGTCTCGCCATACCAGAAAGACGCATCGGCTTCCCGCTGCAGGCCCTCGAACTCCGCCTGCCCGCGCGTGTCCATCCAGCTTATCGCGGGCAGCAGCGGCTTGCCCTTACTGTCCGTGACGATAAGCGTATCGCCCTGAGTGCTGAGCGCTATAGAGACAACGTGCTCCTTCGTGTATCGCCGCCGACTGCACATCCGCAGGCAGCCGGTGACTGTCGCCACAATGCCGCGCCAGTAGTCCTCTGGGTTCTGCTCTGCCCAACCCTGTTGAGGATGGCTCACACCATACGGCTGCTGAGAGAGGGCAAGGATCTGGCCGTCATCACGCACGGCCATGCACTTGGTCGAGGTAGTCCCTATATCGACACCAAGGTAGATTCGCCGCATATTCTAGCCCAACACCGCCACGTCCCAGCCCATTATCTCTCCAAACCGCGCAATATCTTCAGTCACATCACCGTAGACCAACGCCGAGTGGTGCGTCCCGCCGAGGTGGCTGTAGGATTCCAGGAACTCCGCGACAGGCATCGCAGGTCGGAACCAACCACGGATCAGGTCAGTCATCTTGTCCTCGCCATCAACGTCCATCATCTCGACCGGCGCAACTATGAGCGTGAACGTGTTCTCAGGCCCTGGCGCAAGGTTCACTAGCACAGCCCCGCCTCCACGGAACCTGCCGACCGCAACCGCAGGTGCTCCGATATTCAGGTAAGGCAGATCTTTAGTCATGAGAACCGGCACGCCGTCCGCAAGGTCCACATTCATCTCGCCCATGTGGTTGATGAAAATGCTCTCGCCCTCCCAGTCCGCGCAGAACATCTCGGTAAACGAGGTCTCAGGAAACGCCGATGCGAGCGCGCCCGCGAGCGCCGCCGTCAGAACATCGCCCTCGCCGGCGTAGCCCAACCCTCGCGCCATTGCCTTGCTTGCTTCAAGGAACGGAACCGTAGGAAGCCCGGTCGAGTCATCAATCGCGCCGAAGTTCATAGTGAATCCGGTCAGCTTCTCCTGCTCTATCCATCTCCGAACAGCAATGCCCGCACGAGCCGTTCTTCGCCGCGCATCCGGGTCGGCTTCAACCGCGAATCTCTTGGCGTCCTCCGCGATCTCGCGCTCCACTTCGGGGTCAGCCCCGTCGGGGACGAGCGACTTCAGAGTCCCAAAGTCACACTGCACGGTCTGCATGCCGATAGTCGAGGCCAGCACGTCCTCGGGAACCGCGAAATCGCCCATTCCCTTGAACGCCTCCCCTATTCTACCGATCCTGGCCGAGCGCATCGCCGATGCAATCTTCGCCGCGCGGGCCCAAGCCGTGACCCTATCCAGCACATCGGAGCGCTCCCAATGCCCTGCCTCGATCTCGAACGCCTTTCGGTTCCGGATCAGCAGATTGCACATATCCTGCACGCCGTGGATACCGTGGTTATACATCAACTCCGCGGAGTCCGTGCCCGGCCCGTAGGCAGCCGCGGGCGCGGTATCCAGCACGATGATAGGCAGC
>Ga0209638_1001844_pt1 | contig 13214 bp, 9 predicted proteins | sample BarGraNGADG00211_FD_184490 | JGI IMG/M metagenome (GOLD analysis project Ga0209638, IMG submission 184490) | Arctic peat soil microbial communities from Barrow, Alaska - Barrow Graham LP Ref core NGADG0002-211 (SPAdes) (version 2) | ecosystem: Environmental > Terrestrial > Soil > Wetlands > Peat... | reverse complement strand
ACAACTGGGAAAATATTACGTTTGGAATGAGATATTACTTCAATCAGGTCTCCTAAATGTTTATCGGGTTCTATACATACAAAGTCACTCTCTATAAGGTCTGATGTTTTAAGCAGAGTAAGTACTGCTTGATCACTGTCATGGGTGAGAAGATCTCCCTGATTTGCAATTCTTTTTGTGTATATGGAATATGTCTCAAATGTCCTGATGGTAGCAAAAGAAACAACCGAGGTAATTATCAATGGCATTAAAAGTACATATCCCCCTGATATTTCGGCGATAAGGAATATAGCAGTGAGAGGTGCCTGCATAACACCTGCCATAAGTCCGGCCATACCTACCAGAGCAAAATTTGCTTCAGGGACGATGTGAATTCCCGTAAGGTTGATAACCCTGCCTACTACAAATCCTATAATTCCTCCGACAACCAGAGTCGGTCCAAAAGTACCACCTACTCCTCCCCCCGCATTTGTGAAGGACATCGCAAAAACCTTGATTAAAGCGATTATCAGAAAGAAAATAGGAATAGACCATGGATTAGCAAACAGACCGGAAAAAATTGATGTTCCGACCGCTCCATTGATATCATTGTTAAGTAGTGCTGTCAATGACTCATATCCCTCTCCATATAAAGGTGGAAACAGAAATATCAAAATCCCCAGAGAAAGCGCAGAAAGTAACCACCTTTTATATGGATTCACAATTCTGGCTAACTTGTCCTCGAACTTTAAGGTTGTTCTCGTAAAATAGAGAGAAATGAAACCGCAAACTACACCAAGCAAAATGTAATATGTAAAGTTACCTACCTTGAACTGCTCAATGCTGTTTGTGAAGACCACAGCATCTCCAAGAAAGAAATATGATACGGATGCTGCTGTTACAGAAGAAACCAACAGGGGGATGATAGATGTCATTGAGATATTGAACATCAGAATTTCCAGAGTAAACAGAATTCCGGCTAAAGGAGCTTTGAAAATACCGGCTATAGCTCCTGCAGCTCCGCATCCCAGCAGGATTGTCATATGCTTGTATGATAATCCTAATCCTCTTGCCAAATTTGATCCGATTGCTGCACCGGTATAAACAATAGGTGCTTCCGCTCCAACAGAACCTCCAAACCCAATTGTCACCGAGCTGGTTGCAATGGAGGACCAAATGTTATGTTTTTTAATCTTTGAGTCATTTTTAGCAATGGCCAGCAGTACTTTTGTGACTCCATGGCTGATGTTGTCTTTAATGACATACTTTACAAAAAGCAGCGAAAGCAACATGCCGATACCCGGATACAAGAGATACATGAAACTTTCTGCCGGAGTGTTGAGCCAGCTTTTCAGGAACCAGGCGAAATAATGAATTGCATGTTTGAGTATAACCGCTGCAGCACCGCTGCTTAACCCGACAAAAATCGAAAGGAAAAACAACATCCTGCTTTCTGGTAGGCTCTTCAACCACTTCGATATATATTCCGTTGATTTCCTCATTGCTAAGTTATAGGATAGCGAAAGTACAAAAAAAGGCTGAATTAAAACCCAGCCAAAATAAATTTTTATGTTTATGGTAACTATTCGTCAGACTCTTCCTCTTCTGCAAAAGCAGGTCCGGTATCGTCTTCTGGAAATTCATCCGGTTCTTCTACCTCTTCATCGCTTGTTCCACCTCCAAACAACCCTTGTTCAGCATCCTCATAGTCATCAATTTTCACATCAATTTTTACCAAATATATTGCGTCCGGGACCTCTAACGAGATAGCATAAAAAAATGTTCCATCCGGTTTATCTACTTTGAAGATCTCTCCCATATAGTCTGCATACCCTCTTGGATACTTCTCCTTAAAAGCAGCCATAAGCTCCGGACCTAGATTAACATAACTGATAACTGCTCTACGTTTAGATTTATTAGGCGGTGTAGTTACTTTTTCTCTTGATGTATTTGTCTTCTTCTGCATAACTAAAATCTGTTCTGAAATTGATTTTGGGCTGCAATTATAATGCATTTTTTTTATATTCTTTACCTTTTTTTATTTTTTGTTGAAAAAAAATTGCTTTTGTTTTTGTTTACTCACAAGATTAGTTTCTACAAATATGTGTTTCATCGTTTTAGGATCTATTCCGGAGTGGAAAGCAACAGACGATCTGGTCAGCGGAGTGGGTGTAAAATCTTGCACCTGTTCCAGAAGAATTCCCTTTAAATTTGTGTTCAAAGAGAGAGCTTTCATGTCAGAAAGTTTGCACCCGGGGTGACTTGATATAAAGTAAGGGACAAGCTGATATTTTAGTCCTTCTTTTTTGTTTATCCTTCCAAATTCCTCCTTTAAAAATGTGAAGGACTTGAATGAGGGCTTACCCATTGCCTTCAATACATGCTCCTCTGTGTGTTCAGGCGCGACTTTAAACCTGCCGGAAGTGTGGTTAACAATTACCTCTCTTAAGTATCTTCTTCCTGATTCGTCCAAATAGCCATTCTCGTTCAAAAAGAGATCAAATCTAATACCACTGCCGACAAACGCACTCTTCACCTTTGGTATACTTTTAATTTTCTCGTACAATTCAAGCAATTCATCATGCGAACTGTTAAGGTTTGTACAAATTTTTGGGAATATGCAGCTATCCTTTTTGCACTTTTTACAAATATCCATCACCTTTCCCTTCATAGAGTACATATTTGCAGTAGGCCCGCCTACATCGGATATGTATCCTTTAAACTCTTCCATTTCAGAAAGCTTTCCGATCTCCTTTAATATTGATTCTTTTGATCGGGATTGAACAAACTTACCTTGGTGTGCGGAAATTGTGCAGAAGCTACAAGATCCGAAGCATCCTCTGTGTGTATTTATTGAGAATTTTATCATCTCGTATGCGGAGATATGCTTTCCTTTATATCGAGGGTGGGGACGTTTTGTGAAAGGAAGATCGTAATATGAGTCCAACTCTTTTGTAGTTGGAATCTCATAAGGAGGGTTGACATGTACATATTTGTCCATATATGGCTCTATCAGATGCTTTGCAACATATGAATTTGATTCTCTTTCAATTATGTTAAAATTCTCTACAAATGCTATTTTATCCTTTAAACACTCTTCATATGAGCGCAACAATATTCTATCTTTCACACCATTATCTTCATAATCGACAATGTATGCGATCTGAGGCAATATCTTAACTTCCTCCAGAGTTACCCCAACATTAATCAATCTTGCTATCTCGATAATTGGCTTCTCCCCCATCCCATACACCAAAATATCTGCTTTAGAATCAACAAGAATTGAAGGCATAAGTCTGTTTTGCCAATAGTCGTAATGGGTAAGCCTCCTCAAAGAGGCCTCTACTCCACCAATAATTACAGGGGTTGAAGGATATAACTCCTTTAATATATTTGAATAGACCTTTACAGCATAATCCGGCCTTTGGGATGCTCTTCCGTCAGGAGTGTAAGCATCATTGCTCCTTAGACGTTTGTTGGCAGTATAATGATTTACCATTGAATCCATTACCCCTGCATTAACCCCAAAAAACAATCTCGGGGTTCCAAGTTTTTTGAAATCCCTTAAATCATCTCTCCAATTGGGTTGAGGAACAATGGCAACTCTATACCCCTCTTTCTCCAGAACTCTGGCAATTACTGCTGTACCAAAAGATGGGTGATCTACATAGGCATCACCGGAAAACAAGATTACATCTATGTAATCCCAGCCAAGTGCCTCAACTTCTTTTTTTGAAGTAGGAATAAAGCTATCTGATTTTATCTCCATTTTACATTCTCTCAGGCAAGGTAATTCCCAAAATACCCATAGCCTTTGATAATACCTTTGCTATTGAATCAATTAATACAAGCCTTAGTGAACGAATACCGCTGTTCTCTTCTTTTAAAATTGAGACCTCGTGATAATACTGATTAAAATCTTTGGCTAAATCGTATGCATAGTTGGCGATAATTGCCGGGGAGTGTTCTTTCCCTCCCTCTAGAATTTTTTCCGGGAAGATATTCAGGAGTTTAATTATTTCAATCTCCTTCTCATTTAATACTGAATTGCCGAGTGTTGGTTCCAGACCCTGTTCTTTTGCCTTTCTGAGTATAGACTTAATCCGAGCATGGGTATACTGAATGAAGGGACCGGTATTCCCATTGAAATCTATTGACTCTTTTGGATCAAAAAGCATTGTCTTTTTTGGGTCTACTTTTATGATAAAGTATTTTAGTGCACCAAGACCAAGCATTTCAAAGAGTCGGTTTTGTTCATTTTCAGTCATATTTTCCAATTTTCCAAGCTCCATTGAAGTTTCTCTGGCTGTGGCCACCATTGCGTCAATGAGATCGTCTGCATCAACAACAGTACCCTCTCTGGACTTCATCTTACCTTGGGGCAGTTCAACCATACCGTAAGATAGGTGGTATATAGAATCTGACCAATCGAAACCAAGTTTCTTAAGAATCAATTTCAATACCTGAAAATGATAATTTTGTTCATTTCCTACCACATAGATGTGTTCATCGAACTTGAATTCATAATATCTTTGATGAGCGGTGCCGAGATCTTGAGTCATATAGACAGATGTTCCATCTGCTCTCAGAAGCAGCTTTTCGTCCAAACCATCACCACTTAAATCGCACCAAACGGAACCATTCTCTTTTTTAAAGAATACTCCGCGATCTAAACCTTCATTAACCAAAGACTTACCCAGCAAATAGGTTTGTGACTCATAATAAGTTTTATCGAACGAAACGCCCAATTTTTTATAGGTAATATCAAACCCTTCATAAACCCATGAGTTCATCATCTTCCATAACTCCACAACTTCTTTATCTCCCCCTTCCCACTTAACCAGCATCTCTTGAGCCTCTTTAAGAGAAGGGGCATTTTTTTCTGCCTCCTCTTCTGGCATTCCCTTTTTCTTTAGTTCTTCTACCTCTCTCTTTAGTGCGTTATTAAAGGCGACATAGTATTTCCCAACCAAGTGGTCGCCCTTTACTCTTGAGCTCTCAGGTGTCTCACCATTTGCCTCCTTAAGCCATGAAAGCATAGATTTACAAATATGGATTCCCCTGTCATTCACAAGATTTACAGTAATTACACTATGTCCGTTTGCCTCCAGCAGTTTGGCCACAGACCATCCCAAAAGGTTGTTTCTTATATGACCAAGGTGCAATGGTTTATTTGTGTTTGGAGAAGAAAATTCGACCATAACACATTTGCCGGAAGGTGGTGCCTGTCCCCAATCAGGAGCTGAAGCTATCGTTTTAAAATTGTTGAGCCAATACTCTTTTGAGAGTTTAATATTGAGGAATCCCTTTACAACATTGAAAGACTCAATCTCCTTTGATGTACTTAAAATGTAACTACCAATATCGCTACCAGTCTGTTCAGGTGATTTTTTTGAAATTTTTAAAAGAGGAAACATTACTGCTGTAATATCACCTTCGAACTCTTTTCTTGTTGCTTGTGTCTGAAAGAAGTTAAGTTCCAAATCCTGACCATAAAGATTAAATACAGCCTCCTTTAGTTTAACCGATATTAATTGTTCCGGGTTCATTGGTTTTTTTTTGCAAAATATATTTTCATCTCCCTTTTTACATTGGGTGCTAACAGAATAAGAGTAATCATTGTAGGGATAGCCATTAATGCATAGGCACTGTCAATGACACCAACAACTACATCCAGTGTAATTACTGCTCCGACAATCAGTCCTGCCAGAAAGAAGTAATTGTAATACTGGGAAAATTTTGCACCAAACAGAAAGTTAGTACACTTAACTCCGTAATATGAGTAGGAAAACATTGTAGAAAATGCAAAGACAATAGCCATCAGCATCAATAAGTAGTGTCCCACCCCAGGAATGGACACCTGAAACGAATTCAATGCCATCTGGATTCCCTGAAGTTGCGTTACCTCGTATTGTCCATTTATCAGTATGGCTAAAGCAGTCAGAGTACAAACCAATCCGGAGTCGATTGACGGCGCAATCATTGCAACCAACCCCTCTCTTATTGGCTCGGTATTTTTGGAAGCACCATGCATCATTGAAGCAGTTCCGACACCTGCCTCATTCACAAAAGCAGCCCTTCTTGCACCGATAACAATGGCAGAACCTGCCAGCCCGCCAAGACCTGCTTTAAATTGAAATGCCTCACTGAAAATTGATGAAAAAACATGGGGTATCACAGGAAGATTTGTCAATATAATATAAGCTACCAAGACAAAGTAGAAAGCCACCATAGCCGGAACAAGCTTTGCCGAAACCTTGGATATTCTTTGAATACCTCCCAGAACAACAACTGCAACAATAAGACTGATAACAATTCCTATAATAAGTTTTACTGTGAATGTGCCTTCAATTCCCGCCGGAACAAAAAACACTGTTATTAAAGCTTCTGTAAGCTGATTTGCCTGCATAAGGCACAATGTCCCTATAAGACCGAAAACAGAGAAGAAAATTGCCATCGGCTTCCATCTCTTTCCCAAACCTTCTGTAATATAATACATAGGACCCCCTTGTACCTCTCCTGCAGAGTCTTTTCCTTTGAACATTATCGTTGTACTCCCTTCAAAAAATTTGGTAGCCATACCAACTATTGCACTAACCCACATCCAAAAAATTGTTCCCGGCCCCCCCATAGTTATCGCAACTGCAACTCCGGAGATGTTCCCCATACCCACTGTTGCTGCTATTGCGCTTGTCAGAGCTTCAAAAGAGCTGATCTGACCAGGGGCATCATCCTCCTTTTTCTTTAAGGATCTTAGAGCTCGGCCGTAGTATCTGAAAGGAACAAATCCTGAATAAATCAAGAACCCTAATCCACCGCCAATTAATAGAATAAAAAGGGGCATTCCCCAAATCCAGTTGCTAAAATCAACGATCAGTTTACCAATCGTCTGCCAGATGTCAGTCATTTGTATCGGTTTATATTTATATGTAATGCAAAATAGTATTATTGAAAAACAAGTCTATTTCAAACCTCTGTTTATTAACAACGGTTCAATACCCGGCTCTTTACCGCGGAAATTAACATAGAGTTTCATTGCGTCATCCTGACCGGCTCTCTCCAAAATCTCTTTTCTGAATTTTGTTGAAACCTCTTTATTGAAAATATTTCCGGTTTCTACAAATGCCTGATATGCATCGCTGTCCAATACTTCAGCCCAAATGTATGAATAATAACCTGCTGTATATCCACCTGTAAAGGTATGGCTGAAATAGGTACTTCTGTAACGAGGAGGAATTTGTGAAATCAGCCCCCTGTCTCCAAGAACTTTTGCTTCAAAGGCAAGAACATCGAAGTTTGCAGGGATCTCCTTTAAAATGTGATAATCCATATCAAGAAAAGAGGCGGCAAGATATTCTATTGTTATAAAACCTTGTCCGTATTTGCCTGCATTCACCATTTTATCAATAAGTTCTTGAGGGATAACTTCTCCTGTCTTATAATGTTTTGCATATACTTTAAGAACCTGAGGTTCGAATGCCCAATGTTCCATAATTTGCGAAGGAAGTTCGACAAAATCTCTTGTCATGCCACCGACTCCGTTGTAATGAACATTTTTAAGAAGGCTTGCAAGCGCATGTCCGAATTCGTGAAAGTAAGTTTCAACTTCATCTGTGCTTAAGAGAGCCGGTTCTTCGCCTGAAGGTCTTGTAAAATTAGCTGTGATCGTAACCAGTGGCGCAACCCTCTTCCCATCTTTATAGGTTTCTGAGCGGAAACCGCTGGTCCACGCTCCTCCTCTTTTTGCGCCCGGACGAGCAAACATATCCATAAACAAGACTCCTAAATGAGAACCATCCGAGTCTTTACATTCAAATGCGGTTGCCTCCTGATTAGGAAGAGGAACATTGTCAATTTGGGTAAATGTAATACCGTACAACTGATTTGCAACATAGAAAATTCCATTTCTTATATTCTCGAGTTTAAAATATGGACGTAACTGAGCATCACTCAGGTCGTACTTTTTGACCATTGCTTTTTCGAAATAGAACCTCCAGTCGTATGCCTCAAGATTGAACTTTTCCCCGTTACCCTTTACTATTGCATTCATATCTGCCAGTTCCCGTTTGGCAGAAGCAAGTGAAGGTGTCCACAATTTATTCAAAAGACCATAAACAGCCTCAGGAGTTTTTGCCATTCTATCTTCAAGTTGATATTGAGCAAAATTTTCGAACCCCATGATTTTTGCTTTTCTTAAACGAAGGTCAATAAGCTTCTTGATGACCTCTTTGTTGTCTTGTGCATTATTATTATTGCATCTGTTAAGATATGCGTTCAGAATTTCTTTTCTCAATTCTCTCTTTTCTGATTGTTGCAGAAACGGAATAACACTCGGATTGTCAAGTCCGAATATCCATTTTCCTTTAAGTGTGCTGTCTTTTTCTGCTTTTTTTGCTGCGGCTGTCTTAAGTGATTCCGAGAGACCTGCAAGGTCTGCTTCATTGTCAATTATAAGTTTGTAGGCATCTGTTTCCGTAAGAAGATTTTGACCAAACGTCAGTTGAAGAGCGGAGATTTCTGAATTTATCTTTTTCATCTCCTCTTTTTTATCATCAGGAAGATTCGCGCCACTTCTCACGAACCCTTTGTACGTTTCGGTAAGCAGACGCATCTGTTCTGCATCCAAACCCAACGAATCTCTTTTCTCATAAACAGCTTTAACCCTTTTGAAAAGTTCAGGATTAAGACTAATCTCGTTAAAGTGCTTGCTGGTTAAAGGAGACAACTCTTTTGCAAGAGCCATTACCTCCGGGTTTGAATCTATTCCGCTAAGACTCGAGAAAACCGGAGAGATTTTGTCTAACAGAGCTCCCGAATTATCATAAGCTACAATTGTGTTCTCAAATGTGGCAGATTCCGGGTTATTCACAATTGAAGCAATTTCTGCATTGTGCTGAGCCATTGCCTCGATGTATGCAGGCATAAAGTGCTCCGGTTTTATTTGCTCAAACGGTGGAATTCCAAATGGGGTATTCCATTCCGCAAGAAGAGGGTTTTCAACAGCTTTCTGTTGAGAACAAGACGTAAAAACAGCACCTGCTGCTAACATCATCATTAGTAGTTTTTTCATCAGTTTTTTAGGTATTGTAGTTAAGAATTATCCTAAGTAAGACTTGAGTAATTTACTCCTTGCACTGTGCCTTAATCTTCTAATAGCCTTTTCCTTTATCTGTCTTACTCTCTCTCTGGTAAGACCGAAATACTCCCCTATCTCTTCAAGTGTCATTTCACTCGCACCAATTCCAAAAAAGTATTTAACAATATCTCTTTCTCTTTCAGTTAGTGTAGATAGCGCTCTCTCAATCTCCTTGTTCAAAGATTCGTTAACCAAACCTCTGTCTGCATTTGGAGAATCGCTGTTCACAAGAACATCTAAAAGGTTGTTATCTTCTCCGTCTACAAATGGGGCATCAACAGATACATGACGGCCCGAAACTCTAAGTGTGTCGGCAATCTTTTCTCTTGGGATATCTAAAATTTCTGCAAGTTCTTCCGGTGAAGGCATTCTCTCATTCTCTTGTTCAAATTTGGAAAGAGCCTTGTTTATCTTATTAAGAGACCCTACCTGATTAAGCGGTAACCTTACAATTCTGGATTGTTCTGCCAATGCCTGCAATATGGATTGACGAATCCACCAAACAGCATAAGAGATGAATTTGAAGCCTCTGGTTTCATCGAATTTTTCTGCAGCTTTAATTAAACCGAGGTTGCCCTCATTAATTAAATCTGGCAAACTTAAACCTTGGTTCTGATACTGCTTCGCAACAGAGACTACAAATCTGAGGTTAGCTCTGGTTAGCTTTTCCAAAGCCTCCTGATCTCCTTTTCTAATTCTCTGAGCTAATTCTACCTCGTCTTCTACTGTTATAAGTTCTTCTCTTCCAATTTCCTGGAGATATTTATCAAGAGAGGCACTCTCTCTATTTGTAATTGATTTGGTTATCTTAAGCTGTCTCATGTATATATAATATCTTGCAAAATTAATAAAAATTAGCGGAAGTTGCAAAAATTAGAGACCCATACATCCCTTAAGATTCCGATTTTGATTTAAAAGTTATTTTGCTCATAAACAAATCAAATTATATGCCATAACTTATTTTTTTTATCTTTGTAAAAAATATAAGGATATGAAGTTTGTAGTTTCAAGCACAGAATTATTAGCCCGTTTGCTTTCGGTTTCAAGAGTCATCTCTTCTAAGAACACAATTCCAATTTTGGACAATTTTCTCTTTGTGTTAAAGGATGGATATTTGAGTATAACCGCTTCAGATTTAGAGACAAGTCTTAAATCCGGTATGGCTATTGAAAATGTAATAGAAGAAGGGGAAATTACTATTCCTGCAAAATTGTTGGTAGACTCCCTTAAGGAGTTTCCGGATCAACCTTTGGAGTTTAAGACAAATGAGACATCTTCGATTATCGAAATCACCTGGGCAAATGGAAATTCGAAACTTCCGTGTACCCTTTCAGATGATTACCCGAATATTGCTGAACTATCCGGTGACAGGACAGAGATATCCATTCTTTCTTCTGTTCTTTTGGAGGGAATTAACCGTACCCTCTACGCTACTGCAGAAGAGGAGCTCAGACCTGTTATGAACGGTGTGTTTTTTGACATTGAAAACGAAGGAACAACACTGGTAGCATCAGATGCACATAAGCTTGTATGCTACACAAGACATGACATAAAGTCGGCACAAAAATCATCATTTATCCTTCCCAAAAAACCATCTTCAATACTAAAGAATATTCTATCAAAAGTTGATCAGGAGGTTACGATACGATTTGACATAAAGAACGCCTATTTCGAATTTGAATCTTTTGTGTTAGTCTGTCGTCTTGTCGAAGGAAATTACCCTGCATATCGTTCCGTAATACCAAAAAACAATCAAAACAAGCTGATTATTAATCGTCAAGACTTTTTAAACAGCACAAGAAGAGTAGCAGTTTGTTCAAATCAGGCCAGCAGTCAGGTTAAACTTAAATTATCGTATAATCAACTGGTAATTTCTGCACAGGATTTGGATTTCTCAATATCTGCTCACGAGAGATTAAGCTGTCAATACGAAGGTGATTCAATGGAGATTGGATTCAAATCTACTTTTCTTATTGAAATTTTAAACAACCTGCCTTATACAGACATATCATTGGAACTTGCAGATCCAACCCGTGCCGCACTAATCTTGCCATCCGGTCAGACAGACCCTAATGAAGATATTTTAGCTCTCATTATGCCTATGATGGTTAGTGCATAAAAACAAATTATTTACAGATGAAATTGAATCTTAAAAACCCTATACTCTTTTTTGACATAGAGAGTACGGGTCTCAATGTTGCTACAGACAGGATTGTGGAAATAAGCGCATTAAAGGTAATGCCGGACGGAGATCAAGAGATTAAAACCAGGAGGATTAATCCCACAATAATGATATCTCCCGAGGCCCAAAAGATACATGGTATTTCAAATGAAGATGTTGCAAATTGCCCCACCTTCAAGGAGATTGCTAAGAGTTTGGCAAACTGGATGTCCGGCTGTGATTTTGCCGGTTACAACTCTACTCGTTTTGATGTTCCTATGCTTGCAGAGGAGTTTCTTCGTGCAGGTGTAAACTTCGATTTCAGAAAAAGAAAGCTTGTAGATATTCAGAATATTTTCCACAAAATGGAACAGAGGACCCTTGTTGCAGCATATAAATTTTATTGCAAGAAGGACTTGGAAAATGCTCACTCTGCAGAGGTAGACGCTATTGCCACATATGAAATATTGGAGTCTCAGTTAGAAAAATACAACGATGTATTGGAGAATGATATAAAATTCCTGGCAGAGTTTTCTACAAAATCTCGGTTCGTTGACTATGCCGGAAGAATTATTTTAAATGATAAAGATGAACCAACGTTCAACTTTGGAAAACATAAGGGAAAAACAGTTGAAAGTGTTTTCAAGAGTGAGATAAGTTACTATTCATGGATGATGAATGGAGATTTTACACTGGACACAAAGCAGATAATCACAGAATTAAAGCTCGGGTTTGAAAGTAAATAAACCAAGTGAATATAGTTGTTTTTCCACACAAAACTAAAGAGTTCTTCTTTAAACCGGACAGTTCTCTGGTTAGGGATTCCAAAGACTTTTTTCCACCCGATTTTGTTAAAGAGATTAGTGTTGCGCTTTCGGTAGTTGTAAAGATTGCTAAGGCGGCAAAGCATACACCCAGTGAGCATGCGAATAGATATTATAATGAATGGGGGTTCGGCCTCATTTTGTACCCTGAGAATCTGTTGAAATCTGCCTGCGTTAATCTTTTTTCTATAGGGAAAGCACTTTCTCCAGACAATACTGCATATGTCACTGACCGGTTTCTTCCGATAGATGAAATCCGGAAGATTGATTATTTAAAATTTACAATAGACAATATCGTTCTCTTTAACAATATTTTAGAGATTGATTTTCAGACTGAAATCGATAAATCGATTGAGGAGGTATCTAAATACTCATCACTTAAAAGCGGTGATCTGATCTTTATTGAGATAATTGAAAGAGTACCTGTAAATATTGGAAATAATTTAAAACTAAGTTATTCCGACCAAGTTTATCTGGACTTTTGTATCAGGTGAGCTGCTTCTCTTCCTGCCAGATATCCGGTTGAAAATGCTATCTGCAAATTATACCCACCTGTATCCGCATCCAAATCAATTATCTCCCCTGCAAAAAATAAATTATTGTAAAGTTTTGACTTCATGTTTTTTGAAACAATCTCGTCAAGGGAGACTCCTCCTGCAGTAACAACTGCCCTTTCGTATGATGTAAATGTATCGATATCAAAACGCCAATATTTTAAAGAGACTACAAGAATATTTACCATCTTATCATCGTGGATATTTATTGTTGTTTCTCCGTTAATTTTGTTGTAAGTCAAAAAAGGCGATATAAGTTGTTTTGGTAATAACAAAGTGAGAAGATGCCAAATTTTCATTCCTCCTTTTTCTGTTAATTCTCTTTTTATTCTATTGGTCAGTTGCTCATCTGATAATGCTGGTTTTAAATCAAGAACAGTATATATCTTCTCGCCATTTTTCATTGCTTTTACAGCTCTCCTGCTTATTTTGAAACCGATAGGGCCTTCAATTCCATTATTTGTAAATTCCAGATTTCCCCTCTCCGATTGAACAGGATTCCCTCCGACATAGAGCTCAATTTCAATGTTTTTCAATATAAGTCCCTCTAAGCTCTTGTT
>Ga0209638_1001843_pt1 | contig 13223 bp, 9 predicted proteins | sample BarGraNGADG00211_FD_184490 | JGI IMG/M metagenome (GOLD analysis project Ga0209638, IMG submission 184490) | Arctic peat soil microbial communities from Barrow, Alaska - Barrow Graham LP Ref core NGADG0002-211 (SPAdes) (version 2) | ecosystem: Environmental > Terrestrial > Soil > Wetlands > Peat... | reverse complement strand
CAGCCGACGTGCCGGTCCTGGACCCGACTGCATGGACCGCCGCCGGTGCGCGTTTCGGCCGTGCGGCCGGGGCCGACGACCTGGCGGGCTGGGACTCGCCGGGCGATCTCCCGGCGCCGTGGGACGTGGTCATCGACGGGCTTCGCCTCGAGCTCCGGCTGACCCCGGCCGGCCAGGTAGGCCTCTTCCCCGAGCACGCCGAGCCAGCCGCATGGGCAGCCGGGCGCGCGCTGGAGGCCGGCACGCGCCTTGGCCGTCCGGCCGAGGTCCTCAACCTCTTCGCGTACACGGGGCTCGCCACCCTCGCGCTTGCCCGCGCCGGCGCCCGCGTGGCCCACACGGATGCCTCTCGGCCGGCCGTCGGATGGGCTCGCCGGAACGCGGCCCGCTCGGGGCTCGACGCCGCACCGATCCGGTGGATCGTGGAGGACGCCCGGGCATTCGTCGCCCGCGAGGCGCGCCGCGGCCGGCGCTACGACGGCGTGATGCTCGACCCGCCAACGTACGGCCACGCCCCGCGCGGCGGCGCGGCCTGGCGGATCGAGGCGGACCTCGCGGACCTGCTCGCCGGGTGCGCGGCCCTGACCGGACCGGACCCGGCGTTCTTCGCGTTGACCGCGCACACCACCGGGCTCGATTCGGGTCCGCTTCGCGCAGCGATCGCCGGCGCCTTCGGTCCGACGGTGGCAGGCCGCGCGGAGGTGGTCCAGCTGGGAGTCCGGCGCCCCGACGGCCTCCGGCTCCCGGCAGGCCTCGCGATCCGGTGGGGGCCATGACCGGGCGAGCTCCTGGGCCCGTGGTCCTCACGAGCGCCGCCAACCCGCGCCTCCGCGCCGCGGTGGCGCTGCGTGATCGGCGAGACCGCGTTCGGACGGGCCGCCTGCTGGTCGACGGAGCGCGCGAGGTCTCCCGCGCGCTTGATGCCGGCGTGGCGCTGGTGGAGGCGTTCGTGGCGGCCGGACCCTCCCCGGACCCGGACGTTGCCGCCGTCGCGGCCCGGGTCGCCGCCCTGGGCGTGCCGCTCGTGTCGATCGCGCCCGAGCTGCTGGCTCGGCTGGCCTACGGGGAACGGTCCAGCGGGATCGTGGCTGTGGCCACCGCGCCAGGAACGTCACTCTCCGGCCTCGGGCTCCCGGACGTCACTCCTCTCGTCGGCGTCCTGGAGGACGTCGAGAAGCCGGGCAACCTGGGCGCGGTCTGTCGGAGCGCGGATGGCGCGGGGCTGGACGCGCTGGTCGCCGCACGCGGCTCGGCGGCCGCGGCCGATCCGTGGAACCCGAATGCCGTCCGCGCCTCGCTTGGAACGGTCTTCACGGTGCCGATCGCGGTCGCGGCGACCGCCGCCGTCCTTGCCTGGCTCCGCGATCGCGGCCTGCGGGTGGTCGCCGCACGCATCGACGCGAGCGTCGATTACACCGACGTGGACCTGACCGGCCCGATCGCGCTCGTCCTCGGGAGCGAGGCATACGGGCTCACGGCTGCCTGGTCCGGGAGTGACGTGATCGCGGTTCGGCTGCCGATGCGCGGCCGGGTCGACTCGCTCAACGTCGCCGCCGCCGCCGCCATCCTCTTCTACGAGGCGCGCCGACAGCGCGACGTCGGCGCCTGAGCATCTCCGCGTTCAGCGGCCGCGCCCCTAACGAACCGTGACCCGGGCCGTTAGATGTGCAGAGGCCTCTCGCGAAGAACACTGTCCCCCGGCGGTGCCTGTCGCGATGGCCTCTCTTCCTGTCCGCCGGCCGGGCGCAACGGCATCCGGACCTATACTCCGCGCCATGGATTCCCGCTCCCGCCGAACACGCCGGATCGGCATGGGCGCTCGTGGCCTGATCACCGGGATCGCCGGGCTCGTGGCGATCTCCGGCCTGCTGCTTGCCGCGCCTGGCGCGCGGGTGAGCGGCGCGGTCCGGGCGACGCGAATCGCGATGTCGGCCCCGCAGACGATCGATCCCGCGAAGGCCGGCGATGCGGGCAGCGCGGCCGTGATCGCCCAGCTGTTCGAGGGCCTCACCGCGATCGACGCAAACCTGACACCCCGCCCTGCGCTGGCCGCGAGCTGGAGGTTCAGCGACGGCAACCGGACGGTCGCATTCAGGCTTCGCGACGGCCTGACATTCTCCGACGGCACACCGCTGACCGGTGCCGATGTCGTGCGGAGCTGGCTCCGCGTCGTCGACCCCGCGAGTCCGTCACCGCTCGCCTCGTTGCTGTTCGACGTCGTCGGCGTGGAGGACTACGTCGCGGGACGATCCAGTGATCCGTCCACGCTGGGATTCAGCGCCGACGCGAACACCGTCACGGTTCACTTCATCCTCCCGGCCGGCGACTTCCCGGCGATCGCGGCGAGCCCCACGCTGGCCGTCGTCCCGCCCGGCGTCGGGCGCGACCCGGCCGCCCTCCAGCCCGGCGCGTCGTTCGTCGCCTCGGGCGGCTACGTCCTCGCCGGCCTGAGCCCGACGCAGTTCGCGTTGACGGCAAACCCGCACTACTGGGCGGGCCCACCCGCGATCTCCGACATCGAGGTCGTCACCGACCTCGGAAGCAGCAGCCCGGCCGACCTGTTCCTGGCCGGAAACCTCGATTGGACGCCGATCGGGAGCTACGATGCGTCGTGGATCGCCTACGACGGTACGCTCGGGCCGCAGCTGCGTTCGTCAGCCGACCTTGCCGTCACGTACTACGGCTTCGACACGCTGCGGCCGCCGTTCAGCGATGTCCGGGTCCGGCAGGCGTTTGCAGAGGCGGTCGACTGGAAGCGGATCGTGCAGCTCGCGGACGGGAGCCAGGCGCTTCCGGCCACGAGCATCGTTCCGCCGGGGATCCCGGGACGCAGCGGCACGAACTTCCAGCCGACCTTCGACCCGGCTGCGGCGAAGCGGCTCCTCGCGGCGGCCGGCTACGCGGACCCGGCGACGTTTCCAACCGTGACCCTGGCGACGGCAGGCACGGGCTACGACGATGCGGTCGTCGCCCAGCTCAAGCAGAACCTCGGGGTCACCGTCAAGTACGAGTCGTACGACTTCAGCACGTTCATGCAGCGGCTGGGTGCCGCGGACGGGCCACAGTTCTGGGCCCTCTCGTGGGTGGCTGACTATCCCTCGCCGTACGACTTCCTGGGCCTGCTGCTCGGCTCGAACCAGCCGAACAACTACGGAAGGTGGTCGAACGCGGCCTTCGACGCGGCCCTCACGAGCGCATCGTCCACCACGGATGTCGCTGTCGCGCGAGGCGCCTACGACCAGGCCCAGGCCCTCGTGCGTGACGAGGTCCCGGTCGTGCCTGTCAGCTACAGCTCCAGCGACGCGCTCTCCCGGGCCGGCCTCCTGGGAGCGACGATGAACGGCATGGGCATCCTGCGTTTCGCCGGCCTTGCCTGGGCTCCGGGGACTCCGTGATCGCGCGCCGGCTCGGGCCGTTCGCGGCCGCACTCCTCCTCCTCGCTTCGGTCGCCCTGCCGGTCAGGGCGGCGGTGGCCGAGTTCGGGACGCCCTCCGCCCAGAGCCTCTATGGAACCTCCGTTACCTTCACCCAGCCCGTCACCCTGGCTTCCGCTCCGAGACGGATCGAGATCCTGCTGGACTTCCCCGGCGGGCTGGGCGCCACCGTCGTCGAGGCGCCGCCTTCCGGCCCTGGCCCCCAGACGCTCCATTACACCCTCCTGCAGGCCGACGCGCAGATGTACCCGAACACGAAGATCACGGCCCACTGGAGAGTCACGCTGCCCAGTGGCCCGGCCGAGGTGGGTCCGGCGGTCACGGTGACCTATGTCGACACGACCAGACAGTGGAAGACGCTGGACGGCCCGCTGATCCGGCTCCACTGGTACAGCGGGTCCGCGGCGTTCGCCCAGCAGGCCCTCACGCTGGGAGAGCAGGGCGTCCGGAAGGCAGCCAACCTCCTTGGCGTCACGGAGACCCAGCCGATCGACTTCTTCGTGTACGCCGATTCGCAATCCTTCTGCGAGGCGCTCCTGATGGGGTCCACCTGCAACGTCGCCGGCAGGGCCATCGTGTCGAACCGGACGATGTTCGGTCTCATCGGCTCGAACCAGATCGGCTCGGCCGAGGTGGCACGAGTCATCCCCCATGAGCTCACCCACCTGGTCTTCAACACCGCCACGCAGAATCCGTACCACTCTCCGCCGGACTGGCTGAACGAAGGACTCGCGGTTTACCTCACGGAGGGTGTCGCGCCGTACTACCGCGCCGCGCTCACCGACGCGATGTCGAAGGGAACGCTCCAGCCGCTGACGGCCTACACGATCACGTTTCCCCCTGAAGCGTTGTATGACCGTTTCCTCCTCGCCTACGCGGAGGGCGTCTCGGCTGTCGACTTCATGGTCCGGAAGTACGGCCAGCCGGCCCTCGTGAAGCTCATTCGCTCGTATGCCGCGGGCCGGACCGACGACGAGGCGTTCTCGGCGGCTCTCGGTCTGGACGTGGCGGGGTTCGAGGCGGCCTGGCTCGCAGATCTGGGGGCGACCGCCCCCACCCAGTACGGGCCCCGGCCGGCGCCGACCGGACCGCTCCCGCCCGGCTGGGGTGGCGCGATCGCTTCGCCCGGACCGGACGCCGCGGCCTCGTCCACGCCGACCAACGCGGTCAGGGCGGGACTCCACAGCTGGACAACGCCGTTGCCATCGAGCACCAGGATCCCGTCGCTGGACTGCTCGACGACCACGGCTAGCTTGCTGGTCTGCTCGTGCAATCGGGTCTGATACTGGGCGCCGCGCAGGGCCGCGGCCAGTGCGCTGGCCAGCGGAGTGAACACGCTCAAGTCGCGCGCGCGCAACCCGGTGCGGCTGGCGGTGCCCAAGGCCACTGCGCCCATCGGCGCGCCCTCGGCTTCCAGCGGAGCAAGCAGCCCGGCTCGCCCCGCCCCGGGCGCCAACGTGCCGTCCAGCAACTCGGCCCCAGGCGGAAATGTGACTCGGTGGATCCACGCCAGGTCCCGCGCGTCGGGTATCCGCCAATGTGCCCCGCTGCCGTCCAGCTCCACGGTGACCGGGCCGTCCTCGACGGGCAGCACTGTGCCGGCGAGCAGCACGATGGTGGCGACGTCTGCTCCGAATGCCTCCCGGGCGGCAGCCAGAAAGCCGGTGACCACGTGGGCACCGTCGAGGCGACCGGCGAGCACCGCGGACAGCTCGATGAGATGCGTGGTGCGCTCGCGCTCGTCCGACTCCTGGGCCGCCTTGCGGTAGGCGTAGACCAAAGCGACCGCCGGCAAGGCCGCGAACGGCAGCAAGGTCGGCGCAGTCAGGGCTACATTCAGCGTCGTCGCGCCGAGCGCCGCGGTTCCAAACGCCATGAACACGGACAGCCGGAGCTGCTCGCGCACTACCTGCCACGGGTCGACCCCGCCAGCGACCGCGAGCACGCGGCTCAGGCCCACCAGGTTGACGGCGGCGAAGGCCAGCGTGCCCAGCGCGAGTCCGACGACGCCGCGCACGCCGAATCCCGTCTCCGGCCCGGCGACCAGGCGCACCGTGGCGATCAGCACGGCCGATGCGATGACGTAGTTGCCGACGTTGAACAGTGACTTGATCCACACCCGCCGACGCAGTGTCGAAGCGAGGGTGCAGCCGAGAAAGGCGGCGAGCAGGGCCTGGGTCGGCGCCAGCACGAAGACCGTGCCAACGACGGCGGCTTCGGACAGGGCGAGTTCCTCGACGGCGTCCCCATGGCGCAGTCGGACGTGGATGAGCTCCCCGAGGCAGACCAGCGCCGCCATGGCCGGGAGCAGCAAGTCTGTCGGTACGCCGGGGACGGTCAACGGCCCGGCGCGGTCGGCGCCGAAAGCGAGGACGAGGCCGGTGGCCAGGACGGCGGCCAGCAGGTCGACAACGAGGACAAGCCGGATCACCGGCGAGGGCACATGCCCTCGCCGAGGGCCGAGCCTGGCTGCTATGCCAGCCCACCTCGCGGTCGGCTGCTCCGGAGCAGGCCCCGGTGCGCGCATCGGGTTCCTCCTTCGCCCGTCCGGCTATGTCTCGACGACCGCAGCCGTCCGGCGTACCACCCTCATGAGCCATCCCGTTTGGGGGGAATGACTAGTCCCAAGTCCGTCGTCACCCAGGCATCGTCCGCCTTGGCACGGGCGGACAGCCCACGGGCTTCACCGAGCCGGCCGAGCGATCCGGAGGCAGCGCCGGCCGCCGCCTCGGCGGGGGTTGGTTCGTTCATGTGGCCAGGGTGCGAGATTCGATTCAGACTGGCGGCGGCACCGTCGTCCACGGGTCAGGGGTCCGGCCGTTCAGTCCAGCCTTCAGTCCAGCCTTCAGTCCACCGGGTTCTGCCGCGCAGTTGGGACAACTCCGTGGGTGAAGCGGGGACTTGCCACCTCTTCACCCACACGGTTGCACCATTTCAGCCCAGTTGGAGCCCGTAACGCGACAACGGCGTGGGTGAAGCTGAGCAGGTAGGTCAGCCCGCACGGGATGGGGGCGTGCGGCGAGGTCAGCCGGGACGGGGCGGGGCGGGGCGGTAGGTCAGCCCGGACGGACGCGAGCCTCGAACGCGGTCAACGCGGCTGGGTCAGGCGGCGCGGACGGCAGCTGATCTGCTGCTGCGGCCGGCACGCCGCGGCCGCGGTCGGGACGCGTCGGCGCTGGGCCGAGGACGCGCTGTCGCCACCGGCTGGGCGGGGCGCGGCGGCGTCGGGACGGTGCCGGACTCGGCCAGCTCGCGGACGGCGGCGTGCCCGGGACCCACCCGGGTCGTGGTCGCCTGCACCTGCGCGTCGCGATGCATGGCCGCGACCGCCCGCTCCTCACCCGCGAGGACGAGCGAGAGCACGGTGCCGGTCGCCCCCGCCCGCGCCGTGCGGCCGGAACGGTGCACGTAGTCCTTCGCCTCGTTTGCCGGGTCGAAGTGCACGACCAGGTCGACATCGTCGACGTGGATGCCCCGCGCGGCAACGTCGGTGGCCACCAGCACCCGCGGGAAGCCGGCGGCGAAGCCGGCGAGCGCCCGGGTGCGGGCGTTCTGCTTGAGGTTGCCGTGGATAGCGGCGGCCGCTACCCCGGCCCGGTCCAGCTGCTTGGCCAACCGGTCGGCGCCGTGCTTGGTGCGGACGAAGACCAGCGTGCGGCCCGGTCGGGCGGCCACTTCAGCCATGATCGCAACTTTGTCGTAGGCGGTGACGATGAGCGCGCAGTGGTCCATCGTCTCCACCGCCGCCGCCGCGGACGCGACCGCGTGAACCGCCGGATCGCTGAGGTAGCGGCGCACGATTCGCTCGATCCCACCGTCGAGGGTGGCCGAGAACAGCATGCGTTGTCCGCCCGGGGCGATGTCGTCGAGCAGTCGAGTGACCGCCGGCAGGAAGCCGAGATCGGCCATGTGGTCAGCCTCGTCGAGGACCGCGACATCGACCGAGTGCAGCGTGCAAGCTCCCTTGTCGATGAGGTCGATCAGCCGGCCGGGAGTGGCGATGACGACGTCAACGCCACGGTGCAGTGCGTCGATCTGCCGGCCGTACGGGGCCCCGCCGAAGACCGCTGTCAACTTCAGGCCGACCGCCTGAGCCAGCGGCGCCAGGCTGTCGGTCACCTGTTGGGCAAGCTCCCTGGTAGGTACCAGTACCAGCCCGCGCGGGGCGGTGGAACCGCGCTTGGAGTTGGCCAGCCGGACGAGCATCGGCAGGCCGAAGCCGAGGGTCTTGCCGGAGCCGGTCTGGGCCCGGCCGAGTACGTCGCGACCGGCTAGGGCGTCCGGAAGCGTGCGGGCCTGAATGGCGAACGGCGCGTCGATTCCGCGCCGGGCCAGCGCGGAGACGATGGCCGCCGGCAGGCCCAGCTGGGCGAAGGTAAGGGGCGTGGGTTCGGGGCGGGCCAGGGCGGCGTCGAGTGCGCGCTCGAGCTCCGACGGGGCGTGCTCGGCCCGAGCGGGTCGCGGCCGGGCGTTGTCGGCAGTCGGGCGACGTCGGGGGCCCGCGCCGCCGCGCTGGCGTTGCTGGGCGGGGCGTTGTTGGGCGGGGCGTTGTTGGGCGGGGTGGGGCATGAAGTGACAGACTCCGTCTGCGGTTCGGCAGGCCGCGTGCTTGCGTGGCGCACGCCGTCCGCGGGCGAGAATCACCGCGGACCGGAACACTCACTGGGTGCGACCGCACGGGCGACTCGCCCGCGGGAGCAACGGCAGTCCCTGCCGTTGTGGGTCTAACCGTACAGGCACGAGTGATGTTCCGGGTTGCTGCCCGCCCGCCGGCCGTGTTCGCTCGGCCTTACGCCCACGCTCGGCCTTACGCCCACGCTCGGCCTTACGCCCACGCTCGGCCTTACGCCCATGCTCGCGATGCCCATGTGCGGGATGCCCAGGCCCGCGAGGCCCAGGCCCGGGACGCCCAGGCGCGGGAATCGGGGTCGAGGTCGGCCCAGGCCCGAGCGGCGGCATCGAGGTCGTCGGCGCCGAGCGCCGCAGTCAGCCGGTTCCACCGAGCTGGGTCGCCAGGGACGCTGCCGCCCCCGGCGTCCAGCCGGTGCTTGAGCCAGCCATGACCGTGCGCGGGGTCGGCGGCTGCCGTTGGTGCGACGGCGAGCGCGGCCGCTGCGTCCAGGCCGCCGGCGCCTGCGGCGTCCGGGTTGGCCAGGCCGGGGGCGTCGTACGTGGTGCCGGTGAGCAGTTCCTTGACTGCATCCGGACTCAGGTCGGGTCGCACCGCGAGAACGTCGGCGACCGCGCCGGCGGTCACCGCGGTGGACATGGAGGTTCCTGACCCGCGGAAGTAGCTGTCGCCGACGCGGGAACCCGGGTTCTCGGTGTCGATCACACTGCCGGGGTCGCGCAGGCTGACCACGTGCGTTCCCGGGGCGACCAGGTCAGGCTTGGCCAGGTCGTCGGCACTGTCACCGCGGCCTGACCAGGACGAGACCACGTCGTCGCCCCGCTCGATGGTGTCCACCGGGTCGACTGCGCCGGCGGTGAGCAGCGTCGGGTCGATGCCCGGAGATGCCACGCTGCCGGGTGCGGGGCCGCCGTTGCCGGCAGGCACGACGACGGTGATGCCGGCGTGCCACAGTCGATCCAGAGCCAGGACGAGCGGGTCGTCGGCGACCTGGGCCGGGCTGTCCGAACTCAACGACAGGTTGACCACCCGGACCCCGTAGCGATGGCCCTGGCTGGCCACCGCCTGCAAACCGCGCAACACCTGCACCAGTCCCGTGCTGCCGTCCGAGTTCGCGACCCGGACGTCGAGGATGTTCGCGCCGGGAGCGACTCCCCGGTAGGCGCCGCCGGAGGCAACGCCGGAAGCAGCGATTAACCCGGCCATGAACGTGCCGTGGCCGAAGCCGTCGCGATCGCTGGAGCGTGACATGTCGAGATGACCCACGATTCGGCCGGCGAGTTCCGGTACGTCGGCGACGCCGGTATCGACGACCGCGACCGTGACGCCGCTGCCCTCCGTGCCAGCCGGCGGCAGGCCGACCGTGGACCGCAGCGTTACAGCGGGTTCGCCCGCCCCAGCCGCCGCTGCCGCGGCCGTGCTCGCGGCAGCGGCGGTCGTCGACGCCACGGTGAACGGACGGTTCGCGGTGACCCGGTAGCTCGCGGCCAGCGCACGCCCGACCGGCAGGGTCGCGCTCACCCCGGCGATCAGGGGCAGCAGGTCGACCACGTGACCACCGGCGGCCGTCACGGCCGCCGCAGCGCTGCCTGCGTCGCCGCCGGTGACGATGACTGTCGCGGTGGACTCGCCGGCCGCCGCCTGGGCCGCGGGCAGGGCGCTGAGAACCGTGGCTGCCACGGTGCCGCCGATGGCCAGGGCCGCGGTGGCGCGGCAGCGGTGTCGCATCCCGCCTGAGGCGGCGGAGCGGGACAGGCGGTGGGAGTCGATGTCGGCAGCCATAGTCGATCTCCTCCAGGATTGGGCGTGCCCTGGTTGGTTCGACCGAATGGGCCGCCCCGCGGTACCTCCAAATGGGTGATCCAGCGCTGAGTCTTCCGGCCGCCGGGGTACCTGACGGGTAGATCAGCGGCGGACTAACCTTCACAGCGCCGCTGGCAGGCCGCCTTGCGGTTCGCCGCCGCACTCCGGGAGACCGCCGTGACCGATGCCAGCGGAGCCAACCGACTGGTGCGCGTGGACCGCCCGGACAACGGGGTCGTGCTGATCACGTTGGCGCTTCCGCACCGGCGCAACACCATGACCGCGGAGATGACCGCTGCGTGGACGGAGTCGGTGGCCCGGCTGCGGGGGGACCGGTCCGTGCGCTGTGTCGTCGTGACCGGAGAGGGCCGCGCCTTCTGTGCCGGCGGGGACATCGGGTGGATCGGCGCCGAGCCCGAGAAGTCGGTGGACCAGCTGCGGGATCGGATGCTGCGGTTCTACCGGGCGTGGTTGTCGATCCGAGACCTCGACGTACCGACCATTGCCGCGATCAACGGTCCAGCGGTGGGTGCCGGGCTCTGCCTAGCCATGGCTTGCGACCTGCGGTACGCCACGCCGGAGGCGGCACTGTCCGTGCCGTTCACCAGCCTGGGCATGCATCCCGGCATGGCTGCCACCTGGCTGCTGCCTGAGATCGTGGGGCTGCCGGTCGCCCGTGAGCTGTTCTTCACCGGCCGCCGGCTGACCGGGGCGGAGGCTGTCGGGCTCGGCCTGGTCAACGGCGTCTTCCCGAGCGAAACCCTGGTGGCCGACGTCCTCAGTGTCGCGGCTACGGTCGCGGCCCAGGCTCCGCAGGCGGTGCGGCTGACCAAGGTCGCGCTGGCCGCGGGCGGCCCTGCCTCGATCGAGTCGGCGCTGCAGTGGGAGTCCCTCGCCCAACCCATCACGCTGGCCACGGCGGATCTGCAGGAGGGGCTGCGGGCGGCCAGCGAAAGGCGCCGACCGAACTTCACCGGGGACTGACCGACCGCGTTCGAGCGAAGTTGGTCCGGTGGCGCCATGGCGGGCAATCTGGTGCGGCCAATCATGGCGGGCAATCTGGTGCGGCCAATACAGAGCCCCCGGCCGCGATGAGGGCCGCTCGCCTTCCCCTTGCGAACGACTCCCGAACGACCGGGGGCTCCGATGTCGAAGACGCTACGAGCGTCGCCGCGGGTCGTCAACGGCTCGACGGTCTGCCCTGTGGACAACGATGTGTACGCCGTGGGGGTGCTCCGAGGTGTCGGTGTGGAGCCGCGTCGGCGATGCCTGTGGACAGTGCGGGGACAACTTGCCGCGCGCCCCGGCTCACCTGGACAAACGTTGTCCCCCGCCTGTGGGCGAAGAATAGTTGTCCCGGTCCTCGTGGTGGCCTGCAGACTTTCGTCGGAGGTTGCCTCTAGCGTCGTTGACGTGACTCAGCCACATCCTCGGGACAACCGGGTCCAGGTTGTTCGTAGCGCTCGACGACAACGAACTGTCTCGGCGTACCGCGATGGCGACCGTACGGTCGTTCGCGTCCCGGCCCGGCTCAGCCGCGCGGAGGAGGAGGCCTGGGTTGCGACCATGCTGCAGCGACTCGCCCGCAGCGAGGCTCGGCGGCGCCCAGCCGACGAGGTTCTACGCGAGCGCGCTCTGGCGTTATCCCGTCAACACCTGGACGGTCGGGCGGTGCCGGCCGGCGTCCGCTGGGTCAGCAACCAGGGCAGCCGGTGGGGTTCGTGCACGCCCTCGACCAGGGAGATCCGGCTATCCCGCCGGCTGGAAGGCATGCCGGCCTGGGTGGTCGACTACGTGATCGTGCACGAACTCGCCCACCTGCTGGTTGCCGGCCACGGACCGCAGTTCTGGCGCTACGTCGAGCGTTACCCACGCTGCGAGCGAGCCCGCGGCTACCTGGAAGGCGTCGCGGCAACGGCTCGGCTGCCACTGACCGAGGACGCCGACAACGTGAGCGACGACGGCGGTGGCGTCGTCGGCTAGCCGGCCGGGTCGGGGTCGGTCGCAGCCGTCCCGCCGGCCTGGTCGTCCGGGCCTTCGCTGGACCCTGAGCCCGGCTTCGCGCTAGATCCGTCTCCTGTTGCGGGGCCTGAGTCGCCGGCGGCGAGCCGGCGCAGTTCGGCGTCGAAGTCAGTGGCCGCGTCGGTGTGCTCGGTCCCGGCCGCAAACCCCAGCGGGTCGTCGAGGTCGGCGGCGGAGGGCAGCAGGTCCGGGTGTGACCACACAGCATCCCGACCATCGGTGCCGCGGGTCGCGGCCAGCGCGGCCCACAGGTTCGCTGCGTCCCGCAACCGCCGAGGTCGTAGCTCAAGCCCGACGAATGTGGCGAATGCCTGCTCGGCCGGCCCGCCCTCGGCCCGCCGCCGGCGAACCGTCTCGCGCAGGGCGACCGCCGCCGGCAGATGACCGGTCGCGGCGGCCGTGGCCACCTCGTCGACCCACCCCTCGGTCAGCGCCAGCGCGGTCTCCAACCGCGCCAGGGCGGCTCGCTGCGCCGGGCTTTCCTGCGGTTGGAACAAGCCTTCGCCGAGGGCTCGCTGCAGCGCCTCGGGGTCCATCGCGGTGGGGTCGATGCTGCCGAGCGCGCGGGAGATCGCGTCGCTGTCCACGCTGATGCCGCGGGCGTAGGCCGCCACGGCCTCGAACAGGTGCGACCGCAACCACGGCACATGGGTGAACAGGCGGTGGTACGCCGCCTCCCGCAGCGCCAAGTACAGCCGCACCTCTTCGGGTGGCAGGCCAAGACCGGCACCGAAGCCCGCCACGTTGACCGGCAGCAGCGCGGCCCGACCGCTCGGCCCCAGCGGCAAGCCGATGTCGGTGGAGCCGACCACCTCGGTAGCGAGGTTGCCGATCGCGGAGCCGACCTGGGCGCCGAAGACCAGGCCGCCGATCTGCCCCAGCATCCCGAGCAACGGCCCCGCCATGGCGCGCATCTCATCCGGCAGGACGCCGCCCATCGCCGCGACCACCCGGGTCGCAACCGGGTCGCACAGCTGCGCCCAGACCGGCGTGGTCGCCTCAACCCATCGCTGCCGACTCCAGGCTTCGGCCCCCGAGACGCCGGAGGGCAGCGTCGTCACCGGGTCCAGCCACAGGTCAGCCAGGCGCACCGCCTCTCCGACCTGGGCCACCTCCGCGACCGTGACCAGCCGGTCTTCGCGGGTGATCGCCTCCACGGCAGTCGAGCGGGCCAGGTCCCAGTTCACCGGGCCGCCCTGCCAGGACAGCAGGTCAGCCAGCCGACGGAGCGCACCGGACAGGTCGCCACCACCGACGCCGCCAAATAGTCCGCCGAAGGGGTCGCCACCGCCCGGACCGCCACCGCCCGGACCGCCGCCGCCCGGACCGCCACC
>Ga0209638_1001842_pt1 | contig 13228 bp, 12 predicted proteins | sample BarGraNGADG00211_FD_184490 | JGI IMG/M metagenome (GOLD analysis project Ga0209638, IMG submission 184490) | Arctic peat soil microbial communities from Barrow, Alaska - Barrow Graham LP Ref core NGADG0002-211 (SPAdes) (version 2) | ecosystem: Environmental > Terrestrial > Soil > Wetlands > Peat... | reverse complement strand
CCGCCCGGCGCGGTAAAGGCTCGGAACCGGAGCCGTCGCCACGACTTGCACCGCCCGCCGCGGTAAAGGCTCGGAACCGGAGCCGCGGCAGCGACCGCAGGGCTCGACGGTCATCCGGCCCTATGCCGGCCGCATATGGGTGCCTTTATGACCGCGGTGGCCCACCGACAAGGTGAATAACGGCCCTGAATGGCCCGCGCCCGACGGCGTAGCGTCATAGGCCACATTCCCGCGGTGCAGCCCCAACCGCGATCGAGACCGCTCAGCGAGCGCAAGGCGGAGACCCACGTGAGCGCAATCAAAGTCGAAGACGACGTCGCAATCATCGCCAAGCGCTGGAAGAACAAGCGCGGCAGCTTGATCATGGCCCTCCACGGGCTACAGGATCGCTACGGCTACGTGCCCCGTGAAGCGGCGATGAGCCTCGGCCAGGAGATGGACGTCCCGCTGGCACGCATCTACGAGGTCCTGACCTTCTACAACTACTTCAAACTGAAGTCGCCCGGAAAGCACGTGGTATCCGTTTGCCTGGGAACGGCGTGCTACCTGAAGGGTGCACCTCAGCTGCTCGAGCAGGCCTCCAGGGAGCTGGGTATCCAACCCGGAGAGACCAGTTCAGATGGCGAGCACCACCTGCAGGTGGTTCGCTGCGTCGGCTGCTGCGGTCTGGCACCGGTTGTCACGGTCAACGGGACCGTGGTCGCCAAAGTGACGAGCGAGACCCTCGAAACCGCCCTCGGGGTCTCCGCGACCAAGAAGATAGGGGCCGAGTGACATGGCTCGACTGACGTTCGCCGACCTGGAGGCTCGATCCCGCGCCGAAGCTCCCGCACTGGACAAGCCGAAGATCAAGGTTGGTCTCAGCACGTGCGGCATCGCGGCCGGCGCCGAGCCCGTCTTCGCAGCGCTCGGCGAGGAAGTCAAGAGTCGCGGCCTGGAGTGGCGGGTCGCGCGGACCGGTTGTGCGGGCATGTGCAGCATGGAGCCGCTGGTCGAAGTGGATCTGCCCGGCCAGGATCCGGCCATGTTCGGCGGCGTAACGCCCGAGTTTGCGCGGCAGCTGGTCGCCGCGGCTGCGGACGGCGGCACCCTTCCGGCTGAGAACCGCGTTCCCGGCATCGCCGAGCTGGCCCGCGTCGCCGGCGAGCCCGTGGCCGCAGAGGGTCCCCGCCAATATCGCATCGTCATGCGCAATTGCGGCGTGATCGACCCAGAAGAAATAGACGAATACCTGGACTGGGGCGGCTACCAGGCGCTGGCGAAGGTCCTCTCCTCGATGACGCCCGAGCAGGTCATCGAAGAGCTCAAGATCAGCGGCGTTCGCGGTCGCGGAGGCGCCGGTTTCCCCGCCTGGCTCAAGTGGAACCTGACCCGCGAATCGAAAGGCGATGAGCACCTCATCGTCTGCAACGGTGACGAGGGCGACCCGGGCGCCTACATGGATCGCAGCGTCCTGGAAGGCGACCCGCACGCCGTATTGGAAGGCATGATCCTCGGCGGCTACGTGATCGGGGCCAAGCAAGGCTTCTTCTACATCCGAGCCGAGTACCCGCTGGCGATCCAGCGCATCGAGAGAGCCCTGCGGCAGGCTCGCGCCGCCGGCCTCTTGGGCAACAACATTCTCGGGACCGACTTTAGTTTCAACGTCGAGATCCGACTCGGGGCCGGCGCTTTCGTGTGCGGCGAAGAGACGGCGCTGATCGCTTCGGTGGAGGGCAAACGAGGCACCCCGTCGCCGCGCCCGCCGTACCCGTCCGTCAGGGGCCTGTGGGGCCAGCCGACGATGATCAACAACGTCGAGTCGCTCGCCAACATGTCTCAGATCCTGCTGCGCGGCGGCGAGTGGTTCTCAGGGATCGGCATGGGCAAGTCAACAGGGACCAAGGTTTTCGCCGTGACGGGCAAGGTAAAGCATGCCGGTCTGGTCGAGATCCCGATGGGCATGACACTGCGAGAGGTAGTGGAAGGGATCTGCGGCGGCTCGGCCACGGGCAGCCCCATCAAGGCTGTCCAGACGGGTGGCCCCTCAGGCGGTCTCATCCCAGCCCGAGAGCTGGACACACCAATCACCTACGAGCACCTTCAGAAGCTCGGCTCGTACATGGGCTCGGGCGGCATGATCGTCATGGACGAGACGGACGATCTGGTGGAACTCTCGAAGTTCTACCTGGGTTTCTGCGTCGATGAGTCGTGTGGCAAGTGCGCGCCGTGCCGCATAGGTGGCACGCAAATGCTGCGGCTTCTCGACCGGATCGCGTCGGGCAAAGGAAGTGACCAGGACATAGTCACGATCCGCCGCCTGGCACACGCCATGCAGAAGGCCTCTCTGTGCGGGCTAGGGCAGGGCGCACCCAGCCCGATCCTATCGGCCCTGCGTTACTTCGAACCCGAATTTCGCGGCCGACTGGCCTCGAGCAAGAACTGAGCCGACGATGCCAACCACGACGCAACTCGTAACGGCCACGATTAACAACCTCCCGGTGGAGGTCGAGCAGGGCGCGACAATCCTCGACGCGGCCCGGCAGGTCTCCGTCCACATCCCGACGCTCTGCAAGCATCCCGACCTGGACGCAACCGCCGCCTGCGGCATCTGCATCGTCCGTGTCGCCGGCACGAACAAGATGCTGCGAGCCTGCTGCACGCCCCTCGAAGACGGCATGGAGATCACCACCGAGGATCCCGAGCTGATCCAGGTGCGACGGACCGTGATCGAGATGATCCTCTCGAAGCACCCCAACGAATGCCTGACCTGCGGCCGCAACCAGAACTGCGAGCTGCAGACCATCGCCGCCGACTTCGGCCTGCGCGACGTGACTCTGGACAGCATCGTCCCCGACCTGCCGATCGACAGCACGACCCGCGCCGTGGTGCTCGACCCGCGCAAATGCATCACCTGCGGCCGCTGCATCCAGGTCTGTCAGCAGATCCAGGACGTGTGGGCCCTCAGCTTCCTGCAGCGCGGCATCGACACCCGCATCGCGCCGGCCGGCGACATCACCCTGGCCGACTCGCCGTGTGTTCGCTGCGGCCAGTGCTCGGCCCACTGCCCCACCGGCGCCATCGTCGAGTACGACAACACCAACGAGGTCTGGGACAAGCTCCTCGACCCGGATGCCTACTGCGTGGCTCAACTCGCGCCGGCCGTCCGCGTCGCCATCGGCGAGGCATTCGGCTTCCCGGTCGGAACGAACCTGACCGGCCAGACCTACGCCGCGCTTCGGCGGATGGGTTTCAACGCTGTGTTCGACACGAACTTCGGCGCCGACCTCACGATCATTGAAGAGGCCCATGAGTTCGTGAAGCGCTTCACGGACCCGAAATCGGTCCTGCCGCTGATCACGACCTGCTGCCCGTCGTGGGTTGACTTCATGGAGAAGTTCCACGAGGACATGATCCCGAATTTCTCGTCGTGCAAGTCGCCTCAGGCGATGGTCGGGGCCCTGGCCAAGACCTACTACGCCGAGAAGATGGGCCTGGACCCGGCCAAGGTCTACGTCGTCTCGATCATGCCGTGCACGGCCAAGAAGTTCGAGATCATCCGCAGCAAGGAGATGAAGTCGTCCGGCTATCAGGACGTGGACGTCTCCCTCACCACGCGCGAACTGGCCCGTATGATCAAGCAGTCGGGCATCCACTTCCGTGGCATCCCCGAAGAGCAGCCCGACCACATCCTGGGCGCTTATACCGGCGCCGGAACGATCTTCGGCGCCACCGGCGGCGTCATGGAAGCGGCGCTGCGGACCGCCTACTACCTGATCACGGGCTCGAACCCCACCCGCGTCGACTTCCAGGCCACGAGAGGACTCGAGGGCGTCAAGGAGGGCACGGTTATGATCGCGGGCAACGAAGTCCGCTTTGCCGTCGCCCACGGCCTGGGCAACGTCGAGACGGTCCTCAAGCGGGTGCGCGAGGCTCGCGAGGCCGGAACCGAACCGCCGTACCACTTCATCGAGGTCATGGCCTGCCCGGGCGGTTGCGTCGGCGGCGGCGGCCAGCCGTATGGCGTAACGGACAAGCTCCGCGCCAAGCGGGCCGCGGGCCTCTACCAGGACGACCAGGGCGGTCTGTGGCGCTGCTCGCACGACAATCCCTACATCAAGAAGCTCTACGACGATTTCCTGGGGGAGCCTCTGGGCGAGGCCTCCGTGCGGCTCCTCCACACGAGCTACCGCCCCCGGCCCGAATACCGGCGGTAGGCGCAAGGCCGAGCCAATTCGACGCGTGAGCTCGGCCCGGCGATCAGCCGGGCTCCAGCTCACCGGGGACCGGGACGAGGCGTCGAGCCGAGAGACTCGCTCCTGCGCTGGCCAGCGCCACGCAACCGATCGCTACGAGATCTGCGGCGTGGAGCGTCTGGCCCAGCAGGACGAAGCCGACGCCTGCGGCGATGGCCGGCTCGAGGCTCATCAGCACCCCAAATGTCGCCGCAGGCAGACGTCGCAGGGCGGCGATTTCGGCCGTATAGGGGATGGCGCTGCTGAACAAGGCTACAACCATGCCACCTGCGAGGGCGAGCGGCGCTGCGAGGAGCGGCCGCACATCCGAGGCCACGAGCACAACGGGGAGTACCAGCACAGCCGCAACGACCATAGCCAGCGTCAGGCCGCGCCCGTCGGGCCAGTACGAAGCAAGGCGGCCGCCGACAACGATGTATAGAGCCCAACAGAAGCCCGCAGCGAAGACCGCTGCGACGCCAATTGCGTCGTCGGCGTTGAGCCGACCACCGGCGAGGATGTATATGCCCGACGCGGCAAGGGCGACCCAGATCAGATCCAGCCAGCGCCTGGAACCGAGGACTGCCACGGCCAGCGGCCCCCAGAACTCGATCGTGACCGCCACTCCCAGCGGAATGCGCGAGATCCCGAGGTAGAAGAGCGTGTTCATCACCGCGAGGATCGCCCCGAGGGCGAGACAGCTCGCGAGCGCCCCGCGCGATGCGCCGCGCAACTGCACCCGCTGGAACGCCACCAGCAGGAGCGCCCCGAAACCGATCCGCATGGCGACGATCGGTAGCGGCCCGTACTGCCGCATGAGGGTTGTCGCCACGCCCGCCCCGAACTGAACGGAGAGGGCGCCGGACAGGATCAGCAGCTCGGGCGGAATCGAGTCGAGACGCGAACCTCGGGAGGAAGACGGCCTGGGGGTGCCGGACACGCGACGCTGCCGGACGAGAGCTAACGCGGCAAAGTGGCGTCAGGCTGCTATGGCGTCTTCGCCGCGATAGCCTTGCGAGCGTCGTCCCAGTCCTTCTTGAACTGGACGATTCCCTTGTCGGTCAGCGGGTGGTGAACCATCTGCTGCAGGATCTTGAACGGGATCGTGGCGACGTGCGCCCCGGCCAGGGCCGCCTGGGTAACGTGGAGCGGGTTGCGGATCGAAGCCGCCAGCACTTCGGCCCCGATCTCGTGAATCGCGAACATCTCGGCCAGTTCGCGGATGACAGTCATGCCGTCCTGGTTGATGTCGTCGAGGCGGCCGACGAACGGCGAGATGAGGCTGGCGCCCGCTTTGGCGGCCAGAAGCCCCTGGTTAGTGCTGAAAACCAACGTGCAGTTGGTCTTGATCCCCTCTTCGGCGAAGCGCGAAATGGCCTCCAGACCGTTCTCGCTCATCGCCACCTTGACGACGATGTTCGGGGCGATCTTGGCGAAATGGCGGCCCTCGGTGAGCATCCCCTCGACGTCGTCGGCGATCACTTCCGCCGAAACCGGCCCGGACGTGATCTTGCATATCTCCTTGAGGATGTCGTCGTAGGAACCGCCGACCTTGGCGTACAGCGACGGGTTGGTGGTGACGCCGTCCAGGACGCCCCAGCGGGCCGCGATCCTGATCTCTTCGATTTCCGCGGTATCCAGGAAGATCTTCATTGGGAGCTCCTGCTTGGGAATTCGCTTGGCCTGCCGGGGGCCGAGCCGGTGATTGTCAGCCCTGGGCGGGAAGAGTGCCCTGAAGCGCGCCGCTCCTGGGCGATTCGGGCGTGGGCGCGTGGAACTCCGGCTCGCGACCCTGAGATAGGGCGACGGCGGACCCGATGAAGCCATCGAAGAGCGGATGCGGCCGGTCCGGTCGACTGCGGAACTCAGGGTGGAACTGGCTGGCGACGAACCAGGGATGATCCTTCAGTTCGACGATCTCGACGAGCCGCCCATCCGGCGACTGACCTGAGAGGACCATTCCGGCCGCCTCGAGCAGCGGGCGATATCGGTTGTTGACCTCGAAGCGGTGACGGTGGCGCTCGTAGATGAGTTCGGTGCCGTAGACCGCGTGAGCCTTGGAGCCTGGGGTGAGACGCGCGGGGTACAGGCCCAGCCGCATCGTGCCGCCCTTCTCCTCCATGGTTCGCTGATCCGCCATGAAATCGATGACGGGATGCTCAGTGAACAGGTCGAACTCGGTCGAGTTGGCGTCGTCTGTGCCGAGCACGTCGCGCGCGAATTCAATGACGGCGCACTGCAGCCCCAGACACAGACCCAGGTACGGCAGGGGATGCTCTCTGGCGTACTTCGCGGCGAGGATCTTGCCCTCGATACCGCGATGACCGAAGCCGCCCGGTACCACGATGCCATGGATCCCGGCAAGCAGGCTCTCGGCCGTCTCCTTGGTCAGCAACTCGGAGTCGATCCAGCGGATCTTTACATCTACCTCGTGGGCCCAGCCCGCGTGCTTGAGCGACTCCGTGACCGAGAGGTAGGCATCGGGCAGTTCGATGTACTTGCCAACGAGCGCTATCTGGAGGACCGGCTTTGGCCGCTTGATCAGTTCCACCAGCGCTCGCCAGGAATCGAGGTCCGGCTCCTGGGCCGATCCCTCCAGGCCCAGTTCGCGAACCAGAAGCGTGCCGAGCCCGGACTCCTCGAACAAGAGCGGAACTTCGTAGATGGTCTGGGCCGTCTCGGCCGGGATGACCGCCTCGCTCGCGACGTCAGTGAAGAGGGCGATCTTGTCGCGGATCTCCTGGCTGACCGGGTGGTCCGAGCGCAGGACGATGACGTCGGGCTGGATGCCTATCCCGCGCAACTCCTTGACGGAGTGCTGCGTGGGCTTGGTCTTCAACTCGCCGGTCGCGGCCAGGGCGGGCAGCAGCGTCACGTGGATGTAGACCACGTTGCGCCGCCCAACGTCCTTGCGCATCTGGCGGATAGCCTCGAGGAACGGCAGCGACTCGATGTCGCCGACCGTCCCGCCCACTTCGACGATGACGACGTCCGCGCGGCCGTCCCGGGCCAGCCGCTGGATGCGCTCCTTGATCTCATTGGTGATGTGGGGGATGACCTGGACCGTTCCGCCCAGGTAGTCGCCCCGACGCTCCTTGCCGATGACCGCCTGGTAGATGCGGCCGGTCGTGACATTGGAGAGCTGGGACAGATTCTCGTCGATGAAGCGCTCGTAGTGGCCCAGGTCCAGGTCCGTCTCGGCTCCGTCGTCGGTAACGAATACCTCGCCGTGCTGGTAGGGCGACATCGTCCCGGGGTCGACGTTGATGTAGGGGTCGAGCTTGAGGACGGAGACTGCAAGCCCGCGGGCCTTCAGGAGACGGCCGACCGAAGCGGCGGTGATTCCCTTCCCGAGAGAGGAGGCGACCCCTCCGGTCACAAAGACATACTTCGCCATCTGGCTCTCTCTCCTCCGGGGGTTTTTCCAATTCTACGGACCGACGGCCTTCCCCGCAAACGGAGCCTTGAAATGGCGCATCGGGAGCCCGTTTGACCGATCCGGGGCGCCTCGGCTCCGAGGCGGCGTACCGTGCCCGCGGGCTGGTCTGGGGGCGCGGCGGGCGGGCGGAGCCGGTCAGGGGCGTCCCGGAGCCGAGGCCGCGTCTCGTGCCGGCGGATCGGTCCGGCCGCCGCCCCAGACCTCAGGGCCGCAAATGAAAGGCCTGGGCTTGGGGGCTGCGAGGCGCGCTGGGTTGGCGCGCCAGGCGGCAACGGTGGCTTCGAGCCAGTCCTGCAGCCCCGCGAAGTCGCGCCACGGAGCGAAGGCCCAACCCTCTCGCCGGCACAGCTCAACGAGTTCGCCCTTGGCGAAGATCAGATCCGAGTATGCGGCAGCGTAGCGATCGCTCTCCCCATCGCCGACAAACGCAACCGTCCGACCCGCGGCCTGGTGGGCGAAGACTCGCTGACGCTTGCACGTGCCGCATACGAAACAGTCCGGGTGGCCGTTCGGGAACTCCATCGAGGCCCTGCCGCCGCCGAAAGTGGTCCGGGCCGTGATGATCGGGATGTCGGGAACGCCGAGCCTCCGAAGAGCCGGCTCGATGAAGAAACCGAAGCCGTCGCTGACGACCTCGACCGGAACCTCGAGCTCGAGAGCGCAGCGGACGAACGGCGCAAACGTGGGATCGTGCGGTTGGGCCTCGGCGATTGCGATCACCGGCCCGGGGTCCGACGGCAGACGCTTGACCTGGCTCGCGAAGAGCGTCCTGGAGCCGAGGAGGCCGTCCGTGTAGGCGGCGTCTTCCTGTGCGTACGCCTCGCCTATCAGGCTGTATAGGATCTTGTCCGAGACGTCGGTCAGGGAGATCGTGCCGTCGTAGTCCACCAGGAGCGCGAGCGGCGGCTGGCCGGGCCGCAGCGGCGGGATCGGTGCGGCGGTCGAGGGCGCAGAGGCATCGCGCGCCGGACGCTGGCTGTCGGGTAGCATGGCGGAGAGGATACCGGCTCTTCTTCGTGTCCGAGTTCACCTCGGGCGTCGGTCCGCCGCGGGAAGTGCTGCCGGAGGCGATGCACCAGATCGCCAAGGCGCTGCCGCTGACTCACGTCGCGATCGCCCTGCAGGACCCATGGATCGGGCGCGGCTGGAACCTCGCCGAATTGGGGATCGTCGCCGCCGTCGCGGTCGTGGCCGCGGCCCTCGCTTACCGCTCGTTCCGCTGGGAATAGCGGGGCGCCCGAGACCGTAGCGAACGCGCTACCCGAGCCTAGCCCCCAGGCGGCGAGATCGGGCGACAAGGATCCCGAGCACGATGACGACGCCTCCCGCCAGCTGCCCCACGACAATCGCCTCCCCCAGGAAGAGGGCGGCCATCGCCACCGCGAAAGCCGGGACCAGGAACTGGAAGAGCATGGCCCGGGTCGGGCCGAGCACTTTCACGGCCTCGAACATGACCACGTTCGCTGCGGCCGCGGCCAGCAGAGCGCAGAAGAGGAAGAGCCCGACCGTGCTGGCGTGGATCCGCGACAGATCGAACGTGGAGGCCTGCCAGGCCGCGAAAGGTAGCATCCCGAGGCAGCCGAACCCGATCGCCCACGTCGCCGTCCGAAGCGGTGAGTGGCGCATCAGCACCGGCGCCCCGAAGGCCACGTAGCAGGCCCAGCAGATCGTGGCGCAAAGCGTCATCAGATCGCCGGCCGAGGCGCCGGTAAAGCCGAAGCCGTGGGTCGCGCCCACCACGGCCACAACTCCCGTGAAGCCGATCAGTGCACCCAGCACCTTGCCGCGCGACAGCGTGTCGGAGCCGACGGCCGCGGCAATGAGCATCGTCGAGACGGGTGTGGCGGCCGTGATCAAGGCGGAATTCGAGGCCGTGGTTCGGCCGAGGGCAGTCGCCCACAGGTCCTGGTAGAGCCCGAACCCGGCGAGCCCGAGCAGGAGGAGCGGCAGGATATCGCGCCGGGGCAGCCCCACGCTCCCCTCGCGCCAGCGCAGCACGGCGAGCAAGACCAGGAAGGCCGAACCGAACCGAACGAAGGCGAACAGAATCGGAGGCACGTCGGCAAGGACAGCCTTTACCGCGACGACGTTGGCACCCCATGTGAGCATGACCAGCAGGATGGCCAACTCGGCTATGTGGCGACTTCGGGCATTCGTCCGGGGCGAGAGACCGCCCTGGGGACTCGCGGGCGTCATGACGGGTTCCCCGGTAACAGGCCAGACATCATTGTTGGGGCGGAAATGCAATCGCCCGGACCTCGCGGCCCGGGCGATCCGGCTGTGTCCGGAAAGGGCTGGCTAGACGTTGTCCTGGTCGAGCTCGAGAGCCTCTTCGTCGCCCTCTTCGGTCAGCTTGAGCCAGACGAACAGGCCGGCCAGTACAAGCAGCGGAACAATCACCAAGGCGGCGATAGCGATACCGAGGGTGATCGCCATGATCTTGAGCAACTTCATCGTTTCACCTCTACTCGCCTGCAGCCGACCGCTAAGCGGTTCCGCTGCTGGGCTTGGCCCTGGCGGCGTCCTCGCTCCGCAATTCGGGAGCCTGGGCGATCAATGCTTCGACTTCGTCACGCGTGAACTCGGCAATTGCGTGCCGGCTGCCGGCCTGCGACCACATGAGCAGACGCAATACGAACGCACCGTCCTGTTCGAAGAAGAAGATGTCTCGCGGCTTCTGCTCATCCACATACCGACCGACGATCCGGAACGCCTGCTCATAGTAGCCCGCCTGCCCCCAAGTGACCGCCTGGGCTTGGTTGCCGCGCCTAGCGTGGCCCTCTTCCATGAATCGGGCGATGTCGTCATCGAAGAAAGTGAACGTTTCCTTGACCTGCTGGCCCAGGTGCTCGGACCAGACACCGGTCTTGCTGGTCTCCACAACTTGACCCTGAACAACGAAACCATCGGGCACTTCGAGCAGCAGAACCTCGCGCATGCCGCGCTGATCGAGGAAGGCGCCGATGGAGCGCATGACTTCCTCGTAGTTCTGGCGAGGACTGCCTTCGTAGATCCGCATTCCGTTCCCTCGCGCTCCGTCGTCCCTCGGATTGGTGCGCTGTCGCTATTCCGCCCGGCCGATCCGCCCGGTTCGCGACAATCAGACTCGGCTCATGTCCGAGTGTAGCAGCCTCCCGACAACGGGCAATACGAGTATCGAAACGCACGGACTGGGTCGGTCGCGGCGGATCGGGGTTCGATCCGTGCGGCGCCGTAGAATTAGCGCGTTGTCGGGCCCGAGGCGATCGATCGGCAGGATCGTTTTCGTTGGGGCCCACCTCGAGAGCCGAGGCCGGGACTGCGCAGCCGGGCTTTTCCTCGAGGCCCCGTACCGAGGCGCGCACCTCGCGAAAAGTGACACCGGCCCGGGCAGCTCGCCCGCGAGGCCGGCGCGCACCAAGCCGAGGGCCAGTGCCGGCAAGGGAAGCGAACGATCTAATGACGCAAACCGGCGAGGAACTCGACCAGCTGGCAATCGACACGATTCGGACGCTGTCGATCGACGCCGTTCAGAAGGCCAACTCCGGCCATCCCGGAGCGCCGATGGGGATGGCGCCGATGGCCTATGTTCTGTGGACTCGATTCCTTCGCCACGCCCCAACCGACCCGCAGTGGCCGAATCGCGACCGGTTCGTGCTGTCGGCCGGGCACGCCAGCATGCTGCTGTACTCGCTGCTCTACCTCACCGGCTACGGCCTCACCATCGAGGACCTTGAGTCGTTCAGGCGGTGGGGATCGAGGACGCCGGGCCACCCCGAGCGCGGTGTGACCGCAGGCGTCGAGACCACGACCGGGCCTCTTGGCCAGGGCTTCGCCAACGGCGTGGGCATGGCCATCGCCCAGCGCCATCTTGCTGCCGAGTTCAACCGACCGGGCAACTCCATAGTCGATCACTACGTCTACGCCATCTGCTCCGACGGCGATCTTCAGGAAGGAGTCTCGTCGGAGGCGGCATCGCTGGCCGGGCACCTCCGCCTGGGCAAGCTCGTGTACCTCTACGACGACAACCACATCCAGCTCGATGGGCCGACGGCCATGGACTTCTCCGAGCGTGTAGTGGAGCGCTTCGACGCCTATGGTTGGCACACTTCGTCGGTCGACGACGGCAACGATTTGGCCGCGATCGATGAAGCCATCACCGCCGCAAGGGCGGACGAGCGGCCCAGCTTGATTGCGGTTCGAACGCACATCGGTTACGGCGCGCCGACCAAGCAGGATTCCTCCAAGTCGCACGGCTCGGCCCTGGGCGAGCAAGAGGTCCGGGGCGCAAAAGAGTTCTACGGCTGGGATCCCGACCGCCATTTCTACGTCCCCGGCGACGCGCTGAATCACTTCCGTAAGGCCATGCCCGCCGGCGAAGGACTCGTCGCCGAGTGGCATGAACAGCTGGCCCGCTATGCGAGTCAATACCCAGCCGAGGCTGCGGAGCTGGAGCGGCGCCTGGCCGGCCGTCTGCCCGACGACTGGACCAGCAGCCTCAAGACCTACGCCACGACCGACATCCTCGCCACCCGTCAGGCCGGCCAGCAGGCGATCAACTCGCTGGCCGGGCCGCTGCCCGAGCTCTTCGGCGGAGCGGCGGACCTGTCCGAGTCGACGTTGACCGACATCGCCGACGCGGGCATCTTCGAAGCCGAGAATCCAGCCGGCCGCAATATCCGCTTCGGTGTCCGCGAGCATGCCATGGGTGGCATCGTCAACGGCATCTCCGCGTACGGCGCTTTCATCCCCTACGCGGCCACGTTCATGGTCTTCAGCGACTACATGCGGGGCTCCGTGCGTCTCACCGCGCTCAGCGGCATGCGGGTGATCTACGTCTGGACCCACGACTCAGTCGGTGTCGGCGAGGACGGCCCCACCCACGAGCCCATCGAGCACGTCGCCGGCCTGCGGGCGCTCCCCAACCTCGACGTCATCCGTCCCGGCGACGCGAACGAGGCCGTCGCCGCCTGGGTCTGCGGAATCGGGCGCCAGGACGGACCGACGGCCCTGTGCCTGACGCGGCAGAAGCTCCCCGTCCTGGCGGGCACGGCCGAGAAGGCCCGGGAAGGAGTGGCCCGGGGCGGCTATGTCCTGCGCGAGGCCACGGGCGACGAGGCTCGGCCCGACCTGATCGTCGTCGCCACAGGCTCCGAACTGCAGCTGGCTTCGGGCGCGGCCGACCTGCTCGAGTCCCAGGGCATCCGAACCCGTGTCGTCAGCCTGCCGTGCTGGGAGCGCTTCGAGCGCCAGGACGCTGCCTATCGCGAGACCGTTCTGCCACGAGCCACCCGCAAGAGAGTGGTCGTCGAGGCCGAAAGTCCCTTCGGCTGGGAGCGCTACGCGGGCGACGATGGCGCGATCCTGGGCATCGACCATTTCGGCGCATCTGCGCCCGGAGATGAGGTTCTGCGGAGGTTCGGCTTCACTGTCGAGCGCGTCGCCGAAATCGGCCGCCGCGTCGTGCGCGAAGGGCTGAGCGGCCGGATCAAAACCGTCGAGCGCGGCCCTGAGAGCTGCTGAGGAGGAGAACCGATGCGCATCGCGCTGGCGGCGGACCACGCCGGGGCCGAGCTCAAAGCCGAGCTGCTGACCC
>Ga0209638_1001839_pt1 | contig 13245 bp, 8 predicted proteins | sample BarGraNGADG00211_FD_184490 | JGI IMG/M metagenome (GOLD analysis project Ga0209638, IMG submission 184490) | Arctic peat soil microbial communities from Barrow, Alaska - Barrow Graham LP Ref core NGADG0002-211 (SPAdes) (version 2) | ecosystem: Environmental > Terrestrial > Soil > Wetlands > Peat... | reverse complement strand
CCGCATCCACCGCGACCGACCCGTTCGCGAACGCGAAGAAGGGCGGCACCTACAACACCTACATGGTGAACGACCCGCCTACGATCGACCCGTACGGCAACAGCAGCTTCCAGACCAAGACGGTCACCTCCTACGCCTACAGCCGACTGATGATGTACGGCACCGGCGGCGGAGTGAAGGGTACGGACACACGCCCCACGGGCGACGCCGCGGAGAAGTGGGAAAACACTCCCGACGGCATGAAGTACACCTACACCCTGCGGAAGGGCCTCACGTTCCAGAACGTCGCCCCGGTGAACGGCCGCGCCGTCACCACCGACGACATCAAGTTCTCATACGGCCGCGCGACTGACACCAAGCTGACCACTTCCGTTCAGCTTCGAAACGCGATCGACAAGGTCGAGTATCCCGACGCTTCGACGATCGTCTTCACCATGAAGACGCCGAACCCGGGCTTCAACGACACGCTGGCGGACACCGTAAACGGCCTCTGGATCATGCCAACGGAGTCGGCAGACAAGTTCGACCCGGCGAAGACGATGATCGGCAGCGGCCCGTGGACATTGGGCAGCTACACGCCATCAGTCGGATTCAAGTTCAACAAGAACCCGAACTGGTGGAAGACCGGATTCCCGCTGATGGACGCCGTCAACCTGGCAGTCATTCCTGACTACCCCACCCAGCTCGCCCAGTTCCTCGCAGGCAACTCCGACACGATGGCACCGGTCGCGGATGACCTCGTTACGATCAAGAACCAGGTCAAAGATGTGCAGCTCAACAGCTCCATCTCGAACCAGGCGAACTGGATCTACTTCGACGGTACCGACCCGAACGCCCCGTGGGCGAAAGACGACCGCGTCCGTCAGGCCGTCTCGATGGCTCAGGACCGCGACTCGATCACGGACCTCATCTACAACATTAAGAAGCTCAAGGCGGGCGGCATCGACGTCCAGGGCCCCTGGAACAACCTGATCCCGGCCGGCATGACGCGATACTGGCTGGACCCGCAGAGCACGGACCAGGGCGACACCGCCCAGTTCTTCAAGTACGACCCGGCGAACGCTATCAAGCTCCTCGCCGCCGCCGGCTTCCCAAGTGGATTCAGCACGACCTATCAGTACAGCGGCAACATCTACGGCAAGTCCTTCAACGACGCCGCCGAAGCCACGATTGCGTACATCAACGCAATTGGCATCAAGACGACGACCGATGTCCAGGACTACGCCTCGAAGTACATCACCCAGACGTTTATCGGCAACTTCAAGGGCATCGCCTTTGGCCTTGAGTCCGGCTTCACCGACCCGGGTGGGTACCCGCAGCGGTTGTTCCTCGACAACCCGAACAACCACAGCAAGATCACCAAGGACCAGCAGCTCATCGACCTCACCAACAAGCAGGCCACCCAGATGGTCGAGGCCGATCGAAAAGCAACCCTTTGGGACATTCAGCGTGCCAATGCGCAGCACATGTACTACATCCCCGACCAGTGGGGCGCTGGCTCCACGTGGGGCGCCTGGCACCCGTATGTCATGAATCCACTCGTCTTCCGGACGACCGGCTACGGTGGGGGTACCGAAGTCCTCCCGTGGCTCTGGAAGAACAAGTAACCAGTCGTTTCGACCGGTTCACATCAGAAGAGCAGGGCCTCAGGGCCCTGCTCTTTTTTGCCTCTTCCATCCCCTCCATAGGGGCCGTTTATCCGTAGAACGGCCGGATGGTCGGCAATCCTGGTCCCGACTGGCCATTGGCACGGACGCTGCTTCTGAATCCACTCGGGGAGTGACGAATTTCGGCGGCAAGGTCTACCTGCACGTCGCGGATGTGACGCTCGCGCGTTCGCTCGCGCGCTGGCTGCGCGGGCGGCTCGGGGCGCACCCGCTGCTCCCTCATCCCGCCGCCGTTGCGGGCCTGAGCGGCCCAGCGCTCCTCCTGGCTACGGAGCGCGATTGCGATGAGCGGCTGTGCGCCCGCCTGGTGGCCAGCGCCGTGACGGTCGTCGTACTGGCCAGCGTACCTTCGGACCTGCAGCGCCAGGCCTATGAGGCAGCGGGGGCATCCGCCTACATCCCTATGTCGACCGATACCTCACGTCTGGAGGCAACTATCCGGGCCCTGGGAGCGGCGCAGGCCGAATAGCCCCGGCGTCCGTTCGTAGCCAGTTTCCGGGCCACTTGGCCGTGCGCCCTATGTGGCGCCGCCCGTAGGCTCGTACGAAGCGGTTCAAGGAGTATCGACGGATGGATCAGGGCGAGGCCACCACCAGGGGTGGCAGGAAGGCGCGAGCGAAGACCAGCGCGAACCCCCGGCTCGACGAGTTCTTCAATCTCACCCCTGATCTGCTCTGCATCGCCGACAGCGAAGGCCGCTTTCTTGAACTCAATGCGACGTGGGAAAGGGTTCTTGGGTATCGCGTTCAAGACCTCTGCGGCGTGAAGGCCACCGACTTCGTCCATCCGGACGACCTCACGGCAACAGCGGCCCGTATTACCCGCCTCTCGCACCGGGAGCCCGATCACTTCATCAATCGGTTTCGTCACGCCGACGGCTCATACCGCTGGCTGGAATGGCATTCCTCGCGCGAAGGGGACTTCCTGTACGGCACCGCCCGCGACATCACCGAGCGAAAGATGTCGGACGAGCTTCTTCGTGAGAGCGAAGCTCGCTGGCGGCAGCTGTTCGAAGACATGCCCGACGCCCTGCTCCTCCTGGACGACACCTCCGGCATCCCGGTAATCGCTGACTGCAACACGGTCCTCTGCACCGTGACGGGCTATTCGCGAGACGAATTGATCGGCCAGCCGATCATGAAACTCCGGCCACCTGAGGTGACCGAGGAGGACGTCCGCCGGCGGACTCGCAGGGTTCGCGACGCCGGGCACATCGCGTTCGAAATTGAATACCAGCGCAAAGACGGCACCCGGTATCCCGTTGAGGCGGCTGTTTCAGCTATCCGGATAGATGGCACGGACATGAGCCTCGTCGTGGAGAGGGACATCTCAGCGAGAAAGGCCGCCGAGAAGGCCCTGCTCGAAAGCGAGAAGCGCTTTGCGGAGTTCATGGACCGCGTCCCGGCCCTTTGCTTCATCAAGGACGCCGACTCGCGCCTTGTCTACATCAACCGGCAGTTTCGCGATTCACACGACGCGGGCGACTGGCTCGGCAAGACGAATAGCGACCTCTGGCCACCAGAAGAAGCCGCTCGCCTCAGTCGCGTCGATGAGCTTGTTCGCACCGTTGGAGAGCAAATCAGGATTGAAGAGGATCTCCCGGTTGGGCCGGATACGCGCTCCTTCCTGACGGTGAAGTTCCCGATGCGCGGCCCCGACGGCGAGCGCCTCGTCGGCGCGGTGTCCATCGACGTCACAGAGCAGAGGAAGGCTGAACGGGCGCTGCGCGATAGCGAGGCCCGCTGGAAAGCGATCTTCGACGGCTCGCCCGACGGCATGCTCTTGCTCGACGAGTCAGATGGCCTGCCAATCATCGTAGCCTGCAACCCGGCGATCTGTGCCACCAGTGGCTACACGCGTGAGGAGCTTGTTGGCCAGACGGTTCTCCGCCTCACGTCCGCGCGGGTCAGGGAAGAAGAAGTCCGCGACCACTTCGAAATCGTTCGGCGCACAGGCACAATCGGCTTCGAGACGGAACACCGGCGCAAAGACGGTTCGACGTTCCCGGTGGAAATCGCGGGAAGCAGCGTTCACCTCGACGGGCGCGAGATGATACTAACGGTGGAGCGCGACATTTCCGCCAGGAAAGCGGCGGAAGAAGCACTGCTCGAACATGACCGGATGCTCAGGGACGCGCAGAAGGTTGCCCGGGTCGGAAGCTGGCACTGGGTAGCTGCGACCGACTCAATCACCTGGTCCGAGGAGTACCACCACATCGTCGGGCACGACCCAACGATGGCTCCGCCGGGTTACGAGGAGCACCTGAGCTGGTACACGCCTGAAAGTGCCGCGCGCCTGAACGCTGCCGTACAGGAAGCGATGGTCACAGGCAAGCCCTATGAGCTCGACCTCGACCTTGTCAGGCCCGATGGTGTGCGCCTGGCCGTCGTCGCGCGGGGCGAGGCTGTGCGCGACTCATCCGGGCAGGTTGTTGTAGCCCTCCGCGGCACTCTCCAGGACATCACCGAGCGAAAGCAGATGGAAGCCGCCCTCGCGGAGTCACAGCGCCGCCTGAGCCTCCACATGGAGAGGACTCCCGTGGCAGTCATCGAATGGGATACCGACTTACGCGCCACCAGCTGGAACCCGGCTGCAGAACAGATTTTCGGCTACACGGCCCGAGAAGCTATTGGGCAGCACGCGAGCATCATCCTACCCGAGGCCGCACGCCCGGCGGTGGACGAGATCTTCGCCAGGCTGCTGAGCCGCGAGGGCGGCGATCACGGCATCAACGAGAACCTCACGAAAGACGGCCAGGTGCTGGTCTGCGAGTGGTTCAACACACCATTGACCGACCCCGACGGAAGGGTGGTCGGGGTCGCGTCTCTCGTGCAAGACATTACGCAACGGGTCGCGACCGAACAGGCACTGCGCGAGAGCGAAGAGCGCTTCCGGGCTGCTATCGAGGCCATACCCATCGCGGTGGTGGGCTTCGACGGGGAACGCCTCGTCCTGGCGAACGAGGCCGCCACCACCCTGAGCGGCTACAGCCGGGAGGAGATCCTCTTGCCCGGGTTTGTTGAGCGGATTTTCGACGACGAAGCCCGGTCCTCACTGCTCGCGCGCGGCTCCGCCCGCCTCCGGGGCGAACCAGCGAAGACCGGGTACGAGTTCCGATTGGCGCGCAGGGACGGCCAGTGGCGAACCCTGGAGGCGAATGTCTCCGTCGTCCGCCTGGGCGGACGACCTGTTTCGATCATCGCAGCCACCGACATCACCGACCGCCGACAGGCGGAGGAATCGCTGCGCATGAGCGAGGAGCGGCACCGCGCCCTCGTGGAAGCGTCACCATCGGCGATGGTCGTCCACAGGGCCGGTGAAGTCCTGTTCGCGAACGATGCGCTTGCCCGCCTTCTTCGCGTGGACGACCCCATGACCCTACGCGGGGCGAATGTCGAGGACTTCACCCATCCAGACGATCGCGACCTGATCCGCAAGCGCGTCGCCGAGATGGCCTACGGCACCACAAGGCAGCTACCAGCGATCGAGGAGCGCCTCCTCCGCTCCGACGGCGAAGCCTTCCCCGCCGAAGTGATCGCCGTGACGGCAATGTTTGATGGGGAGCCTGCGACCATCGTGGTCGTCAGTGACCTCTCGGAGCGAAAACGTCACGAGCAACAGCTTCGCGCCTTGAACGAGGAACTGGAAGAGCGCGTAGCGCAACGAACGGCGGCGCTTGCCGAAGCCAAGGAGCGCGCTGAAGCGGCCGACCAGGCGAAGTCGGCGTTGCTGTCGCGTGCATCTCACGAGTTACGAACGCCGTTGAACTCCATCCTCGGCTTCGCCCAGATCCTCGCCCTCGACGAGCTTCCCCCCGACCAGGAAGAGTCGGTCGATCACATTCTTGCCGGTGGGCAACACCTGCTCGGCCTCGTGGATGAGGTCCTGGACCTCGCCCGCATCGAGACCGGCCGAATCGCGCTCTCGATCGAGTCGACTGACCTGGACCTCGCGGTCCGCGAAGCGCTCAGAATCGTCGCACCGATGGCGACGGAACGCGGGATCGTGACGGAATGGCAAGGTAGCACCGGTCCCCGAGTCCTTGCCGACCCCCAGCGACTCAAGCAGGTCCTTCTCAATCTGCTGTCGAACGCAATCAAGTACAACCGCGAGAACGGAACCGTGTCCATCCATGCCGACATGTCAGACGGCCGAACACTGCGCATGTCGGTAACCGATACCGGAATGGGCATCGCCCCTGAGAAGCTCGGCCTGCTTTTCAACCCCTTCGAACGACTCGGCGCGGAGGCGACCAGCGTACAGGGAACAGGTCTCGGCCTCACCCTCAGCCTGGCATTGACCGAAGCGATGGGTGGCACGATCGGGGTCACGAGCCGGCCGGGATACGGCAGCACCTTCTGGATCGACCTTCCGCTTGCTACGGGGCCGGACCAGCCCGATAAGGTGGTCGCGCCAGACCCTGCGCCTCCATTCCTCCCGACCGCGCCCGCTTCGGCCCGGAGGGTCCTCTACATCGAGGACAACCTCGAAAATCTGCGGCTGGTTGAGAGCCTTCTGCGGCGGTGGAAAGACGTCACGCTCGTCCCCGCCATGCAGGGTAGCGTTGGACTGGACCTCGCCGTCGAGCGAATCGACCTGGTCGTGCTCGATGTCCATCTCCCCGATCTCCCGGGGGAGGAGGTCTTACGCCAGCTCAAAGCGAACCCCGCGACCCGGGACATCCCGGTAATCGTCGCCAGCGCGGATGCCACCCCTCAGCAGATTGAGCGAATGATGAACGCGGGGGCGGCTCACTACTTCATCAAGCCATTGAACGTCCGGCAGTTCCTGGTGGCGCTCTCCGACGTCCTGGGCGAAGCAGGCACCGACCATCTGTCTCAGTGACTGTGCGGCACGGGTGGCGCAGCGGCCTCTGAGGCTAGCGCCTCCAGTTCGCGACGAAGGTTGCCCGTGCGCGGAGCCTGGCCTGCCATGCGCAGCCCATCCTGACCGACCTTCGCCCATAATCGCCGGCGCGGAAGCCAGAGCGTAAGGCAGAGTCCGAGGACCAGCATCCCGCTCCCGATCCAGACCAGCAGCTCACCCCGGTCCTTCTTCACCTCGACCCCGACGAACGGTTTCTGGTCGAGGAAGGTGTATTCGTAGCCCCCCACCGTTGCCGTCTCACCCTGCTTGAGGGAGAACGGCTCCGACCCCACACCAACGACCGAAAGTTGCGGCAGCTGCGGCGATTGGCCCAGCCCCCCCGTGAGCAACTGCAAAGTCGGTGGGACGGCTGCCGATGCGCCCGGCGGAAGTGGCAGGGCGGGCGCCGGCGCATCGGGTGAGGCAGTGAGATCGGTGAATCCGAAGCGCAGACCGGCCGCGATCGCTTCCCCGTGCAGCGGGAGGTCCAGTCGGATAGCGTCGGATGCATTGCCGCCCTCAAAGAGGACGAGGCGAGCTGCACCACCTGACGCTTCGGTGGCCAGTCCCGCCCAGAGCGGCTGCGCAACGCCGGGAATCGTCACCGAAGTACCTTCGACCCCACCGACCGCTCCGCTGAAGGCGAGGGCCTCATCCAAAACGACCTGTCCGCTGCTATCGGTCACGGTGAGCCGCGGCGCCGGTTTCGAACCCGTCAGCGGCACCGCGTCCCGGTAGAGCACCCGTCCTGTCGCCACGTCACGCACCTGCAGATCGGCGCCATACGGGTAGTAGAAAGCCTGGCGGAAGCGGTACCCGTCGTATGTACACGGCTGTGTCACCGTCACTGTGCAGACCTTCGCCAGGGTCCCATTCTTGCTGATAGACAGGTCCGCGGAGGATCCTGCGGGCGATCCTCCTGAGTCGGATTGGGAGGTGGCGTTCGTGACCGCGACGTTGATTGCGGGGGAATGCCCCATCGGGAACACCGGATCACTCCCACCATTCGCCACGAACAGGCGCGCCGTAAACCCGGTGAAGTGCGTCACCAGCCCCGCCGTGATCAGCAGCACAAGGGCGGCGTGGCTGAGGAAGGTTGCCAGCTGCGCCCACGGATACCGGTCGGCGAACAGCCATTCCACACCGCTGGCCTGCCAGCGCTCGACGCTGTAGTGGTGCCGCCGGAGTACCCCCTCCAGTACCGTCGCATCCACGGCCTGCCCCTCCGCGAAGAAGCGGTAGTGGGCACTATCGAGGTACGCATCGGGAACGACTTTCACGGGATGGCGAACGTTCCGCCAGATGGGAGCGAAGCGCCGCGCCGTGCACGCCACCACCGAAGCGGCCAACAGCACGAGGCCGGCCGCCATCCATGCGCTGTGGAAGATATCGAAGATGCCGAGGCGGTAGAGCCAGCCGGCGACCGGACCCATCGCCGCGTCCCGGGCATCGAGCCAGCGGCCCATGGTGGTTGAGTCCACCCGGGCGGCCTCCGGTACCTGGGGAACCAGCACTCCCACGAGGCCGAGGACGACCAGGGCGGTGACGACGGCCGCGGCAAACCGTACGTTCGCCAGCAAGCGGATGAGCCGGGAGGGCGCGACCCATTTCCATGCAGAAATGCCTAGCGCGAGGCTCCGCTGCATCGTCGTCATCGGCGTGCTAGACCCCGGCGTAGCTGTGGAGGCCAGTCACCCAGAGGTTCACAGCGAAATAGCTGAAGAGCACAAAGCCGTAAGCAACGACCAGTACCATGGCGGAACGGTTGCCGGCCCATCGCCGCAGCCCGTGCAGATGGAAGTAGACGCCGTAGGCAAGCCAGGTCAGCAGCGCCGAGGTCTCCTTTGGGTCCCAGCCCCAGTAGCGCCCCCAGGCGGTGCTCGCCCAGTAGGCGCCCAGTGCGATTCCAAGCGCGAGGAGAGGGAAGCCGACAACCACCGAGCGATACGCAAGGTCATCGAAGCGACGCCAGTCCGGCAGGCGTCCGATGCGACGAGGACTCGCCTGGAGGAGCTGCAGGACCGCCGCGGCAAACGAAATCGTCAAAGCACCGTAGGCGAGCACCATGACCCCGACGTGTAGCACGAGGATATTGCCGCTGCGGAGAGCGGGAGTCAGAGGCTCAATCCGCGAGGGGAAGTCCGCCGCGATGCCCAGCAGGATGAGGACCAGCGGCTGGAGCAGGACGCCAGCCAGGTCCTGCCCGATGCGGCGGAAGAAGGACACCTGAAAGAGCGAAACCGCAGCTGCAAAAGCCACGGTGAACTCCCACATGTTCGTGAGAGGGGGATGCCCGGTCGTGTACCAGCGGGCCCCCAGTGACACCGTGAGCGCGACCAGGACAAACGCTGGCAGAGGCCCCGCAAGCTGCGAGAGCAGCGTCGGCGTCCTGCCTGGAACTTCAGGGATGCCAGCAGCGCCCGGCGCGCCCGCCGTGACCAGTTGGGTTCGCGGCCTCGGTATTCGAATCAGCATTGGCGCCCAGGTGAGTAGCGCGCCAAGCGCGCTCCCGGCCAACGCCAGCCAGAAGGCTGCCAGCGATACCGGTTCCATCGCGCCACCTTTCTTCAGCTTCAGTGCCTGTCATGCCCGGAGACTGGCACGGCCCTGTTCCCCCAATCAGAGTGACGCGCATCGTCCCCGCGTGCATCGTGACTTTCGGTAATCGAGACCGGGGCCCAACCGCAGTTGATCTACGCTAAATTGCGTAGTTCGCCAGACGGCATCGTGTGTACATCACGCGATGCCGCGGTTTACATGCCTGCTACAATCGGCACGATTGGATAAGCAAATGGATGCCAAGATCCGCGTCATCATTGCGGAGGACCACGCGGTAGTTCGCGAAGGCACTCGCGAACTCATCGACCGTGAACCAGACATCGAAGTCGTGGGCGAGGCGACGAACGGTGCCGAGGCAGTCGCGCTCGCAGACCGCCTGTTGCCCGATGTCGCGATTCTCGACATCTCGATGCCGGTCATGACCGGCATCGAGGCCACGGAGCGCATCAAAGCGGCGCATCCTTCCACGGCAGTTCTGGTGCTCACCGCCTACGACGATGACCCGTACATCTTTGCGCTGCTCAAGTCCGGGGCCGCTGGCTATCTCCTCAAGGACGTGGCTTCGAGCGAAGTCGTGCGGGCGATCCGTTCGGTTCACTCCGGAGAACCAGTCCTCCATCCTGCCATTGCCCGCAAAGTGATGGCACGCTTCTCCGCTGAGCAGGCCGCCACCGGCACGGTTGTTGAGCCGGCCATAAGCCAGAAGAAGCTGTCGTTAACCGATCGCGAGATGGAAGTGCTGCGTCTCGCGGCAAACGGCATGACGAACGCGGAGATCGCGGATTCCCTCTATTTCAGCGTGCGCACGGTCCAGGTCCACATGACGCATATCTTCTCGAAACTGGGCGTTGGCTCCCGTACCGAAGCGGTCATCGCCAGCCTGCGCCAGGGGCTCCTTTCGCTTGAAGACCTCCATGACCTCTAGTGCCCCTGCCCGGCAGGCGGCTCATTCTACAGGGCTAGGGGCGTTCCTCAGGGAGGTGGATGCAGCCATCCACCGGATCCCCAGCCGGCTTCGTCACAAGCGCTTCTGGGAGATCCAGGCGCTGGTCGCCGTCGCAACCGCCGCCCACTATGCCGTCGAAATCCAGGGCTACACCACGCCGGAAGGCGCCGTACATGACCTCGCGATTTCTCTCTACATGCTGCCGCTGCTGTATGCGGCTCTGAGCTTCGGCTGGGAAGGCGCCCTGATGACCGCGGTCTGGGGGGCGCTCCTCACCTCCCCCAGCACCTGGATCTGGCACCACGGCGAGGACCACTGGATCTCCGAAGTGGGCCAGCTTGGCATCATCATGGGTGTCGGCATCATTGTCGCCTGGCGCGTAGACATGGAAGCCAAGCAACGGCTCATTGCCGAACGAACCAGCGCCAGTCTCCGACTGCTCAATAAAGTCGGAGAAGTCCTGAGCAACACCCTCAACGCGGAGAGCCAGCTTCCCCAGGTCGCCGATGAGCTTCACAACGCCATGGGCATGGAAGCGATCGTGGTCTCGCTGGCGGCCGAAAGCGTGGAGACCGACCCGGTTGTCGTTTCCGCGGGCCGCTTCATCGACGCCCTCATCCTGAAAGCGCAGGGCACCCTGGCCGACCTCGATGCCGGTCAGAACGTGTGCAGGCTCGACGGGCGGACCGTTGTTGTCGCCCTCCGGACGGAAGTCGGCCTTCTTGGTTACCTCGCCGCCTCAGCCCCGGTCGACGCAGCCGTGAGCGACGAGCAGTCGGACCTCCTCGAGAACCTCGCCCATGAGATCACCGTCGCGGTTGAAAACGGCCGCCTGTACCGCCAGCGCCAGGAAAGCATGCAATCGTATGTCCGCCAGGTCACCCAGGCCCACGAAGACGAACGCCTGCGGATTTCCCGCGAACTCCATGACGAGACGGCGCAGGAGCTGGTGCACCTCGTGCGGAGGCTGGAGCGACTGGAGCGCGACCAGGGGCCCACCGGGACGGCGGAAGTCAACGAGGCGTTGGGCGTGGCGCGCAATATCCTGAGCGGTGTCCGCCGATTCAGCCGCGACCTTCGGCCGTCAGTCCTCGACGACCTCGGGCTCATCGCCGCGATCGAGATGGTGGTCGACCAGACCGACAAGGTACTCCCCGGCGGTGCGAGTCTTCGCACGACCGGGCACCCACGCCGCCTCGATCCGCAGATGGAACTCGCCCTCTTTCGAATCGCTCAGGAAGCCCTGCGTAACGTGACCAAGCACGCGCAGGCCGACACCGCTAACGTCACCCTGTCGTTCGAGCCCGAGCATGTCGTGCTCTTCGTCTCCGACGACGGGAAGGGCTTCGCACCCCCAACCAACGTCTCCGACCTTTCCCGCCTCGGCAAGCTCGGCGTCCTGGGCATGAAGGAGCGGGCAGAGCTGGTAACGGGAACCTTCGCTCTCCGGTCAAAGGCCGGTAGCGGCACGGAGATCCAGGTTCGCGTTCCCTGTTAGGTGAGCGCCGGACGGGCTGAAATCAGCTCCACTTCGAAGTTCAGATCGAGCCCTGCGAACTGGTGATTGGCGTCGATGGTGACGGTGTGGTCGTCCAATCGGACAATCGCCGCCGGGCGGCCGTTGCTGAGCTGGAGCCAATCGCCTGTCTGCGCGCTAACGGGCGCTTCCGCCCGCGGCAGTTCCAGCACCAGGGCCGGATCGTGCGCGCCATAGGCATCCTCCGAGCCCAGCCGGAAGCGCAGTGTCTCGCCCGGTGACATTACCTTGATCGCGGTCTCGAAGGCTGGCAAGAGTTGCGCACGCCCCAACACGAACACCCGGGGGCGGCGTCCTCGCGTGTTGTCGAACACCTCCCCGCTGTCGAGCGTCCCCTGGAGATGAAGCTCGATGAGATCTCCATCGCGCAGCATTGACCGCCTCCGAACCATCAGCCCGGGTGTTTCATTGCACCGGCTGGAAGACGAATCGTACAATACGCCCCTCTCTCAGGCAGCAGGAAAGGCAGCATATATGGAACCGGAATCCCGAACCCACACCAGCGACATGCCCCTCATCCATGGGGCCGCGGTCGAACACAAAGACCTGGAGCTTGTCGCCAGCGACGGGAACCACTTCGCCGCCTTCGCCGCCACCGCCTCCGATCCTGCCGGGCCGGCGGTTGTCATTCTCCCCGACATCCGGGGACTCCACCGCTTCTACGAAGAGCTGGCCCTCCGCTTCGCCGCCGTTGGCTATGACGCGATCGCGTTCGACTATTTCGGCCGGACCGCCGGCGTCGGCAAGCGGCTCGACGACTTCGAATTCATGCCACACGTCGCGCAATGCACAGTTCCCGGTATCTCAGCTGACGTACAGGCGTGCCTCGATTATCTCCGGCAGCGACCGGGCCAGGCGGAACGCAAAGTCTTCACGCTCGGCTTCTGCTTCGGCGGCGGCAACTCCTGGATCATGGCACAGACTGTGAAGGGAATTGCCGGCGTGGCGGGCATGTACGGCTCTCCCACGCGTCCGCAGCGTGATGGCTCGGAACCAGTCATCGCGCGCGTACAGGACTTCCATGTCCCGTTGCTCGGTCTCCTGGGCGGAGCAGACAGGGGCATTACCGCGGAGGACATCGAGAAGTTTGACCAGGCACTGACCGCCGTCGGCGTTCAGCACTCGCTGGTCACGTACCCGGGAGCGCCGCACTCTTTCTTCGACCGCCTCTCCGATCAGTATCCCGAGGCCGCCGATGATGCCTGGCGCAGGGTCGTGGACTTTCTCCAGGGCGGGGCCTACTGGGCGAGCTGAGGCGCGGCAATCGGTGTGTACCCACAGGCGAGTTTCCCGCGAACGAGAGGGAAGCTGCTGGCTGTCACTGAACGGCGTCTGTCCCGTTAGTTCACGTCACCTTCACGGACAAATGGTCACGTATCTCGGTACCGCATAGCCGTACTTTAATCGGTATACACAGGATAGGATGGCGGAATCCGTGGCGGCATCAGTGAGAAAACGTAACCTACCGGAGCCGTGTTCTGTTGCCTATTCCTAGTGTAGTGCGTCGTAAGTATCGTCCCTGAAATCGAAGATGTGATCGAGGACTACTTCGCCCTGCAGAACTTGCGCAATGCGTCGTAAGTCGTATACTTTATGGTGGTACCAAAGTCAGGGAGGTCACCATATGCGAGTCGCACCCCCGATCCTGCTAACCGAAGAAGACCGAAGCC